>Ga0181612_162742_pt1 | contig 22237 bp, 15 predicted proteins | sample HoacroProtozoa21_FD_119630 | JGI IMG/M metagenome (GOLD analysis project Ga0181612, IMG submission 119630) | Hoatzin crop microbial communities from Cojedes, Venezuel. Combined Assembly of Gp0051906, Gp0051904, Gp0051908
AACGGTGACAGAGCTCTACCTCTGTATTTTAAATATGGTTTCTCCATGGACTGTCCCTGAAGCCTAATGATCAAATGGTGTTGGGAAGTGTGTGTTGCTTGTGCTGTATCTTGTCTGTGGATAAATTGGCTTAATTCTTCCATGCTGCCTGTCCAACAATGTTCTTGGCACCAAATTACCTGGGGAAAAAAATAAGTTATTGAGTGGTGTACCTGATTAAAAGTTCTTATTTTTCAAATATTTTATAAGTGAGTCATAAATTGTGAGGGTCATAGGGAAGGTAGGTTGATTTTCTCCATAATTTGCAGACATCAGAATTTTCAAGATGAAACTGGGAGCTGACAGAGCAGACCTGCACTTTCCAGGGTTGTTTGAGGCTCTTGATGGCACCTTGCCTAGACTGCAATGAAAACAGACTCAAAAAGCTACAGGAGAAAGGAAGATGAAGGGGATCCGAGCTCTGAGACAGTATGTCCAATTATTACAGAATCACGGAATGGCAGGGGTTGGAAGGGACCTCTGAAGATCATCTAGTCCAATCCCTCTGCTAAAGCAGGCTCAACTAGAGCAGGCTGCACAGGACCTTGTATTATCATAATACAGAGTGAAAAAAAAGAGAGGGGAAAAATAATTCATAACATATCAGATGCCAGATCACTGCAGTAGCCAGGAGTTGAGCAAAAGCTAATGTGGAGGGTCATGTTAAAATCTCAAGCTATCGAGTTATGTCTGTAGGGATATAGCAGTGGAGGTGGGGGGAATTGAAATTTGTTACTGTCTACCACAGATAAAGGACTGATGCAGACAAATACTACATCTCAGTGCTGTGAAAGGAAAAGAAAGAAAAAAAAGAAAAGGGGTAAAAAGGACAGGGAGTTTCTACTCTAGTTTTTGCTGAGGCAAGTGAAGAAAAAGATCATTTTCAGTGGAGATACTCTGGAATAAGAGGGGAGAATCCAGCTCTGAGAGGTCTGTAATGGAATCAAATTGATCCAATTGGCAGAGAAGAACTACATTTGAGCAGAAAAAATAATGTGCAGAATTCGTGCTTTTGAAGCGCAACAAAGAACCACAATGGCCAAGCAGGACAATGAACAGGAGAAGAAAAATCACCACAAGTGGTAGCAGCTGAAGGATGGCTTTAAATTTGACACCTGCAGAATAGTAATAGTAATTATGTTTTGTTCTTACTGTTAGAAAGGGGAAAAAAACAGTGAAGTAGGGTGACATAAAATCTAAGAATCAGGAGTGGGGCAGACCATGTAATTTAGAGCTATTTCAGAAGGATGCTAAATGGAAAGATGGAAAATAATAGCAGGAGCTAAATTTTCCTTCTGCAAATGACAGCAGTTTCAGTCAGAGTCCTTTAAGTGCTTCTGACAGAAAAAATATAAAAGAAATTGTCTTTTAAAAAAGTGGTTTCAACCAACAATTGAATGTGTTGATAATGTAGGGATTTCTTGCCAATTTATTCTGCATGGCTGCTTCTCTACAAATCACAATGCTGGTGGTGTTTCTACCTGTGTCTCAAGAAAGTAATCCCAACAAACACATATCACTGCTCGATTTAACATCCTGAGAGCCTTAAAACAAGGTGTAGCTCATATGAAAGGAATGTAATCAGAAAAAAGTTTATGCTAAGAAGTTAATTCTTTGAATCCTTGCCAAATAAAATGTTGTGAACTTGAACAAATTAAAGACAAATTAAACAAACAAAAGATGGAGATTGTAAAAAGGTGAAAGATTCAGCACTACTTAAAAAAAAAAATAAATAAACCTGATTGGATTCTTTGGAATGAAATTCATTTTCAGCTTGGATAGCATCCATCTAAAGATTTTTTTCCCCTACAAATTAATAGCATAAAAGTCCCAGGCTGTGATAAGTCTTATTCAGAGCTATTTTGTGTTTGCTAAATGGAATGTGACAGGGATCTGAAATGCTGCTATACTACAGAAAATAATTAGTTGAGAAGTAACTTGATAATTTTACCACTGTGAAGAATGAATGGAAATCAACCTTCACTTTAATTATGTGCAAAGGAGAAGTATAATTACCTGCACAAGATACTAATCAGAGAAAATGATAATACATTCCCCTCTTATCTAGTAGATAGCAAACTAGCTTGCTTAATCTGTTCACCTCTGGTGTATCAAAGATAGCAAATTCGTTACTGCCAAGCTATCTCTATTCTAAGGTTACTTGAATCATTTTATTCAGTCCTTGAGATAAATGCTTGTGTAGAAATTTTGAAAAATAAAATTACCAACCACTATTTGAATATTTCAAAGTTAAAGGAGAAAGTCAAAATCACTTTCTGCAGCTCCAGAATATCAACAAACTGAAAATACAGGAGCCCCAGAGGTAAGGCGTGGTCAAGAAATGAAGACGTTACGCCTGCCTAATTTATCTCAACCTTCATGTTTCCCAAACGTGGTTGCCAGACGTGGTTCTTGAGAGTCCTTTTGCATTGGCTGCAATATTGATGCTTTTCTACCTTCTGTAGGACCAAAATCAGGACACTGTTCTTGAAGGTATAACTCGGTTCCTCAGAAGCAATGTTTATGGTGACAGACATCGAAAAAAACCCTTCCCAGATCTTGAATGCCCATTAGATTCAGCAGAGGAAAGTCAGTGCTGCTTTGTCTTCCCTGTCCCAGGCGCAGGCAGGTTTGGTTCTGTTATGCAGAGGAAGACAAGACGGGATTTACGGGGATTTTTCCAAGTTTCATCTCGGATATATACCATATAAATAAGCAAAAGCCTCTGAGGTTTTAACATGAAGCCTGGTAATTCCATGTGTGCGGCCAAGGAAATGTAGCGACCAGATATGTTTCTTCCAACGGAGGCTTATGAGAAGGCTGTCCGCTATGTTTTCTTGTAAGTGCAGTCATGTCTGGCTAATGAAGCTGTATAGCAGCTGAAGGCACCCTCACGCCTGTCTCCATTAAAACAATAAAGAACAAATCAATAAGTGAATCAGGAGATTATACTGTTACATTATGGCAGTAGTCAGAGAACACCACAAGGTCAGGAAATATTACAAACTAGTTTTAGGGCATTCCCTGTGTAATGAATCTTCTGAAATCAGATCTATAGAAATCTGCTACATACAACAGAATTTGGAGTGTGAGGAAAATACTTACATGGTAGTCATTTAAACAGAGTCTGTTTGTAGCTTACTGAAAATGTTGTGTTCAATTTATATGAAAGTCTATTTAATCTTTGGCAGGGATTTTCCACAGTATGTATTTGCCTTCTGTTTGATCATTGAGAGGTCTTGTCCGTGCGCTTATAACACCTTGTGGGTCACCAGAAATTTAGTAGTAATGTCAAAGAAAAAGCATCAGCTTCAGGCTTTGGAGAGGAAATAATGAAACAAAATTCTTCATTGTTCCTATTTCCTCCTTATAGTCGTATTGGTTTATTTGTAGCAGTAAAACTGTATCAAGTCTCAGTTCTGGCTCTCGTAATGATTTCACGCCAGCTTGAGCAACAGGAGAGAAACATTAAACGCATCCCTTGCGTCATCTCAAGCTTGGCAGAGTTGCACTAGAGGTGTCTTTGGCCCAGTGTGCGTTTATCCAGCAGGACATTCTGTATTGTGACCTGAGTTTTGTCAGTGCTATTTAAAAATAAGGTGAAGTTTCTTAAGCCAAGTTGCATTTCAGACTCGGTCTATTCTGAAACTCAAAGTGTGCTGGCAGAGCAGGTTGTGAATGTGGTGTAAAGGTAGCTGAGACTGGCGTGATAGAGATGAGGTCAGCCTAAGCATGTAAGGTAAAGGGATAACTGATATTAAAACAATGGTTTTGAAATGTCCTCTAGACTACCAGTGTAACATTTTCAAGACATCTTATAATAATACATCTACCTGGTTTTGGTGAGAAATAAGTATAGCTTGAAATTAGTGCTGTCTCAACAGTGCAGCATTGCAGCATTGACTATGGCCATGTGTGGAATGAATGCAAAATAAGGGTGAGCTGCTGGAGCCCAGAAAAGATAGTTACTAGTCCTCTCCTTCCCCTCCTTCTCTGTTTAAAAACTGTAATCATCGTCTTTCCAAGAATATGTGTTGCTTTCTGAGCTGAGAAAAAAGCTTTTTTTCCCTCTTGGTCTTTGACATACATGACAAGCTGCTGGTGCACAGCAGTGAGTGAAGACCACAGAAAGCATCCACTTTGATGGCATGCCTTTTCCCTCTCTCTCTCCTTCCCTCCACCTCACTTATGTTTAATGTACCTGTAACTTATTTTAGCCATTTCCAGTGTAGATTTTTGAGGCCGAGATTATTATGCATACAATGATCAGTGCAGTGGGGCCCTCGTGCCTGCTCAGTATTTCTAGCCACTACCATAAAATAAGTAAATTCATTCCTGAAGAACTGACACCAAACCATCAAGATCTCTGCCTCTTCCATTGCAGTGGCAGAATCCTGCTTCTTCTTTTGGAGACACTGTTCTGTGTTTTTATTATTATTTATATTTTAGATCTTCATCCAGTTCAGAAAGAAGAAGAGGAGATTTATTTGCAGTTGTTCTCGACCAGAACTGACAAGGAAGTGTCTGTGTTTACTTTTCCCCAATCGTTGCTTAAAACATACTAATTTTCTATTTTCTTTCAATTTTTTAAAGAAACTCTGTCTGCAGGTCAGATCCTCTAGTTCATAGATGCAGGGTTCTCCCTTTCAGAGAGTGAGCTTTTATGCTGCTCTGCCACTGCCTTTCTGTACTTCCAAATTAAATTTGGGTGGCTTTCCTTGAAGAAGTCATTCTTGCTCTGTGAAAATAGAACCAAATATTGTACTTTACACATTAATCCTAGAACCAAAGAGTCAAAGAAAATAATCAGTTTAATTTCTTTTTATTGCCTGTGTAATTAGTTATGTGTCATAAAAGATCAGATTACATCTGGAGTTAATTCCCTGAGCCTCATCTTAAATTCTCTCATCAACATTATATTAATCTTATATATCTTTACATTCCCCCATCCACAACTTTCAGCAACACTTCATTGCATGTGAACATCTCGTCTGAATCTTGTCAGACTTACCTTAGTGGCAATTAAGAATTGCGGTGCTAAGTTCATGTTCAGGGGACCACGCCTGCAGACTGTGTGTCTTGTCTTTGGACAGTTTCGTGCTTAATATTTGTAGTGCTGGAGATAATAAACTGGTATGGGATGTATGAATGGTATATTAATTTTTTTTCTTGATTGAAATGCTAGGCACTTTTTCTTTTCATAATTCTGTCCATAAAATATCACCAGTCTGTTGAATCCCAGGGTTCTGGGAGATCTTGTTATTTTTGCTTGTTTGTTTCCCTGAGCCACTGCTAACTTCAGGGGTTCTGTACTGTGTGCTTGCTCGCACAGCCCGAAAGGTTAAAAAAAAAAATAAAATAAAAATGGAAGGAAGAAGGAGAATACCATCCAAAGTAGAATGAAGGTGGGTGTGTGTCTTTCTGAGCTTTGTCTGTCATAGAAAATAAATCCTTGGTTTTACTTTATGAGGAATAAATGGGGTTGATAACAGAAAGAGATTAAATAGCAAGTGAGAACTAGGGAGATGTGGAGAAAATAGAAGTAGATAACATGAGAAGTATGAGACTTAAATATCAGCGTGGAGAATTTAAAACAGACATTAAAAAAATGTTTCTTCTGGTGACAGCTGTTCTGAAGGTTATGGATTTTCACTCACTGCAAATTTTTAACAGCAACTCAGATAAACATCTCTCAGGAACGTCTTGGGTGTGGTTATTCCTGCTTTAGTCTGTGCGGTTTCTCTGGATCTGCTTTATGCGATTTAGTGAGGTGGGAAGTAAATGAGAGAGAAGACCAGGGATGAAAACCAAATGGAATTTGGAAGGCACAGTGAGGAGAACATTTGGTTGAGTGGCTGCAGTGGCACAAAGGCTGATAAAAGCCCGGTCCAGCAAGGAGTGAGACTATAGCAGAAGAATAATACAGCATCAGTTGAGAGTCCCAGTTTTAGAACTTTGTAGGAATATCATTGGGAGGTTGTGGTGCTTCTCTAAGCTGTTTTTCCTCAAGTTTTTGCTTATGGTTACTAACAACTAACTTTGTGCAGTTCCCTGCTTGTCTTTTATATGGTAAAATCTCTCTCACCTTCTGTGTTCGTATCAGCACTGATGTGATGTGAGCTTATATAGCTACTTGCAACTTTCCATTCATAGGAACAAGCTTTAGAGCATACTTTCATTACCCAGTTGTATGGAACACATGACAACTTTTACTTTCTTTGTTGTGCTCCTGTGCCAAGCAAAGACTTTTTCCTCAGACCCATTTCTTATCATCATCCCCTGTAAAAGCAAAGTTAACTTATCACTGCATTTGCAAAGAGTCTTTCATTTGGATGATGAAAAACATACGTGTATGTACGTGTCCCTGTATTCATTGAATAGTTGCTTGTTATATTAAGAGGTAAAGAGGCAGTTAACTAATTTGCATGCACAACTGGTGGTACTGATTGAACTAAGGAGCATATGTTCGGATTTTTGAATGTATACAAATTTAACACACACTGGAAATCTTACTTCTGATGCTATTTTATGTCATTGGGTATGGGGAAAAAATAAAAACAAAATTCAAACTGTTTTCCAGATTAGATAAACAAACCCTTGGGCTCTTGCAGTAAGCCTTTAAGACAGGGTAGAAAGCTCTAGAAATTGTACTATATAATGGCTATGTATGCAGTTTCTCATTTCAGTGAATCACAGATGATAGCGGGACTTCTTATCACCACACTAATCTGCTGCGAATACAAATGTATTAAGATGAGTTACTGTGTAATTACGATTGCTCCAGATTTATTGTAAAGTTACCAGATTGTTACCCCTAAAAAAGCCTGTCTTATTTCATGATAATTATGCAAACTGGTGTCATTTTTGTGCACAAGTTCTTAACTGATAATAAAGCAGGCACTCTGCCAGTTTAAATAAGCAGTAGAAATTAGTTACTCTCAAAGAAAGAGGAGATGGGAAACACATGATTTATGCTTAGAGAATGTTCACCTGCAGAACATGCAGGTGAACATTTTAGAGGATGAGTTTCAGATACAGAAAAATGGCACAGATGGACACGGATACACACTACACAAATAAAAAAGCTTCCGACGTAGTTCAAACTGGAGGACATCACACCTAGTATGTTATCCTTAAGTTCTGACTTTTACATACTTTTTATTTGTTTATTTATTTCAGTGTTTTATCTGGGGTAAAGTGAGGATTATAGCTCATTGTAGTTATTCATGCAGTATTTTGTAGAAACTAAACTAGAATTTATTCAGTCATACATACTAGGTTCCTGTTATCATAACAAAAGCTAAATTAAAACTTTCATGAGCTGAAGGACAGTGTTTCTAAATCAAACTCAGTGTTTGTCTCCATGGAAATTCATCACCAATTTGTCAAGAGAAATAACCAGCCCAAAACTTTACCAGAAATTCAGAGTGAATCTGTGGATTCTGGAAGAGATCTGTCATTTTCTCTCCTGTCATGCTGTGTTTTCACGTTCCTTTGCTGCCAGCTTCAGCTCATATGAAGTGTTGAAGTACCATTAGAAAGTCTATCCTGACAGTTTGACTAACCTGACCAGATGTGGGTAATATTGGGAATCTTGTGCTAAACCTGGACTAAAAAGGTTTTCCATCAAATTTTGAAAAGCAAAGGAACTGGAAAATAGTTGAGATGAGGGTCTGGGAAGGACGCAGTTTTTTTGGTGCTTATGCACATGCTCCCTTCCAAACTTTGGGACTTTGCCAATTACTGCTTAAATCTGTATTCATATCCTTTTATAAAAGTTAACATCTGGTGCTGATACTGACTTTTCCAATGACTTTGAGTATAACAATAGCTTTCAATATCTCATCACTTCTCAAAATAATATAAATAATTAACCTAAGAATTCACTGAAAGTACACAAGGACATGACATGCTACAAAGTTGTGAGAACACTGGCAGAATAGATATTGAAGAAAGAAAACTTAAAGAAGAACCATTGAATTAACCATTGCCATCTGTCAGGTCAAGTCAAGATGAAGACACTCAAATGAGCAAACTGTGGTGGGAGCGATCTGCCCCATCTTCAGGGAAATCATCCTGGTCTCATTGAGTACCTGCCGTGCGTGTTCGTCTGCACGACTAGTGAAAATGTGACAAATGACATCATGACTTATCCACAGAAATACAATGCCGCTTAACAAGGTTAATGTGATCAGGAGTGCTCAATATCAAGAGTGCCTGTTTCCCAGTATTTTATTCTTTAAGATCTCCATATTCAGGCCCACATATAGTCAAAAGGCAATAGTTTGTCTGCGTGCTGAAAGGAGGACTTGATGGATTTGTTGCTCACTTGTTTAGGTAGGAATCCACAATAGTTTGGCTTGTCATTTTTGCTGTGTTATGGAGTGCAAGTTCTTAAGTGTTTTTCCATATTTTGGAAGCAAGGGATTCTGGTCACTTTAGTGACTAAATAATAGATTTGACATTATTCCAAATTCTGTCGCAGAGTATATGAATAGAGCTCCCTTGGAAGCCTCTGGTTCAGCTCACGATGGTGTAACTCCACTGGACAATGAGCATTCATTTGTGCAAGGTGACGTATGGCGTTACTTAGGTCACCAGCTAATGCAACCTGTTGTCATAGAGAACACAAGCACATTTTAAGACTCAAAAGCACATCTCTTCAATAAAAATGACATTATTCATTATTTAGAAATTCCATAAATAATTGACTCTTGGCTAGGGAAGTGGATGAGGATTTCATCGCGGTAGGTTTTTTTTCTTTTGATAGAAAAGCAATGTATTTTTCTGAAACAGGTTTGCTAATGTGTGTATCATATACAGCCTGTTTGCTTTGAAGAAGTAATAAAGCCAGGCATGTCTTGCTACATACTTTTGTCACCTGCAGTATTTTACACAATTCTTTCTCCTTGATAACTAATCCCAAATCCTCTTTGCTGCTTTTTAGACAAGTCATGCTGAGTTTTTCACTTCCACAATAAAAGAAAGCCATCTGAAAACAAAGTTAAGTTGTTTACAGGGGAAAAATGTTTTCTGCATTGTATTTTCTGATACATTTTCACTCGAGAGTCTGAAGTCCTTTAATTTCTCGGTGAATAAAGTAGCAGATTTATTTACATTTTTATATTTAAGTATAATTAAAATTTATATATTTGGAAGTAAAATTTTGCCAACTTATCAAATAAGACGGATTAGTTTGATAACATTGAAATTCTATTATTTGTTGTCACATGTATCCATATGCTGAAATCTTTATCTTCTGGAAATGCCCTGCAGCATCAGCTATCCTCTAAGTATAATTTCGAGCACTTGTGCAGCCCTGACTGTGTGTCTGTGTTTCTCCAAAGTAACACAGCATGCTTGAAAGGAGGCTGCGCCCATTGTGTTCAGCAGAGTGTTTTGACAGAGAGAGTTCCCACCATTTATAAAACTTTAAATTGTGTTTTAAATTAAACTAAGCCTTGTGTTGGTGGCAAGGAGACCATGTTGCTGAAAAGAGACATCATATGTGACAAAAGCATTACAGACGTTGAATGTCAGACACTGTAAAACAGTTTCCCTTGTGCTTTAATTGAGTGCTTTCTCAAACAGCTGAACCTCAAAGGAAATCACAGTGATTCCCATTTTTCCACAAGCAGTTGAGCTGCTTTAAACTTTACTTAAAAAAAACTAAACTGGGAGTTGTTTTGAGGATCCCAATTTAAAGTATTTTGCTAGGCTGTGATAAGGAAGACAAAATAGTTACCAAGAACAGCAGTAGGAATGAAAAATGACGGTCGAAGGGATTTTAGTTACCATTGTGGCTATATCTATTACTGGGTCTTTTAAAATACTAATTTAAAGAAGGTGAAGGAAATTTACCACTTTTTTCCCCTTCAAAGATCTAAATTCCTCTTTTCCATTGTGTGCACATGCATTTTTTTTTAGCTTGAGTGATCACCTGGCATCCAAAGATCAATGGGAAGCATTACACAACCATGTCATTACATATATTTCAACAAGCAGATGCTAGTAAGAAGAGTTCTTCGACCAGTTTTTGAAGCTGTTGTCAAATTGTGGCTTAAACATCAGAAGAACATTCTGCAAATTTACATAACCTCTACAAAGCTTGAAAAATTAATTTATGGTGAGCATCACTCAGCAATCATTTCCAGGGAAGAAAAAAAAAAACCAACTCTTTGAATGTCCTTTTCAGTTGAGCTCATATTTATAAAATTGCAAAGATAATAACGAAGCAGATTAAAATTAACAGCAACTGCATATGTGCAAGTGCTGCCTCGGCTGAATACATTACAGAAGTCACAGTGAATTAGAACCACGTGAAATGTTGCAGCCTAGGACTAGAGCGGGATATAATGGTGTCATCCTTCAGGCTAGAAGCCACAGAGTAAGATTGCTGCTAAATGGGATACTGCTAAGCTCTACAGATAGGCATATACTCTGTTTGTGGTTTTATAAGGAAAACACCAAGGTCTGATTCTCAGAATTATTTTCTACCCGTTTTCTTCTTCCTCCATCTCCTCTGTTTTCAGTATGTCTGAGTTCAGTGCAAAAAAAGAAGTGTCTAATTTGTAAACTTCAAAGTTGAGTGTTAAATTCAAAGTGGTGATGGACAGAAGAGCCTGTTCTGATCTAGATTAGTACTGTGTTTTCAGTGTTTTTTTAAAAGCCTGGAAAGATGTATGATTCAGATTTGGTTTTTCCACGGTGAAAAAGATTTCATGAGCTCTGAACCAGAGTGGTGAAATCCTCGTGATGTCTCCTGAGCCTGCCAGATGTTCCTTCCATTTGGAATCTGAACCTCAGCAGAATTGCTCTTTAGATTCCTAAGTTTTAAGGCCAGAAGGGGTTAGATCATCTAGTCTGACCTCCTAAATAGCACACCTATTTATTTATAGCTATAAATATATTAGCTATTTATTTAGATACGTTGTGAGTCCAATACAATGTGCATGATTTAAACTTGTATTTCAAAAAGATACCAACACCAGGCTGAGAAGGCACACAGGGTGGTTTTGTGTCTTAGATACCAACCCAGAGGAAAAGAAGTCTCTCTGTGTTTGGATTCTGTACCTGCCTTCTTTTCTCCCTGAAAATGCAAAGGAGTTTAATTTGTAAATTCTGTGTTAGCTTCTTTGCCTCACACGCTGGCTGGAGGACAAGAAAATTAGAATTTCTTTCCAGTGCAATAGAAGACACATTTTGATGTGCTCCAAAGGCTAAAACATCAGAGATAAAAGGGCTTGCTTTGTTTTCAGTCCAGGAGAGAGTTAGAAAACTTAATATTAGCAGAGCAGCTTTCGTGCATTTTTAAGCACTTCAGTAAATGTCTTCTTGATTGGATGTAAACTTTCCCCTGTAGTGTTTGCAACCCAAGAGAATATTAAAGTAAAAAATCACTTTAAAAAGTTAGAGGACTGTAAGTGATTTTACATATATTCCAGTCTTTAGGGTCCTAATTTTTCTGACTCATATAAATTTTATTCCATATTTATAGCTTAAGTGAGAAGAGCATCAAATTCAAGAGGTCCATAACTGTGTATAAATAATTACTGTTTATGAATATTACTACACGAATTATAAAGAGGATGGCAAATCAAGAGAGATGAAGTGAAACTCTCCTGAAATATATCTAGGTATTTAGCTCACTGTGGCATATCAGAAGAGCTTAGAAGTATAGGCAGTTTTTGTATTTTCTAGCTGTCTGTTTGTATTCTCTTAGCAACTGGACCTTTTAGAGGAAAGTCTCCCATCTGATTTCAAGCATTTAACTGAGGAAGGCTGTCACCACTGGCCCCGTGTATAATCATGCAGATAACCAGGCACCTTTAGCTTAGCTTTGTGCCCAGCAGCGGCTGGTTTGGCCGCTGGAGCTGGCAGCCTCTCCTCTGCAGTAACTGGAGGAGTTCACAGGCATCAGGGCTCTTGGCTTAAGCACCTTGGGTGGATGGGATGAAACCTCTCCAGTTCATTTGGCAAGAGCAGGAGACTGAAAAGGAAATTACTTCTCAGACCTTGATCTGCTGAGTAACTTAGAGTTTCTTCGTGCTTGCTGCGGGGAGCGTGGCAGCGCTCAGATACCTGGTGTGGAGGCGGAGGGAGAGGGGCTGTGATTTCAGCAGTGCTGTGGCCCTGCATCCCAGCGGCTGTGTTGAGTGGCACAGTGCAGGGCCCGGGATCTGTTCCTCTTAGCAGTACCTGAGGCAGTGCAGAGTGGCACAGGTACACACAGGCACAGCTACACGTTTACCCATATATACGCTCGCCTGGGGTAATTACTACGTTGGAGAACCAGCATGCAGTAGCCTGGGCAGCAGCAGTCTGGTGTGGGTAGCACTCACAATATTCAAGCTCGTTAGCTTAATGACACTTTGAGTATCACTCACAGCTTTGCATTTGTGCCAAACGCTTTTTAGATGTTTGTTGAATGTATCCTTAACTAATACAGTGAGCAATCTTATTTCAGTCTGCAGGTAAAGATGTAGGAAGCGGCAAAGCTGAGAGAAGACTAAACAAGTTTTGTGCCTGGTGCTCTAAAGCAGTGTATGAATTTGTACCAGTTTCACCCAGAATGTGTGCTGTTAATTTCATTCACCTGCAGTAATTACTTGTTCGGGATATTTCCTGTGATGAAAGGATGTTTTAAGGGTTTCTGGTAGTTGGGGATAATGTTTGATTTCTTTAATTTGAAAGACTCCATACCGTATTTATTTATATAGCCATTAAATTCAGAACACCGAATGCTATCTCAGATACTTTTGTCTTTCAAAAAAGTCTCCGTTCGCATCTTGATTTAACTCAGCCTTGTGAAGTTTACAGACTGTGATGGGATCAGGCACAGAATGGGCTGCTGTACTGTGCCTGAATTTCTGAGCAGAGCAGAGTGCACTGAGCCAAGAGGCCAGAAAGAGAAGACTCTCACCTCTCTCTCAGTAATCGACTGTCTTTCTTGTGTATTGGGATTTTGATGGAAGTACTACTTAAGGGAAGATTACAGCCCTGTTTGTATACCTAGGAGAGCAAGATAGGATGTCAAGCCCCTGACGACTCGACCAGGTGTTTACAGCATCTGGGAAACACAGGGGAGAAGGAGGCTGCTGACCACACCGCCCGGGCAGAGAGGAGGGGTAGGAATGAGGGGGCTGATTCTCCACCCTCCACATTTAACGCCATTTCCAAGGCCACATATATCCTGACAGAAATAAGGTCCAGCATGTAGTAGGTTGGTATAGAAAGGTTGCTCTCAGAGACTTACACCTCATGAGTTTCTCTACCCACACCTGTGATTACATGGCGTTGTAAAATGGCTGGTTTGCAGACATGGAGAAAGCATTCCTCAAATGGTTTAAAATGTATTTAATAAAGCAAAGACCAGTAAAGTTTGGAAATAGATGTATAAATATTTATGAAACTACAACACAAATAAATATTACAAAAGCTCATCTGATTAAGACAAGAGCTATGACAATTCTTGTGAATTTTTAATATTAAAAATAAACATTACATTAATGAGTCTTCATTATATCATTAAACATTTTACTTTGTTTTCTGTAGAGAATTTTATTTTTACTTGACATACTTTTCAAAGTGTCTAATGGGCTCTTATGACATTTGTAAATGAGGTAAAACATAAGGAATGTAAGAGTTAATTCTTTATATTCATCACTAAGGCTAATTTATCATAAGGGAAATAATAGGGAAGTAGTCTTTTCCTTTTTTAATTTACATATAAATAGGTCCAAATCACAAGATCGGGATACAGATTTTAAATACTCCAGAGTCCAAAATCACTTAATGTGGGGCTTCGCTTTAGTTTATTATAGCATAGCAGGGACCTGGATTTCTTTTCTTTGAAAAAAAATTTGAATAGTTCAGAGATGCTAGAAATTGGTGGTTGCTCTGATGTATTTCCAGTGGCTTGTATGGAACCAGCAAATATAATCCCCTTGAACCCAGTTCTTTTGTGCCTTAGGGACTAAGCTTTTACATGTCGTAGCCTGGTTTTGTCCCACAGCATTTGTTGTGCAGCGTTGATGTTAGACTGTAATCCATGCATTTTGATGTTAGACTGTAATCCATACGTTCCTTCCGTCAGTGAAGAGAATCAGCAGCTCTGGTGCATGGCGCGAACTGGGAGCCTGGCATTTCTGGGTTCTTAACTGAGGTGCTCTGTTGGCTGACTGGCTTCGGGTGGGGTGAGCTGGCAAGGCCAGTTTAGGTCGGAGCAGTGAGTGTAAAGAAAGGGTTTACTGTGTAGAGTGACTGCGCGCCGACACTCTCGCCCAACACTTCATTTGTACTTTTCCCGCATTGGGTACAGTGTATTATGGTGATATTAGAGCTAGGTTTGCAGTTAATATGTTTGTTTGCAGATGTACTGGATGTCTGATTTTTAGCTCTGCAGCAGTAATGTGAGCAGTAATGTGATGAACTCAGGAGTGATTGTGATCATGTATTTATGTAGCGTGTCTAGCGCAAATGGAATTCTGCATGCTTTTGGCTTCACTAGCTCAGCAAGAGAACGAGAGGCTCCTGATCCTGCCTTGCACAGCGCTATGGGCTGTTCACTCCTCAACAAACTGTATCAAATGGGTGCTGGGTAGGCAGAGCGATCCTTCTCTTGTTAAAATCTTTTGCCATCTCCTGCCCATGTGGGTTAGGGGAAAGGAGCGACTTTCAGGAGCAAGACTTACCATAACACAAATAGTGCATTTCAGATGTCCTTCTCCTACACCTCTGTCCCACACAGTTGCTAGCTAAGAAATATTCCATTCAGCAGTGGACCTCTATATCCAGTCTTCTTGGTCCCCCAAGAAATCTGCCTTGAGGCTGCTGGCCTTTGTGCTCGCGGGAAGAATGGGACACAGGGTAGCTGTGTCGTTAACCCTTCTGCATTCAGTACTGTGGGGCTCACATTGCATGTGGTATTTCCATGCATGATACTTATCCAAAGTGTTGTTAAGAAGAGATTAGGCAGCCCAATACAGGTGGTGTTTTCTTCTTAAAAGCGTAAGATGATCCAAGATAGTTTCTTTAACATTTTTGTTTAGGGTATTACTCCTGTCTCTGTCATTTCCCCGGGCCATGTCTTGTGCGTGGGGAATTACACTACAGTGCCTGCATTACTGTGGTTCCATCAATGCACCCTGCAGTAATTTACTGGATTAAGCAATATCTTTGAAAACCTAGGTTTGCCCCAGTGCACAGCGTCCGTGTTAGTGGTTTCCACTGCACCTTCCCAGTGATGATGTTAGAGTGGATCACATTTCCTTAACGGACAAAGGGCATCAGTTTTGCGAATTTGTCTCAAATCTAATACTGTGTTAAGACCTCTTCAGCCATTAGGTTTCTGCATCCAACTAAGTAAAGCAAATACTGATGCTCTCTGTGCATGGAATAACAAACGCGTTTCCTCACAAACATTTGAATTTCTGTCAAACATTTAAGCACATTTACTTTTTGCTTTGCCCTCCCTCTTTGTGCATTTTTTTCAGCAAATTAACTCAGAAGAAAAAAGTAATTTACAGATCAAAAGGAAATCTTGAATTATACACTTTCTTATTCTCTCTCTCCCAAGACTGGTAAATGCCTCTTCACAAATAGAAACTTGAATGCTGCCACATTTTTCACACTTCTCCACTGATCCAGTTGCAATGTGATTATCTTACACTGCTCATGCAGGAATGCAATTTTACAAGAAAGGCCAGGACCAGAACTCTTCCTACTCCACAGAAAAGCTGAGCTTCTTTAGGAGCTGGCTGACGAGTCCTACCAGTAGGTTCATATTGGTTATAGCTTCACCTAAATTTTCTTTACTCTTCCCGCTTTTTGGAAACATCAGAGACCTTTGCTGATTATCGATCTTTTTGTGATGTTCCAAGAAGTCTAGCTGGAGCTGAGCGCTGATGCATTGGAAAAAACTATAGTTGTGACAAAAGAAGAGAAATCCCCCCAGCCCTTGCTTTGCTTTCAGATCAATTTCTCTAGAGTTGCCGATACAACAAACCAAACAAAAATTTTATCAGGCTATGGAGTTACAGAGTTATTAGATACTCTAGATTTTTCCTTGATTTATGTTCTTTTTATTAATATCTTTCTGTATAGCATTGTAGTGCATGATAAAGACCTGAAAAGTAGGAGCCCTGCTGTGCTTTTATTTTCTTTCTCAACCTTTTCCTAACCTGACCTCATCCTCTGTCTAGCCTAGATGCTCAGAAACTTTTGGGCCCCCAGGCAGGTATTGTACGGAGATTGGCAAAATCCTACAATTCAGGCCAAACATCTAACAGCATCGGGCTGTGAATTGGGGAAGGAAGAGGGATGAGTGAGATGAAGACTCATATTTGCCTTCCTTCTACATCATTATTTTTTAATTTCCAAATCTTCCTGTGTAATGAGAAGTGATTCACCCTGTTTTGAATAATATTAGGTGAGATAAGGTGGTTTCTAGCATTCAGATCACCTCAGTTCCTTACCTTTTCCTGGCCTTGCGCTTTCTCAGACTTGAAGGAGGATGTTTGGCTTTCTAGGACAATATGTTACCTTGTCTAAGCATTGTGGAACAAGGTTTCCTGATTTGTTATTGCTCCAAAACATAACCATGACCCTAAAGAAGCTGTTAGTTTTTTGATAATTTACATCTCAAATAATGTCAGTGCCTGAGCCCGAGAAGCTCCTGTCAAAAATAAAAAAAAGAAAAGTAATGTTAAACATTTTATTTGGAAAGAAATCAGAGGTCAGAAGAGGGCAAGGACTGAATGCGTTCACAGATTCTGTTATGCTGGCCTTAATGTAACTTCTGAAGCATATTTGAAATAATTGGGTCTGCTGGAAACCTTCCAAAATATTTCAAGGGGCCAACAGAAGAATTGGCTATGCTGTGTCTAAACTTTAGTTACAGAGTCTTAATTCTTAGATGTATAAAAGTCTTCTAAAAAAAAAGGGGGGGGGGGGGAAGTTTTTTTTAGAACTCTTCACTCGGTCTTATTAAAATAGCACTTCTCTGTGGAGACGAGTTAATCATGATTGCCAGACTAAAGATTCTGTTAAACATAAAAGCTGTCACAGCCCTTGTAGTGAACTGCAGCTTAGACAGAAAAAAGACTGAGATGACGCTGTTAGAGAAAAGGTTGTTCAAATTGTACAGACACCCATCATAATTCATGCTAATGATAAATAAACATGCAGCAGAACAAGAAAAAGATCTGCAAAAGGCAAAAGAGTTCCTGTTCTCTCAGTCCAAATGTGCTCACAGAGGGAATCTGTGCCTTACCTATAGGAATGCCAGAGATGTTAAAAGGGAAGAAAAGCCAGATATATTGCAGTTAGCTGAGCTGGTATCATGATTACTGTGTCTTGTCTTTGAGCAGCTCTCTTCTACAGCAATGTCTTCTTCAAGATCAAATGCCACCAAAAAGCATTGCTTCTGGGGTGAGATCAGTCTCCTGATTGTTCAGTGCTACAAAGTACAGCAGCATGAAAACAGAAGTGACTTGACATCTAATTTACTCACACGAATAGCCATGCATTAACTGGCTGGCAATTTCCCTTAGGCAACAGCAGCTGGCTTGCTAGCTGTAGACTTTCTGGTTTTGCTCTGTTCATCCTTCTGAAGTCAGTCAGACTTACCTGGAGTTGTCTGTAGCAGGAGATTGCCCTAGCCACAGTAGATGGTGCTTTATCAGCTATCCTTTAATGGGCAGATATTAAATCATTACTTTACTGTGACTTCTTGATAGCTCCAAGAATTCAGAGTAACCTTGACACCTCTTCAGAAATCTCCTTGTCTAAGCCAAGGAGTCAGGAGAGACATTAGGTTGAGAACAGTCTTTGACTGACTGGTCTGGCTTTGTCAAATATTATGGAAAGTGTTATCATGAAGAGGCATTGCTGTGAGCCAAGTGGAGCTACATTTTATACTGTACAGAAGATAAGAGATATCGGAACACATCTGAGGGCTGATCAATAAGAACAGTCATTTTACAGTGCTGGTATTTCCAGTTAATTTTATATTCAGGTTTGAGAAGCGCTGCACTTCTTGCAAAAGGAATTGTATAAGAGCATCTTTAAAAATTACAAAAGAAAGGTGAGAAAGGCAAATTGCACTAATCCAAGTTTGAAGAGCCCTTCTTATGATCTTTAGGGATTGAGTCCCAAAGAAAAGATCAGCTTGTGACTGAGACCTGAAACACGGTTTATCGAGTGTCTACTCAAAGATGCGGAATAAACCCCTCAGGGAAGCAGCGAGAATGTGCCAAGCAAAGGGACTTGCCCCACACAGGCTGAAGTTTCTGGCGAATGTACAATGCTTTGGGTGCTTATGCAGGGTGAGCATGATGGTGAATTCAAAATAGCGCAACAAAGGAGAGCTGAGACAACTGCCTCTGACAAATGCGCTGAGCCTCCAGGAACTGGCACAGATTACCCTGCTGTAAGAAGGTGCCACAGGAGACTGTCTGTCAAAAGTTCTGCTGGCAGAGATGAGGTGTCGTGTAGTCTGTGTGAAGACATGAGGAAAAAGTAGCTACAATTTGTGGAAAAGGCTACTTGCCATCATTTAGTAAACAGCAAGTGTAAAAATCAGTATGAATAGGCGAGATGTTTTATTTTGATGCTCGCTGCGTATGCATTTTCCAAGAAGCTAAGCCCACCATCGCCTGCATTGCTGCAGGATTTGGTTCACTGTGTTTACCTCCTTTTGTCTGCCCTAGGAAAAGAGGAGTGTTGGTGACAGTGCTTTGACCCACGCGTGTATCAGCGTTATCACACTGTATTTGTACAGTACCATTGCTGTACACAGGACTTTGCCTCGGAGGGTGGGACAGGACAATACTTCGGCAGAGGTAGGAAATGTTTAACAGAGAGGGGTTGTTGTGAGATCTTGACTTAACGTGTGTATCAGGGTTTGAGATTGGTGGATGGAAGCAGAGAAGTTTCCTCACCTCAAGGCACACGCACAACTGTGCTGCAATTCACAATTGCCAGTTATTAAAGGAGGAATAAAATAATCAAAAGCAGGTTGCTGTAGTTAAGGAAATAATTTTCTTCGTGTCTCTACTGCCTTTCAAGATACACTGTATTCCCTTCCCACTACTGGACCGCCAAAGGTTTTCAGACCCACTGTGATAATTACCACTCCTCTGATTGCCTTCGCTAAATATTACACTTCTATCATTTTAACAATGGACGATGGAGGAGTATGGCAAAATGTATGTGCGTGCGTGCGCATGCTCATGTATATGTGTGTGGAGAGAGCTTTATTAGATATTGCTGTCACATCCCTAATGTGACACTTCAGACCTGAACCTGCTGGGTGCCTTCAACTCCCACAACTTGATTTTTCGGAGGTGGTGACTCCCTGCGGGTTTGATTGATTTCAGCGGAATTGTGGTTGCTCAGCACCTTTGTAAAAGCTGTCACCTGCTGTCCTCAGTGACGGTGCTCAGCACCTTGCCACATCAGGCTTCTCCCAGCAAGTTTTCAGTCGTGCGTCATGGCCAAGTACCTCCAAAGCGGCCAGCAGGCTTTTCAGTGTTTTTAGCAGTCCCGCACCACCCAGCGAAATGTGCTCATTTCTAAATAGCCTCCAACTGGCGATGGATACTAGAGTTTTGATGAAAAGTTCAGGAATATCATGTATCTCCTTTCCTTTTCCCATTGTTCAGATATGCTGTGTAGTAATTCTCTTCCTTACTGTATCTCTCAAATGCCTTCCATCCCTTGATGCTGAGTGCTCTTTATAGTATTATGTCAGTGATCTCCTTACACTGCCTATCTGTTCCTCGTCCTACCTCTCAAATGATTCTTATAATACCGCATCTCCCTTCCCTGTAATCTCTCTGAGATACTTATAATGCTTCCTTTCCCTGTCATACCTTTCAGATGCTCCATATATTATAACCTGAATATTTCTGTGCTCACCTAGCCAGAAAGATTGCCAAGGCTCTGAATGACAAAAATGATCTAAAGAAAGAAGATGTAGTGAAAAAGTGAAGGTTACATCTTACTGCACTCAAGAAGGATCAGTGTGGCTTTTCAGGTCTACCAGCCAAGCAAGGACTGCAGCTACAGCATCATTTGTAGTTCCAATTTGCCTGGCAAATATCATGAAATTTCACAGTTCTGGCCATTGTGTTACAAGAAACCTGCACTGGCAGCATACAAGAAAAGTGAGACATTGATATAATTCACTGAAAGGATTTTCCTGTCTATCAGACAGAGAATTAAGTCTCCACTAGGTAGTAAGTTGTATATCTTCATTCAAACTATGGAAATAGTTCTCCACAGCTTAATTTGGCAAAACACGCTCGGAAAGGCAAATTCTCTGCCATCTCCCTGAAGCCAGTGGAACCATGCTGAGTTTAAACCAGCCCCCAGTACGACGTAAGCACTTCTGCAAGTGATTACACTAAACCTGTTTCTTGAAGTGCAATACAAGGATTGCTTGTGCTGGCACAGAGATATGAGCTGTATCTCCTTCCACCTCCCACACCTTCCTCCCGGTATTTTGCTGTGTGGTCAGACATGCTGCCATCACACATGTTTAAAGCCGAGTGAGGCGAAGTGTGAAGTCCCAGTGCACCAGCTAGCCAGGGAGTAATGGGAGCTGTAGAGGTGAGACGATTTATCTCAGTCAGAAACAAGAACGGGAGATATTTCCGATGTGTGTCCAGGGATACTGTAGCAAGGAATGGTTTTTAATTTATACCTGTAGTCTCTCCATTTATACAGAAGCTGAAGGTCATAGGCAGCATATAAATATATGAGTGTTCAGCGGTTGTATATGAGTGGCTCTGTAGTGTGAGGTGCCAGTGGGCACTCTTCCCTTGGGTGGGTGCTCCCTGCTGCTGGTACCTCCTGTACCAGGCTCGGTGCTAGCACATCCCCTGCTGTGCTTAGCACGGGTGGGAAGTAAGGCTCAGATTTCACCAGGAGTTACCAAGTTCGGGTGCAGATGGGGCTGAATTCCCCAGTCCCCAAGGTAAGTGCCTGCTCTGTACTTACTATGCCGACTCCACATTATCTCTGTTGGAGTGCAGAGAGCTTGGTCAGATCAGCAGCTGCCAGTCTTACCCAGCTCCCTTTCCCAGACAGTGCTTCTGTATCTGTTCCTCTGTATTGTCCTCCCTTCCTGTACCAGAGGAGGGTTCCACCCTTCTTTACTGTAATACCCTCCAGAAATGACATTTCTGCCCTCCACGATCATGACAAGTGATTGCCCCAAGGCAAACCCATCCTTCGTGGACGTGAGCGATGCTGGTGCAGCAGTTAACATCCCATTCCCCCAGGGCCCCACTGCCACCAAGGCTGCAGACACCCTGCTTGCAGCTTGTTTAGGCCGCATCGAGGAGTATAAGCAAATTATATCAGAAAATAATGTTAATAATATACCCCTCTTCTCCATATACCTTTGTCTAAAAAGTCTAGTTGAACCAATCCACTGTTGTTTGAATGACTGCCAGAACTGAAATGTTTATGTCCATCAGGCATTTTGCTGTTGCTTCTGCTAAGCAGCGTGGTACCGTCACCACTTGCTTTGAGGCTGATGTCTTCAGTCCTGACTCTCTCTCATATGTCAAGTTTTTATTTTCTTTTTGGCCAGTGGTTACGCGTTTCTGTTTTACTCTTTCCTCATTCATCACGCAGAGTACACTCCCTATCCATTCTGTTTCTTTCATCAACGTGTTTTGCTGTGAAGTGGTAATACAGGAGTTGTCTAATCAGATCCTGATTATCCTGCCGCGTGGACAGGATGGTACCACCTGTCGCGTGGTACCATTTGGATGGGCTCTAATTTCATTAACACTACTTCCGTTGTCTCCATCCCGCTGATGACATCTGCAGTTCCGTCAGTGTGATTAACATCCCGGTCTGGCTTTTGGCATGTTTGGTCCTGATTTATGCCTGTATGGGATGACAAGCAGGCGATCTGACTTTCTCCAGCTTAGGAATTTGATCCCTCTAGATAGGTTTGGGGGTTTTTTTTTGCTTCTCTTTATAGTGTGATCCAGCTGCTGTTTTCTCCATTCTTTTATGTTATCTGGCCAATGAAAATGGTATTTTTCCTCTAAACGGCTAATTTTATTACTGTCATACAAGTGTAAGATTTGTTATTGCAGATCTTCCCTTTGAAGATTGAAGTTACAAATCAGTTAAGAAAGTGGCATCATATTGGTAGATATGCTTGGGTTTTGTAAAT
>Ga0181612_125281_pt1 | contig 22234 bp, 20 predicted proteins | sample HoacroProtozoa21_FD_119630 | JGI IMG/M metagenome (GOLD analysis project Ga0181612, IMG submission 119630) | Hoatzin crop microbial communities from Cojedes, Venezuel. Combined Assembly of Gp0051906, Gp0051904, Gp0051908
CAGAGCTGCAGCTTGCAAGAGGACGCATCCAACATCCCACATCTTGAATTCTCACTGAGAAAATGAGGATAAAAGAATGAGCTAGTGAGTATCTTTGGGAAGAGATGCCAGGATCTAAATTCTGGGCCGCTCCTCGTTTTTCACCAACTCATAAAACTCTGTGCATTTTTTTTGTAGCTCCCCAGGCTACGCCATTCTCACTTATTCTCAGCCATGTTCAGGCTGCCTGCTCACTGGCTACATGCAGGTAGTAACTATGCCACTCACCCCAGGAGAGACACCACTAGCACAGAGAAAACTGCAAAACCCATGTGTAAAATTCTGGGTAGAGGCGGAGTTTTTCAAGGAATGACAGTGAGGTTCAGAAGGAAGACTTAAGTGCACAGAGCTCCAAAAATACAGCCCCTTTTCATGTCAGCAGGGCACATACAGGGCTAACGAACCAGTACTGCTTATGTTATTTATTACTCTCATCCCTCCCTTATTTAGCACTTTTCTCCTTAAGTCCTGGCATCTCTTCTCCATTTCCCTCACAATTTTGGGGTCCTTTTCCTCCGCAGATTATCATCTGCTAGAAGTTCCCCCTCGCCATCCACTGCCCACATGCCAGTCTTTGTCCTGGTTCCCTACAATATTCAGCTTCTGGCCAGGCTCCATGCGCATTCCAAATTTACTGCTCTCCTGCTCTTCCAAGCTTGTAAAGCAGGTTTTCACTCGCCTGCCAGGACAAGGAGCAGTACAGAAGCTGGAAAGAAGAGCTCACGAGCACCAGCCACCAGGAAAGCAGGGCTTTGTCACTAGAAACCCAAGGTGGAAATGCACACCATGTGTTTTATTTTGTTCAAAGACGAAATGTTTCTGTCTAGGACGTTTGTTTGTATCTCAAGTCACAAAGAAGCCATTAGTACCAATAATGTGTCATTACGGGGGCGTCAGCAGAGACTCTGCAGCTAAGGTTAATTTGAGATGCATAATTTAAAGCAGAACTAAAATCTCCCCATTTCACACTTTAATGACTGAATTCAAATCATTCTTCAAATTTGACACAGCAGCTCTTAAGGGGACACTTGCACTTTTTACTTCTCTCAGGGTTTTTTTTGGCCAATTTTAAGTAAAATACAAGCTATCTATTGCAGAAGAAAAACGTACAGATCTTCCCTTTACAATCACTTTAACCTGTTTCCCCCTCACATTTCTTTTCAGCAGCTTCATACTTCACACATTGATTCTGGTATGTCAGAATATGCCTGATTCAGGCCATTTCTGCAATTAAATAAAAACAATATTCAAGAGTTAAAAATTCCACTCATCGTAACCCCAGTGGTTTTGCCAAGAACAGCTGACAACACTGCTTATCTTAAACATACCACATCACTTAGGTAAGAGTAGTATCCGCATAATTCTCTGTCCTTAGTATTTCTACTGTCAACATCCTACTAAAATACAGAAGAGATACAATCCTTGTTTTTCACACAGAAAACCAAGGCAAAGACAGAAGGATCCTGTGGTTCAACAAGTGCTTCAAGCTGGTCCAAGTCTCCCAAATCTGCTGATAACTTGTTTTGTCAGGCAACTTCCCTGAGCACAGCTGATATAACACAGAAAATAATTAAGCAAAAACTCATCACAACATAATGAAGCAGCATGATAGGGAGCTGCTGCTGAAGCAGAGATGCAACACCTCTCTACAAAACGCCTCCTGCCTTTTATTGTGAATTCTTCAATAAAGCTCACGTAATGTTACCATAATGCACAGAAACATCAAATGATTTTGTCATCTGACACTCGACTCGATTTTGTCCTGAATTTTCAAAATATCACAGTTCAAGCACACAGACGTTCTTTGGAGAACTGCTGTCCATGCTAAAAATGGCAACGGAATTGCACAAGGGGGGGAGGAAAAAAAAAAGAAAATTCCAAGAAATTTTTGACTCATCCATTGTTATTCATCAGGGTTTTGGAGCAGAGAATGGAATGCCATCAAGCTAAAATTGACAGCAGTATTTTCTGATCTCTAAGTGCTATCAGTCCTTCACATAGCCATGAGTGCTGAGAAATTTTTTCTCTGCAAAATTCTAAGAATGACTGTTCAATTTTTTTTTTGGGGGGGAGGGCAGGGGAGAACCCCAGAGCTAAAAGAGGCATTTGAAATTAAACTCCTACGTAGGTGTGCTTTTGAATACTGAGAGTATTAGGCTTCACAGCTTTGGGCTATCTGTGACTCAGACTTGCTGCCACAGTGTCAAGGGACCTGGGACCTAACTCTGCAGAAACCTGCTGCTTTGTGAAATTTTTTTTTTTTTTTTTTTTTACTTTAAAATAAAAAATTCATCCTTAGAGACAGACAAAAAGCAGGCTTTCGCACTCAGTACAGATCTGAATCTTTTTAGTCGATGGATTTTACTGTCCGGTTAATTTTCACCTAGCAAAGCAGATTTTTCTGCTGTTTAATTCTTAAGGTTTTCAGAACAACATAATATTAACTAAGTCTTGCGGCCAAAATAGCTTCAATAAAGTTCTGAGAATAACACATCTCCTCTGGCACGCCAACACACTATTTTTAATTGTAGCTCATTAAAGATGTAATAGAAGAAGAATTATATTCACTTCCAGCACTGTTCCGTCAATGCAGTGAGATAATCATGCTGCTGTATCGCACATAAAGCAATATTTATACATAGTGGTTTAGGTAATCTAATGGAAAGGCAGAAAGCAGTGATTCACTCCTTGTTCTGTCTGTTGCTGCAACAGGGCCTTTGCCTATTGCAGGGCCCAAGCAGGCACGCAGAGAGATTGGTTTCAAATGTTAGTGAAACAGAGACCTGGAAAATGAAAAAAGACAAGTCAGTTGAAATGCCGAACAACCAAAAAAACAGAAAAAAATCTGGATTGCAGATGAGAAGTACTTTACAGAGCAGTGTACAAATGCAGGCCTCCGAGGTAATTTAAACCAAATGCAGGCTGAAGCTGAAGTAGTTTGGTGAGTCAGCACAGTAAAAGGGCACTAAAATTACATACGAGAAAAGTGCAATCCTTTTTGTATAACACACTGTATTTCATTCCAAATTTACCAGAAAACAAATTAATTGTCTCCTTTGTGTTGTGCCTCCTTCGTTTCATTTTGGACTCAACCTCCTCTACCTTCCAGAAGCCAACTGCGTGTAGGCTGACTAGCTGTGAACTCTCATGTCTAGGACTTTAATTTCTCTTTCACAAAATTTCATCTCCAGACCATGACAACGTTCATAAACAATCGCTGGCATGAACGCTACTGAGCATCTTCCAAGTTATGATTACATTCTGCTGGAAATAAAATAAAAAAAACCCTCATATCTAAAACCTAAACTGCAGAGAATCATTGCAGGCTCTGACAACGGTAAGTGCCCCCCAGGCTCTGCCGTCGCAGAGGTTTCAGCCACCTACGGCTTGGTGCAGAGCAGGACTTCAGCGCTAAACATGTTTACCATCAGTCAAAGAAAGGCTTAGCCTCATATCTGCCTCAAACACTTTTACAGCCATAGCCATTTTTAAACTTACAAAGCAATTCTCATCTTCATTTTCATCTCGTTCTTGCCTCATACTTTCACAGGAATGTATCTGTGAAAGCCACAACAATTGCTTGTTCAACGGCGACTGCCACTCTCTGAAGTACTTTCTGAGATAGATTTGTATGGACAGACGTGGGCAGAAATGAATAATCCAAAAATATCCACAATAGATAATGAGCAGAGTCTAGAAAAAAAAAAAAAACCACCACGTACTGCAAATGCAGCCCAAATTGGAACGAATGCCTACAGTAGCAACAGCACAGGAAGAGCAAAATGTTATTGTACATTACTGGCATCCAGCCCATAATTACAAAAAATACTGCAGTACTCCACAGTAACAGCGTAAAATATTATCATTTCAAACAAAGCATCTGCAGCGCTCTGCCCACAGCAACCACACCACAGAGAGCCAGGGGAGGAGAGGGCGGCCAGCTGCTGGAGGACCCCCGGCTGCAGAGGGCAGGTGGGCCGTGGGGTGCGTGAGCCCTCGGGATGGCTTCTCCTCGCACCCACGGCTCCCCTCTGTCAGGGCTCCCACACGGGCTCCACTGCCGAGCCCGCTAGCAGAGGGGAAGCACACTGCTCGCTCCGTGTTCAGGCTCTTGCCGTAGCGTCCCTTCTCCCAAATTTGCATTTTCACAGTCTCCTGTATTAAACAAAATCTTCCCCATTCCAGCTCCCCTGCGCTAACCCCTGTGTTACCCAGCCACCTCTAACACTCTGCCAACAGGTTCTAACAGTGGGCTAGCAAGAGGCTCCCAAGCACCGGCTGACAGACGCTGCCATTACGATGGCCATCGTTCACCTCCCTAGATGGCGAGCAGTTACTCCGCTACGCATCAGCAGAACAGCAGACAACGTGCACACGAGTTTATCAGCATCGCTCTTCTCAACCGCTCTATCCAAGGACTGTCAGCATAGAGCACAGTCCCACCAGGGAAACACAAAAACCCCAAAAGCTAAAATGAAGTCTGTCTGCTCAATGGCATGCACAGCACACAAATCCACAGTCCCGCTTCCTCATTTGTAGAAATAACATCTATGACATTTGGTTTCTACCTGGATCATGAAAAAAGACCAGCTAAGGAGCCACATGGTTTCTCCAAACTTTATACACTTGCAGAACTCACAACCAGAGGAAAAGAAATGCAGAACCCTGAACCATGAGGTTAGCAGTGAAGGAAATGCAGTTCAAACGAAAGAGAGTTATTTCTAACCCATGCTTCCTATACAGGCTGTGAACAGTATAGATTCTCCAGATTAAACTGCAAAGCCTGAGCTTTGCCTCAGCTCTCGATACCACCTCAGGTATTTGACATCACCCCACAGTTCAACAACTCTGAAGTTAAGTTTGAAATACACAACATCAGCTGTTTGGGCAGTATCTTTTAGAGATGTTCGAATCACCATGAAAACTGTTTTTCATACTACCAACCAGAAATATGACGGGGAGCATCATTTCAGGAGTGAGTGAATTAACTGCCACACCTAAATACTTCCCAGTTCACCAGCACTTCTCGTCTTCCCCATACCAGCTTTTCTCTGCCAAACACAGAGGGGACTGCAGTATGTATATGCAATATATATGCAATAAACTGCAGTAGTATACGCAGTAGATTGAAATACTGCATTTTTGTATCCTCCTAAGCCATTCATTGGTCTATGGCTTCAAAGTCCTATAGGGAGTGCCGCAAATCCACATAAAGTCACTGGGTGCTGGATTTGACTCTGACGTATGTGACAGATGTGTAAAGTAACACATAACCAGATGCCTCTCTACTAAATGCACAGCTAGGGATGGAAAAGCCCTAAAAATGTTGTGTCCAAAGGCAAAGGAGAACAGGGAGAATAAGAACAGAGTCCCACTTCTAGCAAGGAAAGAAAAGTTTATGCTTCATGCATTTCTTGTCTACAATGCCTTAATTTTTCATGCCTGTAACTCAGCTATGGCATCAGAAGAGAGGGCTTTTTAGGGGGTGGGAAGTCCAGTCACTATGGCCTGGCTTGCTCCATGCCAGGCTGATCAACTGTTTCTTGGTGTCTGTGAACTTAAGTTCCTACCTCCAAAGCCTCCGCTGTGACTCTAATGACCTTCATCCAGAAAGGAGGTCTAACTCCTCAGCAGAAAAGAAGAAAAACTCCTCCGGAGAAAAAGCATAAGACTGTATAACGGTAACCAGCACAGAGACCCCTCTCCACTCGCTGCGTTGGTGTGTCCTGGCCACAGTGGGTTGGAGAAAATAGCTGGTGTGCTTTCACAATAACCTTCTAAGGCAGAGGAGAACAGTGGGTGAGAAAAAGGCAGGAATTCATTTAAAAGCCTCATTTTAAAACTTCTGGCTACTCCTGTTTTATGGAGTAAGTTAAAACCACTCTCTACTAGAAACTGTGTGAACCACTGACTTCAGATCTGGATCCTGCTTTTAGCAAAGCTGCTGGTGGGCTTGGATCCAAGGCTCTGGTTCAAGCTCTTATCTACTCCATACTAAAAGGACTTATACCATACGTCCTTTATAATAAATAACCTCACAGTGAGGATGCACGGTATTGGCATGGGTCATATTTACATCACTCTTTTGAAAGCCAATACACATGGTTTAAGGCAAGTGTTGGAAATATTACAGCTTTCGAGTATTTTGCCTTACGTGGTTTACAGCCAGCACAGTCAACGACTGTGTAAGCTTCACCCATTTTCACGTAACGTGCTAAGCAGTGCAGGTCCCCAGTAATGCCCAGCAGAGCTGAGCAGATCGGGCACGTCGGCAGCAGCACAGACACGGCCATGTCCCACAGCAACAGTGCCCTGGGCTGTACCACCACACTCTCCCAGCTCCCCGCAGTGAAGGTCTCCATTCTCTGTCCCCACCACCTCCTCTTTACAAAGGCTCACACACACACACACAGAAACAAATGAACAATTCCATTATGTGCCTGGCAGCCCATGCACTTTCCCTCTGATTCACAATAGAGGCGCCCCATTGAAAAGATCCATATACAGGGGAAAAAAAAAAAAATCTAAGCAAGTCTCCAGCAAGCACACATATTATCAAAGCCTCATTTCCACTTAACATAAGTTGCTTTGGGAACTAATGCAGCTGACTTGAGGGGAAAACACAAACAAACAAACAACATCTTTTTCCATTAGCATGGGGGGGAGGGGGATATCAAACTGGTGCCATCTTTGTTGAAGAGCTCCATGAAACTAATAGTTTAGGAGAGCTGAGGAGCATGGACAGGGGACAATTTGTGACTGATCACTGCCATCTGAACATGGCACGCTGACAGCTGAAAGCAGAGCAGAGAAAGGCAAAACAAAACAGGCATGTGTTTAATCTGGGCAGGCCCAGTTCCCTGTATTCACTCCCAGTGAAAAATACAAGGCAGGAGAAAGTCGGTCCCTCCGCCTGCTCAGCTCAGCACCCACAGAACTCCGTGGCACACACCACGGGGCACACACCACGGGACCTTCCATGGGCACACAAAAGAGGACACTATTTCTTCGCATACTGAAAAAAAAAAGTACTCAAGAAAGGGCAGGAGTAGCGGTACAATTTCATAGATCTTAAAACGCATCTTTCACCACCAAAGAACTTCCCTTTCTTTACTACTCTGCCAATGAGCTCCTAAACTCTCCAACACAAAGAAAACTAAAAAAAGATTCCACTATTTTGTGACTGCAACAGAGAGCTGATCAAATGATTGTAAAGGCCACACAGATGCTACGAAGATACCTTCCCCTGAACTTCAACGCGCGCTTCCTCAGAGAGCAACAAGGCGGCAGTTGTGAAAGGAAAATCATGCGTATTATCCTGGTCTGACGTCAATGAAAAAAAGACAGGAATAAAAGTATTTTGACTTCTGCTCTGCAGAGTTAAGGAGGAATGCTTTCCACCAGAGGAGTGGGGTGGAAGGAAAGCAAAGGTGCGCTGAGACCAATCCCACACGGGTCACTGTGGTGCACTTCTCCACCTCTCATCAGTTCGGCAAGGACTGTCACCCTACGCCTGAAGCAGGGCTCGCTCCAGACAGCAAGGCATTTCCCCACCTGAGCAGCATGGATGGGAGGAGAGAGGGGAGGGGACGAAACGGGGCCCCTAAAGGTCGTACGGCAGTGGTTTCAAACAGATTTGCATTGATACCTCATTTCACAACTACAAAAATCACCTCCAACTCCTACTGAAGGAATCTTGCATTCCTGTTTGGGCTCACAGTCCCTAGCGCAAGACCTGCACGTAAAAAGGAGTTGGCTGCACTGATCTGCAAAAGTTTCGAACTTTATGGATAAATCAGTACAAATGCCTACGGGACTATTACAATTTCCCAAGCAATGGCTCTTGTCCACTGACCAGAAAGGAAATATTTAGCTCCCCGCAGCGAGCCTGTTGATTTCAAAAGAAACTTAATAGCTCTATTCCTACAAAGCAAACACAGAGCAATCACCAGGGGCAGCTATGCTCTCCTCTCTGCTGAAACCTGGTAAGCAACAAACGTCTGCAAATGCCACCAGCTGAAGGGTTTTGATATTCTGCACATTTGTGGGATTGTATCCCCTGCTTCTTCCATGTTATGTGGGTTATTTTGATTTTGCAGGTTTCTAACAGTAATTTTGTCTCCTTCACCACACTCATGGGGCAGAATAACTAACTTGGAATTTTTGTTTAAAAACTGGTGGTTTTTAGTTTTCATTTATGCAGCTTCTTCAGTGGTTAAAAGTTTTACAATTGTAAGATATTTCTCTTCACCAAACAAAAGAAGACTTGGAGGTCATTCTTTTCTAATGAATAATTAAAACAAAAACCTGAAGTCTAGAGGGAAAAGGTGAGCTTTTCCCTGCAACTCACAACTGCCTTTATTAAAGAAAAGTATTAACTCAGGACAATGCAGTTCGGCCTCAGTCAGGGAACTGTTAGTTCGGCTGTTATTCAAATATCCAAGTGCAATTTGCAGCCCTAGTTATGAAAGGGGACATTATTTGCTTTACGCATATAACTCTACTTGTTCAAAGACACACTGATGAAGCAATTAAGGCAGACATATTATTAAAGCTGGTGTAGAATTTACAGGCTCTGTTAAGAAGTTCAGTATTTCAGTGAAGTGTTTAAACATGAGAACTATGTATTTAATACAAATATATTACTTAAGAATTCTGTAAAATCAGATTGCTCACGACACTATCACCAACAGTAAAAGAATTGTATATGCATTTTTCTGGCCACGTGTTGTATGTTCTTCAGTAGCTTTCTTCTACAGAGTTCCCATATGATACAGATTCCAAACTTGGGAATATTTAGGCACATGCCCAACTTTCAGGGAGAACAGCCTCATTGATTTAAACTGGGTTTAACACTTATAAATGTTAAAATGATTGCCTGTTTGTGGGATTGGACCTCATGGGGCCCATTTTCAGAAAGATAAGTGTATTACATATTTTCACTGCTGTTTCTGGGTTTGCCATTAAAGTTCTCTCCTTCCCTCTCCCATCTGTTTTTATTGCCTTCAACAGAAATATCATGACACTCTGAAGTAAATAATGATTAATCTAATTACAAACTAACTGTAACTTATGACAAGACCCTCCAGCCACTTACCTCCAATCGTATGAGTGTTTCAAGATGCAACTGTAAATCCCCCTTTTTCCCTCTCTCACAGGAGATGTTGCAGCCTTTATTTTCTGATGTTTTGCATTAAAACTCTTTCCCTGTGCTCCAGGATCTTAAACAAAAACAAAACAAGAAACACTCAGAACGAAAATGTCATTTCAAGTGACTGGTGGGTGGCTCAGGGGAAATCCCTGACCTTTCTCCAATGTGTATTTTGTTATCTAAAGCAAGTGTGATAACTCCCCCCAGCAGAAGCAGCATGAACACTCTTCTGTGGGCTGTACTTTAATACAAAACAAAACAACCACACCAAAACCCCACTATTTTAGACCACTCAAAAACGTGACATTTTTAAAATCTGCAAGATAGTCCACTACAACGTATTCATTTAAAGCACAATGTAAAGTACCAGACTCCACAAATTTATGAAGATGAAAAGGGAATAAAGCCCAGAGATACAAATCAGAAGAAAGATCATTATGTAAAGTATCAAACTGCTACACAGGAGAGCAATCATCGGGTTTACTATTATTACTGCCACTGTTATTACCGCTAATAATACATATACGGCCAACTCCCTTCACTGAGTTACTGTAGTATTTCTGTAGTAGCAGCGTGGGGGAAGTAGTAGCAGTGCTGGAGAAGCAACGCAGCATTAGCACTACAAAACCCAGCCTGGCTGAGGGGAGAGGAAGGAAGGGAGGAGGAGCAATGAAGCAAATGAGTAAGAGAAACTGGCAGGTCTCTAATGTCAATTCTGACATTCTCCACCATCACCAAAAAAGGTCTGAAGGGTTTTGAATTTTCAGCGAGTGCTGCTAGCAGAACACTTTCTCACCACCCCCCCGTTTCACCCTCCTCCCTCTCCCATACCTGCAGCAGGGCAGGCCAGCAGCCAGCTGGGTACGTCAGCCTCCAAACCAGGCTCTGTCAGCAGGAAAATCCCCTGGCTATGAGGAGCAAACGCTGCCAGGCAGTGCAGAGTTCACTTTCCCTCTGAGAGCGCGGTCTTGTATTTGCATGGCCCCTCTGGATTACAGGCATCCCAGTTATTTCTCTACAAACAATTTTTAGGACCATCAACTATATTCCTCCTTGCACTGCAAAAAGCCTGAAAGCCAAACTGGTCCTGAGGCTACACCTGTGACTATCCCCACTGAAGCCAACAAACTTTCACAACATGGCAAAGAGGAGGATTTGACCTTGTGTGCACGTAAACCAGACTGCTTTGGTTTTCCTCCTCAGCTAGCACGGACAGACGGCTCTGAATAATATTTTCCATTGGTTTTAATTAAGAAATGGAGACATCATCCACAGCCTTCTGTGGCTGTACATACTTAAGAAAATACAACTCTTCCAAAAGTGGTCAGAAATTCAGAAAGTACAGCTTTCTACATTGCACTTTGTTCCCACACACACCCTCGGAGAAAACAACCCAAAACTCAGAGCAAAGACCAACACACAAATAAGGGGGAACGTGGCCTTCCCTCAGCACGTGCACAGAGGCTGCACCTACATGACCGCTCCCCGAAGCTGCTTATGGTAGAAACAAACCCAAAATACTCCGTTTGAATCACCCTGCTCCCCCACTCCACTGTGCTGCTTCTCGCTTACGTGGTGTTGCTGCTTGCTTCAAGGAGCCTGCTCTCACTCCGCGCGAGTAAAGGTTGCAACAGCCAAGCCTACAGACTCTCCGGAAGAGGACAAAGCCTTCTAAAACTGTGACACAAATCTAGAGATGGCTGTAAGTTCAAAGTGAAATGAGGACACTCTGACCATGACTCACGCCACCTAGAAACCATTCTTAATTCAAGAAAAAGTGTTACAGGGATTATTTTAGGGAGTGTCACCCCGCTGAATCAACTGGGTTCTGCCTCTCATTTTTTCCCCCAACTCACATTTAAGGTGGCTGGGGATTCTATTTTAAGATCAAAATCAGCATAAGATCCTCCTGTTCTCACATACATACTTACATTTTTAATGCTCTGTTTTAAAGAGACAAATAGCGTTGTTTGAGAGGCAGATTCCCAGCTACCCCCAGGCTTTCTGCATAATCAATAGGCAAATGCTATGTGACACTTCCTGAAGGGCTGACATAGCTCTGAATGACACTTGAGCTTCCAAAGTGCAGCTGAAGTATCAGAGTTTGGCTCCTACAGCACATCGTCACTTAACCCCGATCTTCCTGTGCCTCAGTTTCCCCATCCTCTACAGCAAAGATAACAGTATTCCCCCCACCTCAGAGCGCTGATGGAAGGAACACAACACCCACGCTGATTTAGTGGATAATCTGGTAATGCTGACAAAGTTATAGAACTTTTAACTCCTGTGAGGCTGAAACTTCATGCCCACAGAAAAAGACCCTGTAAACCAAAATGCGGAGTGAGTCATCAGCCTGCCCCTCTGAAACTGTTTTGCTGGATAGTCATTTCACTAGTATGACTCCCTTCTCCTGGGTGCTCCCAGCAAGTGTGGGGGAGACTGAATGAATTCACTGTAGTCACACAACAGCGCTACAGCTGCTGAAAAAAGGCCTATTGTAGCCCTGCATTTTACTATCTTGAGCAGCATACATTAATTTGCTGTACAGCTTCCATTACCCATCTGATTCTTACAGAAACAGGAGCAGCAAATCAGGGTTTGCCAAATGACAGCATAACAAGAATACTTTAAACTGGTTCCACTCTCCTTTTCTTTTGCTACATCATGATACTGTGAGCCAAATTTCATCATCAGAAACCAGCAGCAGGGCTACCGTATGCACGTGTGCTCGTGTGCTCTTCCTGCAGTCACCGTCCATTCGTGGCTTGCACCTCTGTGCATTTATGGTATTTGCTCAGCAACCTGAATGGTAGCAAAACTGGCTTTGAACTCTTAATACAGAACTACTCAGTCACACATACAAAGCCTCACTTGACACTCCAATAATGCTGGACTTTGCAAAAACACACGCAAGTAGATTTGATGGCTCCTTTCTAAATGTCTTGATTTTTCTCTGTAGTGGCTGGGCTCGAGTCAGGGAGGAAGGACAGTCCTGAATTAGGCACATTGCTCTCAGCATTCAATCACTCCACTCTCCCCCTTCTGGAGAAATGGATGCAGCATCAAACAAATTAAAGGAGTATTTTGCCAGCTCTTCCACTCTTCCCAGTGCAACAAATGAGGCGGTGCTTGGCTTCTCTAGCCCTCAGCAGAGCCAAATGAAGGCTCACTCTGAAGTACAAATGCCCCTTCCTCCTCCCATTCACGCAGCATTAACCATACCAGCTGCAAAGAAGCCAAATTCGGCCAGGGTCCCCTGAAAACGGCAGCATATCATACCTGCAGTGTGCTATACTGCTAGCCCCCAAGAATTCAATGACGGACAATCAGCACATGTCTCCCCAAAACGCGGTACTTTCCTCAAAAGCTATGAGACCAGACAAAAATCACAGGGTCTTTCTGCCTTCTGAGCCACAGGAATGCAACAGGTGCTGTGCTGGTCTGCACTTGGAAGGCAGAAATATTTTGCTTTTCAATGAAAGCTGAGATAGACAATACCACTCGCTTTGGCAGCCTGGGACCTTAAGAAAACCTCAAGTATGACAACAGTAGGAGCCTGATAAAATGCCACCAATGGGACTCCTCTTTTCCCCCAGCCTTCCTTCGTTTTGCAGTGCTGCCTCTCTCAAAAGGTCGATGGAGCTAAACAGACTGAGCTGATTTTCCATTCCAGTCAACTTGTGCATTCGCTGTGTTAGCATGACTCGACTCCGATCAAAAACAATGAAAAACCACAGCAGTGGAAACAAAGAATCAAGTGAAGAAAGAAATTAAACCCCAGGACAAACTACAGAGAAAGACTCCGCTTGTATTTTTGGATTTGGGGCAGGCTTGCCCACGTCCAAGCCCGGGCAGCAGACGGTACTGCCAGCCTCCATCGCCATCCCCAGGGCCAGCGGTTCTGGGGCAGGCCTGGGCAAAACCACAGTGGTACTATCACGCGTGACAGGACAGAGCCAAGGCCACATCAGCGCAAAGCGGAGGGTTAAAATGTGATCTCGTTCTGGGACTAGCTATCATGGACGCGGAAATGGCGGCACCAGGCTCTCTGCGCGGCTCTTGTCACGGGGACAGGAACTCTTCTGCCCAGAAAAAGAGGGAGGGCCTGCTGCCCTCCCTTGCCTCTGCCTAGGATCTGGCAGGCTCAGGCATATGGCCTCACTTGGTATTTCCTCTTTTTCTTGCCTTCAGCTTGTAAGCAGGAACACCTTAAACTCCCCTCTTTTCTTAACAGCCGAGAGCAAGTTCATTGTGTGATTTCTGGAGCGAGGACTACCGTCCTGCGCTCACTGCAGCTGTGAGCTGACCCAGCCTGTTCATCACTAAAAGGTGATGCAGAGCCACGCTCTCCCGCTTATCTGGAGGGCTGTGAGGTCCTTCCAAGCCGTAATCACCCTGGCCTCACCAGGTGCTGACCTCAGGCTTGACCCAACACCCTCCTAAGGGTCTCTTCACACCAGCTCCCGAGCACAGCACTGAGGTCTGACAGAGACCGACCACACCACAGGCCAGCGGCCTTGTCCGGTGGCAGGCAGCCCTGCCCCACGGCTGCTCGTGCTCACCGAGGCACGGCCCTCCTCAGCGCCAAGGCACGGCCCTCCTCAGCGCCAAGGCACGGCCCTCCTCAGCACCTGCCTGCTGAAAACGAGGACCGTCAGCGGACGCAGGGCTGGATCCCGACCACTTGCTCTCTCACCAGCCCGGCTGGTCCAGACAGTTACAGCCTTCTGTAAAACTTCAGTGTTTTGCCCATGAAAAGCCACAGGTGAGTGCCTCTCGCAGCTGAAGCGCACGACCATTTTAGAAAGAGATGTTAAGACAATGAAGTACGGCATGCTCTACATCGTCCAGATACATTCTCAGCTCTTCAAATGCAAGGGCTCTAGGAAACAGAAGAAATTCCATGTTCTTTGGGACGGGTAAGTCTGGTATTTTTTTCCTATCACTTTCTTTACTTACTCCAGCTCACCTACCTTCTAGCTATATAAAGCTGGATTTTGAGATACAGTTGTTTGCTGCTGTATGGAAAAACTGAACAATAAATATTCCTTACATATTTACATATCTCCTGTGCCACAGAGTACAGGACGCTTCAGCAGAAACCTGTGGTGCCCTTTGTTGCAGGAAACTTTGGAGGCCTGACCATCAGTTTTTTTTAGAACAGAAATCTGACGAAGTCACAACCAGCCTGGCACCAATGTAGCTTTCTGAGATCAGCAACACTATGCTAGCAGTCTGGCCAGCAACTAAAATCTTCCAGGCAGAGGAAGAAATATTGTCCTCTACCTGGATTCAGCGAGTTGGTTGGCTACAAAAGCTGGTTGGTTTTTGTAGCCCAATCTACTGTTTCGATCAAGGAGAGACAGGACACTTAGTGAGAAACACTAAGCTTTTATGCAAGTCTACTTGTCCAGACTTTTCTTTGTCTTAAAGAAAACACTGTACTACTGCTTCTATCATCTCTACTCTACTTTCTTTTCTTTAACGTGAGAACTTCAGCAAATACCAGGCTTGGTAGTAGGCTCTTTGGGCTGCCAACTGTCAGATCCAGAAAGCAGGACTGTCACATCTGCCAGACTGGCTCTCACACCTACTCTCTAAGGTAACATCATGTATTTTTCCAAGTCATGCTAGCAATAATATGACATTACATCTCACCATACCATATGTTCCTTCTCTGCCTCAGGACACACACCAAAAAGAGCCTAGACACCTTTAAATAAAGGGTGCCCAGCCAGTGTCTTACGATGACCGACTGGCTCGGTTCAGTGCAGTATCTGGCCACTCTCTTCAACTTAGGGCGTGAGCACTGTCTCCAGTTGCACACACTCACATCAGCAAGTCAAGCACAAGCTGCTGGACATGGGTCATTACTGGTTAAGCATCTAATGTGCACTTGGCATAGTACAAGCTCCTTAAGGAAGATACGATCTTTCTTTTGTCAGATTTCTTCTTTCTGACTTCTCAAAACAGCCTTCCTTCTCTGAGGTCTACTCATACCAACCTTCCCCTTTCAGTAATAACTACAAAGAAAACGGAAGAAAGAACATTAAGAAAGAAAAATTATGAAATGTGTTTTACTGACTGGTACAACTACAAGATCAGATCTCCAAAATACACCTTCCTTTTCATCCCTTTATCCCACAAAGTCCCTAAAGAGCACGGCTACCTTTCTGCTTTTGTTCAGACCAGGCAGGTAGCTTTTGAAGCAACTCTCCAGATAACCCACCCTGCCTGGGCTTTTGGTTGCATTGTGGGGCAGTCCTGGAGCATGTGAACTAAATCCCTCTTGGGAGGAACTAAACTAGAGGCATCATGTTCTCCAGGGCGAGCAGTCAGCAGCACCAGACTGCTCAGAAGTAAAAGCAACCCTGAAATGTGCCTGGTGTGAACCTCGGGATCCCAGCACCAAGTTTTTCACCACACTCTGCATCGGTCTACACTGCTTGCTAATATAGGCATAACCATAAAAACCAAATATTCTGCTGTCATTCATCTTTATGCCACCAAATAAGAAGATATGATTATATTCTACTGTAATATTGCAATAGTGTGATAGTGACAGCAGCAAGAGCATCTTAAAGTGAACAATGTAGAGAAGAGAGAATAGATCAAAGTAGTTTCAGTTACAACAACTAACCTAATTTCTGTAGTTTTACAATGAGTTCTTGTACTCTTTAAATACTTCTCTTTGTCTTGCACCGAAATAGAAAAGAATGGTTATAGAAAGGACAAAGTAACACAAACTGGGTAAAAGGACAGGAAAAAAGTCTACCCCATGAAAAATAATAAACTTTGGGCATTGGTTTTAAAAACAGCCAGGAGAAAACTTTAGGCAATAGTGCTTTTTTAAGGTGACTACATTGTCATCTGAGGTTATGTCAAATATCCTCCGGTATTTTTTCTCACAGGGGATCTCACATTCTCTCTCCTGATGTCATTAAAAAGACCACCAAAATCTTGAAATTTCTCATAACTAATTCAAGTAGTAAGACAGTCACCACACCTTTTTGCAGTGCGTAAAAGGCTAAGAAACTTACGACATGACGTATAGCTTTCTCAGTTACCCTTTGCCACCTATTAATAAGTACCTGCAGAGGCTATGGAGGTCTGCAGGCCACACGGAGGCCTGGAGGCCACTGGCTAGAAGCCACCTGTCTACACAATCCACCACATTTGTTGAAAACGTTATCAGGAAGGCGAAAAGGATCTTTTCCTCATAAGCAGTTTGACCCTAGCAGTAAGAAGAGAGTAACGCTCAAGAACTCCACCGAAAGTTGCTAAGAAATACTTTGTGATGGAAACCTCCTTGTGTTCCCAGTGCAGGAAACCAACTAAACCTCGTTGCTCCATCTCTTCAACTTTTGTTAAACAGTTCTGGACCTGGCAGCAAATTCATGAGCAAGAGTGACATTGATTGCTGTGCTGAGGACCTGGCGGAGGCCAAGCGAAATGCTTTCCTAGTACTCGAATACTTAATACTTCTTGAAAGCTTCTCTCTTCCTTCACGTGCCTTCCACTGGCCCTCCACGCAGCAGACACCGCCGAGCTCACTGCGAGCAGGAAGCCCAAGGGTGGAGGAAGCATGTGTAAAAACCAGTCTCACTTCACCACAACTGTCCGTTCTCGTGAATGAAAAGGGCAAAGTCAGTAGGGGAAGCTGGGCCCTGTCACAACTGCCAACATGCTATTTGTCCTCTCTCTTCAAAGCATTGTGGATCTGTGTTCATTTCCTTCAAAGATAATTGTTTCTATATATTAAAGCCACAGACATGGTTTCTAATGTGGTGAATTTACAAGACAGTGCAGTTGTGTGCCTAACTCCTCATCTGGCATTTCCAAGAGCCATCTAAGAAGGTCTGAGACCTTTAATAACTGATCTGTGCGTTTCAACCTCATTCACTAGTGACTCTACACACAGGACAAACTGTGAGTGGCTGGGCTCTAACCTCCCGGCTCAGCTCCACAGGCCACCATCGCGTTACGCTTCCCATCTAGCCCTGGTCACATCACTTTGTTTGTCTGTCTCAGGCTCCATTTGCCTCCTGCAGAACATGGAAAACATGAGTGAAGGTGCTGTTGGTTTAGAGCAGAGGAAAGCTGGAAACCTAAAAATACTACATTTATTAGGAAAGTGTGAGAGAGGTATAGGAAGTTAGGATATTGTCCCTCCTTAAAAGACCCAGCAGTCCCACAAGCAGCGGAGTCCATGCAGGCCAGTTTCTTGTGGCTTTGCCCCTCGCGGGCAGGTGACCCCATGCACAGCAAGACGCTTGCTCCGCACAAAGCCAGCCCTGTGCTGGGAGCACTCACAGCAGCTCGCACTCCAGCGCTCTCTCTCATCTGCGGTAACACGGGCAAGCCCTTCCTGCAGAAAGCTCACTCATTCCTGCCATTGCCCTATATCCAACTGCCTGTTTCACAAAACTGCTAGGAGTTCAAGGACTTTGTGGTCTCAACCCATCTGTCAAATTTAGCTGGAGCTGACCAGTGGATTCCGTTACTGCAGGGAGACTGAGAAAAAGCTAGCACGCTCCAGAAAGAAACAAACTAAAATATCCATCTTGGCCCATGAAAAATGAGGTTGAACTCGCAAGAAAGGTAAACAAATGGATCTGATGTTAAAACTTGGAACTGCGGTGCCAGTTCTGCAAGATGCATTAGTACCAAATCCAACCACAGTCTTGCCTAGGAAGGTTTATGTTACTTACACTGGTTTGAAACACAGCTTTACTTTTACTTATTGTGAATTGCATTCTGCTTATGAATAATATTACATATATTTTCTGGGGAATTAAATTGTAATCATTCCTCTGTTCCATTTCTTTAACACATTGTTTACTCCTATAACTTGTTTGTGCTATTAGTAAATTGCTTCTACAGAAAGTGGGACAACATTTTGTTCCTGTGCAAGACAGGAAAAGTCTATCTGTAGATTTAGGTACAGATAAGAAATTCAAATCTGCTTCAGATGACACAGGACTAGTAGGTGTCTGGGGTTTTCGGGGAGAGGCGAGATAGAGAAAGGGGTTTTCCCCTAGCAGATCGAAACAATGTATTTTTCCTTAACGTGATTCATAACATAAGACAGATAATGACAACATCAGGAACAAAGCTAAGCTTACGGAACATATACAATGTTGCATATGGCTACATAGGTCTTGTAATTTTGGTGAACAGATTTGCAAACAGAAAACAAACCCCAAACCTCCCATTTATTTAGGATACCGTATCACCACAGTCCTGCAGAAAATGAAAGCAGCCCTTCAGCCAGTCTCTGCAGGGTGACTGAGGTTTGCAAGGAAACCAACTGCACAACTTTCTTTCAAACTGGCAAAATAGACAACACCCCACTTTCAGTAACTGCTATGTTACTTAAAAAAGCCAATGATCATTATGTAATTGCTTTTAAAGAAGTAGAATAATGTCTAAAAATGTAAACAATGTAAAAAGCTGCAAACACACCTCCATGCACTAGTCCCCGGACTCATATTTTATGCACGTGCCTCAACATATAGGTATATATTTAAATGTAATACAAACTAGATGAATCAATTTAAGGCTTTAAGCAAAAATTAAGAGATTTTGAAAGTCAGCAAAGACTTTTAGGCTTATGCTAATCCATATGACAGGCCATACAAATTACAGCCCAGAATCCCCTCCGCAGTGGGAATCACCCTTCCATTGCATATGAGTGACTAGCATCAAGCTCAAAAATTTGCCGTGTAGCATTTTCGGAGAGACATCCAAACTCTACAGAAAGATTTCATCCACCTGGGAATGTACTACTTTCCAAGGCCTTTTCACAGTTATTACCAGGATTTCTCATTATCATTAAAAACAAACTGTTCTTCCTTGTGAAAGAGTGAACTGTTCCCTCTGCTCTCCCAAGTTCCAACGAATGCGATTTTAACCAAGCATTGACATGTTCATACTACAGAAAAATGTTTAATTAAGGAAAAAAAAAATCCTTCGCCCTCATTTGACCATTTTTTCAGAAGTGCTTTCCACATATCTTAAAAATTTCCTGAAACTAACACTTGCTATTTAAAATTTGTGTCTTTGAAAAAATGACAGCAGCTGACCTGCACACAAATCATGAAGTATTTTAATTTGTTGCATCTTTTTGGAGCATTGAAGATTACCGGCATACACGAACAAAGTGGATCCTCTCCCCTTCATATCCCATTGACATCACGAGCCACTCACCGGAAGCAGGAACAGACGTGTAATTTGGGGGTTTTCCTGCATCGTAAGGTTTTGCTGCAAACTCTCCGGAATGAGTCAAAGAGGCTCTTTCAGGCCCCAAACCATCGACGTGCTTAACTTCAGGAGCTTCAAGCAGTGAGCAGGACTGCTCAGATTCGCAAGTTAAACACCCGCACAGCCAGAACTGCAATCCAAGCCAGTCAGCGGTACCGCTGCTTACCTGTCTGGAGGAGATGAACATGTCCCCTCTGCTCCCCCATCTCTCCCTCTCTTTGTATTTTCAGGAGCAAGAAGGATAAATGGGCCTTCTACTAGCTATACTAATCATCTGTTAGTCACAGTAGTCTTAAAGGCAAACTGACACATCCACTCACTTACACTGTTTCCAGTATTCCTAGCGTTCTTTCTCCAGGACTGTGAAGTAGCTGCCAATTATTACTAGAATTTAGCACGCAGAAGCTCATGTATATGAAAAAACACAATCAAAACAATATGCAGCTCACTAAAGGAAGTTTATAACTCGGTTCCTTGCCCTAATACTTTGATTTATCTCCTGGAAATATTTACCACACCACCTGATTAGGCTGAGCTGCTTATATATTTTGAAAATACAAGTTGTGCCATCAGTCATTCGGTATGTGACCGTAAACTTGCAATTACACAACTCCCCAAGCTCACACACTGCACCAAGGCAGGCACGACCCAGCCCCAAGCACAGCACAATGAAACTACGCAATCTTTACTAATCTTAAAAGAATCAGGCGATAAAACAGCTCACGCTCTGAAGAGCAAAGCTTGGGCCAGTTCTAACCCTCCACCAGAGCGAGCAGAACACTGCTTCTCCAGCTTCCCTCTGCAGGCAAGACGAGAGGGAAGCACCTGCAGAGGAGGGAGTGGCTGGCACACCTTCCTAGGTGTATGACAACGCTACCTTAAGACTCATTTCCCAGAGTTGGGCATCTTTGCTAAGAAGTTATTGGACCCCAGTCCTACGATAAAACCTACTGTCATTCTTTCTCTTCCCTCTCCTCCAGTTTGCTTTTGAGCTTATGCTTCTCACACAGGGGAGCACTGAGGATTCGGTCCTTCGCATGTGTGCGGAAATGTACATCCAGGGTGTCATCACTGGCTGCCAGGAGCAGGATCCAACTCTTTTGGACTGTGATGGCTCAACATTATTTGCCCTACAACCATCGGGAGAGACAGGCGACTTAACAACCTTCAGAAATCTACCCTTAAACTTTTACATTTGTCCTCATTTCTACCTCTGCTATCACACTTCAGAGTAAAGCCCCTCCCTACACAAAACTGGCAATACTACTTGTAGTGAACTAGCAAGCAGAAAAGTAAGAAATTACAGTGTATGTGTAAAATTCACACTGCTCAGTATTTATTTCCAGTCTCATGTATCTATCATAACATAATTCAACAATTCCTTCAATGCTAAACAGCTGGTTTCCTCCCTGTTGATGTGATCTGCTAGCTTGATTCACACGATACTGGATTTGCCCAAGGCTGCAACTCATTCAGAAAGCCTGCACAAATGCCACGTCCCATTTAAGATCCAAATGAGGCTTTAAAATGTTAGCCTAAATCTGCACAAGCCTCATGCCTGACTCCTTCAGAGCAGAGAGCATCATCTGAGCAAGACACTCTGCCCTCAGAAGTCCCAGCGTAACCAGTCAGCATGAGTGGCATGAGAGAGGTAGCCACAGAGGACTGCTCTTCCGCGTCTCCTCGCGATGTAGAAGGCAACGGCGATTGGTCCCGCACAGATCTGCACGGCGCCAGCAATCTATTTATACAGCTCTAGCAGGCTGAAACTCTGCATAGAAACTGCAGCTATCTCTTCAGCTCTCAAACTGAAGGGGGGTGGATGTCTCTAATTCTGATTCCCATGGTGTTCCCTGTAAAAATGACAATCATTTCAATTTTGCACGGGGGAGAGCTGCCGGTGTGTTTTGTATGTCTTTCTCTACACCAGCTTCAAGATTCTTACACCTCAAGGATTAACAGCTTTGTCACTGGGTTTTAGACTCTGCATCTGTGATTTATAATACGGCCGCACAAATTAAATCCAGGATAACACTTCCCCACTAGGTCCAATTAGTCAGTAATCACTATGACTTTCTCTCTTCTTTTTTTTCTTAAACATATGACAATAATAAAACAACAAAAAAAGTCATTTAGAGTCATACTATATCCAACTGTCATTTGTAAGACCTTACTGTATTATTAGTCAGAGCTTCTGGTGACAACATAACCCACAAGACTGAAACTTGAGTGGTTTATACATGTCATCAGAGCCTTAGATAAAAATGCCACCTTAGAAAGTGGGAGTATTTAATTTTTTATAATACTTTTGTACTAGTATAAAGCATTCACTTAATTTACATCAGTGACTTCTTTTCTTATGGTATTTGTATCTGTTTGATCTTTTACAAATATCTAGTCCTCTTCTTCAGATCTAATAGTGCTGAGTACTTTGAAGACATTTTACTAGGGCTTATTAATCGGAATTCCTACAAACCTTTAGGGTTTGGTTTTTTTTGTTTTTTCCTTTTCTTTTTTCCCAAACCAGGGCACAGCATTGCAAATGCAAAATTGCAGCTCGCTGCCACCAAATACCAAATTCTTTTTGTGAAGAGGCATGGATTAGTTATGCTACTTGGTAACAGCTGCATGGTGTAGTGGCTGGTATCTGTACAAACATATGTCCACAGGCTGTAAAACAAAAATGGACAAATTCTCAGTTCCTGCAGAAAGGCTAAGCCCCACTGAAATCTGGCTGTGACAGAATGATGTGACCCTAATCCATCACAGCCACAGTTGTGG
>Ga0181612_158475_pt1 | contig 22232 bp, 10 predicted proteins | sample HoacroProtozoa21_FD_119630 | JGI IMG/M metagenome (GOLD analysis project Ga0181612, IMG submission 119630) | Hoatzin crop microbial communities from Cojedes, Venezuel. Combined Assembly of Gp0051906, Gp0051904, Gp0051908
AATTTTTTAACTTGATATTAAGAAAATAATTTTTATAGTGAATTTGTATAGATAATATGGTATTAACTTTAAATTAACTTAAAATATTTTGATATATCTTATTTATGTTGTAGTGTGAATGAAATATACATTATGAATAATATCCTACATGTGGAGAAAAACTGTTATGACCAAAGACTGGGCACTTATGTGTGATAAATGAGGGTAAACAGTTATGCATTCAGATGCAAAGACTACTCTAAGTCAGAAGCTATTTCGTTAAAAATATTTGGATTTATTTGAATTTATTTAATCACAGTGTTAAAGTGTGAATTATGATCAGCTAAGAAGAAATGGGTGCAGCATTATAATTTTTAGAGCATAGTGCTATCAATTCCTCAGCACATTAAGAGTTTGGTTGTGTTTCTGTGTTAGTAGGATTTTTGCTGTTGTCTTTAACAGAAACAGAATTAGCTTATCAGATGAGTTAATTACCTATATATTCATGTGCCAGTAACCATATGTTCAGTGATTTATGACATGCTTTCCCCCTTTAGCCAGTACTTATAAAGGTCTCTTTTGCTGAAAGGTAGCCACTCTAGACTGGGCGTTGTTTGTCAGCCAAGTCAGTATTTAAAATGTTGATTTTTAAAACGCAAGTACAAAACACATTATTCAGCAAAGGAACATTGGGCTGAAGGTTGTTTCTTCTCTACATATGAGAGAGCTTCCTATGGATTCAATTCCAGATTGTAAGAACCTGTACCATCAACTCCATCACTGTTGCATGATTGCAAGGCATATTTTTCCCTACCTCTAATTTCTTTTTTTTTTAAAGGTTGGTGTGTTATTTCAAGTTATTCATTCTACATATCTTTCCCTACAAAAATTGTACAAGTAAATATACATACAGCACCGTATTTTCCAAAAGACATGCTTAGAATACAGACATGCGCTAGAGGAATGGAATGTATAGTCAGTTTGCTCTCTTACCAATCCGTCACTTGGGCTGAATTCAAGACTTACAGCAAAATACATGAAGTAAATACCTGGAACAACTTAGGCAAAATAAAAGCAGGGGACAGACAGATCAACTATATATGCATGTAGGTGATAATGTGCATTCTCTGCATAGGGAAGCACTAATGCCATGAAGAAGTCAACTATCCCTGTACAGTGCATCCATTCTCACTTCATGACATAGTGAAGACAGCTAAAGGGCCGCAAAAAGCCAAAAGCCGCTGGTTACCTGGCAATTGCTTCTGACCAAACTGTTTGCTCTGAGCTACCCTCCAGACTCTCATTACATGCAGCTGAACTGAATTCTTTACACAGATATGGCCTGTGACCACAATGAAATAATGATTATGTTAACATGATTTTATTTTGGTTTTAATATGCATGAATAAAGACAAAGGAGTAGAAAAATAAAACCTCTCATCTAATTTGGATCCTGGCTTCCTTCCTGACCTTTGGGAGATTGTTAAATTTTTCATCTTACAGGTTTTCTTGCATATTTTTTTAGTCTCTTTTTCCTGTCTCTTTTTAGGGAACTGTTATTTATTAAGATGGCTAATTGACTGAGACTTTGATTTGAGTGGTAGAATTATCCAAAGGTCTCTTGCTAATTTGCTCCTAATAGCAACTGTTTCAGGTTTAGCAGTAAAACAATTAGTTCAGATTCCTATCAAATATATCTACTTGAGTGACTTAGAAATTCTAAACAGAGGAATCAAATTCAGTACTTACAGATAGGATTGGCTATATATAAGTCTTCTTCCTTATAATTTATGCATCAGTATGCAACCTTAAGCCACAGCAGTGGTTTATGCCAATTTAAAAGGAGGGCTAATGTATTGGGGGTTTTTAATGCAATCCTTACCTGATAACCACACCTTCTAATTTCTAAAAAAAAAAAAGAGTAAGAATACCTCTTAACGATTATACCTGCAAGAGAAGAAAGCTCACTTGCCGCATGCTGTAAAAACCAGATCTTCATGAGTTACACTCTAACACTGTATGTACGTGTGTTGTTTGATTTCCTGGTATGTTATGGATAACACAGGAACTGACTAAACACCATAGAATAAATACTCAAAACAAAAAGTACTTCACAGGATTATTGGCCGACTGATTTTGGATTTGATATACATTCCTCATTAACCTCTTCCCTCAAAGATCCTCTTGTTTTATAATAAGCTCTCTTCACAAGTTTTATCTTGGACTAGAAGTATAATGCTCCTTTGTTGTTAAAACAGTTCAGTTCACTTTTAACTATTCAATAACTTGGATGATGAGAGGCATGGGAGGAAACTTAAAATCTAGGTATAAATGTAATGTAACTGGGACGCAAGTGCGTTGTACTTGCGTATGAGTTATCCGCACTTTCATTGGTAGAAGCTTATACATAATCTGTCAACTGTGTCACTAAAGTTACTTTGAAAGAAAAAGGTTTGGCTTTCAAGAGTGCTTTAAGAAGTGTACAAACCTAAAATGAAAAATCCACCTTCCGAGGTGTCACTCTTGTGTTTTTTTACATAGAACATAGCAAGTGCTGTAACGAGATGTAAGTTTCTACCTGCAGCTTAAAGCTTAGAAAACAAATGGCCCACTATTGTATTGAGTATACTGCTTTGTATCACTGAGCACAATGTAAGATCAGGATTTTGACTGAGCAATCTTTTAGCAAGAGGCATGTTGTCAAAATGGCCTGCAAGGATTTCCTCTGTAGAACAATATGCATACTGATGAAGAGTGTGCTGATAATATACTATTTGTGGACCTGAGAATAAACTTGAGCGAGCATGTAACCTTTTCTTTACTACAATGCTAGAAGTTATCTTAGCCCTTTGCATCCAGGCTTTACTGAGAGTGCCATACTTCGGAGATCTGTTGCCGCAGTAGGACATCTGGTTGCCACTCTCAACTTACAAAATGTGGAGTACAGGCAAAGGTGCAATGTGAAGTCTTGAAGTGATGTTCTTTTTTTTTTTTTTTAAACGTGTCAAAGTACAGCCTGACCCCAAGTTAATGCACATCGTATGTTCTGTAGGCATAGCCTACCACATGCCACAACATGACTCCTCCTTTTAAGGAGTTTTCTTCCAGGTGTTCTTGCTGCAAATACAGTGAAAGTTTAAGTGTAGTTAAACTGAAGACTAGCTTCTGTTAGAATTGAAGAACACTGCCTCCTCCTCCAAGCTGCTCTGTGAAGACAGAGAAATCTTTCCTGAGATTTCATATTAAAGCAGCCAAATGAAGTTTTTGTCTCTGGGAAGATCAAGCAGCTGCTCCAGCTCATTATACCTATTAGAGGAGCGGGTGGTATGTGGTGGTTCCTGAAGATCAAAGAATCCCCAGACTGCTGAAGCTGCGCTTTTTAAGCACTCTGATTGAAAAACAGGGCTTCTTTGTTTTCCGTTTTCTGTGTCTTCATGGATGTACCAAAGGCACCACCACAACAGAGGCCTTCAGGGAGCTGCAAGGGCGGCTGCTCCCTGCGGGCCAGGCATCTGCACAGCCACACGGGGCTGGGCTGGCACCCTGCTAGCCAGGGACCAGCCCATGATACTGGAGCAGGGCAGGACCAAAGAGGGCGGCCAGAGTCCAGGCAAGCATGCCCTGACAAGGCACGTCTGAGGTCAAGCCGGGAAGTCTCTCCGCAGGTCAGGATCGGGATCAGGGCTGGCGAGGGCTGCCTGGGTTGGTTACAGCCCAGCACTACCTGAGCAGGCCTAGGCCCAGGCACTCAGCAGGCCTACAACACAGCTCAGGCAAGGAGTGAAGGCACAGGCCTCAGTTGAAATGGAGCCCCGGGGCTCACGGTCAGAGGGTGTGGGTGGAGGCACCGGGTGAGTCTTCTCAGGGCCACTGAGGCCTGTTACAGTGTGTTCAGGGCCATGGCAGAGGCTGTTCCTGTTCTTACCTGCACTGGGTGAGCACTCAGAAGGGTATCATGTCACATGCTGGCCCCTATGTACGCTAAGCGTTCAGACTGCTGTCTTTAGGACAGGCTAAAAAGAACCCTCAAACTACACATGACCTCAGAAGAAAAAAGGAAATCTGATGCAGTCTGCGTAAGCTTGAACATTTGGGTGGTCTACGTACCTGTAACCCCACATCTTCTATGTCACAAAATGCCTTGCAACCCCAGCAATAATATTACAGCAATACCAGTCACAGCAGTATTACTCATGAACTCTGTGTTCTACAAAATCTAAAGTAAAAAGTATATTTAAGATGTCTTCTGAAATATTTTATTTTCATGCTTTTATTCACGGTAACTTCACTTTTGTCGTAGAATAATTTTTACAAATCTGTATTTCTTTATATATACTGGCTTTTTTAAGAACTACAGTAGCTCTGTCCTTTCCTATTCAGCAACAATATCTTGCATTTAATAAATACATAATGACAATAATTATTGTACTACCAAAGCTGCTGGTATCCAGTCTATGGAATATTGTAAGATGCGAGTGATACCTGAGAGTATGGTCAGTGCTTAAAAAAGATTGGAGGTTAGTCAAAAAATCTTGGAATAAACTATGGAAAATAATGTAATCTTTCTAGAAAGTTGCCTTTCTCAAACGTGCTACAAGTCTTGTTTCTGCCAAGGATTATTTTTACAAGGCAGCTCTCTACTAATGGAGAGGCCCTCCATGATGCTGTGCCTGCTACTGACAGCTAAGGGGTGGGTTTTTTCCTATTCACTATTCATAGTAGATTTGGAGTTGTTTTGTGCGCATGAAACTGAAGACTAACAGTCTCTGGAGCCAAGCATAGTCTCTTTGTTGGGTAGAAATAATGCCTACAGGAGAGGATGGATGTGCTCAGCGTCCCAGCAAGTGGCTTGAGATGAAGTGATATTGGCAGGATTCAGACTGAAATTATTACAAAACATGAATGCCGCGTGTGCAACTGCTGCCTGGCTGTTGCTGTGCTTCTCTCCTTTTGTTAAAAAGTGCTATCTTAAAAAAAAAGTAATATCCTCGATCATGTGCCATTGCTATCTGAAAATTGCAGGGTCTTACAGATGCCAGAATGAAGGATCAAGGGGGAAAATTCTTGTTCTGCCAAACATGAAGCTTTTATAATGACAGTATTTTGTATTGCTTCCATAGAACAAGCCTCCCATTTAGCTTAGCTTGTAAACTAGCCTTACCTAGAAGTTTGGTGACATGCTGTCTCCTTCCCAAAACAATCTGAGAAACTATTCACAATGGTTATTATCCAAGTCTGGCAGTCATTAATAGTAGATTGGCATGTTTTCAGTTTTATTCATTTGGGTTGTGCTGATACAAAGTTATATGGAATTTCCTTTAGGTTAGATAATCACATTAGATTTTGTGATGTTAAAATGAAGGAAAGTACTGTCTCGAGCCAGTTGCAGGCAGGGTCCGTCAATCCTGCCAATACTTCTCAATTCTAGTTGTGCTATCCCCTTTAGTCAGTCCTGGGTTTGTCAACAAGAAATCATGACAGCTGAGTAATGGTTTTGTGATAAGAACAGTTGGAAATTAATATGAGATCATTTTCACCTTAGAGTTTGAATCTAGTTTCAAAAGTGAAAAACTGGTACTTACTTCATTGTCTCTTGTTCCCCTTCTGTGAAATAATGTGAGGGTCTTCTACCAGAGCCTTCATTATTCCTGGTATCATGTGCCACTCTATTTTTGTTAGTAAAAGCATAAGATCATTATAAGCATGTTAATTTCAGTCATGAAAGCTAAATTAAATTCCTGAGTTTGCCAGAAATGTTTTAGTAGTGGTGCAGATGAGAGAAGATGAAAATATCTTAGTAGATATCCTATTATCTGAAATTAGAAGCAAGGACATTACTGAAGCCCAATTGCATTGCTTGATTCAATGAATTGGATTTATTACTGAACTGCCATCATTATTGAAGCCCAATTGCATTTCTTAATGTTGATACTCTTCAGGAGAAAGAACAGCTACTATTATTTCTTCGGTAATGTTACTCATTTTGGAATTACTGCCCACACACCCTTGCAAAATCTCAATTATGATCACATATTAAGGCATGACCCTCTAATAAACTCACTGTTCTAAGACAAGTCTGGTAATTGTTCTAGAAAATATATTTTCTTGGCATTGCTCCAGAAAGCCAGGCCTTTGGAACTTGGCCTCTCAGTCCAACCCGTTTAACATCCTATTCCTTCTAATGTAGTAATAGCCTTCAATGGATCATGACAAACAAGAGCACTGAAGCTCTTCTGTTAATGAATTAGATTTTGGTTTCAGTTTCTCCCCCATTTTGTCCTCTTACTGTTGCTTAGTCTTTTCCCTCTGAAGGTGGCTTCTCTCCTAGCAAGCCCTTTTGTGAGTTGTGTCTTCCTCATAGTTACCAGATGGAACAAATTTGGTAGCCAGATTCCATTTAATACCTTCTTTACATTTCTTGGTTTATGTAAAGTATAGCCACTCTCAGTCTTCAGTATAGTGCCACGCAGTCACTGTACTCAGCTACTGTCTAGCAATGGTTAATGGAATCTGAAGAAGCTAAATTTCTGTAATCCTGTCCCTTCATATATCGACTTAACCAATACAATAGTATATTGCCTTGACTCTAAACTACAACAATTCAGGATGAGTTGCGGTCTGTTAATTTTCAAATGTTACAGAAACTTTAAGTGAATGAAAAAAGCTTGGTTTTTTAGCCTGTCTTTTGCAGGAAAAAATAAAGGCAAGATTACTGACATTACCACCAAAAGTCTGAGGTAGCATTTTTGACCTTTATTCTTGTGAAGTGGTGAGAATGTATTTTAATAATTTTTAAATCCTGTCCTTAGTGCAATGAATGTGATCATGCTGACATGCGAATAGGCTATTTACTAAGGGAATTAATTTAGCTTTTATACTGTATAAAGAACTAAGAATCACATTTTGTCTTTTTCTCTAAAACTTACTGGTGCTTTACAAGCACATATTGAAAAAAATAGTTACAACACTGTTGGGTTTCCAGCTGCTGTTTGATGATCATCCTAATTTTTCTTCATCTTTAAAGCCTGTGACCAATCTAGAGCAAGTTTGCAGAAACATGGTGGAGGTTAATAATTTTCTTCCTATGTTAGACCTGCTTTGGATTAACCTTGTTTGCATATTTCCAAAAACTGTGTTTAGAGGAAAATTTTGTTCACAACTTTCTACTGGTAATTTTTGTTAGTAAGAAGCTTCTTTTTCCTTCTTTTCCTCTAATACATTAATTTCAAATTGCCTTTTTATAATTTTACTATTTAAAAAATTATAATCTGAAATATAGTGGACTCTGTTACTCCTTTGGACTCCTGGTAATCACACATTCAGTCTTTGAATTATTTCCACCTGCTTCTAGGTTTTGACCATAGTTGTAAACTTGCAGTTTCATCTGACTTGATTACCTGTGCTGTAATAGGATATTTTACATTCTAATATTGCAGTATATGTAAGAGTAGTTCCTGTTCCTTTATAGCTTTTGCTAAATGTTATGTTCATGACTCTGCATTGTTCCCCTGAATTTTCCCTGTACTGGTGATAGAGAAGTGACTCAGAGACCGTCACCAACATCTTTTAAATTGAAACCCAAGATAAATTTACATCATTGACATTACTAACACAACATGATTTTAAATTACATTGTTTTCTACAAAGCACTTGTGGTGAGATGCTGTAGGATATCAAGTGTTAAGGCAGACATTTAAAATTTATTTTATTACAGTAGCATTACTGGAACACAGTTGTGATCTGAAAGGCCAGTTTAGTATTTCTCCTGCAGTACTGGAACAATGAAGAAGCATAGTTTTGGGACTGAAGAGGAAAATCACTGCATCTATTTAGTACATGAATGAAATTACAGTTGCAATTTTGAGTCAAGAGGTCTTCTACAGGGACATTTGCAGCAAATATGAAGAGAACAAGAAGCACTAACTTTCATTTCTGTAGTCTTTTTCGAAGTGTTTGTATTGAATAATTTTCAATTTTTTGACAGATCATGAGAAGAAATGTTTATTATGGTAGCACATATTTTAGATGGGTTTTATCCAGGGGATAAGCTTTTATAGTTCATTTTAGAGAGGGGACAATGAAGGGAGAAAGGGCCCATTTGATGTTGAGATTATATTGATTTTCAAATAGCAAGTAATCTGTAGAATAGAGACTATAAAATTAAAAAAAAGACAGAATTTGAACCATTAAATTCTGTGCATTTCAAAGAGTCTATAATTTCATTTCCAATGCCCTACACAGACATTTTACCAAACAACAGCTATTCCTGATGTGATATATCTTTAAAGCTGCAGCAGCCATAGCTCATTTTTAATCATAATTTCTATTTTGGGTTTTCAGAAACTACTCTTTTAGTATATTTTATGTATCAGGGTAGATTTCTAAAATAATAACTTGTAAGAAAAATAATTTTAAGTCCCAGAGAGCTGATCATTATTAGAGAAGTCTTTCTTTTTCTCTTTCCTTTCTGCTCACTGAGCTGAAGAGGGGAACATGCTTAAGATCAGTAAATACTACTTTTCATGGAAGCAGCTGCTAGCTGCCACATCAGAGTTATGGGAATTTGGATGCAAGGTTGGTAGAGAAGTTGTGGCATGTCTGTGCTTGCATATGTTAAAAAATTCGACTGGACAAGTAACTTAGAAGTTGGATCGGACTTCAAAGTTGACCCTGCTTTGAGCAGTGGATTGGAATAGACGACTTCCAGAGCTCCTTCCAACCTGGATTATATTATTATTCTGAGTATGCAAGACTACTATGGAAGGAGATATCTTCTGACAAAATAATCTCAAAATAGTGTCAAATTACTTGTTCAAATTTCCTGATTCCAAAAATTCTAGTTCTGCACTCAGAATTTGGATGATGCTTAATAACTGTATAATGCATAATAGTAGTATATATAATCTTCCTTTATAATTAATGAGTCAGATCAGCATTACAGTGCACTTAATTTTCAGGAACACTTTTTCCTATCTTCTGATCAAGTTTAAGGTTGTATAATCTTGTAATCGTAGAAGGGGAAAATCAAAGTTCTTGCTGATTTCTGTCTTGTGTAATTGATTCTATAGTGACTTTATGATGAGATTCCTTTCAGATATAAGCTTTGTCAAGAAGGTTTTATCCAGTGAATCTTGAATACCTACGTATTCACAATAAATATGCCAAATAGGAAAGCAAATATAGATAAAACAAATTAATGTCTAAGTGTGGGTAAATATCCTCAGACACATATCCTCTGCTTATTCCACATGTGTAAATGAAGAGTTGCCTTAACATTTACAGCAAGATGTCAGTTCTGGCTCTTCATAGTAGATGTAATGTAGATGACTGGTTATCATAAGCATAGCATTTTACCAGAGTGTAGGAATAAAACCAGCTCTATTATACTGGACCATTTATTTTTTTTTAGCTAACGTTTGCCTATAAGACATTTATATTGCTGAATTCTGTATAAAGGTAACTGAGTGGCAGTTTAAATTTTACACAAAATTTTATAAACTGTACAAAGGATTTTTTGGTTTTCTTTTAAAAGTGCCTATGGTTTTGTCCTAACAGTATTCAAATTCAAGAGAAGCTGTTACTGTCATCCTCTCAAACTGCAGGCATAGATTCTATTTTTTTTTGAGGAATATGACTCATTTTCAAACAGCCTCAGATTACAAATCCATATTTTCTGAGAATCTCGAGTCTATTTGTATATTGTACATGGCGGCCATGTATTGTTCTTCAAAACCATTAGAAATCTAGAATTACTTCATGGTGGAGTTCAGTACAGTTCTTTCAAAATTTAGGTCAGACTTTTAACCAGTATCTGTAAAACTTTTGTTATAGGGATGGAAGGTCTGTGAAAGTTGATGCGTAGATTACTGCACATTTTTCATGGCAGAGAAAGATCTGTCATCTTCTACTCCATAACAGCCTCTTTGTAATTTGCAGTATTTTGATTTTAAACTTCTTCTCGATCTTCATAGTATGAATTTTTTTAAAAAAAGAAGAAGCATGCTTTGAAAATACATCTCATTTAATTGAGCAATCTCCAGTCTATGTTACTGTAAGAGTTTTTCAACTTGGATGGTGTGTCAGTGTTTTCATAGAATCACAGAATCATAGAAAGTTTTGGGTCGGAAGGGACCCCTAGAGGTCATCTAGTCCAACCCCTCCGCAGCGAGCAGGGACACTGCTAACTAGATCAGGTTGCTCAGAGCCCTGAGCCCTATTTTTCAACAATCAACTTTCAGAAAGCACAGTATTTTGTTTTGTATTTGTTTTCTTTTCGAACCGAAGTGCCAAATTATAAAGCATGAGAAGTCTCAGAACCTAATAGTCTCAGGAATGGGAACTGTGGCAAGAACTCTTCCACTATGTATTGTAGTAAACGATCATCTGGTTTCATTTCAGTTTTGCTTGTGTATTTCAGTGCAGCATCTTTCAGGTGGAGTTGTGGTAGGAATCTCTTTAGGAAGCAGCTAGACTCCTTTTTCTTAATCTTATTTGCTGAGATAGCTGAGTATATAAATGCTGCTCTAATTGTAATGTTTTTCTCCCCTTAGTGGAAGTCTGTAAAAAGTATGACGGTTTCTGTAGTTTATTCTTCATCAGGTAGATTCATTAAATTTGTTGTTACAGGACTGTTCCAGATTTCATTGATAATGCTGGTAATGCTTCTTTCTCTGAAAAAAGAATTTAATCAGGTATTTAAAGGAACCCTTCAGTAAATAATTTCATGGTCTGTAAAAGCACCATATTAAGGAATGAAGGAAGAAAAATCAACTAGTTTGAAACTTTTTCCATGAAAGCTGGCACCCAGTTCTGGGAGGGTTCAGTAATTCTAAATATTTAATGCTGCAGTGGGTTGTGCTTAGAAAATCAGCATAAGTTACCACTTTTTGTATTACAAAAAATTGTTTACCATATGCACAAAGAATTGTTTATCATAAGTTTATGCATGTTAATTTATTCTTGCAATTTGGATTAACGTCCACTATCAGAAAGTGAAAATGATTTTGCCAAGTGGTGGCCAGTTTACTTCACAGGACTTTTTTCTTCAGTCATTTCCAGGTAACACAGAAGAATATGTTATTAAAGTACTGATGGTTTATTAAAGTGGTTTTACATATGCTTTTTATTTTTTGACCCACCCGTATGATAATTATTTACTGTTCTCCACAGCGATGCCACACAGTCAATGCCCTGATTTTTCAGCAATATTGTTATGATAAGTAAACGATGGTTAAAGTCACCCATTCAAGGCCAATCAGTAAGAAGAAACAAGGTAAACTCTATTAACTCCACTTACTCTCTACTGTGAGGATGTTTCTTATTATAAATGAAGTCGTTCACAGACTAAAACAGTACTAGTTTTATTCTGAATACTTATGATTCTTCGCTGATTTCTCCTTCCACCATCATTAGCTATTTTTCTGTTCATTCTTTAAACACAAAGTACTTCACAGAAGACTTTATTGAAGTCATTTTACCCATGTTTACACAGCATTGTTCTCAGAGAAATGAAAATCACATAAGGATCTAAGTGTATCTCCTGCTGATCCAGTGGTAACATCTGGTCACAAAACACAATGCTAATACTGTAGGAGCAAGATCTTGACATAATTGTTCCAGTTCAATATCTATGCTATTTCTTTTTGCATTGAGTTAAAAAATCATTGAGATAAAACTGTGTATTATACCCTTAGCTTTCATTTTTCCCACCAAAAAAATTAAGGTGGCCATTCAATTAAAACGATGCATAGTAAGTATCTTAAACAAGTAAACAAATATTATAGCCCTCAATGGACAGTTTTGCAAAGTCTGAAATAGAAGTGAATAAGATATTTGACCGATTCAAAGATGAAATACGTTCAGGAAATGCTTGGGACTTCAGAAAGGAGTTAAACTATAGAAAAGATCTTTGGAAGTAAAGATTTTCAGATAAAGGTGATTATGTATGTAAGACTATACTGGTGACCAGAACCAAATAAGAAATGGCACATTTTCAGCCCTGCAACTCAGCCCAGCAGGCTTTCTAGGAAGTGATATTGCTATTATGGACTAGCAGAAATGCATTAAATACTTTTCTCAAGGTTCAGGTAGCATAGATATTGCACTTTTGAGTCTGTTTTCCCATAAAGAGCTGTCTGGAAGTAAGGATAGTGTTTCAAGGATACTCTGTCTTGCACTGTGAAAATAGTAATGAAAGCAGTTCCCTTGTTGTGTCATTGTAGCAGATAACTGATGAGCCTTACTGCAGCTTGAAGACTCACATGTTCACATCAAAATGTTCTTTGTTTTTTTTGTTTGAGAAAATTGTTCCATATTTGTGTATTGATGGTCTGGACTGCACATTTTTAAATGATGCATTTGAAAGATTTTTAGAAATGTGGACCTAAACCTGGAGTTTTCAGGTATTTAAGTTTGAAGCCTTTTTGCATTATATTTGCCTAACGTAAAACTGATAACGTAAAAACTGTAAGATGGTACTTACTATTTCATTCTTATTTTAGAAAAATTTTGAAATGCCACAGCATTCCATAATAAGAAATACATAGAAATGTGGTAGGTAGGACAATAGATACTGGTAGGAACAATAGGACAATAGATATTTGTTCCCAATAGGGAAGAAGCAGCCTTAACATGAGCAGAAAAAGGAAGAGGTAAAAAAACTCATGGCTTGTGAAAGAAGTGCACCAATCAGAATGCACTGTGACTAAGCAGGGGATGGGTCATAGCTCTGTTATTTCTTCTATCTGTCCATCTGTTAAATCTGCAGTAAAGGGATCTGATATCCAGAGCAAATCAGAATTTTCTGTAAATTTGGCCGATTATAAGATGTTTCGACCTCCGTTTGAAAAAAATCATTAAAAATTTGAATCTTGGCTTTTCTGAGCCTAAAAACAAAGTTAAGCCAAAATATTAATTAATTTTAAGAGAAGATTATTTGTGATCTCAGCAGTTAATCTCCATTCTTTCTTGCTGCTAATTTGCATGTCTGAAGTCATATTGGCTCTGTAAATTGGTAGTATGAGGAAGACTAATCTAACGTCTCGGGAGTTGCCATTGACAAATGAATCTTCCTAAGACTCGTTTGAAAGTTATGTGGCCATATACTGGCTTTGGCATCAGTTGTTGAAAAGAACTGCTGTCCTTTTTCAAAGCCCTGTGAAAGCAATGCAGTCAAGTGATGAAGTACACAAAATTAATACTTTGAAAATGCCAATTTAAGGTCTAGAAATATATATGAAGACACTACAGCAAACTTGAAGTCTTTCTAATGGTATACGAAGAAAGATGGGAAACTCCTTGTGTGCCTTGATTCGGTCTGGAATGGCAAATACTGCAATGCCATAATGGTAGTTACTTGGGCCAAGGTGTTCGCTGTCAGGGTCCCTAAATGGGATTTGGATAATTTGGATTATTACATCTTTGTAATAATTTTATACATCAGTGAGATTTATAAACTCCTAAACGTAACTTAGATTGAAGATAAAGACAAACTGGTATATAAAAGGAGTGACCAACATAAAATGAGAGAGACAGTATGTGAGGGCAACAGAGCGAGAAATGAATGAGAAACTTGAGTCAATTGCTTTGTGGATTTCTTAAGCAGCAATTTTATATGGACATACTTCACATTCTCAGAACAGCCCTTGGGATTCTTGATGCTGTTATTACATCAGTGTCAGGTACCAGACTAAGGTTCTACAACTTTTCTCTGCAGCTGAAGTCCCTTGATTTTAAAGATTTACAGTAATCAAAAGCAAGTGAATTCAAAGATAAGTGAAAAAGGCTTTAATAAAAAGTCTGATTTTTGCAAAATTTTAAAACATACAGTTCAGCTTCACTATTTTTTGAGTTCCATGGGCTATATTACATGCTACTGCATCAGATAGGTCTAAAATAGTCCAGCTATGTGGTATTATCTGTTTCATATTTAAAAGGACAGTAGATCTTGTTGATTTTAATCAAAAAGCATCATTTATTTTAAAAAATAAACATAACAAAAATATATCACAATAAATCTCAGTGATCATGTATTCAGAATAATGAAATGCATATCTGTGTATAGCATGGTGGCTGTGTAGGCACGACATTTCCTTATAAATGAAATTATTGGTATAACTGAAGATTTTTAAATTTTTTTTTTCCATAAATGATTTTATTTATTAGACTGCCTCTTTACTCGAGAAGTGAGAAAACTTAGTGGAAACTCTAAAGCAGCTGAAACCTTTTAAAAATACATCATCAGAGTCTTTTTCTAATAATTCATCAGAAATTATAGGAAAAGCTGTTTCTAACAGTTTCCTTTGCAGCACGTGAATCATTCTCACAATGGCTCCTAAATCCACAAAGCCCCGTAACTATTTGGGAGTTTGGCCTGGGATATTATGTACACTTAAAACTGCATGCACAAATATCATATAGTGGGCCTTGAAATTTTCAGAGTCTTGTTGTGTAAATTCCTTTTCAAATATTTAAATAAATGAGATTAGATGATGCTCTGTCCCCAAGATGTTTTCACTAAACAATTTCATATATGGATTTTCTGGAATAGCAGTACAGAATCTAGTAGCAATTGCCTCATTTTTATTTTAAGTCATAAGCAGTTAGAATGCTTTGAACTATTTCCATTAGATGAGAGAAATTATTTGATAGAGCTAGTTCATTTACAAAGAATTTACAAAATCTTCTTTCTATGAACACAGCAGGAATCAAGTAACTGGAGACAGTTTGTCTTCTCACATTTCTCAGCACTTTCCCAGGATTCCTCTCCTCAGAGACATTTCCACTCTTTCTTTTGCCTCAGGGGCAGTTTACTTTTATGTCTCTATGGCATTTTGACTGTTTCTCAGACTTTGTTTGTCTTTTCCTAGCTGATTTGTACACAGATACACCCACATCCACTTACTAGCACCAAAGAAACTCTTTACTCTTCACCGTCTAATCAGCCTCATATTTCAGTGAGGTATCAATTTTTTTGTGTTCCATGTTTAAAAAAAGAGGTAGTAACAGCTTGCTGCATCTATCCTGAATAGAGAGTGACTGTCAGCTTTATCATACTAATTCATTCCCCCAAATAAAGCCTTATGTGTTGCCTGGGAATGAACTGTTTACATAGTTATTTTTAAAACTGTTGAGATGGTAAAATACATTTCACATAGAATTCCTAGCCAAAATGAAGTGTGTACGCAAAGGTCTTAAAGAAGTACAGTGCTGAAGTCATTTTGTTTCTCCGCTGGTGAGCTGTGTGAAGAATTTTAACCCATAGTCAAGGCCTATGTCAGCTTTTGATGGAGTTTTATTCATGTTCCTCCTAATCATTTTTTGTTCCCCAGGCTGACAGGAAGGGTCTAACAGAAAAGGATCACCAACAATGCACTGCATTTGCCAACAGGTCCCAGCAGAATCTGTTTAGAATGTCACAGTATGAAAGACAATGGAAAGCAGATGTAACAAAGTGTCTTCTGTTTACAGGGATCATAACCTGCAATACACAGTTTGAACACTGAGATATATTGCATGAAGTCTGAAGGATTTCTGATGCTTTGAAAAAAACTTGGAATGATTCGAAGGGCTTAAGGTCTCTAGCTTTGAACAATTAATCATTGATTAATAAGGAAAAGTTATGCTTTTTTGCTGAAATATTCTTACAAATTGCTATGTATTCTGTCAGCATCTCTTGTCTACAGCAGTGAAGTTCAAAACTATTAAAAAGATCCCTTAACTGAGTAGATAACAAAGGGCAGAATAATGTATTTTCCATTCACTCTTTGTGTCCTAACTAAATTTCAGACATAGTGAAGACCAGAGATTTGCAAGAAGTTTTCTTCCTGAGAATATGAATCAGAGAGAAAGAAAACAAAGTTAATTAGCAGACATACAGATGAAAGAAATTATTTGTATAATTTGTGAGTCACTATGCTGTACCAGCCATTGTGAAAGCCATATAATATACCATGCTATTAACAATCTTCTCTGTCTAGCCATCAAGCCATATAACAGGCTGACCAATTTATTATAAAAGGTCTTTTTAGACTAAACTGATAGAAGAAAAGACTTATTGCAGAAAAAATTATGGAGAATGTTGCAGATGACATTAAAATATAGATGCTACATATGTTAGATTATTTCCAAGTCTTTATTTGTGCTGAATATTACATATGTCTCAGTATAGGAGACCCCATAGGCAGCCATAGAAGAAGACTGAGCAGACTGCCAGAATTTTTCAGATAATACATGGACAGACCATGGCAGTTAATTTTGCCCAGTTCTGCATGTGTCATTTTTCAGGCTGCCAAAGGCATGTGTAAACTGGCTTGCAGTGCCATTGTTCATCCTCTTGCCGATCAAGAAAGAAACCACATTTTATTGTTACACTATATATATGTATATGTATATATATGTATATATATTACATTCCTCAATAACTAGTATTGGTGTTTTCACAGCAGATCATTTCTGCTTGCTCACTGAAGTAGTTGTAACGCCCTGTTTCTTGGTACCATATCTGAGAGTATTTCACTCATGAACTGAACCTCATTTCTTGTGCAGCTGAGAAATAAAGATACAGAACAGTATCTCTTGGAGCAGGACCTAGACTTACCAAGTCATAGTGCAGAATAGTATCAGTCAGAACTTTCTTCCTTATGTACACATTGAAGCCTCTCTCCGTTACTTTGTGATCTGCAAAATCTGCGTAAGCGTGAATTTAGTTGGAGGTTTTACAGATCTGTAAATAAAATTCAAGACCTTCAATATACGGTATTGATTGTATAATGTATGGTACTTTTTCCTCTGGTTCCTTATAGGGGTAACTATAACTGTCAGTTACTGAAATACTAGACATGCCAACTTGTGAATGATTTTTAGAAAACTCTTACAGTCGTTGGGTGTCCCATTATTTTTTTACAAAAGCATCAATTTGGATGAAGGTCAGCTGGAATTTTGGCTGCTTCACACTTCTTTTGTATTTTAAATTCCTTTTCATAATGTTCAGTCTTAAAGTATCATGTAGTTTACTCAGCACTTCTTGAAACCTCTATATTTCACACTAGTATCTGTAACGTAGCTGGTGAACTAATCCCTGTTATGTTTTATAAGAATACTACTCTTCCTAGCTTTTCTAAATTATAAATTCCTTAGTTTCAAAAATAATAGCTATAGGGTTCTGCTGAGTTGTTATCATTATTTGTTTCTATTTTGAATTATGCTCTAGATAAAATCATCTGCATTCTGATCTTGTTTATATGAGTTCATACGCTCATGCCCTTTAGAAAGAGGACATTGTGCACACTTTGAAATGTGTGACGTGTGTGAGAAGGCACAGAAGCCAAGCAACAATGAGGTAAAATGAAGAGAATAGACTTCTTAGCATTGCGAGTACCATCTGTTCTGTAGAAACGCATCCTCTGTGTTGGCATTGCCACAGTGGTATGACATGTGTTATTACTTTTAATCATACTTTGTGCTGAAGAAAAGTCTGGTTACATGACAGATTCAGAGGTTGCAGACTCCCTCAGAGTTAGTGCCTAGAAATCCAAGACTGCTTAGAGTGTTCAATATTTTTGTTTCTTAAATATGATGACCTGTGTAAAAATACGCCACTGGAGACCAAGCTACTGGGACACATATTATTACATTTGTATGTGAGATGAAGAAAGCAGACAGTATTTACACAAAAAAGATGACATTTTCATAATATTCTGGAAAATTGTATGCTGAAGAATTTGTCATTATTTTCGTAGGGTAAAACTGTGGGGTATTACAGGATAATAGTAGACAGAAAAAAAGATGGAAGGTTTTCTCTCCTGATGCAGATTTTTTTGCCAGATTTCCGAATAATAACAATGCTTTGTTTATCAAAACAAGGAAACAGCTCAAAGCCATTACATAAAACAGACCTTACTGAGACATCTGTTATGAGGTCCTTGCATATGTAAGAAGGAAAAGCTTACAGAGCTAAGCAATGTTCTCTGTGCATCATAATAACTTTGTTTGTGTAATACACACAAACAGGTGTCTAATTCTTGTCTTATATCTAGCCACTGTCAGCTAATGCAAGATGTTGTCCTTATGCATTAAATAGAGACACAATCCATAATTAATATGGGTTGTCTTTTTTACCATTACCAAACTATTAATAACCACTGGTCCTGGAATTGCACATTCTAGCTCTGTTTGCAACGACAACCACATGATGTCATGTCTCTCTCTTGATTAGAGCTCACTTTTATGTCATCAGTGATAGTGACCTTTCAAGCATAGACATCTGGGCATATGTAACCTGGATATGTGTTGTCAGGAGCCTGTTACTAATATCGGCAGCCCAAGGTTTTCTGAAAGAAGAGAAACAGCCTTTTGGTCTTGTGTTAGATTCAAACAGCATGCCATCTAACTCACGTTGTACAGTTATGATGGCCAACATTACAGAAGCTTGGCAATTCACTTAGGAACTCAAGTACTTTTTGGATGAAAATTGAATATCAGAGAATTATTTTATTTAATAAAACATTTAAATCAGTGCTGTTTTGAATATATTCCCAAAATATCTTTTCCATGGCTATTTTTCCACACAATATTTGTTTGGTAAGAGTCTGGGAGGTATTTTGGTTTAAATGTTTATTTTTTTAATATTCTAATTTGATTTGTCAAAAATCTTCTCAGTAGATGCCTATGGTGTATTCTTTAAAATTCTTCAGTGTCCTTTAGTATTCTAGACCATATAGAGTTAATCGTAACATACAACTTTAGTTTTATAATATTGAATGCAAATGATTAATTACAGAAAATTAGGTTATATCCGTTTTCATAATTGTTTTCACTTTTTACCAGAAAAAACTAATAAAATTGTGCTCAGAAAATGTGCTTTCATAATCTTCATGAGTCACTTGGGAAAGGATAGTGTTGATTAACATATGCATTTAGGATATTGTCTTGTACTTCATTAAATCTGAAGAAAAGATGGTCTTGTATATTTACATATTGTGTTGTAGCTCGGTCTTCAAAGGGGTGGATATTAGAAATACTGTAGTTTGCACGCATATTAGAGCAGATATCAGTGAACTTGTACCACTAAAAAAGCTATGTAAAATGTGCAAATCAGAATCCATTCATCACAATCACTTAATGTAACTGTGGATATAGCACATGCCAAGACCCATTAAATATGTATTTCTTTGAAAAAAACCCAACATTCTGCATTCTTTTAATTCTGTTTTCACCGTTCCTTTTGAAATCCTTGGAATTTTTACCCTGAAGAACATAATAATATAAATAATAACACGCTGTTATCCATATGATTAATCACATCATTCTAGCCTTTGGGAGACTTAACTGGGAAGTACTAAAATCTACTCATTGTTAAACATCAAATATATTGGTTTTTTTCACTTAAGATTCTAAAAAAGTAACAACTTTAAGTAACTAATACAGCAATATTAAACATCTATTACTAGATAGATAAATAAAATAATAAAAATGTAGTTTTCTGTCATTATATTTCCCAGACTAGTTTCAACAGGTGCACTGAGTTGTGAGTCCTATACAAATATCAGAAAATGATAGCAGGGAGGATGATATGTCACAATTCTGAGAAAGGCATGGACCAAGTCCTCCATTGCTTTACATTGCTTTACAATACTAGCTTTAATTGTAGACTGAACAGAAAATGTAAAGTTCAACCTATGATAAGCCTTGATAAACACAGAGATATTCAACTGGTGCAGGACCATCTCATTTTTATTGTCTGGTTCTCAAATAAGGTCTTATGAGGCTTAATAGCTGCAGCTGAAATTTGCTGGAAAAGAAGTTAAATATTGCAAGCTACAGACATATGTGAACACAGCTTTTTGACAGTGGTTAAATCACTGGACTTCAAGAAGTGACGTATTTTGGTTTTGAATAAGTTGTCTTTTACCCAGTTGTAAAGATTTATGCTTTTGGAGGTTACAGAACCAGGTTCTAGACTTCCTTCTTACTTACGTATGATTTAAGTACTGCTTAACTCCAAAGTGTGAAGCTTGTTCTTTGGGTGGCAAAAAAATTCTTTCTTAATGCTTGCAGAGCTCCCTCACCAGTTTAGGATTTCTTTCCTACTCAGGATGAATGGCTGCTCATCCTGGTGTTGGAAATTCTGGATACTGGCACTGGGAAATAGGACCTCCTGGTGGTCCTTGAGATATGTCAAAAAGGAAGCATCCGGTTAAACGATCCATAGCTCTACATTTTCACTTGCTCCTTTAGCTGAACAGTTTGCACAAAGTGCAAATATTAGATGCCCAGCTTGACCTGCAACCTGTTCTGAAGTCAGGCCACCACATTATGTACTAGCTCTAGCTTCAATGTGCTCCTCATAGGCTTTCCCTAAAGGCGTGTATTACAATTATTCAGTCCAGAGGCTGCACATCTCCCTGTGCTGTCTGTTTCCTCCAGCAGTGCTTGAAAATGTGCTATTATTGAAAGAGTTAAAAAAAATCCCCTTGGAAAAGCTAATTATTGCATGCAGATACTTCTTTGTGTGATCAAGGAGGGGACAATTTAATAGGCTCTGTGATACAACCAAGAACAAAATTGCTTTAAAGGAAGTCTCTTGTTGAGTGACAACTCTGTTGCCTGAGCCAATTAGGTCCCAATAAAGAGTGTTGAATTGGCTCCTGCTTTCTCATTAATTATGTTCTGTCACAGACATGGGGCTTGATTTAGCAATTTTGTATTACATTAAGATACTGAAAGGAATGGAACAAATGGCTCACTCTGATAATAGGCATTCTATACACGGTGTGACATTTACTATCCAGCTGTCCATAAGGCAGCCTAGCACTTCAGTTCAGGGGTTTATTTGTCATTGCTTCAAAGGGACACTCAGCTTTTCACAAAAAAGAAACAGAGAGGCTAATAGATAGGACAAAATGTACTGCTGATATGCTTTATTAGAGATAGGATGCTAGGGTTTTGCTAACAAGCTCATCCGTTGGGACTAAGCCGAGTTTGCTGTCAATCATCCTACACACAAAAGCACACTAGTTAACAAGGAGAAATGAATTACAGACACTTATTCCTGCCTGTGGGATCACAAATACACCAATCTGTGAAAGAGGCACAAACTCAGAAGACAAACTACATATTTGTCAATAACCTCCTAGAAAGAACCCTAGTAATTCTTTGAAGACCTTTGATTTAGCTTCCCTCTAAAATACATGTATAGGAAATGTTTTAGTTACCATGACATTTTTCCTTTGTTACTCGTACAATTTTTCATCACATTAAAAACACAAAACTGAGGAGGTCTGCAAATGTTGTGCTAGGTATATACACTGCTTTTTATACCAAGCCACAGGGGGCAGCTGCTGTTGTAATATTCATTAATAGCAACAGAAAATTAAATCTTACAAACTTTAGGTTCAGGCTGTCTTGCATCAATGTGTAGAGTATAATCTAAATCTCAATTTATGTCTTATACAATAATTAAAGTAGCAGGAATTTTTTTTTAGCCTGTGCTTATTTTTTTACCCTCTATTGTATATTTTCATGGGGACTTTTGATCTGTTGCTTGCATTGTACTTGCAGGTTCAGATTCAATACGTATAAGCAAATTTGTTTATATATGTAAGTAAATATTATTAATATATAGATGTATGTGCATGTGCGAAATTTACCCTGAGTTTATCTTCTTGTTAAAGCACTGCCATATATAATATAACATGTCCAATGTAACTGACTTCCTCTAGAAATAAGAATCTTTAGGAAACTGGGAATTTTTTTTGCAAAATGTTAGCCTCATTTAAAAAAAATCCCAAGAACAAACTCTATATATGAAAGAGCAAAGAGGAAAAGAAAATTGAGGTGTGTTATTACAAAAAGAAAACAAAGGTTCATTTTCCAAACATAGAAGTATAGTCAATAGAGACTTTACTGGTTTGTGTAATCTTTGCCATCAAAGACTTAGCTAAACTTAAGCAATGAATTCCACAGTTTCCCATGTTTGGAGGATTTCCTGCAAGAATACTTGTTGTTTCATATGTATGGAATAGTATTTCTGAGACTTTACTATTAGCCAGTGACATCACCTATTTGGGAATACCTTATTTTACCCGATTTTGATACAGATATCCTGCAGATCACAGAATCACAGAATCACAGAATAGTAGGGTTTGGAAGGGACCTCTGTGGGTCATCTAGTCCAGCCCTCCTGCTGAAGCAGGGTCACCTACAGCAGGCTGCACAGGACCTTGTCCAGGCGGGTCTTGAATATCTCCAGAGAA
>Ga0181612_123101_pt1 | contig 22230 bp, 21 predicted proteins | sample HoacroProtozoa21_FD_119630 | JGI IMG/M metagenome (GOLD analysis project Ga0181612, IMG submission 119630) | Hoatzin crop microbial communities from Cojedes, Venezuel. Combined Assembly of Gp0051906, Gp0051904, Gp0051908
CCGGGTGCCGCTGAAGTGAAAGGAAAAGAAAAACCAGCAAAAGAAAAGGAAGTCTCGGCTCCTGCGTCGGATGCGCCTACGTCCACCCCTGCGAGCGTGACGCTCGAAGACAGGGCGCTGACACTTCCCGAAGGTGTCACACCCTACGACCTTCAGGTGCTCCAGTCCTTCAAGGATTCCAAAAACGGATATGCCTCGGCGGTGTTCTCGCCGCCGACACGCGCGGAGGTCGAAGCCTACTGCAGGGAGAACGCGCTGACCTCGGTGGACATCGACTACTGGTTCGACTACAACATCCAGGAAGGATGGAGGGTCGGCAAGCAGAACAGGATAATGGCCGACTGGAAGGCGAACATAAGGATGTGGAACAGCCGGCAGAAGAAGGCTACGAGCCAGCGTACTTCCGGCTACCGCCCCGACAGGCGCTCCGCGATAACCCAGCCTATCCCGAAGACGATATACGTGAGCCCCGAGGAGAAGAGCCAGATTGAGAAATCCGTGGCGGACATCTCGATCCGGGTCAAGAGCATGAGCGAAGTAGCCCGCGAAAAGATGAGCAGGACAGGAACGAAATAAAAAAAACGACACGATATGCTAGACAGACCGACACAGAAGGATGCGACGGGTTTCGCCGACGCACTCTACAGGGGATGCCCCAAGAGATGGAGGCTCCCGATAGCCGACACTGCGAACGCACTGGTGAATCTGTGCTGCGGCGACATCATGCGAAGAGGGGGAGACCCGCAGGACGAGGAGCACTTCAAGAACGCGATAGTCGTGACCGCCAAGTGGCTCGCCGCAGGGGAGGAACGCCCTTCCGGCCTGGTGTTCTTCGGGACTCCGGGAACGGGGAAGACCACCATCCTCAGAGCCATCTGCACCCTGGTATCCCGCCAGACCAACCTTGCACCAGCCTTCCTCACGGCGAAGAAGGCGACCCAGGTCTGCACGGTGGGCAGGTCAGACCTCGTGGACAACACCTTCCTCCTGCTGGACGACATAGGTGCTGAAGAGACCGACGTCAAGCAGTGGGGAACGACGTTCTCGCCGATACCCGAAATCATAGCGGAGCGCTATGACAACGGGCGCACGACAGTCTACACCACCAACCTCGACGACGACGCGCTCCGCGCCAAGTACGGCGACCGCATAATCGGGAGGATGTACGAAAACTGCCTGTGGGTACCCTTCGACGGACCGGGTTTCAGGACGGCGACAAAGAGAATCGCCCTCTGACGCATTTTCTCCCCTTTAGACGATAACCAGTCCACCCGATGGGAGAAACGCTCCCAGAAGTCCTAAAAACAGCCAAAAACGGCAAAATATTAAACCAAAAGAGAAATAAGAAACCAAAAAGTAGAAAGACATGATCGAATTCAACATTGACTCGAAGGGTCTGCTCGCAGCCCTTGCGAAGATCCTGCCCGCCTCCGACATCGTGAAGGCCGAAGTGCAGGACGACATCCTGACACTGAGCGGGTCGTCATCCGTGAGCGCGGTAAGGACGGCCGTCCCCATAGGGCGCACCCTTGACGTGCAGGACGGGGAGTTCTCCTTTTCGGGGAGCACTCTGAAGAACCTCCTGCCGACGGTGTCCGGGGAGCTTCTCGTCAGCGCGGAAGTTGAAACGATGAAGGTCGCATGGGCGTCCGGAAGCATGAAGATGGGCCTTGTGGAGGCCGAGGAGCCGTACCTTCCCCCGAAATCTCCTGACGGAGCGCCTACGGCGAGGGTGGATGCCACGTCCCTTGTGGATGCGATATCCAAGGTTTCCGACTATGTGGACCGTAACAGAGATGCGAGGGCGCCCGTGTGCAAAGGGGTGCTCCTCCAGCTCACCCCCGAGAAAGGGAGCCTGTCGGTCGTGGCGACGGACCTCCAGAGCCTCTCCGCGGTGACACTTCCCGTGACGCTTCCCGAAAGGAGCCTTCCCGGGGAGGCGGTGCTCCCGCCGGAATCAGTGCGCCCCATGCTCTCGGCGCTCCGCCTGAAGGAGGAAAAGAAAGGGAAGAACGACGAAGAGAAGGAGGAGAGAAGCATATCCGTCCGCCTGAGCGAGGACGCCGTCTCGTTCTCCGACGGGACGACTACCGTCATATCCCCGGTCATCGTAGGGAAGTACCCCGACTGGAGGACGCTCTTTGGAAAGGAGCCCGACTGTCACGTGTCAGTTCCGAAAAAGGACCTATCGACGGTGCTGGGCGTCCTGGGCGCCATAGGGATAGGGAGCGGCAGCGACAGGATGACGATATCTTCGTCCGAGGGAGGGCTCGTCCTCGCCTGTGTCCACACCGACACCCAGGGGAAGGGGTCGGACTACCTGCCATGCAAGGTCGAAGGGACCTTCCCTGACGGGATAGCGCTCCCTTCCGGAAGACTCTCGAAGATAGTACAGCACGTTCCCGGCGACACCGTCCACCTGCTGCTCCGCACGAAGAAGAGCCCGCTCGTGGTGCACGGGGAGAACGCACCTGCGTTCACGGCCCTGACGATGCCCAAGGCACCCGTAGCGTAATGGGACCGGAATCATACATGCCCGTCGTGGAGATGGAACTCGACGAGGGAAGGCTCGCCGAAGCCGTCATCTCCCTTGTCGAGAGTCTCTCCCGGACGCACTCCCGCCTGAAGTTCCTCCAGATGAGGTACGACGCATCCCACTTCGGAATCGATGAGCTGAAGGGCGTCCGCTCGGAAGAGGACGACATCCTATCCAGACTCCTTGAAAAGGCGCTCATCCTGCGGAAACTGAGGAAGGATGCAGCGTCCGTACCCGCACCGCCGAAGGAGATGAAACCTTCCACGGTGAAGAGAAAAAGGATGAAGGATGACGACACGCTCACCCTCTTTGACAGCGACGACGACTGACGCCATGCTCACACCGCAGGAAGTAAGAGGGCGGTTCCCTTCCAGATGGGGAGGGACTCCGCAGGAGGAAGACGCCAGATGGATTCTGGCGCAGATATTTCCGCTATCCCACCGGAAGGGGTTCCTGGAACCCGTAGAATACTGTTATGACGTGGTCCGGGCGAAGGACATCCACACGGGAAGGTACGTGGACGAGAAACCGCTCTCCCTTTGCAACTGCGAGATACGCGTATTCAGGGAGGGGTCGGACGACGAGTTCATATCGAAGCCGTTCTACGTGGATGACGACCCGCTCCTCCCGCAGTGGAACGAGAAGGACCTAGGCGAGATACGCTCCTTCTACGCGCTCGAAGCGCAGAGATGCATCCTTCAGGGGTACTCCTATACGGCGGAGATGTTCTGGAACTACGTGTGCGTCCTGAGATGGATCCTCGGTCTTCCGGACGTACCCTTCTCCCAAGTCCCGGACTTCCTCGGAATCCACACCGGAGGGCTGGGTTCGGAGACGGGGGTCGCCCCCGAAAGCGTTCCTTCTCCGGATGACGACGAGTTCATACCTCTGGAGGACGAGTGGGACGAGATTCCCGAACTGCCTTCAGGGTCGGGACTGATATAGATAACATGTAACAAGTTGAACCAAAAAAAACATAGAAGATGGAGAACAAGGAAAAGAAATTCAGCGCACCCGCCGCGGAAGGCGGGATGCTCGTCATCTCGGTCGACAGGGCCGAGATCCCCGGAACTATAGAGGGGCAGGCGTACTGGGACCTGGACTCATCCCTGAAGCAGAACAGCGCGGCCTACAAGCTCGCGCAGACGGCCATCGACAACCCCGAAGTCGAGGAAGTGCTGATGACGGCCGCCGCAAGGCTGTTCCTTGAAAGGCCCGAAGCCCAGAAGGAAACCCTCGGAAGGCTCGAAAAGATGATACTCTCCAGAAAAGAGTACTACGAGAAGAATCCCGATGCGCTGGAGCGCAAGTGGGAGGAGGTGGACTGACATGCGCCTGGGAAAGCTCATCTCACGCCTGAAGGACCGTCTCTCGGGAGCGGACCTCCGTGACGGCGTGTCCTACGAAAGGGCGGTCTCGTGGATATCCTCCCATGTAAGGAAGACGGGAAGGACGCTGTGCTTCTTCCCGTCCCAGATGGCGAAGGAGTGCTACGTCGAAAAGAAGGACGTGGGGCGCCTCCTGCGCCTGCTCGAGAGAGACGGGAAGATCCGCTACCGGTCGCTCATCGCCTACCCGCTCCGTCTGGAGTTCATAGAGGCGTGGCCGCAGGATGACACCTTCGGGGAGAGGTTGAAGCGTCCTCCGATGGGAGAGCGCCCCCTGGGGGCGGACCTTCCGAAGGGGACGCGCCGGGCGATACGGAGGCTCCTCAGCCCGGATGGCGGGAAGATGCCACTCGAAGCGGTGCGCAAATGCTACCGCTCAGCTTCGGCGGAAGCCTTCCGCAAGGCGGCCCTGGCCATCCCATACGAGGACTACCTCACCACCACCTGGTGGCTCAGCATAAGGGCCGAGGTGCTCGAAAGAGACGGCTACCAGTGCCGCAGGTGTTCCAAGGGGCACACCCGCCTCGAGGTACACCACAGGACATACGAACACAAAGGGGCCGAGATAGACCACCTCGAAGACCTTGTAACCCTCTGCTCCTCCTGCCACAGGATGGTGCACGGGAGGAACGGAGAATAAACCAAAAAAACGCAAAGAGACATGACACTGAAAAACCTTTACAAGTCGCCGGCATACGATATCATAGAGTGCGCTGACAGGGACGAGTGGCTCGAGGCCCGCAAGGACGGGATCGGCTCGTCAGAGGTCGGCGCGATAATGGGGGAGTCCACCTTCGCCACCCGCCTGTCCGTGTGGAACAGGCACATGGGAATCGTCCCTCCGGTACCGGAGACGCTCATCATGGAGATGGGCCACTACCTCGAACCGCTCGTGGCGAAGCAGTTCTCACGTGAAACGGGAGCCTGGATAGACCCCGACACTGCCCCGGACTTCATAGCCGTGGCGAAGGACAAGCCCTATTTCAGGGTGTCGCCCGACCGCTTCTTCCACCCCCTCGGCGTGGACCCCTGGGACAGGTGCGATGCGACCGCCCTCGTCCTGGAGTGCAAGAGCACGGACAAACCCGTCTCGGAGACCGACTACCCCCGATACTGGTGGTGGCAGTGCCAGTACCAGATGAGGGTGACAGGGAAGGACCGCTGCGCGCTAGCCTGGCTGATCCGCTCCACCGGACGATTCGGCTACACATGGGTGTATTTCGACCCGCAGTCGTGGACCCAGGCGGAGAAGGTGCTGGACGAGTTCTGGAACGTGAACATACTCCAGAACGTGCGCCCTAACGTCGCCCAGTCCATGGAGGACGTAAAGGAACTCTGGCCCAGGGCTATCGACGGGACCGCCGTGGCCTCCCCCGACATCATAGACCTCCTGGGCGAATACTCCAGCCTTTCCGCGACGACCAAGCAAGCCGAGAAGACCCTCGAACAGATAAAGGTGAGAATCCTCGGCTGCATGCAGGGGCGTGAAGGGCTCGTCGACGCCGACGGAAGACTCCTGGCGACCTACAGGTCGAACTCCAAGGGAGGCAGGACGTTCTCCTGTAAAATATAGCGAAGTGGAGAACGGAACACAGAACGGCGGGGCGGGGCTGAGCCTGCGCCCCTACCAGGTGGAGCCCGTGAACAAGGCCATAGCCTACCTCCGTTCCCCCTCCACCGAGCCTTCCCTCATCGTCCTTCCGACGGGCTGGGGAAAATCCATACTCATAGCCTATGCCGCGGCGTCCCTTCCCCAGGGGGAGAAGCTCCTGGTGCTCCAGCCCTCACGGGAACTCCTCCAGCAGAACTCCTCCAAATATGTCACCCTCACGGGAGGCTCCGACGCGGGAATCTACTCCGCATCGCTGGACTCACGCGAAATCGGCAGGGTCACCTACGCCACCATCGGCACCATAAAGGACCTCGGGGCCGTCTTCAAAGAGCGCGGCTTTACTAAGATGGTCGTAGACGAGGCTCACCTCTACCCGCGCAGCGAGGAATCTATGATAGGGCGCTTCCTCTCCGAGTCTGGAATCCGGCAGGTGCTGGGAGTTACGGCAACGCCCCTCAAACTCCTCTCCACCCGCATAAAGGAGGGGAAGCACTTCGAGGCGTGGAGCCAGCTGGTGATGCTCACGAACCCTTCCCCCGAAGGGAACTTCTACAAGCGCATACTCCACGTCGAGCAGGCTTGGAACATGGCCAGGCAGGGCTGGTGGGCCCCGCTCGTATACAAGCGTTCGAAGTTCGACGCCAAAGCCCTCAGGATGAACGCCTCGGGAAGCGACTACACGGAAAAGTCCGTCCTCGACGCCTACGTCCAGAACAAGGTCCGCCAGATGATAATGAGAACGCTCCAGATATACCCTCAGAGAAGGTCGGTGCTCGTGTTCGTCCCGTCCGTGGAGGAGGCGTTGTTCCTCGCGATGACGACCGACTCGTCCGCCTGCCTTTCGGCGACGACCCCGTCGAAGGAAAGGGCCGCCATCGTGAAGGGGTTCAAGGAAGGCACCATACGCGTACTCTTCAACGTCTCCGTGGCGGGAACGGGCTTCGACGCCCCGGACATAGACATGGTGATACTCGCCTCGTCCACGGCCTCCGTGGCCCGTTACAGCCAGTTCGTGGGAAGAGGGGTGCGCCTGTCCCCGAAAAAGGCCGACTGCATGATAGTGGACCTTGCGGGAAACCTCGAGCGCTTCGGCAGGGCCGAGTGTCTGTGGTACGACCCGTGGGGCAAGTGGAGGCTCTACGGGGAAGGCGGGAGGCTCCTGTCCGGAATACCCGTGGACTGCGCTGGACTCATAACCCGCAGCGACATAATACGCACCTACTCCCCGACAGACCTGCAAGCCCAGGTGTCATCCTCCAGAGTACCTTCCGGTCTCGGAAGGAGCGACCTAAAGGGGACCACCTCCGGCGGGGTAATGAGATTCGGGAAGTACAAGGGGCTCAGGATGAGGGACGTCCCACTCTCGTACCTTACCTGGCTCCTGAAGAACGGCAGGGCGAACGATGACGTGATAAGGGCGATAGACTCGAACCTGCGCGACACAACCGGCGAACCCCCGTGCTTCATCGCTCCCGACGGGAAGTACGCCGGCCTTCCGCTGGAGCAACTTCCGCTGGGCTACCTGATGACACGCTGGTGCACCGCGACGTGGGGTGTGACGAACGATCGGGTGCGCCGCGGCCTGATGATAGCCCTCCAAGCCAGCGGGGTGACGAAAGACGGGCTTCTCAAATTCCGCGAGAGGCTAATCGCCCGGAGAAGGAAGGCGTCAGAGGAGAAGAAGGATGAAGACAACCAATGATAGTACGTATATGACAGAGAAGAAGAATGCAGTCCCGTCCGGCGACGGGCTCTCGCGCTCCCTGGAGGAGCAGGTGAAAAGGAAGAGAAAGAAGGGCATATTCGCCCTGCGCGAACTGGACTGGCTGGGCCGCGGGGTCGAGGAGACCTCCATGCGCCTCCGCAGGATGAAAGTGGACGGACAGGTCGCGAAGATACGGAAAGGGGAGTTCTACGTCCCCTCTTCACCCGGCGCCCCCGCCTCGCGGGACGACGTCATATCCTTCCTGTGCCGGAAGCTGGGAGGGTACCTCTCCGGGCCCCATGCATACTACAGGGCGGGGATAATCCCGACGGAGCCCGCCTCCGACGTCCCGATCCGCATAGCGGTCCGCAAGGCGTGCCGCTCCGGCACCATAGCGGGCTACCCCTTCAGGTTCGTCCGCCAGTACGCATCTCCGAGGGGGTTCCCTTCCGGGCTCGTCGTGGCCTTGGACGCGATACGCGACGCGGGCACGATCCCGGGGACCGTGAAGATAGACGTCCTTGACTGGGCCGCCGGCTACATCAGGGAGAAGGGGTACTCCAGGGACGACATTCTCCGCTGCGCCCTTCGCTTCCCTCCCAGGGTGAGAGCCGCCCTCTCCGACAGGGACCTCATCCCGAGGGAGAGCACCGTGGACAAGCCGGGGAAGGGGGCCTGGAGAAAGGATGAGGACGGGCTGGATACCATCGCCTGACCCATCCAGTCATAGCATACACCTTTTTTTAGGTGTCTTGTGTTTTTTCTACTTTATCTTGGTTTTCCTCCCTTCCGGTCTCCGGAAGGGAGGTTTTTTTTACCGAATAATTAGTGAAAAAACAATATTTTTTTGTATATTTGATGTATCATACAAGCTACGCTAGCACTCGTTGTAAGTAGATGGTTGTAAGTAGATTGCAAACTTGATAATTTCATAAAAAGATCGGCGCGGAAACCCACTCCTCTTGATGGGTGGGAGAAGCGCCTTCCGATAAGACTATAACGAGAAAACGGTTAGACGCGTAAACGTTGGAGGCACTCGTAAAATCCGTACAAAGATACGGTTACAGTAGGGTAAACCCCTATTGTAAGGGGCGCATGTCAACCGTCCCACGATGTAACGTCAGCGGATTCCGTCCGCAATAAAGGTAGGAGACCTTCGGTCGTTTTGACTACTGGACAGTTACAAGCCCATACCCTTTAGGGAGTGGGTAGTTGACCCCCTGGTTCCTTCGTCGCGAGATGCGGGAACCATTTCTTTTTCTGTTCACATAAATTTTAGTAAAAATATTTGATAATCAGAATCCGATTCGCTATCTTTGTAACCGAAATTATCAAGTTTTTCCCAAGACGATGAAAATTAATCACTTATCCATAATTCAACAACTTTAATCATTTCGGCAATGAACTCAGTATCGTCCCCTTCCAACCTAGGGAGGAAACCCTCCGTCTGCGAAATCGCGATAACCCTCTCCTGTCCGGGTGACAGGTACGACGTATGGGAATCGCTCGTCATCGAACTCGGTGACCGCATCAGCTGGACCGACTACCGCAGCAACCCCTACCCCAACATTCTCGCCTGCGCACGCTGCAGCGTACGCCAGATACAGAAGATAGTCCAGAAGCTGGAGAAGAAACTGGACATTCACGTCTACTGGAGGGTCTTCGCCGACGGGATAATCCAGACCAACGACACCCTCGGCGAATGGTTCCCAGAGAAGTACGCCCTCGTGGCGGTTGTGGACGGAAACCCTCCCCAGGTGTACCTCTGCTCGAACCAGAAAGAGCTCATCCAGGAGGTGAACTTCGCCTTCGGGTCGGAGTTCCGCTCATGGAAGGACACCGAAAAGTTCATGCAGAACCCGGGGTTCGACTGCTCGGCCTGCGTGAAGAACGTCGAGATAGTGTCAACGGTCCAGCAGTAGTTCCATGGAAACGCTCTACATCGACCTAAGCGGAATAGCATCGAAAGTTGCCCCGTTCATATTGGGCCTCTCCCCGGGACAGAAGGTGGTCCTGCTACTCGCCGTAGCGGTGCTGACAGCATCCATCCTGGCGATCCTCGTCATCGCGACGGAAAAGGAGGCGGGAAAGCAAGAAAAAGGACAGATTGATGAAAGATAGACAGCGAATCAGGCTCGACGGCGAAAACTTCGAAAAATCGGACATCACCGAAAGCATCCGCTCCGCCTTCGACGGACAGGATGTCCTGTTCTACGTGAACAGGGAGAAACTCGACAGGCTGGGCATCACCCTTACGCAGGAAGATATCTTCCAGACCTACAAAAAAGACACGCCCAAAGAGAGAGTATCCCTCTTCTGGAGGCGCATAGGCATAGACCCCGGAGTGCAGTCCCTCGGGCTGGCCTACGCCATCTACATCCGCAGTGAAGTGGAATACTTCAAAGCCCATTGGACCGAAGGTGCTCCGTTCCCCGTTCCCGTAGCGATCATATTCGCGGAAGCCCTCGTTTTCGACAACGCCGAATCCACAAAGTACCTCCAGGGTCAGACGGCGGAGGCCAGCGTCGCAAGGAGAAACTACCGCAGCACCCGCAAGTTGAGGGACAGGAAACACGGCAGGATGAGCCTCATAGAGCATACCCTGATAAAGGTCTTCGGAGTCAATGTCGACGAAGAGATCCGCCACGCCAAGGGAGCCGCCCAGTACCAATGGGACCTCCGTGCCAAGGCCGTAACCGAAGAGGTGTCGCTCGAAGAGCTCAGCATAATCATCTACGCCCTCTGCAGGAAGAGGGGATACAGTTCCAGCCCACTCCCCGATAGTGAAACCGTCATCGGGAAGGATAAGGAGGAGAACCCCGAATCCGAAGCCGCTCCCGTTTCCGCAAAGGGGAAGAAACCCAAGAAGGAGAAGAATGAAGAGCAGAAAGTGAAGGAAGGCGTCGTTGCGATGCATAACGCTCTCAAGGAGAGCGGGCTCACTCCCGGACAGTATTTCGTGAAAAAGAGAGAGAAGGAGGGAGGAATTCTCCGCAAAAAGAACGTCTACATACACAGGGACGACTACATGGCCGAATACGATGCGATAATGAAGACCCAGCAGAAATATCATCCCGAGGTCCTTGACGACATGACAATCGGTATGCTGGGTCGCATAATATTCTTCCAGAGGCCGCTGAAATTCGTCAAGGGAAAGATCGGCGCCTGCGCCTTTATGAACCGCGAGATCATAGCGAACGGGAGCATGAGGATAGTGGGTTCGCCCTGCGCACCCGTATCCTCGCCGCTTTCGGAACTGAGCCGCATCCTCCAGGCGGCAAACGCCATCACCGTGAAGGGTCCGGAGGGGGAGAGGAGACTCACCATTGGGGAGAGGAACAAGGTCGTGGACTACCTCCTGAACCATGCGAGCCTCAAGTCTGACGACATCATGGAGCTTCTCGGCCTCGACCCTTCCCTCGGCTACAAGTGGGACGACAACGTCAGCAAGGGAATCAAAGGGAGCAACGTCATCCGCAAGATATGCAAGGCCCTCGGGAAGAAGGACCTGTCGATGGACGACCTCGACCTCAAGTATTCCTCCTACGAAACCACGATAGAGAAGGTGGACAAGGACAAGGAAAGGATTTCCGTACAGGCGACCCAAGAGGAAATCGCCCCCGAATCCCTTGAAAAGGCGTCCTTCGACGAAAAAGGTGACCTCAAGGTCGATTTCGCGACGATATACCGGATCTGGCATACGATATTCATGCCCTCCGGGGCGAAGCCCGCACAGGTGGTGGAAACCCTCGGGAAGAACTTCGGCATAGACGGGGAGACGGCCCGCAAGCTCGTTTCCATAGACCTTCCCGAAGGGAGGGGGAAACTGTCGGCGTCCTTTTTGCGCAAACTCATTCCTCAGCTTCTCAAAGGGCTTGTCTACAGCGACGCCACCGCACAGGTGGGCTTCCGCCACTCCGACTTCGCCACAGGCAAGGAGAACGGGGAAAAACAGTACCGCGAATACATAGTGCCTCCCGCAAAGGGCAGCCTCAGGCAACCCACCGTGGAGAGGTCCGTCATGATCATGGTGAATGAGGTCAACAGGTTCATTTCCGTATTCGGAGTCCCCGACGCCGCCAACGTCGAGCTTCCCCGTGCGCTCCGCCAGGACAAGGACGTCCGCAAGAAGGTGTTCATGGAAAACGCCAAGAGGGAGAAGTTGAAGGAAGCCGCCAGGAAAGAACTTGAAGAACTTGCCGGGAAAGACCCGAGGATAAAGGTTACGGACCGTAACGTATCCAAGGTGATGATATACCACGAGACCGACGGCGTATGCCTGTACACCGGGGAGAAATATTCCCTTGAGGACCTTCTCGTGAACGGGGCGTACGATATCGACCATATCGTGCCGAGGTCGATGGACGGCCCCAATAGCGATGACAACAAGGCCGCCTGTCCCGTTTCCGTGAACCGCATAAGCAAGAACGCCCTCGCCGCCCTGGATTATGTGGAGTCCCTGGGCGAGGCCGAGAAGGACGCTTACGTCGAAAGGGTTTCCAATCTCCACAAGGAAAGGAAGATAAGCGACGAAAAGTACGGATTCCTTATGATGACTAAGGACAAATGGACCGAAAGGGCCTTCTCCGAAGGTTCCCTGACCCAGACGGGCTTCATTTCGAGGACGATAAAGAACCTTCTTGGGACCGTCATCCCGGAAGTGGAGATTTCGGTAGGCAAGATAACGGGCAACATGAGGGCCATCTGGAATTACGACAGGATCCTCATAGAGGCCAACCTCCCGGAGGCGGAGAAGGCGGGAAAGGTCTATTGCAACACCAAGGGGGAGAAGGTTATAGAAGGCTACGGGAAACGCAACGACCATCGCCACCATGCCCTTGACGCCCTTGTCATCGCCTGCTACTTCCCCCAAATCGTAAGGAAGTACGGGATGATATGCAATAACTTCAATAACCTCTCTCCGGAAGAGAAGTGCAACAGGCCCGGTGTGAACAGACAGTTCAATGAATTCATACATTCCTTGGACCATATTCCTTACGAAGACCTTGTGATGCCTTTCCGCAGCCTCGCCGTAGAGAGGAAGGTGAACAACCGCATCATGCGCAAGAGCAAGGAAGGCCGCCCCGAACCCCGCAGGTCCCTCTGCGCCGACACCATCTACGGATACGACGAGGCGACAGGCAACAATACCATACGCAGGAGCGTATCCAAGCTCAACCACTTGAATGTAAAGGACATCATAGACGATGACATCCGCGAAGCCTTTGCGAAGAAACTTTCCGAAAAGGGCGCCAAGTACACGGCCCCTTCCGCCATCATAGACATGGACAGGAAGGAGATCATAAGTGAAAAGGAAACCGAAGGGAGGAAAAACATCAGAGTGGTCGACAAGGTGAAGATGTACGCAAGAGACAACATATGCAAGATAGGCAGCGACTACAAGGCCCTTGACGGCAACGAACACCTCGCGGTCTACAAGGCTACGAAGGGGAAGAAGGTGTCCTACGAACAGGTCATAGTGCCTTACTTCTTCGCCGTAGAGCGCTACCGCGCCGATCTTCCCATAGTAGTTGAAGACGCCGCCGCCTGGCGCGAAGAGGCCCGCAAAGCGGGACTTGGCGAGGAGAACATGAAGGCTTCGCCCGAGGCGGGATGGGAGCTCTCGATGGTCTTCCGTATCGGTATGAACCTCATCATAGGGACTTCGGAAGAGGAGAGGGCGGAAATCGCCAAGGCCGTCGAAGAAGGCGACAATGCCGTGCTCGAAGGCCACATGTATACCGTGCAGGCTTTGACCTATGGAGAGGTCAGGATGAGGAGAAACTCCGACGCAAGGAAGGGGAACGACCCCCTCATAAGGATGTCGCCCGTGACGGTGGTGAAGGCGAATGCCAAGGTAGTGAAACTAGCCTTCGGAAAAATAAAAATTTTGTAAAATAGTCTACAAATCTAACGAAGAAAGGGAAAGAATTTTCGTTCTTCCCCTTTCTTTATACTTTGAGTAACAACAAATTATGATTAAATCCGTTGTTACCCAATAAGGTTTGCAATCTACTTACAACGTAGCCGAAGGTGCGGAGGTCGAACAAGACGTTGTTACCCAATAAGGTTTGCAATCTACTTACAACGGCCACGGGAAGTTGTGGTAGACGGTTCCGTTGTTACCCAATAAGGTTTGCAATCTACTTTGCGACTTTCATCCCACCACTAAAATAGTGGGCTTTCCTGTCTTTTAATCGTAAGAAAAAGGGCGAAGTTTCCCCCGCCCTTGCGAAAAATTCGCTGCGCTCTAAGAGCGCGTGTCCATAAGTAGATTGCAGCTAACCCTATTGACATTACAATGCAAAGATATATGAAAATATTTTATTATCCAAAAATTTTATTAAAATTCAGCAAGAAAACCCCCACTTCTATATCAGGAAGCTCCGACTTCAAGAACTCTGTTCTAAGTCGGGGTAGTTCACTAAAAATATACTCACATCCCCCGCATCCCTTTTTTCGCTTGCAAAATTAAGTCCCGCCCCGGAAAAGTAAAGGGTCGCGGAAAGCCCGACAGACTTCGCTATCGTTTTTCCGCTTTTGCCCCCTTGACTTTCCCGGGGACGGGTCGTTTTTGTATCGCTCGCGAAAAAGGGATGCGGGTGCACCCCGCTCCATGCCAAGGCATCAAGGACGATATCCATTTCCGCAAAAAACAAATCAAAAAATCAAAAAAAACAAAAAAACATGGCAAACTGGGCAAACGTAACAACAGTCATCACCCATGACGACTCCCTCATGATGGACCGACTCACCGAAGCTGCGACACCTTCGAAGGAATCCTACGATCTCGTATCCTGCTCGGACATACTCTCGTCCCTGGGCGTGGACCACTCCAAGTATCTTGACGGCCTGAGGGCCTTTGTCCGCGACGTGGAAAGGGAAGGTGACACTCTTATAATCAACTTCGACTCGGCATGGTGCGAACCGTACAACTTCCATTTCGCCCTCGAGGACCTCGGCTACGAAATCATCTGGGCGGCATCCGAGCCAGGATGCAGGTACTTCGCCAAGCACGACCCCGAAGGGTACTTCCCCGACTATGACATCGACGCGTTCGACGACGGGCAGTCGGGACTGAAGGGGCTGGACGCCTTTGGCGGCGACACCTACTTCTTCTGCGAGGACGATGCGAAGGACGCCCTGAGGGAGTTCCTCTCGGACAACGGCGTACAGGTCTCGGAAAAGGAGTCTTTCAAGGAGCTGTCCGAGAAGTTCGAGGATATCATCGGCGAGAAGGGCGTCATCGGCCACGCGGTCGAATACAAAAAAATGTAAATCAAGTAAAACCAGAGACAATGACACCTGAAGTAAAGAAACTTGTGGACAAGTACGGGGACACCCGCTATGACATCACCTATGATTTCATCGACATACCCTTCAACCCTCTCTCAAGGGAAGAGGTGGAAGTGGTGAAGACCTTCCGCTACTGCACCGACAAGGAGGGGAGCAGAGAAGTCCGCGCCCACTGGGATGCCCGCTTCAAGACGAAGGCCTGGATACCCTTCTACTGCACGGACTCGGACTACAAGTATTCGAGAGGATTCTTCTATCCCGAACTAGGGATAAGGAGGGGGACGACCATGGGGGAGTTCTACGGCTCAGGCGGAGTCGTCGACTGACAGTAAATTCTAAAAACATAATCTCAAAAACCAACGAAAAATGAAACACAAAGTTCTTTTGGCGGCCATTGCCGCAGTGCTCTCCCTCACCGCCTCCGCGCAGGTGGTGATCAGCGTCTCCGAAGACGGCAAACCCTGCACAATCCGCGGCATAGAGCCGTGGGCCGTGGGCGTATCCGTTCCGTCTGACATCTACGGGGACCTCTCCTTCTACACTGACTCAGATATCGACAGGGACGCGATAACATCATCTCCCGAACCGGACGTTACCGTCATAAGATGGGACAAGGCCCTCGAGTTCGAGGGAATGAGAACGTCCTCGCTCACCTTCACCTTCTTCAAGGGTGTGCTCGTCAGGATCGACGCCGTGCCCGCCGACAACAGGATGTACGAGGTACTTCTGGGCTCGTATGGAAAAGGTAGCGAAAAGGGCGGAACCTCATTCCCCGGCCCCTCGGGGATGATACTGGACAGGGAGTCCACCTGGAAGAGTCCCGACGCCTTCGCGACCTACCAGCGCAAGACCCTGTGGGAAAGCCCCGCATCGGACGGCTCCGTGACGGTCAGGATCAAGGACTCGTTCTCAATTACGGACTCGGGTCCCGACGGAAGGGAATACGCCAGCAGGATGTAGGGCTTATTTCTCTTTTATTTTAATAAAATAAATAGAAAAATAACTATCTTTGCATAGTGCACATATGTTGTAAGTAGGTGTGACGCCCGCAGGAGCCTGACCGTTCCTGTGGGTCCTAGGAGAACAGAAAACATAAGCATCAAAAAAACGATATGAGAAAAATATTGATTTCACTAACCGCATGCTCCCTCCTTCTCGGTGCGACATCCTGCAAGGAGGACATCATAAGCACCATCGTGAACGGCGTGGACACAAAGACTGGCGACGTCAAGGTCGGCGACACCCTTCCCGACTTCGGGAGCGTGGTCCTCACCTCAGGGCGCTCCTTCTCGCGGAGCTCCCTGAAGGGAAAGACGTCGCTCCTGGCGTTCTACTCCCTTAAGTGTACCGACTGCCAGGAGGAGCTTCCCGTCCTCGAGGACGTGTATGAATACATACAGGACTACCAGATAAGCGCGGCGACAAACGGAGAATCCTTCAACGGAATAAACTTCTACACCGTTTCCCGCGACGACTCCGAGGACGAGATAGAGACCTACTGGAACGAGAACGGTTTCGAGATGCCGACCGCGGCAGACCAGCTCGCATACTATTACTTCGCGTCATCGGTAGTCCCAAGGATATACATATCGAACTCCGAGAACGTCGTGACGCACGTCTTTACTGATGCCAACATGCCGTCCTACAAAGAGCTTCTCTCAGCTCTCGGGTTCACCATCGGCGATAGTGATGACGACGATGACGAAGGCTGGAGCGACGATTCCGGCAAGGGAACCGGCGACGTAGATTTCACGGACGGCGGAAACGAGGATGTCGGAGGCGGCACGGATTCGGGAAGCGGCGACACCAACAACGACGACGATGATGACGACGATGATGACGATGACTGGCCTGACTTGGAAGACTGTTGTAAGTAGATTGCAAACCTTGTTGAATTACGATTAAAAGACAGGAAAGCCCACTACTTTAGTCGTGGGAGTATGTCAAAATGTAACATCCCGCAGGCAGGGTGACTCCTCCTGTGGGAGCAAGAGAAAAAAATGAAGACACTGAAGTATAGCGAACTTCCCCCGTCCCTGAAGGCGGCGGTGGATAAGGCGGAGAAGGAAACCTTCGCAAGGATAGAACCCCGAAGCGCCCCGTCCATAGACACGTCGAAGATCGGACATGACCCGAAGACCCTGAGGGGAAACAAGTATAACTCCAGGAAGACCATCTACGCGGGAATCACCTTCGACTCCATCCTCGAGAGAGACAGGTACATATTCCTCAAGTCCCTCCTTGACAAGGGGGCGATATCAGACCTCCGTCTCCAGGTGGAGTTCGAGCTGATCCCGGCCCAGTACAGGAAGACGGAACACCTGACGGCGAAGGGAAAGGTTGTGACGAAAAAGGTCCTTGTCGAAAGGGCGACAAGGTATTTCGCAGACTTCACCTACAGAGATTCCGGCGGCAACCTCGTAGTGGAGGACACCAAAGGGAAGAAAACGAAGGAGTACGCCATAAAGAAGAAGCTGATGCTCCTGCGCTACCGCATAGAGGTCCGCGAAATCAGGAAGGAAAATGTAACAAAAGAATAGAAAAAAGATGGAAACAAGGAAGAAGACGATACTTTTCGAGGTCATCCTCGTCATAGTCTCGTTCATACTGATGGGGCTTTCAGGAAGCGATGCCCACGCGCAGAACGCGGAAGGCTTCTACGTCAAGGGAGGCACCGTGGTCTGGGTGAAGAGTTTTTCCGGATACATAGCTCCGGACGAGATGAACGCCACGCTCCAGGCCAACGAGCGCATAGACGACCTCTGGAGGGGCCGCTCGGGCTACAAGTACAAGTTCAAGGTCATCCCTACGTCCAGCGGCGAAATCGGCGGTGAAGGCGAACTCGCCCATCATCCTGACGGATGGACCGTGACCGTAAGGAAGATGTACTCTGCGGACAAGAAGCTCCGCCCCGACACCTACTTCTCCACCTTCATAGATATGGAAGGGGAGTTGAAGCCGTCCTTCATGAGACAGGCGGGACGCAAGGCCGCCAAGGATCTTTCCTCCCTGTTCTCGATAGCGCACTGACAATGTTTCCACTGCAACAGATTCCATACAGGTTCCTTGACGAAGTAGCCAAGGGTGCGGGGGAGGCGGCGAGGGAAGTACTCGCATCCTTCACGGACGAAATAATGCTATATATAATGGGTATCCTCATCTGCGCGACCCTGGTGATATTCATAATGCTAAAGGAGGCCGAGGCCCTCGAATGCGTCCCGACCGTCCTTGAGTTCGAACACCCCGCAGGAAGAAGCATATTCTTTTCGGAGGAGTTATCTCCCAGGGACGATGTCTGGGACAAGGTCGGGAAGATAGACAGCGGAAAGGTCCTGAAGGACTTCCTTCGCACCTACTCGTTTGACATGGGTACGTGGAACATGGACAGCATAGATGATTCCTGCCCCGTCAGCACCACCGTTGAAAAGGGGAACGGGGTAAGGCTGATACATGTCAAATAGGCGATTTTCAGACTAACGATTTTTTTCACACAAATGAAAATAAGAAATGTAAAGAAGAGGGACGGACGCATCGTCCCGTACGACCGCTCGAAGATAACCGCGGCGATCCTGAAGGCGATGAAGGCCGTGGACGACGTGGACGAGACCCAGGCCGAAATTCTCTCCGTCTTCGTGGAGGACCGCCTCTCGGAGAAGGAGAAGGATGAGTTCGGAATCGAAGAGATCCAGGACATGGTCATCAAGGTCCTCATGGACTCGCCCTTCAAGGACGTGGCCCAGGAGTACACCGAATACCGCTACAAGAGGATGATGGCGAAGAGGGCTTCCACCAACGAAATCTTCAAGTCCATCATCAACGCCCAGGCAAACGACATCACGCGCGAGAACGCCAACATGAACGCAGACACCCCTGCGGGGATGATGATGAAGTTCGCCTCGGAGGCCGCCAAGACCTTCGTGGACGAGAACCTCCTCTCCGCCGACGTGAAGAAGGCTGTGGAAGACAATATTTTACATATACATGACAAGGATTACTTTCCAACTAAAAGTTTAACTTGTATTCAGCATCCTCAGGATGAGATATTCGGCGACGGTTTCATCGACGGTCACGCCATAGTCCGTCCCGTCCAGAGAATCGAGTCCGCCTCCATGATTTCGGCTATCGAGATGGAGGCCGTACAGAACGAGATGCACGGAGGACAGGCGATCCCCGCCTTCGACTTCTACCTCGCCCCCTTCGTCCGCAAGTCCTTCGAAAAGGAGGCCACAAGGGACGGCAAGCGCTACGGAATCCCCTACGAGAGGGTTCTCGCCCTCAAGATCAAGGACTATCTCGACCCCGACACGGAGAAGTGGGAGAACATCCTCGCGGAGCCCGAGGCGATAGGGGACTTCTCCGAAGCGGAGATGAACCTCCTCGCGGGCGCGATGAGCAAGACTGTCAAGAGGGTCCACCAGTCGATGGAGAGCTTCGTGCATAACATGAACACCATCCACTCGCGCGGCGGTAACCAAGTGGTCTTCTCCTCCATAAACTACGGTACCGACACATCCCCCGAGGGCAGGTGTATAATCCGTGAGGTGCTGAACACCACCTACGAGGGTGTGGGCAACGGAGAGACCGCCATCTTCCCCATACAGATCTGGAAGATGAAGGCCGGAGTCTCCCGCTACGAGGGCGACCCCAACTACGACCTCCTGCAGTTTGCGGTAAGGGTCACCGCAAGGCGCTTCTTCCCGAACTACCTCAACCTCGACGCCTCCTTCAACCATGACGACGCGTGGAAGGAGGACGACCCCAAGCGCTTTGAACACGAGGTTGCCACGATGGGCTGCGTAGCGGGCGAATCGCTTGTGCAGTACCGCCTCATGAATACCGTCTACCTCGAGACCTTCGAACAGATGTGGAAGAGGATGTCCTACTGGTTCAATCCCGTTTCCCAGAAGGAACTCGGCTACGAAGGCGGACAGTACATCCCCCTCGACGGCGTTTCCATCTACGACAACGGCAAGTGGGTTTCCTGCATAGGCATAATCCGTAACCCCGACAAGGGCGACTGGATGAAGGTCACCTTCTCCGACGGACGCACAATCACCGCGACCTCCGACCACCCGTGGGCGGTAGTTGAAAAGGACGGCAAGAGGCTCAAGGAAACCGTAACGAAGACCGTAGCCCTGGGGAAAGGCGACCTCATGCTCGCGGAGAATCCGCAGAAAGGGAAGAAGCGCGAACAGTACTTCCTCTCGGTGGAGAGCGTAACCGCCCTTCCCGCATACCACGCCAGTTCCTACGACGTGACAACATCCAGCGAACACTTCACCGTATCGGGCGTCCGTTCTCACAACTGTCGCACCCGCGTCTACGAGAACCGCTTCGGCCCGAAGACATCCATAGGGAGGGGCAACCTCTCCTTCTCCACCCTGAATCTTCCCGGACTCGCCATACGCTGCATGAGCATAGCGAACAGGGACATGAGGGTGAAGCAGTTCTTCTCCTACCTCTCCCGCTACCTCGACCTCACGGCCAAGCAGCTTGACGAGAGGTTCCAGTTCCAGGGCACGGCAATCGCCAAGCAGTTTCCCGTCCTCATGGGAGGCGCAGGGAAAGGCCAGGGGATATGGATAGGCTCCAAGGAGCTCGGCCCCGACGACAGGGTTCTCCCCGTACTGAACCAAGGTACCCTCGGTATCGGCTTTATCGGCCTCGCCGAGTGTCTTGTCGCCCTCACCGGCCACCATCACGGCGAAGACCCCGAAGCCCAGAGGCTCGGCCTCAGGATCGTGGAGTTCATGAGGGAGAAGGCGAACGAGTACAGCGAGAAGTACCGGCACAACTATTCCGTCCTCGGCACCCCCGCCGAAGGGCTTTCGGGACGCTTCACGAAAATCGACAGGAAGAAGTTCGGCATAATCCCCGGCGTGACCGACAGGGACTACTACACGAACTCGTCCCACGTCCCCGTATGGTACAAATGCACCCCGTCGCACAAGGCGATGATAGAGGGCCCCTACCATGAGATGGAGAGGGGAGGTCACATCTTCTACGTCGAGATGGATGGAGACGCGACACACAACCCCGATGCGATTCTCGCCATCCTGGACCTGATGAACAGGTACGACATCGGATACGGAAGCGTGAACCACAACCGCAACCGCTGTCTCGACTGCGGATACGAGGACGCCACCGAAGGCCTCGAGGTCTGCCCCAAGTGCGGAAGCCATCATATCGACAGGCTTCAGAGGATCACCGGCTACCTCGTCGGCACCACCGACAGGTGGAACTCAGGAAAGAAGGCCGAGCTCTATGACAGGGTGACGCACACTGACACAAAATAGCTTTTCGCTTCCTTCGGGGTGGAACCCGGAGGGAGTCCCAGAAAAACGCCGTGAGGCGTCATATGTGTTTAGTTCATATTATCATGTAAAATTTTCTGTATTAAGAAAGTTTGATTTTGTTTTTTAGTACAATTTCTTCAAGATTAAAATGGAAAAATTTCGTTGTGAAACGAAAATTTCTATCCGGAAGGGGACGACATTTCCTTCCGGATGCAAGACAGACCGCCGTGAAGCGCGCCCAAACGTTAGTTGTAAGTAGATTGCAAACCATCTTCCCGCCGGCGGGTGAAACCTCCTGCGGGAACAAATTTTTAGAAGAACGACCATGACAGTAAAAATCTCAAGCTCATCCGGCCTTCCGCTTCCCAGGTACGAAAGCGAAGGCGCGGCAGGGATGGACCTCCTTGCGGACATCCCATCGGACATCACCCTGCGACCCCTATCAAGGGTCCTCGTCCCCACGGGGCTCCGAATGGAGATCCCCTTCGGCTACGAATGCCAGATACGGCCCCGGAGCGGGCTGGCCCTAAGGCACGGAATCACCGTACTGAACGCCCCAGGTACCATCGATTCGGACTACCGCGGAGATGTCGGGGTTATCCTCGTGAATCTCTCGGACCAGCCCTACGTGATCCGCAGGGGAGACCGCATCGCACAGGCGGTCTTCGCCAGAATAGAGAAGGCCTCCCTCAGAAAGGTCGCGTCCCTAGGCGAGACTGGAAGGGGTGATGGCGGTTTCGGAAGTACGGGAAAATGAGAGCGGTACCGGAAAATAGAAAACATAAACCTGGACTTGTCATGAAAGATCCCATTATGACAGGGAATCCGAGGGTCTTCTCCTTGAACATCCACCTATCTTCCGGAAGGTTCCACAGGTCGGCGTTACCCCTTCCGACGGCGCGGTTGCTGCCGATTGACGCTATTATGCACTTTTCCATCGTATTGCTTTGCTATGTTTTTCTCAAGTTTCTTTCAGGCGTATCACCCTCTGGTTCGAGCTTCCCCTCCACAGGAGGCTCGTGTCCCGCAGCGATGCCGTGAACGGACCGTCCACCAAGACGTCAAGTTCGTCGAGAAGGGCCTTCTTCACGGGGTCTTCGAGAATCTCTTCGTAGAGGAATCCCGTCCAGCACCAGATGGTCTTGTCTGTGTTCGCCCGTATTATCCTTGCCAGGGCTGTGAAGGCCTCGGCCTGGTAGAAGGGGTCGCCTCCGGAGAAGGTGACACCAGAGAATTCGTCCTTCTGGATTTCCGAGAAGATCTCCCCTACGGTCATGAGGTCGCCTCCGCGGAAGTTCCAGCTTTCGGGGTTGTGACACCCCGGACAGTGGTGGGCGCAGCCCGCGCAGGAGGTTGCGGGGCGCAGGCCCGGCCCGCCCGCGCGCGTCTCGTCGTCG
>Ga0181612_112614_pt1 | contig 22215 bp, 8 predicted proteins | sample HoacroProtozoa21_FD_119630 | JGI IMG/M metagenome (GOLD analysis project Ga0181612, IMG submission 119630) | Hoatzin crop microbial communities from Cojedes, Venezuel. Combined Assembly of Gp0051906, Gp0051904, Gp0051908
CAGGGCAGTGGGGGAGTCCCCATCCCTGGAGGGGTTCAAAAAGTCTGTAGATGTGGCACTTGGGGACATGGCTTAGCAGGCATGGGGGTGTTGGAGTGACGGTTGGAATTTATGATCTTAGAGGTCTTTTCCAGCCTATGATTCGCACATTTGATTTTTAAAATCAACTTTTTGATTTTGTTTGGAAGTCAGCTGTGTGAGTAGTAGAAAGAAACTTTCCTGTGTGTGAGGATGTCAGGAAAGTATTTTGATAACGCAGTTTGCGTGCATATTTCAGTCGCTTAAGGCATCGGCACACCCTGACGGTGACTAAACCTGGCCTGATCTCTTAGATCCCCGCTGAAGCCGTCGTCGCCTCAGCCGGCTCGCTGCTGTCCTGAGCGTGAAGCCCTTCTGAGGCAGATGTCGTGCCTCTACGCTCCCGTGTCGCAGCGCGCGGACCTTCCTGTCCGGGGAGAGGGTGCGATCCGCCATGCCGCTGAGGGGCTTAGTCCAGCTGCGACAACGCAGCGGCAGGCGATGGCGCGAGGAGCAACTGGGGGGCTTGGGCCCGTTGGCTTCACCTGGAGGTGAAACACTTGGTGCTGCCGGCGAAGGGGCACCTGCGGCAGCCCGAGGTGTCGGGGCCGCCTTCGCGAGCGGGCGGCCCTTCATGGCGGGGCACGGCCCGGGTTCTTCCCCGCCGAGCCCGCCCTGGCAGCCGGCTCTCCAGGCCCACAAGCCTGGCTGCAGCTGTAGTGTGGGGGCACAGGGCTGTTCGGGGTTTCAGAGCTTCTGGGCTTGACCTCAGGTAATTAAATTCGGCCTCTGCTCCCTTAACCAAAAAGCCATTGATATTTTATTAGTGCTTTTACAGCTGTTTTTTTCCCAAGGGACACAACAAATGCATTCTCTGGCACCGTTTCCTTCCTCGTGCTAAACTGTTTCTAGTCCACAAGAAGTGATGCTAAACCAAGCAAGCAAGTGCACGGCAGGCCTTGGTTTTCTATGTCTAGAACTTCTTGGTTTAATTCCTTTTAGGCACGTAGTTACGGCTGCCTTTCTGGAGACACCCGTGCGAAGGCTCTGCATCCGATTAGAGTCCCAAAAGCAAGAGATCCCGGTCCTGCCCGTACTCTTGCAGCTGCAGGTATGTGTCGTGCTTACTGCAAAGACAGTCTGTGCAGGCGTCTCTTGGTGACGGTTCAGCGTAACTGAGATTTTGTTTCCTTCTCCTATGAATGAAAAAAATTATTCTCAATCTATTGTTCGCTCCTATGTTCCATGAACACAGACGGATGCTACCAGCGTGTGATGCCCGCCCCAGTCGTACAGCTCCCCTTCACCACGGGGGTTTAGCAGCTGCTATCACTGGCAGTACTTGATTGAATATAATATTTTATAATACTGAATGCAGCGCTGCAATAGACATCTCATTTGAAGCAGTAATAGCAGACTATTATTATAAGCAGCCTTAACCTTCCTTAGCTGTAACAAATTATTTGGAATTATTCAGGGTAAAATATATAGGTGAGATGTTAATAGAGAACCCGTTAGCTCAAAATACTGTTTTAATCAAGAATTTGAAATGCAGACTGGAGTAGGATTTGATACTATAATAACACCTTTCATACTGAAGGCATTCTAAAGCAATTTCTAGTAATGAGGTAGATAGTGCGGGTGCTCTGACTGTGTGGGGAATACAAATACCAATAGCCACAATTTGTTCAACATAAGCTTCCTTACACAGAGTATGGCAATATGTTTGACTGGAATGAAGAAAATTACTGAAGAGGCTGCACACCTACCCAAAAATAACTTTAAAAGAGTGCCGGCCCTTTCACCTCGGCACAAAGAGGAGTTAAATAGCTAAGTTACAGCTTTTTGTGCTTTCAACAGGGCTCCACGTCCCTTCCCCCCAATCCCTCAAGCCTCAGAAACAACACACACACAGACACCCTCACTGCAAACAAGCTAGGAAAACCAGCAGCCGTGCAGCTGAAAGCCCAACAGTATCAAAACAGGGAAAATGGCAGAGAGAAAGTGAAATGTGGTGTAACTTTAAAGTTCTTTGGTTTTGGTGAATAATTTACTCCTCAATCAGCAGCATAAAAGGCTTCCAGAGTCTCACTGCTTGCAGGTGAGTGAGTGGATTGTAGCCAACAACTCTCAGAAGGTGGGTAAGGAAAGGAGAAAGGAAGGATTCCGTGTTCTTGTGTCTGGAAATCCAGAGCCGTACAGTAAACATTTACATAAAGAATTACATTACATTAGGAAATAGGAAGCTCTGGAGCCCTCAGCACAGGGCAGAGCTGGAGCTGTGGGAGCGGGGCCAGAGGAGGCCCCAGCAACGATCCGAGGGCTGGAACCCCTCTGCTGGGAGGAGAGGCTGGGAGAGCTGGGGCTGCTCAGGCTGGGGAAGAGAAGGCTGCTTTAAGTACAAAGTGGAAAGTTAAAGAAGTGATTTTACTCTGATTGAAAACCTGAAGTCCATTTCAAAAAGGCAACTTTAATAAAAAAATATTCCAAAAAGACATTATTTGACTAATAGAGGCAGGGATATGAAATTGTTTAAAAATTGTTACTCCTAAGGAAGCAGAAATAAAATCTCTGGGCAGTAGAGCAAGGATTTTGCTGTTCCAAGGATCAAAGAGTTCGTTCTTACTTTGAGACGTGCCAGTAACTTAACCATGGATGTGAGCATACCAGTTTCTAGGATAAAACAGACAGACTTCCAAATAGAAGGACATGGGATAGCTACAGGAGAAGTATAACTTCCTCTGTACAAGATGCTGGAGAACGGGTTTCTTGTTTTGGCAAACACTTCTCTCATCAGCTCAAGCAAAATTCTGGAGCAATTTGTCTTTAGTGTATTGGAACACCAGATGCAGAATTTCTTTGTTTCCTCAGCTTCTATTTATAAAAAAATTCATGTTCAATCCCTTCCTGCATCTGCAGGGATAGTGTCGTGAGTTTCAGCTAACTAATATGGATGAGACGTTTGGATGTCACTGTGAAAAGTATCACTGTCAGACACAGAAATTCAAATACATGTTTCTTCTGCGACATTTTTACCACTTGAGTGAAATATTTGAGGTCTGATAGAATTTTTTTGTATGTTTGGCTTTAATGACTCTCCATCTTTGCTCATAACCTATCTGAAATGTATTTTTCTGCATTGTCTACCTTTTAAATTTGTCTTATTTCTGTTAGCTAGCTCGTTTGAAGAAGTGACAAAATAGTGTGGTACCTTAACATGGAAGTGTTCTGGAGTGCCATGCCTCTCCAGATGAGCAAGGGAGAATGGATACCCCTTTAGATTTAAGAAGTTTAAAGAAGAAAGTGCCCTGTGGGAGTAGTTTCCCAGTCTGCAGATTTTTGTAACGGGTAAACCAATGGAAGCTCCCAAGTCTTTTTAGAGAACATTGCTTCCTTGCATATCAAAACATTTGACACAACAGAGACCATCCTACCAAATAGACTGCGTTGTCCACAATGAAGCAGATAACTGGAGGCAAAAGGAGATCCCATCTTTTAAAAGGATGAAAAATTAGTACTGAGTTCATTATCCTGTGTTAATTCCTGCTTGCTTAACTTTGCTTTGGATGAACTCGGACCCCATTTGTCCATTAGCTACATGAACATCTAGAAATGTCATGCTACAATCTTGAAGGATCTGAAATGCTTTCAGCGGAGCATGAGAGAGGAAAAGAAGTATTCCCTAAGCAAAACCCTAAGCTACTAAACGTTTATCTTCTGCCCTTTTAATTCTATAACTTCATAAAATTTAAGAGGGATTGTTATCTGCATGTTTTTGAAGCTACTTACCTCTATTTATACTGTTCTCATAATTACCTTTCTAACAACTTGAAGAATTACCTTGTAAATATCTTCTCATTTAAACTATGGTTGCAGTAATTTGTACTGAAACATGCTTTGAGCTGGCTGTCTTACTTAAAATTCATCCCATAAGCGTACACTCTTTAAAATATGTAAAATAGTTTATTTCAATTGATTCTGCATGTTCTTATTCATAATTTTTGCAAATGTGTATGTGTGTATGTATTGAGGGAGGGAGGAAAGATAAGCGGTGGTTCATCTCAAAGAATGGCATTTTGGTGTTTGCAAAATATATCAAAAGCTGCCATACTAGATATGAAATCATTTCCCCAGTACTTACCTATTATATAAGTAGTTCTTAAACATGCAGTACCTTACTGCCTGCCTTATTTGCATTTGTTGTGTTCCAGGGCTATTCCCTTATCAACATAATACCCTCGGCGGTTGTGCTGCTTGCAATAAATTACTTCTGCTTTTTCTTTTGTTCTCAAGGTTATCCTAATCTCTGAAGAACACTTATGGCCACTGAGGCTATGAAGAAACAGAGAATGACAACTGAAGTTCCATTGCAAGCTAGTAAGTTCAACATTTTGACATTTGGTATTTACAGTGAAGAGTGCAGAAAAGATATGGAGACCTTGCACCATCGAGCAACAAACTATCACTCTCTTTGCAGTCTCTCGACTTCCACTGTGAACAAAATGCTGCATAATAGTGACACGGAAAATTTTAATAATTTTAAGACAGTCACATGTTTAATTTTCAAGGACAGTTGCTTTATTTGTAAAGTGTCAAGGATCTAACTATAAACATTTAAAGATGCCTGTTCTTTGATTATTAAAGGAATTGGGAGTGACTGGCTCAGGCGTCTAGCATTTAGATGTCTGAGCTAAGCCAGATCCGTCCCACACTGTGTCTAGCTAAGATTTTCTGAGCGCAAAGATCAAATTCTAGCCCAGTTAACAGAGAATTCAGCGGTTTGTCGTATTCTGTGCAGAGGCAAAACTTCCATACTGCTTGAAATTGTCTTGTTTGCCTAGGTATAAATAATTTTAAAATCACAAAATGTTTACAACTGGTAAAATATGACACAGAATTAAGCTAACATGGTTTTGGATATGATGCCTACAGGACACGCTAAATATCTTTGTTCTTAAAAATACAGGAAATTGCATGAGGCAGTTACCGGAGACAATTATTAATGTAATTGTTTATATTATCATTGTTATTTTAATTTCTCTGAATAGTATCCAACTTTTGACATACTCCTATATATACACAGTAGTTTTCAATGTTACAGCTGAATTTCAGATCACTCATGACATCTCTGTGAGAATTTTCTGAATGTTACAGATGTTAAAATGTTGTAATTTTGTTATTTTTACCAAGTATATCCATCATCACTTTACTCCCATTGTTTCATTCCTTTGGCTCTCACACTTACCTACTGGGCATTAATTTCAAATAGATTAATACAATTTTTGACACCTTATAAAATTACATTCCGGGCATAACTGACTTGTTTAGTCCTCCTTTTTTGTTCATCAAAAATGAGATAATATTGAGGGCCGCTTTAAGTGTTGTCACTGAATTAACCAGTGTTTTTTGGGGTACTTTTTAACTAAAAGGATGACTTCTTTGTAAACATGATATTACAACGTAACTGTCACCCGCTCCCCGGAGAAACACCTCAAAATGTAGCTGTTTCTTCTGCTTTGCAGTTGAATCTGGTGTTGCTTAACAAGCTACCTCTAGAAACTAATCTACATCTTGAAGAAAATCTTACTCGCTCTGCTTTAAGTCCGAGTAAACATTTAGACAATTTTTAATTGAGAGAAAGTTGGACAATGTAGTAGCAATTTGGTGTTGGGAGTAAAAGCAAAATTAGTTGCTCTGGCGCAAGCCCTTGGCTTGTTATGGAGGGAGATGATTACTGTGATTAGTGGCAGTGGAGATGTACAGTTCTCTTTATGAAATGGCTGTGGATGATCTCCAAGAAATTATTATGCTGACTGTCTAGCCAGAAAAATATCAAAAGGGGACACCTGTGTTCCACATAGGAGCAGCTGTAAATACGGGGTTGTGTAAGCAGCCACTGCGCTCGCGTGTACTGTACTTGGTGCTGGACGCAGCCTACGCTGGAGAATTGGGTCCGTTGGAATGGAAAGAAAAAGAAGCAAGATGGACAGCATTGAAGCAAAGATCCCTTTTACTTCATTATTCTTCCTTACTGTTTTATATAACATTAGTGCTTTTATTCTGGAGGTCAGCCTAGGAATCCGTTGCCCCAGTTGCCTGCTGTAATTCGTAGGCCAGAGAGCAATAGTCAACCTTTCTTCTCCTCCTACCCACACAACAAGTAATCCCTTAATCCTTCTGTGGAAAATGCCACAGTCTCCAAAGGAAGCTTGCAAGCACCTCTGCCTTTGCATCCGTGCATTTGTCTTCGGTGATAGATGCTTAGGTTTGAACACCACTTTAAGCAAGGAAAGAAAATGAAGCCTGGGTCACTGCTCTAATGAGGAAGTTTTTATCTGAAAGCAAGGGGAAGGAAAATCTTGCTCTTTTTCAGTCCATTTTCAAAAAGAAAATGATTTCTGGGATTGTTTTTTTAAGAGAAAATGAGTTTGTTTGCAGTATGCTTTAAAACCTACTGGCTCAAGAGCTTTAGAACAGTAGGCAAAGGAATGCTTAGGTTTGCCTGCTGCAGTGAGGTACGTGATAATTCACTGTTTCGGGACTTGTTTCTCATCATTTAGAGAAGCTGAGCTTTCTTTAGCGGAAGAACTTTTGTACTGAGCTTACAGGCTGCCTTAGAGTCCGTGCAATCCGAGGGCGTAGTTTCACAGTTGTGTCTTTGGAGCTGAGTTTAAACTCCGTGTTATTAGGCATTGAAGTCCCTTTTTCAAGCTGTGGTATTTTATCTGTTTTGGGGTGATTATACCTTTTAAAATGTGCTGTCTTTATTTGCTCAGTCAAACAAGAAGTCTGTGAACAGGGCTGATCTGGTATTTAAGTGCAATTTTGGCCAAATTGTCCATTATCCTGCTGCTGTGACATACATTAATGGTCCTATAGCTCATATATCTTCCAGCTAGAACTTCCCAGCCGTTACTGGCAGCAGACAGGTTATTCTTCTCGCTCTTACTGTGCTGCCTCCTGTGGTGTAGAAAGAATGAGGAAAAGCTTGTAACAGCAATGCTACATAAATAGTACTTTCAGAGCAGGGAGAGAAGTACAGGGTATCCAAATGAAGATTAAAGAGATTTTGTAGAGAAAGAATCAGAACCAGCTGATTTGGAATGAAGGCAGGAACCCTGCAGCTGATGAGCTCATCCTCGCAAGAAAACACACGGCAAATTGTGAACTCGGACCCAAAAGTACAGGCCATCAGAAGTAGATCATTAATTCCATATATTTTGTGAAATATAAAAAAAAAATATTCAAATCTGAAATCGTGACTTAAATGACAATAATAGGATAGCACTTGAACCTAAAATAAATTTCTATGAGAAATTATGCTACCCTTCGAAGACGAGGGGAAAATCTGTCTCAATAGATGACAGCAGAGTCCTTCTGCTTTTTTAGTTTAATCTGTTTCAAAGGCCAACAGACATTTTATAACCATCCCTTTCTTTCCCAAAGCAGGCATCTGAGGAGGCTCCATTTCCCAAACTAAAATCCCCTGCCTTGACATTGTTCAAGGTGAGCTTAAGTAGGGCAAGACCCGTGCTGCTCTTGCAGCCGCGTTTGCTCAGGTGCCGCTGCGTGGGGCTGCCCGCGCCCAGCGCTGATGGCCAGAAGGCAGAGTCAGGGGAAGTGGGTAGGGAGGAGAACTTTGTTTAAAGGTCCTGCTGGTGTTAGAGCAGTTACAGTGTCCAAAGCAATAGAATGAACAGCATCAAATGTGTGATTTACTCTTCCTTGCTGTACAAGGAAACAAATTCTGTCACTGTTCCCTGGTGACAGTGTTCGGATCTGGCTGTGTTTAAGAAACAGAGCAGTGCCCTCCTCTTTCTTGCCAGAGAAGTGCAGGCTCTTCCTTTTTCTTTTTGATTTCTCATAGAATCCTTATTAAAGAAAATAAATGTTAATGGGATGCCTCTAGCAGTATAATTAAAACTTTGTGGCTTGATTAAAGTATGCAGACTGTCAACTGCTACACCATAAGAGATTCTGCCATTGACATTTTGGAATAGGCAATGCATTCAGGGGAAAATGTCCCAAAGGGGGGTTACTTTCTTCTAAGTAAGCATAATTCATGACAAAATTTAAAGCAGACAACCATGAAGTGAACGAAAATAAACAAGACACTTGTAAGAATGAGTGAATCTTACTAATGTTCAACCAAAAATTGACGCTGTGTTCCCAAGATAAGGCATTATACACTTGTATATAAATAATGAGATGTTATATAAAAATGTATGTGCTACAGACAGCATTGGTATCTGCGCGTCTGCCTTGCTTGCTAATGAGGCTACGACACCGGAGTGAGTCACGTTGCCAAGGAACACGTTTTTGGGTGTGTTTCTGAAGAAGATTTCGAGGTCTGGGTGTTTCATTTAAGCGAGGGGGGTTGAGGGGAAGGGGGCAGTATGAGTAGGTGTGTGAAACATGAAGGAAGAGGTGGGGAGCCCGAAGTGATGTGCAAAAGGATTGCATGTTCTGATACAAATTACCATTTCATCAGAGAGTGAAATAAACTGGTTAGGTCAAGGGAGAGTAAAAATGGTTCATTTGTATCTTGCAGAGGCTGAAAATTGTTCACATAAAATAACAAGAGAATATGATTCTATCACTCAATTCTCTGTAACAGTCCTACTCTGTCGTTTTTCTTTTCTTTTTTTTTTTTTTCTGTCTGTAAGTGACCCTGGAATTTATCCAATTTTCTTTAGAAAGAAAATAGGCTTTGATTTAGTTCGGTTAGTTGTTTTCACTGTACACAGACTGACGCCTGAAGTATGCTGTTGGGAATTTTGTAAGCAACAAAAAGCAACCCTATACCATTTTGCTTTCTGAAATGCATTTATTCAGCTGAGGTCTGCAGCTTGTTTAGGACTAAGACCTGCAGTGCATCAGACTGACTGACATAGGTGGAGGTGTGACACTGCACTGTGTGAGTAAATTCAAACATCGCGTTGCCTCTGTTGTCTAGAACTATTCAGGTAGATCTGTCTGCGCAAGTGTAAGCCACGTCCAGCATGTGTGTCTGTGTGGGACATTCTGTGTGGGAATGTTTGGGACATTCTGACTGAGTGTCTTCGTGAGAAGGGGAAGTAGTGATCCACCAAGATAGGATGGGTTTCAAGTCTTCTGAATCCCAGATAAACAATTCTGTTCCTACTGTCAGCCAATTCTTCTCTTATAGCATTCTGCTGCTGGACCTTCTGAACGCTGATCCTAGCATTCTTCTCTACTAAGCAACCCCTGCCTCGGGATCCCTACATGTAGCAGCTTCTAAAGACTTGGCAGACAAATCTGAAAGCAAAAAATTTGTTTGCGCTAAGCCACCCTGCAGCTGCATGAAAAATCCTTCCTGCCAGCAGAGCCCTGAGATGCGCTGGATCTGTGGTGACTGCGACACGCAGCGCGCCCAGACTCGCCTTCTTCCCAAGAAGAAGAGCAGCCGCTCGCAGCCTGCCTGCGGCACGAGGCTGGCCCAACCCACCCGGCTCTGCGCGAGGCCTCGCGGAGTTTAGAAATGAGTTCTTGCCCGGCGTGAATCATACCGAGCAGAAATATCCCTTTGGAATGCTTCATGGTCTTTCTCTCACTAATTTTATTTAAAGAGATCTCTGGTGATTCAAATTTAACTAGGGTTCGACTCTGGAACTTTTGCCATATGTGTTTCCCTGAGCAGTTACGTAGTTTCTCCTGGGCCGAAGAAGCTCAGTTGTTAACTGTTTTTACTTGAAGTAAGTTTTTTAAAGAAGTGGGAAAAGTAAAAAAATGGAAGGAGAACGGGTGTTGTTTATTTTATATTCTCTGAGAGCCTCAAGGTTATGTGCTATCTTGTAAATGGGCCGTGAGTTCATTTTCCCTCAAGAAGCAAAATGTCCCTGGAACACTATTGGGAAAACGCCTTTCAGGACTCGGTTCTAAATTTAGAACTGTCGTTAATTGTCAGCTTCTGTGAGGATTAGTGTGGTTTAATCACTGCTCATCACAGACTGCTTTCTAACTCAGATTTCCACTTTCAAGATGTGTTTCTCTTTTGAGCTTTTGGGGACATAATGATCTTGGGAAAACTGAAACGTTGTCTTTGCCCTGTTCTAGGATGAGGATGATATTAAAAACTGTGGCTAACACCATCTGTAATGAAACACAGCACTGTAAGAAGTGAAAGAAAGAACAAGTCAATAATATCCAAATTTTTAATAGACATCACGAATACGTTCAGGTGATGTAATCTACTGAATTTGTTATGGATGGAACTTTAAATTTAAGCTACCCCTGTGTAGAGGAAGGATAAAAAAGTGTTGTCGGTATTTGAACTTGGAAGAATTTTTCAGATAGTGTCTGTTACAAATTTTGGGTTATCCATTCCAGTTTGTTATTTCATTCATTTCTCACAATTGACTTTTCTGTTTTCAAGATCTATGATCTTGCAAGGAGAAAAGTAGTGAAAGTGTAAGATGTAGATCAAAAGATGCAAATATTAACCAAAACTGGTAAATTTTATAGAAAAAATCTGAAATAATTTTTTCGCTCTCGGTGACAGAGACGATCAAATTAAAAAAAAAATTTCAACTCCATTAAAGCAGCTGTGTGACTGAACGAAATTGTTTACAAACATTTTCTGTATTTGATAAGTCTTTCGGTAGCCTAATTAATAAGTTTAAATTAATGTAATATAATGCCTGAAGAATGACCTGTGTTGCACAGAAGGGATTGTCAGGTAATTGTAAATTGGTACCCACCAGTTTCTGAAGAACAGAGTGAAGCAAAAATTTGTTCCCTTCAGCTATGAACTTTGCAAAATTGTAGGTAGGTGCTCAGTTACAAAATTTTTGTCCTGCCATCTTTATAGCCCTCCTCAGCTGCTGTTTTTCCGAGGTGAAATGTCGCGGTCTAGTTAGCCTGTTGTTTTGCAAACATTTAAAGCCAGCATTGTCCCTGAAAGGTGCAATCAGAGCCTCCCCCCCATTCATTTAATCCGTGTCCCCGTGCGGCCTTACCACTTGCTTTGGCTTGTGTGACCATATGGTGCATCTGACGGTGGAACGGATTCAATTTATTACTATTGCTTTTAACCAGATTTTTTCCCAAGCAGAGTGGTTTCCAACTCATTTACTGTTCAGCTATATGGTCTCCTAGGGCATCTTGTGTAAGCTTTTCTATACCTCCTTGTCAGCCTGATCTTTATGTTTTTATTTTTTCTGCATAATTTTTTTAGTTTTGGTAACTGGAAGTTATAAACATGCCTTCTGTTCTGCAGTCAGTTCTTTTATTTATTTCTCTAATGTTCTAAACTTCTTATTGCTGCTGAGGGAAGAGCTTATATTTCCACAGAATTCAGTTTCTATTTTTCATCAGTTGTAAGTTGTAGTTTTGGACCCATGCCTATGTATATATTCTCAGGGATTTTTCCCCTGCTGTGTCTTGATTTGGATAACAAACAGGATAAAAGCTGCAATTTTATTGCCATCATGTTGTCCTGTGACATCTTTCTGCAGCTCTTTGTAATAAGCTTTCCTTTTCATTATTACGAAGTGTTTAGCCCAGACATTTTAGTATTCAACCGTATTTTCAGATCATGTAAGTGTGTGTATATATGTACATCTGCAACACAGGTCCAGGACACCTTCCTTTGAGACATCACCACTGAACTCCTCCGTTGTGCGACCTTCTAGTTCAGTTCTGCCTTTGCTTTCCTCTTTACTGCTTTAACAAAAGGACCTTCCTTTTGCTTTCAAGACCAAATCATTTTCTTGCAAATGGAGGCAAAGGCTTTTTTGGCCTTTGCTGAGGACTGTCTGAAGTGTTTGGAAGTCCACGTATGCTATATCACAAGGATTTCTCTTCAGGTATTTACTGATTCCTTTAAGAAACACTGTTTGTGGGCCGTGAATTTTGTCTGTCAGAGCCAGTTCCTCTTGTCTTTTTTTGCAAACGATCTGAAGCATCTGATTACAGCTGTACAAGAGCATTTTCTGTACGATTGATTCATTTTGTTTAAAGTGAAAAAAACTGGCTTTGTATTTGACTGAAAACCTGCGCTGCACTGCACGCTTGTGCTGAGTTGGCAGAAGGGATGGTTCTTTGAAAGAACGTCAGTCCTTTTCTGATTTTTGGTGATACTGAGCGTGCAGAGATGCACCTGTTATTATTCTAATACGTAAATCCCGCTAGGCTTTCTTTACCCAGAAACAGAGAGCAGAGATGCTGCTATGGGTGAGTGCAGTAAATGGCATCCCGGAGTGAGGTCCTATGAAGCAAGATGGTGAGTGTCATTCAGGTTCTCAAAACAAACAAACTATAGCTTTGAGAGTTAGGCGAGAAATCAGGAAATAAGGTCAAAGAGTGAAAATGCTTTGTACCATGGACTGTAGGTATCTGGGAAGATCGAGTGAGCCATATTGTCACCACAGTTTAAATACTGCCTCCTTATTTTCCGTCTGGGATGTTGGGGGATGGCTGGGTAGATGGGTGTGAGCATCCTTTAACATGTCCACGTTAAGCTTTGTAGATCGAAAGGTTCCCTGCGACAAAAAGAGAAGCAAGATGTTGAGAGATGAAACAGATATGGAGGGCGTAATCCTTTCAGACAGCTAAGAAACAGAAAGAGTTTCCTTTTGTGTTCTTCAGACCACACTGTGTAAGGGTGGGATTGATTAATAGCTTAAGAGATTTCCCTGAGAGAGTGTTCCCAGTTGATTAGAATTTTCTTCCAAATTTCATTTAGTCTTAGATGATGGTAATTAAAGGAAGAACACGCAGAGAAGGAGAGGAGAGAAAGACAGGCTGAAAGTAAAGACGGGTTAATTACGAGGAGCAGAGTAAGACACAAGAAGACCTCACTGAGGGCAACAGTATCCCGTGGTGTAGGTGCTTCTGTTGAAGTGTTTTAAGGCTCAAGGGACAGCAATAAAAAAACCCCAATGGAGCAAGGAAACTGAGTTGAAGAGACAGATTAAAAAAGAGGGTACATGAAGAATGAGGATGTGTCAACCACTACAATTTGGAGAATAGCAGAATTTTCTGATGTGCTTTGTATGCTTAGTCCTGCAGAACTGACTATGAAAGCCTTACATTCTGTTTTTATTTACAGTTTTTACAGTGGTTTTAATGTCATTTATTTCAATAATGCTATATAAGATTTGTATCAGTGAAAAAAAAATAGCATTTTGCTTTGTTTATTGAAATTATAATATTAAGGCAGTGTTATTTGGGGTTAAATATTCCACTGCCTGGTGTGCCTTTATGAATTTATTCTTGTAAAATTGTTTCATGTGAAATCTCTTAAAAGACATTGTCCACACCTAGCTCATTATATGACCCCATTCAGTCTGACCAAAGACCAAGATTCAGAGTTTCAAACCCAGTCTTCTATCCATATATATGCAAATTGTCTTAAATATGAATTTCCTACTTTGACTGTATAGCTGGAGCATCCATTAAACCGTATGAAAACGTTAGTTTTCCATGTGGAAGTGCATTTTGCATATGCATTTAAGTTTTGCTCAAGTACTGCACCATAAATATATTTAAGACGCATTTAACCAAATGAAAAGGGATTTCCAAATACAGAGAAAAAGCCTGGGATGATTAAGCCGGACTACCTCTGTTCTTAAATTTCCTTACTTCAAAGCAAGTCCCACAGAAGAAACTGAGGAAATTTTCTCACTGTAGTTTCTAGATTGGGCTTTTCTGTGATTACAGACAAAATCCAAACAGCCCACAGCGGAAATAAACCTCCCTATTAACCTCATTCCAATTAGGGCCAACAAGATTTCTTTTTTCTTTAATATAAGAGGATCTAGTTTCTTTTTCAATTTGCTTGGATAGCTGCTTCATGGGTCTTATCTTTTAATTGCTGAGATATGTACAGGTTAGACCCAGCAGCTGCAATAGAGAAGGATCGTCAGCTATCGTGATTTCTGACACGCTCGGCAAATTCCGGATCTGTTGACCTTGAAGTGTATTGGAAAGCCCATCTGTTTGGACAGGCTTTTGCCTGACGGGGGGCATTCTTTGCCTAATTGCGGTGCTATCCCTTTTGTCCTGTTAGCTGAAGGAAGTTTGGTACGTGTGCACAGCGTGCTGTTCAGCGGGTCAGACTGTTTCCTCGATTCCTTTCCCCCAAAAACCTCAAGCATGTTTGAATGTAATGTATGCCTGTCTCTGCCACCAACTGGAGACCCATGTTGCTGAAATTCTCATCCAAAATGCAGGCTAAGGGAGACATTTTTACAATTCCACCTCCATCTCATTCTTTTAATAGCTTTACTATTGGCTGTCCCAATACATGAATTTACAATGAAGCTAAACTGAATTAGTCATATCTATAAAAGCTCTTCAGGGTTGAACTTGTTATACTAAACTGAAGCATTTCCAGCTGGTATGGCAGCTTGTGAGGCTTTCTTGGCAGAAATGTCGTGTAATTTACCAATAGGTACAAAATAAGAGTTACTTCCAATTTGTGTCACAGGTCTTACTACATCAATGATCAGTGCAGTTCCTCAGGGAGGCTGGGAAAGTTCATCAGATGCTGCTAATGCAGCGCACACAAAGCACCACGCTCAGCGCCTTGCTGTACCAGTTTGGCACGGCAAGTGGAACGTTCCTCAGGCAGCCTTTTGAGTAATGGGGTCCCGTAACTGTTCAGGCACATTATTATTTCAACAAAGTAAAAATAAATGGCCGTCATCTCTCCTTACACTCAGTCTTGGTCTGTCTTGAAAGCCAGAAAATTCAGTCACTGAGGCTTCATTTTTCGGTTTTGACTGTTGAATATTAGCACGTATTTTCCCCTTCCTATCTTTCTTGATTATGAGGATATTAAGAGAGTACTTGAACATGAAGAGCTTCTCCTGTGAATCAGTTACAATGGTATTTAGAGTTAAATTTTTCTAGGTTCTTAATGAATTGTGGCTTTGCTTTCGAAGTATCCTGTTTCAGGTGCTCAGACCATAACTTTAAAGGTAAAAGGAGGGGATTTTGGTTAACATAGATAGGCTGAGGTCTTTTTAGGGGAAGCAAAAACAGTTATTGGGGGTAAAGGCTACTTGAACACAGAAGTGGGAAAAATCAGGTTAGTGAGAGCAGCTTTTTCAAGCAATGTGTGTTTACTTCTCACAAGGTTACAGTTTCATACTCCTGATTCCTATCAAACCTACCAAAACCAGCATTTGGTAGTTTTTCCAGGTGTTAACTTTTGTCAAAGTGGATGCTACAGTTAGAACTAAGGATTATAACTAAAATTACTCTGACTTAAACACCACATTTTGTATCGTGTGTACCAAAATGTCTCTTAGAGATTACTATTGGCTTGCCTATCCCACTATCAAAGACAACATTTGGGTTTACATTCACCACTTGATATGGTATCTCTTCATATGACCATCCGTCTATTTTTACTCTTATTCTATTCTACTATTATTTTACCTTCTGTTAATGAATGAATTGGCTTCAGAATTATTAACAAATATATGTTATTTTTGATATCCACTATACTGCTAATTCTGAAATGTAAATCTAACAAGTGTTCAGCAACTAATGAGGTGTCACTAATCACATCAATGAAGAGTCGGAAGGTTTTGTTCCCAAAACAAAGTCTCCACCCTTTTCTGAGCTATGTTAACACGAGTTTATTTAGTTTTTTTTCTTTAATACATTTTGGTAAATAGTTAAACATACTTAGGCCCTAGTGATATGAGTGATTCCTGAGAGCTGCATACAGAAACGTCTCTAACCTCAGACGCCGAATGGGAGCTGCTGGTTTGAACCAGCACCCTTTAAACTGAGGTGCACAGTCAGTCTCTTGATTCAGCAGGGTCGACGAATAAAGTCTGCAGCGATCAGTGCAGTGAAGAGTGATCTTGGGAGCTGTATGATCTCATACCAGGCTTTAGGTTTTTTTAATGAAAATCCTGAAATTAGTTTTGTTAAAGTACATTGAGTTGCCCAACGTTGTGCTAAGGACATTAGGAGTCACAAGCTTTGATGAAGGACAGAGCCTTGCACAGTCTCAAACAAAGTAGAAGGTTTACATCCCTTAAATTTTATGAAGAAGAATTTTTAAAAGTCAGTAATTGTTTTCCTAAGCAAAATTTTTCATTGATTCAAAGTGGGAAAAAATAAGTTGTTCCCTCCAAAAAATTCCTGACAGTCAACTAAAAAATAGCAAAAATATCTACAAAGCAAAAAAAAAAAATCTACTTTAAAATCTGCTTCGAAAAATTTAAAGTAAGTCTACTGTAAGTCAAGTACATTCTACTAAAAAGCTGACTGTAACTATCTTCACTTAGAAAAAATAAAAAAATACCTGGAAGTGATGGAGCACTAGGGCCTAAGCTGTGATGTGACCTCATGGGAAACACAATAAAAAAATTGTATGTAAGTGCAAATTTGCTCTAGAGATCGAGTGAACCATCTTCACTACAGAAATACAATCTTTTTCCCTTAGGATTCTTAAGCAAGAGATTCTCTCCCCCCCCCCTTCCTTTATGTATGGTAAAACTTTGGTTATTATACTGACTGGATTATGTATTTTAATAGTATGCAGTTATCAAATACAATCTGAATTATATTAAAGGTATGTATTCTTTTGTAGTCTAATGAAAAGTCTGTAAGTATCTCTATGGAATCTGGATTTTCCTGTCTTTCCAGGTACTCATGTTTTGTTATGAATATTTAATATATCATATGTTATTTAATTTCTCATCTCATTATTGCAGTAGGCTTTCACGAAAGTGAACCCACAGATTGTAAATTTGTTCATTTCTTGGCATTGGCTTTGTTTCTTCTAAGAAGTGTTGTCATTATCCAGAGGTCTTGATCAAAACACTCCCCTTTTCCCATTTCCAGAGTCCTTTGCTGTTCGTGTTCATAGCGTGGCTCTGCAAAAGCACAGCTGCTGTGGTAAGCGCTGCAGTAGAAAGGGGCCGACGCAGGGTGCAGAAAAATAGCGTGATGGGAACCAAAGATTGCTGCCTTTTCTTACTAAGAAGGTGAACCGTGAGACTCCGAAGAAATTGTCATTTCTGTATGAGGTGTGTGCTTCCAAATAATGAATGACAAAATATGTCTGTCCAGCTGAATCTTAATCCAGTGGAGCCTAGATCTCTCTAACGAAATCTGGAATTAAAGACGACAGTGTCCTGACAAGTTGGAAGTGACAGAATGCAGGTCCTGCTGTTGTTGTGGCCTTAATTGCTCAGGGTTAGTGATGACTACATTACACCCCCATATGACTTTCTCGAAAACAGATCAAATCAGTGAACAGAATAATTTAATTCCTTTACTTGATTCTGAAGATTTTCTTCTCCCTCAACCCCAGGGTATGCTTTTGTGCGGTTTGGTCCTAGCAACTCAGGTGCCTTTTAATATATTAGTAGCTGAAATGCTGGCATCTGAAAACAATAGCTGAGTCTGCGTAGTTGGATTTTTTTACACTGTTACCCTCTCAATTTATGTGCACATGTCAAGGCACAGCTTGGCCTTGAGGCCGAACTTCTTGTTGCTCACCAAGCCATGCGATTTTCCTAATTCCTTAGAGAACTCAGATATTGAGAAGATGATTGTACTGTCGGTGCTTGTGACATTTTACAAATTAGGAAAAGTATGGTGTAAGCAAAAGCTCAGTGTAAGGCATTTGCATTGACTTAGACTCTTGTCAAGCACTTGAGGATGAAAAGGAGCTGCCATCACCAGTCCCTCTCCTTGTTGGATGGAATGGTTTATACCTTATTAATGGTTTTGCTTTTTTTCCAGATAGTTTCTCTAAAACAGATAAACATGGTGAGCTATAACAAAGACTTGAGAGGTATGTGTATGAAAGTGAAAAGGTATCCTTACTCCCAGCTAGGTGACAACCGTTACATGCAGCGCAGGTTGTTTCAGTGAACATGTCAAAAGCCGGTCTCCACTTTGGCGAAGGGAGTATTTCTGTAGTTTGCAAATAGTTAGGTCCCTTTTTATGCAGAAGTGTGTTGTTGGGTCTAGTGAAAATCCTGAACATCATACTGAAAAAAAAGTGAGATTATTAATCTTCTTTTTAACCCTTCTTAATGGCTTGAAAATCTTTCAAATATTTCAAACATTCAGTGAAAGATAAGAACACATGGTGATACGTGCGTTTCTGGCTAAGGTGAAATGAAAATTTTCCACTCGAAGTATAGCTCATGAGCGAGAACCGCTAGGATTTTCCCTGTTCTTCAGTAGTATCTGATTGTCCATTTGATGTCAGCCTCTCCTGCTCCTTTTTTTACTGGATTGTCAATACTCTCCAAAAATTCACAGGCTTTGGAATATAACCTCAGGTTCTTCGGCGTGCTGATTTAGTTCACATGCAGCGGTAGTGAAGATACTCTTACAACTGTTGCTATCTCAAAGAATCATAATATTTGAATCTTTGTCTGCATCCATTTTTGAGAACAAATAATAGGCATATTATTTAGTTAAGGGCTTTTCCATGTGCTTGCTGTGATTTATTCTTTTTTTTTATATTGGCATTTTAAAGACAGCTCATGATGGTTCACGTTGCCTAAATCATGTTGACATTTCCTATTTCAATCTGTACTACTTGTCTTTCCAATTGTGCTTATCGGCACATTTTATGGCAAGAGGCAAAATTACTAAGATAATGATGTATCATTAAAATAGAGAAGTAGTCCAGATGTAAACTATGTTCTCAAAAGGTTATTGATTAGAAATGTGTTTAGCAAATATGTAATGTGAATTTATACACATAGCTTTTCTAACTTACCTTGTAAACCTTGGCATTTGTGTCCTGATTATGGCTGTGTAAGGAACGGTGATCTTTATTGTCTCATTGACACATTCACTCAAAGGATAGGCATGTATCTGAAGTATAAGAATTTAAAGAGGCAAATCTCAGATTTTATTGTTATTACAGACATTATGTAAGGAAAAAAATGCTTAGATATGCTGATTCTTCAGTATTCTATACATGTTTAAAGCTATAATCACCAGTATATTCTGAAGCATAGTTTATTCAAATAGTTCACATCAAAACCAAATCAGAGCCCAGAAGAACGTTTTATATACAAAATGAAAGGCACATTACTTGTATTTAGCTGGGATCCCCTCTGTGAAGAGAAAAGATAAGAACCTCTGAAACCGTTAGTTGTCAGAAACAGACATCTGTGACCACTAATGCAAGAGCTGGGCCCTAGAATTCCTGGACCATGTGCTTTGTTTTACCTACATTTTTATGGATGTGTCATGCTATCTTGCTATATGTCATTAAATCTGAGTAAGAGTACTAAGACCAAAACTTTTTCCATAAGTAAATGTTTTCTTACCTACAAGATGGATTCATAGTCTGAATTTAGCATAGCTACATCTTTTGAATGTACTGAGGAGACTTTTGTGTACATATGACAGATCCAGCATTCCATCAGGATTCATCAGCATTCCTAAATGTTTTACATATTTTTTAAGAGGTTGATCTTGAAAATGTAAGGACAGAGATGAAATCCTGGCCTCATTAAATTCCATGTAAGTAGGATTTCATTTTGCTGTTTCAACCCTATGGAATCCCTTTTCTTTCCTATTTGTATATTAATCGAGTTAATGTTATGAAATCAGACCTACATAAAGAAAGCACATTATGACCAGCCAATATTATAATTTATGTATACAATATTGAATTCTTGCTCTTTGTCCAAAACCTGATTTTCTACCAGATGATCTGAGGTCAAAATGGGTCAGTTGGCATAATAAAGATGTAAAGATATAATAAGGCATGGTTAAAAATACCTGAAAAATTCAGTTCTGAACAGAGCTGTAGGCTTCTTTCTTCCACATTCACAACATAAATCATTTATGTTATTCAGGTGTGATAAATATTAAATGATCTATGGAGAAAATCATATTAACTGACTTCTTTTAATATTAGATTGCAGGGAATTGTGATCAGTCACTTGAGTGAAAGCTGTGTAAGGCAAAATAATAAAATATGGAGATTGGATAATACATCATTTCAATCAGGTTTGAAAGTAATAAACATAGAGAAGCTAAAAAGCTAGCACTTTGACTAATGCAGCCATGAATTTCCTACTCCTTGAGGGCTTAATTCTTCCTTCTGCTGGACACATACAATTGCAAACATCATGTCATTCTGTGAAAATACATCTATACATTGAGAAATAGATCTACTTTATTTTTTTTACCTTTAGGCATTCCCCTTGAATTCTAAAAAGATGTCAAATTATAGTGCTCTCAGATTCTTGCAATGAAAATCTTATTCTACCCAGTTATTCCCTTAAAGAAATAACTCAGTCAATATTGTTTTGACATGACGGCTACTGAGCAGATTTACTTTCCAAGGAAAGATAGTACCCTTGCCTGGTCTGTAGTACAGAAAAGGTAACATGTTTTCCTCCTCATCATGACAAATTCCTGGATCAGGAGGAGACAGCATTTTCAGAACATGCTTAATCCTCTGACTCTATTCTTTTCATGTCCTTTATGTAAATATTGCATAATACAGAATTGAGATGATATGGTTATTTGGTACGGGCAAAATTTAAAATCCTTGGCATGTCATCTGCTCTGATCCTTGTCTCTGAAAACACCAGTCATTTCCTGTGTGACAGTATTTCAACTATAAAAGTGGTGAAGAACAACTTTAGCCTGCTTTGTAACTGCTTTAAAATCCATGACACAAGAAGTTGACTAGGTTTAATTGCTGTTATTAAATGCTAGATGTACCTAAAATAGCATTCATTTCATGTTTTTGTTTGGTTTGTGGGTTGCAATCTCTGCTCTGTGCACTTTTATTTAAGTTTCTCTATCTTCCTTCCATTCAAATAATTTTCTTTTTTAATTTGTTTTTCCACAGCCCAAAGAAAACTCAAAATAAAATGGGAAAATATTATTAGAATTGTCACTTTGAATCAAAGTTTCCATTCCCCAAAAGCATTTTTAAGGTGAACTTAATTTTTGTTTTTCTTACTGGGCTCACTTATTCCAGACACCACAGGAAAAGTGGTCGTTGGCTTCTTTTTAGTTCTGAATAATAATGGATTACAAGAAGCCCAAAGCTAAGTGCCAAACTATTCTATACTGACGGCAGGTCAGGAATGACAAATCCAACCACATCGGTGACCTTGAAGAAATGAGGTTTCACCCAAACCACTAGAAAGTGTTAAGGATGCCGTACGTTAGAACAAGATGTTTATGGCCTGGAAGTCATCAGTGGGCTGAAACTGCTAGTGAGCCATGATTTTTTTTGAAGTTTTTTGAGAGGGAACAACAGTGCCTACTAAAAGCATGTTCTTAGTGTGTTTTCTTTGAAGGATTGGCTTGTCCTCTGTCAAGTCAGGAGGCCTAATCCGAAGAGCTAAGCATACGTCTGGGAACTGAAGGGGTGGTATTTGCTACTCTTACTCTGACTTGCATTACACTTCTATAAAGAACATACGTTTATTTACCTCTCGTTTTTTTTCCTGTTTGAGAAACAGACTGTTATCTTACAGACTGGTTATGATTTTGTCTGATGTTGGCAAACAAGTTGTCTCCGTGGTGTAAGTGTATAAAATAGAAAACATTATATACATAGCCTTATTCTGTCCTAACCCTTTATAGATTGGACCGACATGGCCCATTTTGTTTCCTATGCCTTTATTTCCTACTACCTTATATTAAGGTGGTAGTTTGGTTTATAAATGGAAAATAAGGTATCGTTGTTGAATGAAAAGGCTGTAAAATGTCTGGGAGAGAAAGCCTACAACAATGTATAAGCCCGTTGTGCGGATGTCCATCAATGCCCTCATATTACCTAAGGCCTCTAACAGTTACATCTTTGGCATGAAAATAGAGTCTATTCTTCCTGAAGAATTCTGGTGGGAGTATCATCATGTACAAGGCAATTTCTGTCAATTCACTTACTCTTGTAGAAATATGTTTGAGATCTCCAGTCATTCATAGTTCTACTTCCTTCATAATTTTTCTTACCTTTCTATTTTTATTTACAGCCCCAAACAACTGTGATCTTTTGAGACAGCTGCCTGTGGCTCTTTCACAAGTCAGCCACCTGTAATGTCTTATTGTTATTTATTCAATTCATTTTATAACAGCCAAGTATAATTTGTGTTCGTATCTCAAGAAAATACAAAACTTGTTACCCCAGAAGAGCCAGGAGGCCAAAAACAGACAAATGTCTTTGTGTTTCACTAATGGAAGGCAGTAAGAATATGATTTTAAATA
>Ga0181612_120771_pt1 | contig 22215 bp, 10 predicted proteins | sample HoacroProtozoa21_FD_119630 | JGI IMG/M metagenome (GOLD analysis project Ga0181612, IMG submission 119630) | Hoatzin crop microbial communities from Cojedes, Venezuel. Combined Assembly of Gp0051906, Gp0051904, Gp0051908
CCCCTACTATTCTGTGATTCTGTGATTCTGTGATAATTACGGCAACAGATATGCCAAATAATTCTGATCTTGAAATAATAAAATTATGAGGATGCTTTAGGAAATTGTATGCTAGATCTCAAATGTAATATATGAACTTGATGTTGAAATCCTCTAATGAGCTTCTGACAGCATTCAGACAAAGATGACCATGCTAATCCTGTCTTCTGGTTTTAAAAACTACATTTATATACCAGCAAAGACATTGAGACCACTTAGAATTAGGATACTCTTCCTCAAGACAAAAATTGTTCCCTGACCCATAATAGTATATTTCTACGTTATTAGCAAAAATCCCTCTTTCTAGTACGTCTGCACAAATCTCAAAAAAAAAAAAAAATCAGGTTATTTAAAAGTAGTTCAGCAACATGAAACATAAATGCATCTCCAAAAAGTAATGAAGACAAATGAGCTGCAGAGGACAACTAGGGTAATCAGAAGAAAAAGAGAAATGAGCTTAAGTGAAAAAGCAAAAGGATTATACTTGATCTCGGGAAGTGAAGTGACAGTATAAAAATGCATGTAACAAAATCTGTGGAGCAGAGAGGGAATCATATAAGATAAAGTACATTGAATCAAGTGCAGATTGTGTAAATCAGATAGGAGTAAATCAAGGCTGAAATGAGGAAAAAGATTCTAATAATAACAAAAAACAAGTCTTGAAACATATGACAACTGGTAGGAAGAAAAAAACCCATTTAGCTATTTTACAGTTTATGAAAAGGACTCTGACGTGAAATAACAGAGCGTTCCTCTTGCTGAGGAACAGACGGAACCTCCAACAGAAGTATGCCAGCTCTGACTACCTGACATTTGTTCAGCTAGACTTTCAAACAACAGGGCAGAGCATTACCCTCTGTCTATTTACACAAATAGTGATTCAAGATAGAAATAAAAGGCATTTTCTCAGATAGGCATCTAAAAATTCAGCATAAAACAGAAAACTGCATTCTGAAAATGGCTCCACTGTTTATTCAGAAATACAAATTTTGTGCTGTTTTAAAGTGTTTTGGATTTAGCCGCTTGTAGAACAAACGGGAAATAAGGAAATGGACGCTATGTATCAGCAAGAAATTAGCCAGATACAGGAATTTATTTATGCTGCCTCAGTCTGGGGATTTTGTTGATGGGTTGGGGTTTCTTTTAGTACTGACGTGTTACCTAACCAATCGACATTAGAACCATCTCCCATCAATTAGGTCTCAGATCTCCAGTCCAAAGGTGCACAGAGTCTGATTTTAGGAGCAACAGAATGAACAAGTCTGAATTCAGTATTTTGTACCTAATCTTATAACTGATGTGGTCATGAGTAACTCTGGAAGATACCCAGAGGAGACCCTAAGAGAGATCTTGAGTACCTGAGTAGAAACATAGGGAACCCCACAACCCTTGCAGCACCCTGCCCCTGTGCAGAATATCTGGAACCGCTGTGCTGAGCCACTTGACCTTCCTTCCAGACTGCGTGTGCTCTCTCTCAGAACAGGGAAGTTATTTCACGTATTGTACTGTGTACATACCTGGGATTAAAATGTTCTGACTTGCAACTCCATTTAGTCTCCATGTTGTCAATTTGGTCTTAAGTCAAAACAAGCACAGCTTAAAAGTACCTGTTATTGGAAAGCACCTTGTTTTTATGGATACTAACACAACGATGCTTGTTATGATTTCTATATGACACATGGAACCTTTCTTCCTAATTCTCAGTTTTACAGCTAGTCAACTGGGTAACTCAAAGGAGGTAACTGGACAGTTTCCACGAGTTACATTTAAGCTCTGGGGTTCTGAATAGATGTAGCATACTAGGCAGTGTAAAATAGGTTATAGTGAGCCCTAAGTACTGCAAGAACAGATGTAAATTACTTCATTAATCTTTTGGAAAAAACTAAATTCTCTGGATGCCAGTTATCCTACCATTCACATTTGTAAAGCTTTTCAACACACAACACCGATCTGACTGAGGTTCTGGCCTAAGGTGCTGCAACATCACTCTCATTTAATAAATCATAACTCTTAATTTGAAAAGCTTAAAAACTATAAAGAAACCTCAGTGCATATGATTTGAGATAAACTACAACATCATAAATTTCTGAGAGATATGCACACTATATATTACATATATTATGTAAAATAATATATAATAGATTCTGACAGCTTTCAAAACAGCTATTTATACAATATATGGCCCTTGCTCATCATTCTTCTTCAAGTTCTGTGCTAGCACATTTTAGAGTTCAGGTGAGTCACAACATAAACCTGAAGGAATATAATGACAACTCAGATCATATCTGGCAAATGTAATCTGCATTCAAACAGAAAATATGTATTAATTCTTGAGACAGCAAATTCAAATTTAAGAAGCTGGCAACATTAAGGACAGAAGCATTTGCAGCACTGTGAATTTTTAAAAGACTGACTGCATTCATTAGCCACAAAGAGAATAAGGTTTTGTATCCTTATGAATTATGGACTAAACTACATTTTGTTTGCTTGTTGATAGGACGGTCAGATTCACCTTCCCCTCCAGGGATTCCAGAAATATTTTCCATGTATAAACTAAGAACTGCTTATTTTAAATTAATTATAACAAAACTATTAGCCATGGAATAAGGTATTTTCATGTGTATAATCTCCAGCTGATAAACAAATATTTTCCTCCCAGAAGTTTTCAGAATAATTTACCTTTATAAAGCACACTCCACAAATACAGAGCGGGCCAGATCACTGTTTTCATATTCGGTTTTCAATCCAGAGCAATTCTGACACACACACTGCAATTTCTGTGAGTTCACATCACAGTAACTCAAATCAGAATCTGGATCAGCTTTTCAAATTCAAGTTATTTGTTCAGCTGGTCATACATTTGGAAATAATTTTTAGTGCTTTAAAATAGTGTCAGATCTATTAATCTTTCTTTCCTGCCTCTCACAAAATGAAATGAAAATCTCTGTAGCTCTGAAAGTGTCCAATCCTGCAACTTCCCGTTTATTTTCAGAGATAAGTTATCTGTACCATTCTTGTAACAGTTCAGCACATTTTCCTACCCTCCTGTTTAATAACTGAAATACTTCTAGCAACTAGCCTCATTTGAAATCAGAAATGGACAAGAGCCACTATCTTATTTTGCTTATTTTATGCAATAACAAGATTAGTTTCTGGTATTACTCCCTGGAGTAAAACATGGCTGAAGAAAGCAATTGAGAAATTATGCATCTTTTTAACCTAGTTGTAAAAATAATTCCATAAATATTTTACTGCTAGACTGAAGATAAGATGAAGAAACACCCTATGCAACTTCTGTTGGGTTAAAGTGCGCAAGGAAGACATAAATGGAAACTACGTCTTTCTTAAAAGAAAAAACTTGCTAAGGAGAAAGGTAATTGAATTGTGCGGCATGCATACAACACTAAAGGCTCACGTCTACCCATTAACCATTGCCCTTGCACTCCTTATGTAAGGGATATTCTTACATAAGGGGTATCACTATATCATTTGTACTATTCTGCTCCAAAGACTAGTTTGGTCTCTCAACTTCAACAAGGGCCGTATGACTTATTTCTGAAAGTTGGTTGACAATACTTTAAAAAATACCTAAGCCACAGTGTGCCAAGATAAATGTCTGTATACAACTGTGGGTCCAGCATGCTGCAGTTAAAGCTTCTTATGGCTTCACCGGAAGTTTCTGGGAAACAGCAGCAGAATCTGCAACTGCCTTAAAGGTTTACATTAACATTAATGATAAATAACAATTAACTGAAATACCATCTAATAACCAAAAGTCAGAATCTGTAAAGTATTGTAGAAGTAAACTGAGGAACTATGAAATTAACCCATTAAGTTAGTTAACATAACTAGCACCCAGAGTTTCTAGAACCCCACGCACCTCGAACACCCACCCCACTGACTCAAGAGTCCCCGTTCAGATAGGAGTCTGTAATTGCCATCATACCACTAAGTTGTTGGCATTCATCACCACTCAGACCTGCTCCTTAAGGTTGAGTGATGATGTTTCTAACATCCACCAGAGGCCCCTGAGGCCTGCCCTCCCTTCCTAAATATCGTCAGGTTTGTATAGCTCATTTTGATGGTCCTTCAGGACTGTTGGAACCACGGTTCATTAACCAGTCCCTCTTGTAAGCTTCCTCAGACAACTGTTCACATCAATGGGATTTTCTCTTTCCCACCTCCTGCTGCAATCCATAACTTTCTAAACTCATTTTCAAGACCTTCATGACAACAGAGTTTACAGTATTGCCCGAGGAATGGGCAATTTGGTGCAGCTGACAGGCTTGCACACTCTGAATCAGTCCAGAGAGTCTGGAATAAAGGACGGCATCACAGCTACAGGCAGACAGATGTAACCATTGCCTGATGGCGGATCGAGTAACTGGGTGTAGAGTCCCACACAACTAGTGGCCCCACATCCCTAGCACTAAAAGAAATGTGGGGGTTTTTTGCCTCTATGTATCCGTGCATGTAAGTAGGTAAAACAGAGAAGAAAGGAAAGAAATCACATTCATGGCCCTATTTTTCAATGAGGGCTTTGAATGACCATTCTAATCTGCTACTCAGCAATACTTGCTACTCCTGCAATGGGTCATTTTGTAAAGTGAAGGTCTGAATGAAAACAAGTCAGGCTTCTCACAAAATCTCTCCAGGTACCTTAAGTTACTTTACAGAGCAGTACAGAAAGAAGGGAGAATTTGTGAAGTGTGACTTTTCATTTTTTTGTTTGTTTGTTTTCCATTTTGTATGGAGACAGACATTTGGAGTGCATAAACATTTCCATATTTTACTTCACAGGGAACACTACTCTAGAATTAAAGAATTTTCTCCCATAATAACGTTCCAGTAAGATACATTATGATATAGAATAGTTTTGTTGCATGATAGTTTACATTGATACATGCAGGTAAACAAAGTTTAACATTTTCAGTATTATTTCTTCAACACTACCATATTGCTGACAACCTATTTAGAGAGTCTGTACTCACAGCTGCGTTTTCCAAAATGAGCACTTCTTCTCTTGCCTATTTCAGTAACTTGCACAGCACAGTCCAATAAATGTCTTACATCTGAGGCAACATTATTACAGTTCTTTTTTTATTTCAGACTCTTTTCAACCATCCCTTTCAGTGTTTTCAAGGGATCACTGTAAAAGTGCAATAGCAAAAAAAGGTCCAACTTTCTATGAAGTCCCACTCCATCTCTTATAAAAGAGTTGTAAAATTCCACATTAAACTCAAAGTTTGCTACGAACTGGAGCTTTACCGCTTTATCCACAGAACAAAAGAAACCCACACACAAACAAAACCCGAACAACAAAAAGACACCTTTCTGCAGGAACCCTTCATATAAAATCTTTCAATCACCCCAAAAGAATTCCAGAGGTAGCAGAGTGTGTTGCACCCAAAATGATAAAAGAGAAAACAGATAATGCATCGGAGGAGGCACTACCTCTCTTCACATACATACCAGGAAAAAAGCTACAACTTCTGACCCCTGCAGAAGGCACCGAGCGTTCTCTTACATTGTGATACACTCCCCAGCAGAACACACTTCCAGCTCACAGCCATTTTACTGCAATGAAATTGGGGCAAAATGTCAACTCCAGACCTGCTTTGTGCATTTGGTGTAACAGACATAAATAATGCAGTCTGAAATTGTATCATTTTAATGGTATAAAACCTAACCAATAGGAACAGACAAAACAAAGAGGAGCACTTCAGAAACAGAACTTAGAAATTATTTGCTCAAACTGAATACTTTACAGCAAGGTTGATTGCTTAAACTATGGTACTCTCTTTACCAGCTTCAATAACACGGTAAAATTAAAATCTTATTTTTCAGTATACAACAAATCATCTAGAAGGGTTTATATTTTTTCTTTAAATTTATTATGTATATTCAGCATACAGAATTAATAAATGTTTTCTTTAATGTCAAGAAAAGATCTTCTGTGCACCAGTAGTTCACTGACAGCCTTAAAATCCATTTTGACAACCACAATCATCTCATCATGTAGAAGCCCCCAAAACATCCTACAGTCTGTGTCCAGCTATGCTCTCTCAAAACTAGAGACATTAAAGAGATTACATTCTCATACAACAGCACTAACAACTTTTTTGGTGGAAGAATTTTTATTACTATATTATTCATTTGAGGGCATCACCTGTGATTTGATTCTGATGTGATTATAGCTGAGGCACCAAGCCATTGTACAACTGATAGGTAACCTTTACCACAAGTAAATCTTTTTCCATGTTTCAGAATCCACTTACAGTGCCTTACTGAAAAAGTCCTGTGGAAGCAATGATTCATACTACTCTGTGTTTTGCTGCTCCTTTTCTGAAAGATACCTCTTGCAATTAGCTTTACCAATTAATTTGGTGTAAAATAATGAAGTAACATCATAGATAATCACTCCAACATGTAAGAGAAAGCAAAACAAAGTGTGCCTATTATTATTCACAATTGATGGCCAACCAAAAAGAAGAATATCTGACAGTTCAGGCTGAAAACTGTACAAAAGCTGAAAAACTGTGATTCAAAAGAAGGGCTTTGAAGTCAGTGAACTGCTGAGTCAGGATCTTATTCAGCAAGATGCAGAAATACATGCCTAACTACAAACATATAAGTAGGCCAGCTTAAGTTATTTGCATTATGGCACCTATATATAAAAAAATCCAAACAAGAACCAGATACATGTACTTCAAAGAGCCTGCTCCTGAAACTGTAGTCTGAAACATAGTTAAGTACATAACAATTTCACACACTTCTACTGTCCGTATGAAGGACTGGACAGGTACTGTCTTATACTCAAGTTCCGGGCACGGTTATTTTGTGTTATTTCTTAGAACTAATTCATTTGCACATTTCTAGATCTCTCAGAGGATCATAGGTTTGCATCTCACTGATGAATAAGCCTGAGTTATAGATGAAATAATATGACATTATATTTCCACAAAGACCCAGGAACAGAAAAAAACTAGTTAAAAAAGAGAAAGTGGATAAAATATACACGAATACACATAATCATATGCTGCTGTTTGGGAAGATGATCACCTTTATTAAGCAGAATCTTTGCATCTGTCAAAAGGTTAGAAAAAATTAGCAATACCTAAAATACTGGGAAGCTGAGCTCTAATTGGTAAAAACTGAATTTGTGGATCTGTTCAAGTAACGCCAGCTGTGAACATATCTGTGTCAAACTGCAATGAATAGGAGAATATTACTTCAGTTTACCACAGGTCATGAATATTTGATAGAGACTGCTCTACTATGTTAACGAGATCCTTAAGGGACACAAAAATAGACAGAAAGTTAGCTCAGGGTGGTAACTCAGCAATGCAGTCAACTTCAATGTGAGGTAGAATTTGTTCCTCAGTGGATAGTGTAAAATGAATTGCTTCTTACAAATAGTTCTATAAGTCAATGAAATTAGCCTGTAGACTGTTTTAAATGGTTTTGGCAGTCAGATCACTTTACTAATGCCAGTAACTTTTGGAGACAGTGTAGCATTAAAAGGGTGTTGACGACATTATGTTTCCCTCCTTTGTCACTGGCAAGGTTCTAACGGGATTGTCTAATAAAGACAGTTGACATAAAAATAATCTGATCTGGGAGTCCAGTCTGTGCTTCACAGGGTTTAATAATTTCTCAGAAGTGTTGCCAGGACAGGCTAGATAATGACAAGGTTAGAATAAATTGAGACAAAAGTACAGATTTCTGTATTATGTAGACTGTGCATAGAAGGCAGATAACTTTTGGTGAAAAAAACGCCTGTTAACTGGAAAAAGGTAACAGCCTGAATTAATTACCTTACTTAATCTGTATCCTATTGTGCTATTATCATCATGTTTTTACAAGTTTTACCATTCCAAATACAATCAAATTAGTTCAGATTATAGAGTTTTATACTTGAGTTTGAAAGAAATTATGTAAAATTACAACCGCCTTTCTGTCTCTTTTTAAGCATTTTTAGTATATAAACAGATACCTGCATTTTCGTTCCTGTATCAGTGTAACATTCCCTATATTATGTATTCATAAAACACTAAACAGCACAGATTTTCTTTAACCCTCTTTTTTGACTAGTCTTTTCTTATAGTGCACTCCAGTTTTTCCTCTTAGTCCTCCACTTACCTATCTTCTTATTCATTCACAGATATCATTTATGCACTTTGTTGGCACAAAGTGAGAAAAATTCTGTGAATCCTGCAGATACTGAAACTATACCTTTCAAAAGGCAAGTGCTACTATTTATATTACTTTAATTTAAAACATAATTCAAATGAACATACATTTTCACTGTATGAGAATATTAACAAGGTAAAAAGAGAATCAAGTATACGGTACCCTCTCCACTCTGAGTGAACAAAAAAAATACACAAGCCCAAAGAAATATCATTCTTAGAAGCCTTTGGGGAAGTTGGTATTTCAAATGAAGTGACTGCAACTGCCAAAGATGTAATTAAATTTTTAATTTAGCACGCTGCCGTCTAAAAAAATACTAAAGGACATTTTGCTGTTCCATTGGGGTTTACAGCTTATGCATTTCCCTTTCCTTAGAAGCCCTCCTGAAAAGGGAACTGCCTCCCAATTGTCAGACTTTTTTTGGGTTGCACTCTGGAACTGATACTAACTTGAGTTTTGAGGTCAAGTCTGGAAGAAAAGGGACAAATAATAACTCTTTGGATAATCTAGATGCTGGTTTTCTACTGTGTACTTATATAAATCTTCAAATCAAAAATCTTAAATGAAATCTTGAAGAATTTGTTTTGATGATTAACACATAAAATTAAGGTTATGCTAAATATGCTTCACTGAAACATTTATTTACTCTGAACTTAAAAAGTTTGCATTTGTGGTCTAATGTAAACTATATTTATGAAGAATGAATTATGTATGGCTATTTTTAAAAATCTTTTGTGGAATATTCTGACTGCGTTCTGCTTCTGAACACACGACAGAGGAAACGATGATGGCTGTTATATTAATTGAATGAGAATGTTCAGCAGGTGGTTCATTTGTATGCAGTTAGAACATTTCAAGCAATGAGGCCTTCAACAGGTGAAGCAGCTATCGATTAAGCCTGATTTATAACAGATATAGCTGCATCACAAAAGAACCACATGATCTTAGGGCTTCCTTATATCTACTTTCATAGCTATAGATAGTTGAAAATATCAATTTGTATATCATGAGGTTATGTTAGCCCAGATTAATCACTACATAAATTGCAAGAGCATTTTCAGGGAGCCCAGTATTTCTGGATGCAAACACAAAAACCACAAAATAATTTATAGGGATTGCAAGAAACCCACTATAAAAATCTGTGAACACTGCCACTAGTCCTAAATTTCAGGACATCAAGTAACCCAGGCGGAGCTGAGTCCATCAGAGCACATCCTCTCCTCCCTAACTTTGAGTATTTTAAGATTTTATTTACTAATATGATACTTCTCTTTCAGATCTGTAGTATGCTAAAGCCAATTAAACTTAATGTGAACAATAAAAATTTTTCAAACTTTGAATAGTTATAACAAAGTTATAGACCAACCTGCCCACTACATAGATATTCCAAAATCCACTTTCTCAAAGCCTATTAACAGCATATCATCATTTTATAGTAAGGATTCCCTTAGCAAGGGATTGATCTGCTGCTTACAAAGGTTGTAAAATAGCATTAAAACTACAACTCCAGCAAGTACACAGAAACACACCGTGGATGGTAATCTGTATATTCATTCTGGAACATAGGTCAGACTGTACAAGGAAAGTTCAGTTTCAACACATAAGCCTTTATGTGACTACTGGAAACAGAAGCAAGTTTCAGGATGGCACAGCTCACAACCTTGTGCAGGAAGTCTGGTGCTGCTGCAGGCTTGCAAGGCAACCAGCACAGGCAGCGCTAAGGAAAGGAGGAGGCTTTAAGAATGTGGGGCAGGGCGAGGGGGAAATCAAGTCAAAGCCCTCTTTTCGAGTTGCAAAACTAAAAGAAAAAAAAAATCCTTAAGTCAGAAATAAGAGACAACACAGTATGAATTCACTATACATAACATTAGGTAAGCTGAGGACATGAAATGCAATCGAACTCTTGGAAAATAACCTCACAAATAAACCATATTAAAACCAACTGAAAACAATGGGATGCGAGTAAGCTTTGGGGAAAGCTTCAAGGCAAACAAAGACTACAGAAGCAAGAAAAACACTATTTGCACGCATAAACTGTTTAAGATTCAATCCAGGTTAGGGGGAGCCTAAGAATTCCCTCACCTGTCACTAACCTAATTGTACAGCAATATTCACCAAAATGTGAAAGCTAAACACAGCATTATGTAGAAAGAGGTAAAACAATAGCAATAGCCAGTATTTGCATCTATTTCACCATGAATTTTGGAATGAAAAAATATCAAAAAAATACTTCAAGTGTATAATGTTGAAATCCGTGTAACAAACTACTTCAAAATTGGAACACTTTCTCCTTGTTCTGTTATTTGTAAGAAAACTAAGTGTTCTGTGGCAATTAGGGGCAGGGAGGAGGAATATGAATCTTTTCACTGAAAACCCAGAACAATTTGTAGAACCTTGAAGTTCTATATTATTTCTTGTTATCAAAACTGACAACCTCTAGTTCAGACAATTCATTTTATTATCGCAATTGACACATGGGATTAATATCTCAATGATCCTTATTAGAGCACCTCATGATGCTATTTGATTGCACGACTGCCATTTTAGGACATTGGCCTAAGAGACAGGTATATCATTTCAATGTTTAGTGCTTTGTAAATAGAAAGTACTAAAGCTGTACTCCTGTATCATTATTTATCTGTGTGCTGAGAAAGTATGACTGCCTAGCTCAACAGTAATCATACGCAATTGTTTACTGGTCTCTCTTCCTCTCTCATTTCATTTGCACCATTATTCCAAATGTTATTTTCTTCAGTCATCTAATGCACCTTTTTGTTCCCAGTCTCAACCTTTTTCACCTGTTTGTACTGTTCTCCAGTATTCATCTTTTCTTCCCTTTTTTGGAATGATATTTAGACACCTATCAAATCCCATTCTTCTGTAACATTGCTTTGTATAGCAAGAAAATTTCTGCAGCTTGTAGAACAGAGGACGAGTTCTGTTCTGAAAACTGACTCACATTCAGAGTTAATATCTGTAGCCACATAAGGTAATACTGATCCTAGCTCTTTATTGTTGCATTATCTATTCTGCAAATTAGAACATGCTTTTTCATAGCCTACAGAGGTATGCACTTTCAATGGCAGTGTGAGTTAATATGCTAAACGGAATCAGAGAAGCTCAGATACAGACATTATGCTTTCAGCCTGCTCTGTTATCACAGCAGTAACCCTAACAAAGGGGAAGGCTAGGCACCTGGGTATTGTAACTGCTTAGAATTCTGACTTGGCCATAGTAACAGGTAACCTGGCTTAAAGCACATGTGAGACAATAAAGATAGTCCAGAAACACTGGTGTAATTGACAGCAAAAGCTGGCCCAAATTCTATTTCCTACTGCCTTGTCTCAGTGTAGAGAACATAGACTGTCGAACTGTCAGACATTTATTGTTCACTGCAACTCAGGGCCTTAGCATATCAGTGCCATATTCTCCAGCGACATAAATGCTACAGCTGTGTGTTGACATTCAGCAATAGAAATATACCAGCTATAGACCTGCCATTTTCTATCACCCTATCACGGCAAAGTTTGTTTTTAAACACCCCCATGGATTGTACAAAATATGTCCACAGAGCATGTTTGGAAGTAGTTAAATTCTTCCATTGCCAGCAAGAAGGCCCTACTACAATGCAGCCCCTCTGCAACAAAAGGATTTTCAATGAACTGAAGCAAAATCTTCCTCTTTAACAATTTGTACTGTGTAAGTACTGTAAATGTAGTCTTGGGACTTCAGTTGGACTGTTGTGAACATGCCTGAGCTTCAAGGCTTGCAAAGAGCTGCAGTAGTGCTGTATTACTAATTCAGAGCTGGCAATAGTACTTGTGTCACCTACCTAATGTAAAGCTGCAGAGAAAAGGGCCCATTCAGACTTCTGGTGAAATGAAACGGTGCCTTTCAAGCTTATTTCACTTGTCATTAACTGAGAAATCACTTCTCAAATCAGATGTTAGCTAACAGAGTGTTTGTTCTGCAGATTTTTATGACCTCAGTTCCTGCTACATACTTAAAAGTTCAACTGAAACTTTGAGCACTGCTAAAATACAAAACAGAAGACTATAACAATCAAAACTAAAATGGAACCTAGAGAGCCAGAGAACACAGAATAACGCATAAGATCATGCTAGTAAGATGGCATTACAGTAGCATAAAACCAAGTCCAATCAGCCAAGTCTAAAGGTTATTCTCAGAGTCATTCCACAACTGTGTGTCAAAACCTTCAATGCACCAAGATGAAAACATTTACCAAATCTTGGTAACTGTTGTTATCACCATATGCTACTTCTATATTCAAAACAGAACTATGTTAGGGGATGACAGATATAACTGAGATATCAGATTTGTGCTTCAGAAATCTGAAACTTGGCAAAGAATTGAAGGCTAAAGGATACACAAGCACAGAGAGCAGCAGAACAAAGAAGGTCTTGGAAAAACAGAAGTGAGCCACAGATGTCATAGGTTGTAGTTAAAATGTTCTTTTTGGCATGTAATAATCATGAATAGAGTATTAGTGGCTCTGATGTAGATGATACACGTTGAGCGTACAACTGGCAACTGGAGTTTTTCTCCGCACATTTGATTTCAAGCAAGCTAAAGGTAAATCTCATAAGGTGAACTGTGGAAATCACCACTCTTCAAACTTTTTCCCCAAAGCATAAACAAAAGCTTTAGTACCTGCGCTATAAAGAAAAGTTATAGTCATTACATATGATTTATTGGTGCTTCTTTCTGCTTGTAACTATATTTTGGAACACAAGGAAGTTAGTTCAGCAGTGTTGTGAGGGCAGTTTGTGAAAGAAACAGCTTGAAAGCTCTAGATGCTCTGAACTGAGGTCTATGTCCGCCCAAATCTTTTGAAAAGAATATCACCAAAATGACACAGAAGACAAAAAAACACAAATGATGTCATGACCTGGCCGAGACGTTCTACTTCTTTGATCCCTTCAGTAATTACCATCAGTGACACTACAGTAAAACAGCACTTTGATTTCCCCCTTCCCCACCCCCAACTTTTCTCTCTCTCTCTCTCCCTACAATGTGTTATCAATCTCTGGCTCAGAAATAAGCTTACCTGGGCTAGTTATTCTGTCCTAAAGAGACATTCTTTCAAAAACAGAGCTCTTTTACGAAGGTGTGGAAGTGAAGTACATTAAGTCATAATGGCTTACTTCACACACAACTCTTTGCCCCTGTCACTGTCAGTGATATTTTGTCCAGCAAACAAGATTGATTATCGCTGCTGTAAGTCTACTATACTGTTTTGGTGAATAAAATACCCATGATGGTAAATAGGTTTGCTCTGTTTAAAGACATGAGGCTTCTGTATGCTATAAACTTATACACATTAGCTTCCAATTTTCATTGCATTTCCCTTGTTTCAATTTCAAACTATTATATTTTTAGAGAAATGTATCACGAAAGAAAGAAAAAAATTCAGTTTGCATTTACTTCTAGAATTCTACATCTAATATATGATGGAGGAACAGGCAACATCTTTAAAACCAGATTCTCTTCTATGTTTATGAAACACCTTTGCTTATCCCATGTTAAAATCTTTCAGTGTAATTTATTCTCTACAATAGCAGCATGCGCCAATAGATAACACATTCTTTTTCTTCCGCTCTCTTGTGCAGTGTGAAAGGAAAGCACCCATAAATATAGATCATCTGTTTTAACTTGATGTTTTCCTCCCTTTAAGCATTGAGGCTACTCATAAGCATCAGAAAGGCAAGATCTAGACAAAAAAAGAATTTAAAGTACACTCATGGGACCCTGTGCAAATTGCATTGATGACTTCTGGAATACTATTCCATAAACTCACCTACAACTTTACCCATCCCAGAGCATCTTGATTTTTTTTTCCCAGAGACATGGTGACATAAATGGGTGATTTCAAGCTGACTGTTCTCACTACTTCTAATGGATAATTGCAGGCTCTTAAGAGAGCCTTAGTGATGAATGACAGCACAGAAAGGCTGGGGTAAGTCATCAGAATTTGCAATCTTGTCATATATAGCAGGTTGTTTTAACTGTATCCAAAATGCAGTTCCTAAATATGCCACATCTAGGGAGTACGAGTAAAGCATTTTAATGAGGGCCAGAGTTACTTTCACAACACAATGGGTGAAAAGACACTTGGTGTCACATATCTCGCAGTAATGTACACACGTCCCTGAAAATGTTTCAACATCTTAAACAGAGCTGAGCAGGAGCACTGTCAGAACATTCAGCAGCTATTACACTGCACAAGATATAGTAAAAAATGAACAACGCTACACTTGTTTCCTGCATCTTCCTGTACACAGTCATCCTCTGCATCATCTTTTTTTCTGCTTGAACCACCATATTCCACTTTGTTTTGACTCCATCACCATGGTCAATTTCTATTAGAGACAGCAATTTCTGCCTCATTTTTTGAAGGCAAAGATAAAGGAAAAAAGACAACACCCAGATTTGAGTCCTATTTCACACTACAAGGAAGTTAAAAGTAACTACCAATGAACTAGAAATAACGATACAGGAACTGAAGTGGGACAATAACAAGTAAGCATTGGACTGTTACCATTGTTTTACAATCTACACCTCTACAGACAACTCCTGTGTCCAAATGACATGCACTATGTATGACACTCTGGAAAATGGGAAGCCTGCCCCTTCAGTGTTTGTTTTCGACTGTGTGATGGAGGAGAAGTCCTGATCCAGAGACAGAGTTTTGTTCTCCTTGTCCCAGGGAAAACCATGCTCCATTACATTCCTCTGTTGAGGATATTCATCCTCGCTGATCTGTGACTTTGGTATGACTGCAGCTACTTGGACATATGCATCATGTTTCATCTATCTGCTTAGAATTCAGTCCTTTAATCTTTTGTGGCATAGAAAACAGAATACTTTGCAAAATGCCCCCACCTACCACGCTTTGCACACTGTCTTCTATGTGACTATCCAGTCACTTCTCCTTCATCAAGTCCCAGCAAGGTGTTAAGCTGTAAAGTAAAAACAGACTAGGTAGACCCCTCCTGCAATCTCTGAGCCAAAGCAGGTATTTTGTGAAACCCAGCCCCAAACCCAAGATGACTCAAAGATCACCCAAAAGGAAAAGAGAGAAAGAGAGCCTGAGAAGTTAAGCTCCATGTCCTACTCATGCCCTGACTGAGCTGTCTCCCAACCCTCCCTTCTCTATTCACGCTCCTTATAAACTCTAGGGAAACAGGATAGCAGCATTTCCTATCAACTGGGTGAACCAGATAACCCAGCACTGTGTAAATAAGAACGAATATTTTTATACTGAACCCATAAGATAAAGCAAAGATTCAGGATACCGGATTTTAAAATTTCACACATTTTGCTGACTGGCTTCACTATAAATATAAAATAAAGGAGATTAAACTTGCTTTGGCACTCTATGCTTGAACTAGAACTGAACAAATACAAGATGGAAAATACACCAAATATACAGCTTTGAGGGACTTTTATTAAGGAAGACAGATTAAAACTATCTTCATTCATCCCCTTGTGCACTCATTTTTATATTTAAATTCAATCCCTTGAAAGTAAAATGGGCAAAAAGGAGTACTGTAAATGCACATGTAGAGGATGAAACTGATGCATTTTATGTCAATATATTTGCACATGTAACATATGGTATGCCAAAAAAAATCCTGTTCAATATTATAATGGCTAGCTGAGCAACTATGTATGCTTTTTGTCTGTTGCCTTCCATTTTATTTCTTCCCACTCATTATTCATCCCATCTACCAGACGCATTTTGTCTGACCATTTACATTGTTGCTCCTGGCACAATTTTTACATCACATTTGACTTTGCCTAGGTTTTCACCTTGCTTTACACTACTCAGGTCTTGTCTCCATGGACAATTACTTAGCAGTGCTCTAGCAGATTGCACTTCTGCATGGTGGTAGTGAAGACAGATCACAATATATCAAGACTTTAGTTAATGGAGAAAGCTTGCATTTGTTCTGTAAATTGAATTCCATCTTATCCGGGGAAAAATATTCTCCATAATTAAAGAATTAATTTTGATATGTTACTTATCAGAATCTTCATTTGAGAAGAATTTACATTCAGACAATTTCTTTCAGGATTGTGACCAAAGGCCATCTTCAAATCCTCAATCAAAAGAAATTTAGCACAGGAATACACAAGACTGCTCAATATACAGACTCATATGGCAAAAAGAAGTTAGCTATGGCTTATACCATAGGCTTCTCATTGTTTCAAAGGTATTCTAACTTGGATGGGACCAGATGCAACTATCACAAATACCAGTTAACATTCAGCTGTGCCATTTGAACTGCACTGTTGAAAGCTTACAACTCTTTTATTGCCCTCCCCAGTTCCTCACTTTATGAAGCAAATTAAAACTATGAACTTTAATGTCTGGAATTTTGACAAAAAAGTGCATTATCATGATAATATGGTTTATCCTTAAGAGATACAAACCAGACACATACTTATGTTTACAGATTGGGTTGTGTGGGGTTTCTGTAAACATTCATGCTTCATTGAAACCTTTCATTAAGCCTTTATCAGAAGGAAAGTGCCTGACCAAAATACCTTTCCTATTTTGTCTATTGTAAAGGTTCAGTCAACAACTAATAACTGCAGACATAAAACATGATAAAGTATATTCAGCAGTGTACCTCCAACTTAATCAATCTTGCAAATCATTTTGAATAGCCTTGTAAGAAGTCTGTTGGAATACCTGACATCACTGAAGTTTAATTTACATTTTTAGTATAAGAATCTTTCCCTAGACTATATTATAATTTTTCTATGCTTTCATATTTATTCAGAGAAAAGACATAGGGACAAAATTTAAGTTCTATGTCCAGAGATTACATCGCTGTTTCCCGACATCAAATAGGAGGGATTATCTGTCTCATAAGTAGTGAGAAACCAGAACTCAGGGTGTTCAATTTTGCCTGTGAATTTTTACACACCTTCGATGACACTAAAATAGGAACACTTACTAGAAAAATGAAATACCTTCCTACATATAAAACTATAATAATTTATTACTTAATGATTAGAAATACTTGAAAATCTCCATTTATGAGTTGTGCTCAAATTATTATAAATACTGTTTATCTAATAATTCAAACAACTGTAAAAAAGTTATTTGTATTTGAGGAATTACAGATTTGAATCTGCAAAGAATGTACAGTAGGAATGCTGCAATAGTGGGATCTGAACAGCAAGGAAGATAGGCAAGGATCTATGAGGAAGAGGCTGTACAGTTTTTCTTACATACTATATAAACATACAGATATATACAGACACACCCAAAGCCCATTCACCAAGCAAGTTATTAGCTTACCTTAAACAGTGTAATTAATTGATATGCATGATCTACAAAAATCAAGAAAGAAAGAAAAACTAGAGCAGGATGTTGTACTGAAAGAAAAACACGTAAATGCATGACAAGCCTCCCCAAATCAGGAAAAGCTTGGCAACAGAAACATTATTGTCCAAACAACATACCAAAAGAGAACAAAAATATGTAAGTCGTAATATAACTTTATCTATTGTTGGATTTTTGCAGTCCTAACTCAGGCAGACAATGCATAATTACTTATACGAATTCCAGGTGATATCAATGAATTTAAACAAGAATGGTAGTGATTTACATCAACCGAGCATTTATTCTACTGACTTCAGTAAGAAGTTAGCCAGGGTAAGAGCAAGCAAATATACCTGTTTTCATTTGACTCAGCTTTAATTAAGAAGGAGACAGAGACAAGCGCATCTGATGGCACCCTGTAATATCCTTTCATATGAATTTTGGTCTTGATAACTCAGTTTTGAATGCTGGAATGACCTGTCTGATCTCCATGAGAATGCCTCTCCTCATTTGTCAAGTTCAGTGCTTGTCTGACAAAACCCAGCAGAAGATATTCAATAAACAATCATAAGAATAAGCGAACAGGTATTTATAAACATGCTATATTATTATGCTATTCTGCAGATTTGTACCTCGAACTCATTGTGCAGTCACCCACAACCACAAAGTCAAACCCAGAAAAAAAAAAAAGAAATATTAAGGCACAGAACAATCTCTACAGTGATCTAAACTATATCTCTTTAGCTTGGAAAAAGATGATAGTTTCTTCTAGCAAATTTAAAACAAGGAAAAAAATTTACTTCATCTCTGTTACTCTTTTTGACTGGATATTCATGTGAGAACATACAAATAAAAAAAAAAATTCTGCCTATACCTATTAAGCACACTGATGAAAATAAGATGCCTGATAGAGGAGGTTATTTCCTGAGACACATAGTGTCAGAAGCTAGAGAAACCGAAGCCCACTCCTGTGTTTGTATAACTGAAAGCAGACTTGATACAACCAACTTTCTTATATAGGATTGTTTTATATTTGTTTAAATACCCAGAATAGAAAAGAGAAAATGATTCTTTTATTTTAAATGAGGTACATACATACTGGTCATGGCAATAAAATGAGATGATTAGAGAAGGTTCTTAACTCAAGTTGTTAAAAATCTCAAGACCTACCTTCCCAGATACTCCCAACACTGTCAAAAATCAGCCTCAGACCAACTGAATATACCAGTTATTCACAGTCTGGATGCCAGCAAAGTTATACTGGATGTTATGTTACAATGGTCAGTATCTTCACTGGTGTCCATTTTGTTACCAATAGTACTGTTATTATTTGTAACTAACACATGAAGACAGAATTATTTCATTTTTTACTATCCAGCACTGCTCAAAATTCTGATATCCATTTTTTTGTACATTTTAAATCTTCAAGAAAATGTACTTTATGGACTCTGTGACAGGACTATAAAACAACATCCTGATCTTTTAGTCTAATTAAAGCTGCTTATTTTCACATTTGCAATTAATTAGTAGATGACATCTGTCTAAATATCAAGATAAAATACAAAATCCAGTACTAGCTGTAGATAAAAAATTAAATAATTTTTCTGTTGTAATACTCTCTAAAAATCTTAGCATCATTTTCACTATTTAGCCACTATTTAAAAAACCCACCAGTTTACTGTTCAGATTTGGACTCTCTACCACTGAGCTTCCTGGAAGGCTCTACAGACTCATTCGTGGTTTCTGAGAGAACGGGACTGATTAATAATGACTGATGGTGCTAAACCTGGAATTCTAAGATGACTATGAAGCTTTGGAGGGGCTGTTGTTATATGTTATGTGCCAATTTTATTTTCATTAGAATCTCTTGTTTCTGAAAATAACAGTATGACTGGTATTTACTTGATATTTTTATACTAGTAGCTGAAAGCTTTAGTACTAGCATAAAAAAAAGTAGGAAGAAGTAATATGCAACTCCTTATCTTCATAAAGTCAAAATTTAATTTCCATTTTAGAGTCCCTTCTGCTAGCTAGCTTCAATTTTCAGATTCTATCTACTTCTATTTTATAAATAATAAAAATTTCAAAAGGGATCCTGGGAAACAAAGTCACCTCTCCAGCAGTGTAGAATGAAGCTCTGTTTCAAGATCATGCTAGGAACTACTTTCTGCTGAAATAGAAGCTTAATCAAAACAAACAAACCTTTCCATAATACAGTACTACAGAAAAATCTTTTATTTACAAATCTTAAACTACAAAGTTTCACAAAAGAATGTTGAACAAGGACTTTGTTCCTATAAAATCGTTCAAAAGTATTTACTGCAAGGATAATTTCTCATTTCAGACATGCAGACCTCATATTTACCTTGTCCCATCACCACTTGAGTATCATTTCCCTTTCAAAGAACTAACTATTTATTTTCTGGCTCACCCTTTCAATAATACAATTCAAATTACATGCAAAGTCAACAGGCTAAATGTGTCCCAGACACCACTTTTTGTTGTTTCTCTGCTTCATTGCTTGCAGATGAGAAATTGCTTCATTTTTAATTTTTTTCAGCAAGTTCCCATCTGTGTCTTGCATATGTCTTAGCAAAGGTTACATCACAACCCATATTCCACAGCCCAGTGACAAACAGAATCAAGCCAAATAGCACATTTCTGTCCAGTACTTACACAAATCAAAACTGCTGCAAAGCTACTACCTTCTCCTCTACAAAACACACATGAAAGCTACACAGACCTTTCATCTGACTGACTCTTTGTGATTGCCTGTGCTTTGCTTTACTTCTCTTCCCACTGAAATCAACAGCAAACAACTATTGACCATTTTGAATGCTATGAGGATTTGGGTATTTGTGGGTTTTTTTTCCTATTTACAAGTCATTGTGCTAAAAAAAAAATACCATGAAGTCGGCAGGGTCAAGTCCATGCTATTTCACCAAGTAATCAGATTTCCATTTGTTCGCATTCATAAAGATCAATTCACCTTTTCATCTTCATCTTCTGTCACTAGAATAAAATCTGAGATGTGGTCCTGGTTTCAGATACGTGTGATATGTCAACTTAAAAATCCACGTAGAGATTTCTTTTCCTTAATCTAATTTAAACTTGCTTATATTCAGAAGGAGGAAGTTCTCTGGAGCTTGCTGTTCGTCTTCATCTAAAACGTGAAAATGTAACATTTAGTATTACGGATGTTTTGAATTGGCTACATACTGTGCAGAAAAGGATTTCTTCTAGATACGCCATTCACTACAGCTCTGCATCTGAATTCCACTGAAATTCAAGGAATAATTCTAATAACTCTTAACTTTGTATGGGACAGAGGTTTAATTCTGTTGTACGTTACTAGCAAAGCTTTGTACAAACAGAAAAAAGCCCTTTCTTACATACTTAACAGATAGAGGAAGGTAACTTGACCTCATTATAAAGGAAAATCTCAACACTTTCATCAGCAGCTGATGACAAGGAAGGAATCTTGACATGATAAAAAGGAAAATTGTGTATAGCTCCGTTTATAATTGTGTGCAGAGACATATTTTTGGAAAACACTACTGAATTTGAATAATAAACTGAGAAGTAATTCCCAGATTCAGGTGGCAAATAATGATCCTCTGGCAACAAATGATACAATAGAAAAAGTCATAATGCTTGTTTATCTATAAAATAAATATATAAAACACTCAACACGTAGACTGGAGAAAAAGAGGAGAACAATAAGTGAATTTCTTCTACTCAAACACACTAAGATATCACTAGTAGCAGCAGCTCCAGTGTAGGCTCTCTCATTAAAGAATAAGAATCACCCCAACTTTTGTTTGATTCCTTGAGTCCAGCTGCTCTCAGCTCAATTTCAAGAAATGGGGAAAGACAACACACTCAGAGTTATCAATCTGATACAGAATAGTAGGGGTTGGGAACGGGGAGGTTCCTATAACTTATTGTAAGTTATCAATAAACAGCTTCATATTTGCAATTTATTATATTGCAATATGAACTCTCATCTGTGATTTGTGATATTTTCATAAACACACTCAGATTTATAGGATTAGACTCCACATGCATCTATATTTCATTAAGCAAGTCATTCTGGTAGAGACACGAGAGACAATTCAATGTATAAAGTTCCCAATAGTCAAACATCTGTACTAACAAAGGGATAGCTGAAATAAGACCTCACTGGAATATCATTCAACTTACAAGGATGCACTTCCAGACTATGAAGTATTCTTTAATGATCTTCAGAAGGAATATGTAGCTAATTGTGGACTGCTACTATTACATGGCAAGTACAGGCAGCACATACAAAAGAGGGTTGCACTTAACTGGAAATCACTAAATATCTAGCAAATTGAACACCAGGTACTCAACAAATTTCAGCATCTGGAGACTGTGACATAACTCGCATACAATATAATTTGTGCAAAAGCATAGTAGAGGTGTGTTACCCTCTTATTTTATTGGGGGGGGAGAGCTGGGATGAGAACAGCATCTTTGAATTCAAAGTACTCATGCAGGTAGAATCATAGAAAGATTTGGGTTGAAAGGGACCTTACAGATAATGTAGTTCCAACCCCCCTGCCATGGGCAGGGACACCTTCCACTAGACCAGGTTGCTCAAA
>Ga0181612_119651_pt1 | contig 22214 bp, 11 predicted proteins | sample HoacroProtozoa21_FD_119630 | JGI IMG/M metagenome (GOLD analysis project Ga0181612, IMG submission 119630) | Hoatzin crop microbial communities from Cojedes, Venezuel. Combined Assembly of Gp0051906, Gp0051904, Gp0051908
CAGTGTCCACTGGTTGACCTTTGTTTCTGCGCAAACTCTAGTTCTAAGATTACATATACCATGTCCTGCCGGGTTGTTTTGCTCCGGGCTTGTTGCCCTCTTGGTGCCTCTTTGTAGTTTGGTGCATCTGCCCTCCCAAGGCCAAGCTGTCGAAGTAACATTATTTAGGAGTCTATCTTAGAGCTTTACTGTCCCCTCCCAAAACAGTAAGTCTTAGGAGCCTCTTAGAGCTTTCCTGTCTTCTCAAAACAGCAAGGATCTACTTTAGTTTAATTACGATAACTCTAGTAAGTGGAAGTTTTACATTTACATGTATCAAATGGAAAACCTGCCATCTTTCTCAAAGGACAAAGTTTTTAATTTTTAGTTTGGTAAAGTGAAGTTCTTCATACTGCATGAAGGCTTTTATCTCTCTGTGTATTTGCTATTACATATCTTCCTGTGAGACGCAGGATGAGGACTTCAAAACCTGACACTGTTGGTCTTGACTGTCTGTGGTGTGAGCAAAGTTGAGCCAATCGCGTACTTGGAAATTTTCCGCCTTTGTAGGGAGGGAAGGACAGAATCTGATGTGGATCTGTGCTGCTGCAAACCTTTCTGGCTGGCTGTGCTTGAAATCCAGTTGTACACCTGCAGCTCAGCTGTGCTGGGCAAGGGGGTTCATTACACATTGCTCTGCTTATCAGGTGCACTGTTTTGTTAGTGCCTGAGCTGCCATAATCTGACACTTCATTTGGAAAGCAATTGCTGTCCTCTCCTGACAACATTCTGTGATCCATATTTTTTTTATGACTGGTATAATCTGAAAATCAAATACTTCTGGCAGTTTTTGTAGCTCCATATAGTACACTATATTCATCTGAGCAACTGCCATTTGCCTTTAATCTGTCCAGATCCAATTATTTTAAGTATCCACAGGTGAAGCGTTAGAGACCATGTGTCCTTTCATTTTGAAAACAGGGAACTCTTTGTTTTATTGGTCATGGCTGGTGGGAGCTCAGTTCCTGCTCATCCACTGGCATGTGATGCGACAAGTGCTTCTCTGTGCCTCAGTTTTCTCATACGTGCGGTAATACTGCACCACTCCTCCACTTATAACATGGTTGGAAGTCTACGGTGTGCTTAACATGACCAAGAGAGACTTGTACATCTGGCCTCTTTCATTTGTTTAGTCAAGTTTCACTGGAGAACAAAAATCCATTCAGTATTATCTTCCTTTTAAAAGTAAAAGCAGTGATACTGGAGTCTTCTATAGCAGGCAGGGTCTGGGCTGGAGAGTTAATGAAAGTGAGGAGAACGAGGAGGAGGGGAAATTGTGTTTGTTAGCTCAGTGTTTCTCAAACGTTTCGTGTTGGCAACGTATTTGAAGTGATAAAGTCTAAATTCTCCCCTCTTAAACTTGCTGTGCAAGTGCACAGAGGTACTAGTGGTAATGGTGTTATGCCAGTATAATTGCTTTATATGCTAGTTTTAAGAGGCTGGCAAAGAGCTCTTGGCTATAGAGGGTTAGGGTGTGTAAGGAATGCAAGAGCAAGATTTCTTTTGCCTGAGATCATAGCTGCATGTTCAGCATCTCTCTAATCCTCTTCCCCCCCAGACTATGTTTCTTGATCTCCTTGGGCGATTCTGATCCACCAGTAGAAAATCCCAATCTATTACTCAGCCTATGGAAATACACCGAAGTAAAACCTTGATTGCCAACACCTCTGAAATAATAAGTCAGTCTGAGTGAGAGGAAGGTCTCCATCTCTGGTCGGCTAACGCATTGCCTTGGTTTCCCCACTACTCCTCTGACCTGGCTGCAGTCCCTCATGGTCTACAGTGCTCAGGTGTTTGCAGGTACAGGACACAGTGTGTGTTTCTCAAGTAGCGTACACTGTCCTGGACGTTGTCCCGCTCCTGTGTAAGGCCAGATGGACCAGGGGTTACTCTAAAAAAAATCTGACATGAGCATGCGTGTATGCTGTAGGGAAGACCACTAAAAGACGTCTTGTGCTGTGTGTGGATGTGTACACCGTACCAGTGGTGGCATTTTACAGCAGTGGCAGCGTTACAGGCACTCAAAAGGTATGAGCACGATGAGATGCTTGATGTAAGCACTCTTGTCTCCTGAGCTCTGAAATGGTGCTGGGTCAGTGGTGCCAGTTAGAAAATACTGACATTTCTCTGTCAGAACAGAGCAGTGTTTGGAGAGTGACCCAGGAACTGGACTTTTTGACATGGATGTCCGCACCAAGAGTTGCAGCCTGTGCTCAGCTGATAGAGGGTTTATCCTCCCAGTAATTCTGAGCTAGCAAAAGTTAGTAGTGTCTCTGTAGGGGCTGTTTGGTGATATGCAGCAAAAGAGTTACTGGTCTCAGCTGTAAGCCAGATAGGCCCTTTACCCCCTCACAGGAGTAGCTACCACAGTTGGCAGTAACTGTCCTTCAGTCACTGCTAGTCACCTCTCAGCCAGAGAACTGAATTGAGCCTGTGGAGACAGAATGATCTCTTTGCTCCAAGACATTTTTGCCAGCTCACCGGCAGCATGATAGAAAGTAGTGTTTGGGCAGAGCTCTCAACCAAACACCCTTCACCTGCCTTATCAGGACATCTTTAAAGAGGAAGAGCTTATGGCTTTGCCTGCCTGACAGCTGTGTGAAGGAGTTGGAAGAACCAGGCAGCTGTTGGATATGCCACCACCTTTGCTGGCTTCCTGCAAGGAGACCCACTAAGTCCTGGACATGCTCAGCCAGCACATGTGAGCACTGGGCTGGCTGAGGGATGCACCCACCCACCCGGAACAGACAAGGCCCATTAAGAGTTAATGCCTGCAATTAGAAATGAGCTGCAAGAGTTGGAGGCTTCAGAAAGATGACAGTGGGTGTGAAACACTGTAACATTCCCATTAATTCGAAATGTCTCCTCTCTGGCCAGAAAGAAGTGCCCAGATTTTTTAGTCAATATTAATTTTACACTTGGCACCACAGGAGAGTGTGAACTGCTGAGTTCACAAAGGGTCCATCTAATAAACAGACAATAGAAAATCAGAAAAGCGAAGATTGAGTTCACTTGCCCAGGCGATGAGAGCATAATAACCATGAGGGCTCCAGAGGGCAGTGGAAAATTCTGAGCTATAATGAGGAGTCGCAGCAAGTGGCTGTGCCATGGCTCTCTGATGGGCACAGCTAGGAGCAGTGAGAGAAGGTGGGATGGTGTAGCATTGTGCAGGAGAGAGGAGGTCTTGGATCTGGAATGAGACAGATGAGGAGGAGGATATCGTGTCACAGGTGTGCTATAGGAATGGAGGGCCAGGTAAGAAAAGCCAATTGTTCTGCTGTAGATGAATCCCAAGCCTGTCTCCATCTGATTTCCTTTAGAAGAGAGTTTGAAATTTTAGATGGGCTCCCACGTGCGTGCCTGCTGCCTGTCAGGTCCGCTCTGCCCCTTCCTGTTTTGATCACCTCTCTGGCTAGATTACTGTATGCAAGCCATTCCTGTCTCCTGGTGGCCTGCAGAATAGTAGACATCAGGTTTTCAAAGCTGTGGTGATGAGCCAAGTCAATACTGCAGAAGTAAGAGATGAAATTGATTCTAAAGAGCCAGGTGCTACTAGCTTTCTAATAAACCCAGAGGACACTGTCTGGGAACGGGAGATATAATGATATGAAAAACAGGTTGCTTTGAAAGACATGTTTGCCTGCTTTCTGCAACTTTCAAGCGGTCTGCGAAACAGTCAGCAAAGTCTGCAAAAGTGGTTTCTTTTATTCAATCTTGTTGCTAGCACAAGACTTTCCAAAATCAGAACAACTACTTGATTTCAACACTGTATTGCAACAAATCTATGGGCACTTCAAGCTTATATGTGTCCTTGTGCTTCATGTCTCAGCCTCCCCTTGCTTCCTGGGATAGCTGGGTTAGAAGCCGGATAACAGACTGAAGACTCCATTTCCTGCTTTAGCTGAGACGATGTTTCAAAACAGAGATGTGTTTCAACAATTTTGCGGAAAAATCAATCTACTTTCTTTTGGTTCCCTTCCCTTTTCTTCTTAATGAACGTTTTTGATATCTATGGAATCTGAATTCTGCCTTGATGGAAACAGCACCACTGCTATCAAAATTCAAAGCCTATATCTCAAACCCCCAGGCACTTAAATCCCTGACAAACCTAGCACCAGGTTAATGAATATATCCCTGGGAGCCCAGATATTTATTTTAATTTCTGTAACACTGTTAGTGTTTTTGGTGTGGCCGTTAAAAAAGCAAGGTGAAAGAGTAAGAAGATGCTTGTCTCTGCATTATCTGTCTGTGACAAGCTACCAGTGGATGCTGCATCTGATCAGCTGTAATATTCAGGACTGATTTCTGGATAGAAAGCTACTGATTTTGGTTAAGATCAGAAGAGTGAAAAGAGGTCTAGCCTTCCCAGCATAGGAAGCAGTTGTGATCCTGGCAGTGAGATGAAAAAAAAAAATGAAATGCAGTGCATGCCATGTCCTTGGTAAGAGAGAAAATTAAAGCCCTGGTAAAGAAACATAGTGAGAACAAAGTGTGGTTAGACAAGGAGTAAGGGGATACATGTGAAGTGCATGTATTGGAGAAGAATAAATGGGGCAAACAGCCTCCTGAGGAAGAATGAAGAATTCCCAGAGCCCCTGGTGTTTGCAGAGAATTTCTAAAATACACTGGGAGTAAGAATAGGGATGGGAGATGGAGAAATCTTAAGGCATGGGAGTAGCTGGATGCAGAGGCCTCCCGCAGCGTGAGAGATCCCCTTCTCTCAGGGGTGGCACAGCACCAAACATTGGAGACCTGCAGCTGGGCAAAGCCAGCAGTCTGCATGAATACCATGGTCAGATGGCAGAGTAAACCATTGGGCCCAGGGCTCTGGACTGTCTTATCTGACATTGCAGCTTCTCAAGTCTGTTCCTTTTCAAGCCCTCAGGTGTGTTGCTGAGGTTTTCTAGCCTACAATCTGAGATGAAAAGAAAACAAACCACTTATGCAACCTGGAGGTTTTACTGGGTTTTCAGTCAAGCTGTAAATACTCTCATCGTAGCCATCTTTTGGCACCCAGATTTGCGATGCTCATGAATACAACCAAAACACAACATCTATTTTGAGGTGAGAGCTAATGCTTATTGTGCATCTGTTTGCAGATGCCCTCCAGTTGGTGTGTGCCCTTCGTCTGCTTCTTGTTCCCTGCATCCTAGGAGACTCGTCCTGGAACTCTTGGGATGTGACACAAGGACTTGGACCTCTAGCAGCTGTATGTTCCCGGGGCATCGATAGAGATGGGGGTGCCAGCTGTTTTGTTGTTGGTCTACCAGCAGGAAATTCCACTCACAGGAATGGAGTGCAGTGTGATGAGACTATTTATTTTTTAACCTTCTTTCACATCCTGTTTATGAAATGTCTGCTTAAAGGCAGCTAGCTGTCTTGTGCCATTTGACTATGCTGCTAGCTGTGCTGACAGTGGCTATATTTGGGGGTGATGGAGGGGTAAGTATGGCAAGTAAAACTCTGTCTGTCATCAAAACTTCTGCCCCAACCATCTTGGTAAGCAAGTAGAAGTCTTCCGATCTGCATTTCTGCAGTGAAGTGACACTTCTTTCAGCCCTTCATAACGTGAAGGCTTCATAAACACAACCTCTGTCTTCTTCCTCTTTTTTTTAAGTGTGCTCCCTTTATCCATTTGTCTTAGCACCTCAGAGTGATGGTTGGCAATGACCACACCAGGGCTTTGCCGTCTGACACAATTTTGATCAGGCTAGAAGGATTAACCTGAGTGATATGTATCTGTTCCAAGATAACTGCCCACTTAGTAAAATGCTTCATTGGCCAAATGGATGGAAAATTAAACTACTTGAAAATGTATCCCTTTTGTGAGTGCTGCTCATCTATGATGGTGGGAGCACGAGGCCTTGGTATGGATTGGTACTGGAGAAATGTCATTAAGTGTCACTGTTGCTTCTTGATTACAGTGCTTGTGATATATTTGTAATGAGGTCCACTCTCCTACATAGGGTACATGAGAGGTGTTTGTGTAGGAGGATGTGTGTGGGTCTTTATACCCAGCTCTCACTAGACCTCCTTTCATTTTGAGCTCTTTCACCTGGCTGCATGGTGAGGGTGTTGATAGCACCTTCTTGCTCACCCACTCTGTCACAGAACATAAAATCTTGGCAAATCAGATTTGTGATACAGATCCAGAATCCAACATTTGAGCAGTCTTGAATGCTAACGAATTGCCAGGACTGGAAGGTTTCACCTGAGGTCTGAGGAACTCAAGGATTAAATAGTTGTATTGCCAAAGGCAGTGTGTAACATTTCTCTTAAAAATTTCTTGGCATATGAAGCATGGAGGGTGGGTAAATATAACATCAATCTTTAAAAAAAGGTCTTGGGAGGATTCAGGAAATTAAAGGCTTGTAAGCCTGGCAACTGTAGAACATTAACTAGTAAAGGCTGCAATAGAAAAAAAATATATTTGACAATGAGATAAACACAATCAGTTTTGGGAAATTCAGTGTAATTTCTGTAAAGGCAAGAGGTTTGTCTTGCAGACCTTTGGAGTTCTTTGGAAAGTATGTAGATAAGAGTGAAACCGCTGGTGCTGGATTTCTGTAAGACTTTTGGCAAAGTTCTTTGTAAAAAGTACCTTACTGGGAACCTGAGCAGATATTGCCTAGGAGAGAAGGTCTTGAGATGTACAAACAATTGGCAAAGAGATAGGAAACAAGGTAGGAGAAACTGGGAGAAAAGTTATCCTGATGGAAAGATGTTGTCAGGGGACTTTCATTGGTCAGTGCTGGGATCTGTAATGTTCAACGTATTCAGGAATGACACTGAAAATGGGACAGTGAGACTTCACACTTTGCTGATAAAATTAAGTTATTGAAGACGACAAAGACAATGGTTAGCAGTGAAGTATTGTTGATAAGCCCTATGAGATTGAATGGCTGGCCAGTAGAATGGTGGATGAAACTTCATATGAGTAAATGTGAAATGAAGCATGCAGAGGAAAACAGTGCTTGCTGTGCATAAAAAAATCATGGAGTTTGAGTTGACTATACCACTCTGAAGCAAGATCTTCAGGTTATGTTAGATAGCTCTGTGAAAGCATCAGGTCAAGCTTAGCAGAAAGACAAACCAAATGCTAGAAGTTAAGAAAGGAATAAAGAACAAACCAGAAAATGCTACTGCACTGTTCTGGGTGGGGTGTGTGTGTTTGGTTTTGGTTTCAGTGTTGTTTGGGGGTTTTTGTTTTGTTGGGTTTTTTAAATAAAAAAAAACACCTGGTGTGCTTTCACCTTGAATACAACATGTGGTTGTGGTTTTTTCATCCTCAAGGAGCATACTAGACTTGGGAAAATTTGAAGAATGGCTTCTGTATAGTACTGAATGAGAAGTTGTCTTCAGCTTGGAGGAGACATGGCTGACAAGTATAGAAGAGATGGAAGAGCATGGATAGGGGCTGGCTGTTTATTGTCTTTCCCTGTGCAAGAACAAGGGTTTTTCAAAGGAAACCTTGGGCTGAACCATCATGAATGTTCTTACCTCTTATGTTCTAGGGTGATTTTTCCCATGTAGAATGGAATTGCCTCTGCTAAATACTACTACTCTGCTATCTGAGTTTCTTTCCTGAAAAGGGAAGACAAAGTACTACTAGGTAAAATCCTGTGTGATAGTTGATGGATTCACTATTCTGGCCCAGCCTCCAAATAGAGGTTTGGCTGTGGAGGGAGTTTTGTCACCCAGATGAATCGCTGTCACTGGTATTTATGCCATACATGCGTGATAATCATTTTGATCTCTGTAGGCATCTGGGTTTCTTCTGCTTGGGTAACTGGCAGCTAGCCTAGCTCATCTGAACTGGCAGCTGCAAAGGTGGAGGCTGATCAGAAATAGCTGGAAATTGATAGGACCCTTTCTGGAGACCCCTCTTCCCTTTGTACTTTGAAGGTATTGCATGCTTCATTGCCATGTTTTCACCATTACTTATAGACTCACCTTTGTAATCTTTCATCACAGCACAAGACCTTTCATAAGAGCTGGGTAAGTGGGAAAGCGAGAAGGTGGAGGTTGGAAGGGGCAGGGCTCAAGGTGTACTTCCAATCACCTGTATATGCAGCTGTAGTCCATCTTACTGCAGGCTAAATACACCCGAGCTGCTATGTGCAAACTCTAAACAATCAATCTGCAGTTTGAACTCGGAATGCGTTGGGTGGACAGATATTTTATCACCAGCAGGCCAGCTCCCACCTGCAATAGCACATGGCCCTATGCAAAGGTCAGTTAGGAGGGCTGAGCAACACTTCTCACATCGTGTAGGCTTCCTCTCTTTTATGTGCATCATTACAGACATCAGCTCAGATACCTTGTCTCTGTGCAAGGTGTGTGTAATGCTTAGGTCATAGATTAAGGCTTGTGTTTATCCCTGGACATTTAGCACTTCAGGAGAAAAATCTACACATATCAGGAAAGCCTGTGTAAATGGCTCTTTTCCAGCTTGTCTGTACTTTTCCATCCCTTCCACTTACTTAGTCCTGTTTCTCTGCTACAGTGCTATCAACGCACCATTGTTCTCACCTTGAATAAATCCACATGTGAAGTGTTTAGCAGAGAAGTGTTTTTGTGGATGTGCATTTGCTTGGGAGTCCTTGGGGCCTTTCCTCTGGGGAAGCCATGGAGAATAAATGATTTGCCAGAGTTTAGAGTGGAGTGGTGCTGCTAGAGTAACTGAAGACAGAAGTGGCATGAAGTACCTGAGATCTCGAAATGGTGAAGGCAGAATGTAGAAGTGCAAGTGAAGTGTGCAGAGAAGAGGGTGGGAGGAAACAAAATGAAACAAAAGGATCTTAAGAATACATTTACCAGTAACTTTTAAATCAGATTTTCCTAGTGTTTGGTTTCTAACAACTTGTAATCAGCTAACACTTGTGCTGTCAAAGCAAGTGTTTGACCATCTCTGCTGGTTCCAAGTGGCATGTGTTTCAGTTACTGGTGGTGTCTGAAAACCTTGTCTGCTCTGTGGCGTTTATGCTCTTATGTATCTTGGTAATGGGGGAAAAAAACCTACAGATTTACCTCTGGGAAATGTGTGGGGAGAGTGCCACTGTGTGGTGGCACAGAAAATGTCTTGCTTTTCACGAAAGGTTTAAAAGAGTGTCTCTTAGAAGTTAGTGGAGGCACTCCTGGTTTCTCCCCAGGATCTGGGTCGTGCCTGGTAAAGGAGCAGAAGCAACTCTTCAGGCACTTATATTTGCTTATATAATCTTTTTCCTTCCCTTCGCTCTCCCGATAGCTTTTTTTATTAAGGATAAGGCAAAATGTGTTATTTTCCAATCGTGTGTTAACATCATGTCTTTCCTCAAGGGATAGTGAAATAAAGGGGTAAGAACAGTACACATACACATAATATACTGTGCCCTGAAGTTTTCTCCAAACAAACTGTTGGAAATTGTCTCAGGCATGGACAGCACAAGTTCAGGGACTTAGGGCTGTGATTTCTTGTACCTGTGCCAGTGATGCTGGGGCTGTACTGTGATCATTCCAGAATGCATTCTGCAGCCCACAGTGCTAATACTGAGACTAAAGTCTTCTTAGTCCCCTGTCCTGGCATCCTCATAGCCTGGTCATTTGCCTTTACTAAGTAGGTTTCACCCATTAGTGCTTGCTTTTCAATGCCTTTTAGCTCTAGGTCACTAAATATTAAATCTGTGGCTAATTTGCTTTGGTTCTGCTCCGGGGAAGGGAACACTTCCTTCTGAAGCTCAGTTGTTTGGTATAAGACTGAATGGAAAAAGAGAACAACAGTAAGCAGCAGCCACCTTGCCAGGGGCATAGCCTGTAGGCTGTACCTGTGCTGTGAGCCTGGCACTGGCTCTGCAGCTAATCCGTCACTATGTTTATTGGGCCTTTGCAGACATCTTTCCAAAGGAGCCTGACTTCATGAGTTCTTCAGCCTGATCATAAGAAATTCAGTAGTATTTAGAAGTATATGTAAGCTTCCCCCTTTCACTCTTCCTTTCACTCTTAAGACCTAGAAGGATTCAGGTAATGGTATCTTGAAGCTGCACATGATACACCTGTTGGACTGGGTCCGGAGGAGGGCCACAAAAATGGTCAGTGGGCTGGAACACCTCTGCTGTGAGGAAAGGTGCTGAGAGTTGGAGCTGTTCAGCCTGCAGAAGAGATTGACTGCAAAATCAGGGAAAGGAGCATGGTATGTCCAGCCTGTTGCTCCTTAAACATGAATCTACTTGACATCGTGTCTGGGACACACCTCTGAGTCTCTTGCTGGGACACACCAGCCTTTGGTCTACCTGTTAACTTTCTACAGGAACACTGGAAGAGAGACACAATTACTACAGGAGCCCTCCTGAGATGTGTGATGCAGTCTTCAGAATGGCCCTATTCAGATGTGGAACAGACAGATTTGTTTGTGTTGCACTGCATCTCTCTTGCAGAAATTCAGACCTTCCAGCTGGGATGCTGGTAAAATTGTCTAGCCAGCAAAGCACCATTGGGTAGCTCTAAGTGTCAGTCCATGAGAAGTTACTGCATTTCCTTTAAACACTCCACCTTCACATGGTGCTGCTGTGTTGCTCCTTTGGATGGCACCCTAAGGGATAATCGTGGGCCTGAGCTGTCTCCCACAGAAATATACATCTTCTTCCATATGCACATCTACCTCACAGAATTTGGGGTGTTGCTTGCTATGCCTGCCTATCTGTGCTCCCCAGCCATAGGCTTCCTGCCCTGTCTCTTAGGGGGTAGTCCTCTGATATGGACTGCTGGCCACGGGTCCCTCTGCTGATGCTCTTGGTTGCCTCTGGTCTCAGATGAGAATTATCCAGCTTTTACTTTTCCGTTGGGATCTAGTCTTCATTCACGCTTAGTTATCTGCTGATGGAAGGTTCATTTTGTGTTACAAAGGTCCTTCAAGGCCATCTCCAGGCCATCGCTCGCAATGTCTCCGCATGGCTTTATCGAGCAAGGTGTGAGCTTTGTCTAATTCTAGCTGCACCTTTTTTGCCTGCAGCAAAGCTGTTCCCTCTTCACTTCTCATTCGCAGTTGTCCCACCTTCCTCGTCTGCACATTGTCAGGAACAGTAACTGCCTCCTGCTATAGAGGTGGAAAGGGGTCAGCCTTCTTACTAGCTGACAATGTTCATGGTGTTGCTTTACCAGGATTCATCCTTCCCATTGGCAGAGCCAAATTTACCACCTCTGGTAATTAATTGACAGCATTTTGAGCCTGAGATAGTGAAATATCCTTTAGCTTTTCCTGTGTGAATCACAAGCTCTGTAGCTGTAGGACCAGCTGGATTCCAAAGACTCTAAAGTAATACCCAGCCAGTGCAGGAGATTTTGCAGCCATGGAGAACAAGTAGCAATTAATTCTAGTCCGTATGAATCAGCTATTCTAGAGTTTTGATAGATATAGTTCTGCAGGAACACACTTCACCACAGCCTAGTTAGAAACTTCATGTCATAGAAAAGAGCTGTGAGACAGCCAGAGAAGTTGCCAAACACACTTCATGTCTAGGGGGAGCCTGATTACCATCCATACCAATCCTGAGACGTGTGGGTGAGCCGTTTTTAGCTTCTCCAGGGGCAGATGCTCCACAGGCTCCCTAGCTTATTCCAGTACTTTGCTGTCCTGACCATTGAGTCGTTAAGCTTTCCTAAAAGTTCAACCTAACTTTCCCTTCTGCATTTTAACTGACTTTTTTATCCTATCCACATGTTATTACTTTCCTGGATGCCACACTATTCTGCATATTTGAAAGCCATGATCATGTCCCTTCTGTTCTTCTGTCTCTAGGTTTAACAACCCAGTTCCCCAGTCTTTTCTCACAGGCCATGTTTTTTAAGCCTCTCATTTTTGGAGGCCTGCCAGCAAGTCCACAACTTTCTCAAAGTGTGATTTTGTAACCCTGCATCATCCAGAGAGTTCGAATTGCTGCTGAGCATAACATGAAAGAATTAAGAAATGTAATACTATAAGGCACACTTCCATTAACAATGATAAAATAGAGCATGGCAAATCTATTTCTTATCTTGTGGAAATCACACCTCAGCCTAATCTCCAGTTAAAATATTCATTAATACAACTTGAATAATAAGCATGTATAGAACAATTACTATGAAACTAGCTTTCATTACACTTATGAGATACAGGTTTGTGCACACGAGAGGTTCTGACAAGATCAGGATAGTAGTGAATGAAGCTCTTTATATACACCTGTCTAGCAGAAAAGGATTATACACAAATGAATCTACAGCTGGTGTCAGCCTATGCATATCGCACTATACCACAGTGACCAGTCTAGTTTCTGGAAGAGTGAAGATAAGGAATAGGAATGCAGGCAGAGACTTGCACTGCATTGTGGTAAAATCTGGACGTTTCCTAAAGGAAACTAGTAACTATCTTGCAGGCACAAGCTAGCCATTGTGTAGGGCAAGTCTTGCTGCAAACACACAAAACCCTCTCAGGATGTAAATATCTTGGCAAGTCATTCAATAGTGGAAGCCTTGCTAATTTGATTTTTTTATACATATACGTATATATTTAAATATATTTTTTGTTTTTACACCTGCTAAGAGGGAACTTGAAGGACTTCTGTCCTCCAGATTTGGCTGCTGCTGTTTTTCTGCTGTCTGGTCCAGGTCATACTTATTCCTTCTTCATGGGATCTCCAAAAAAGAAATTTCATTAGAAGGTACACTTGTGAACAGGCTTCAGCCCTTGGCCAGAAACTGCTCTTCTCCATAGCAGCTTCTCTGAGGTGCTCTGGGGACAGAAGCAGGACGGACTATGTCGAGGCAGTCCTGTTCTGCACCTGACAACCAGGATCCAGGTCTCTGTTTAGCACAGCAGGTTGCTGGTTTGTGCACTGAAAACCGGCAGCTCAAGTCTTTGTCTTTCAGAGGTTGCCTCTTGGCATTGAGGCTGTCCAGGGGAAGAAACCCTGGGATTTGAATGCAGGGGCAGAGGGAACAGGGACCAGATCTACCAGTCTGCCCAAGGGAAGCTTTGATGGTACCATCATGTGCCTAGCTGGGTGGAATCAGCATGTGGTAAAACTGTTTTGCTGGCAACTTCTTAGCTAGCTATTGGTATTTAAGACACTGATTTTAATTCCCCTGCCTTGCAAAATACACAACTCCTGTCAAACTGTAGAGCAGCAATGGACACATTGGTTAATTTATGTTTGTAAAGCAGTTAAGTGGTGTGATAAGGACCACTGTTGTGAAGTCCAGGGAGGAACAGATAATTTTACCTTCTGAAAAAGGGTTGCATAGAACAGTAAAGAACTGGCCAAAAGGGTAAAAAGAAACAGCAATGTTTACTGGATGGAAGGGACAGCTTGTGAAGTGAATGGGAATGCTGTACAAAAAGTCATTTTGTGTTCTTAGAGGGCTCCTATGATCCTTGGCTGTTAAACCACAGGAGTGGAAAAGAGGAATTAATTTTACCTCTGGTTTAATGGGGGTCAAGGCAGCTACTGAAGTAGGGCATGCTGCTTTGGTGCCCCTCTTCTTAGAAGGTATTAATATTTGAAGATGAGGAGAGGGGCACAAACATGATTTTTTCTTTTTTTTTTTTGTTTTTTAAAGCTTTACAGTGTGAGACAAGCTCAGTCTGTTTAATTTTTTAAAAGAATAGTGTGAGTGGATTTGATAACGGTATAGAAGTATTGCTGAGCAGGGGAGGTAGGGACTAGGTAGGCTGGGTGCTTATCTGAGAAAAGTACAATAAGGACTAGCACCTGCAATCTGAAAGCACACAAATCAAATTGTACATTAAGCACCTTTTTTTAAAGGGGATTAACCACTGGAACACATGTCCAAGGGTAGTGGTACATTCTCTATCCCATGATGTCTTTAAATCAAGAACACATGATTTTCCAGGACCAGTGCATCAGTCAAGTACAAAAGTTTTGGGCTCAGTCCAAGGATAATGATGAAATGACAGTCATTTATATAAAGAATGATCGAATCATTTCTCTTGGCCTTAAATGCTAATGAAATTATGAAGTGTGGATATGAAATTAAAGACAGTCCTCCAATATATGCTCAATAAGGATTAAATAGGACTCCTTGATGCATTTTTATATCTGACACTTCCTAACAAGAAGTTTCATTTCTGCAATATTAATAATGTTCTTTATCACTTGTGGACAGTCAGCTGTCTCTGGTTCAGTGCTGTAGAACCAAGTTTAATACATCCTGGTGAGGAAGCATTTGTATGAAATGCAGATTTCTTCATTTCATAAAAGCATAACAATTCAGATTCTGACCTAGTCATTGTGATTACATTATGTTTGTACAGTGTGCGTACAACTTTGTCTCTAGTGATAATTTTAAAAAAATTATTTTTCATAAAAATGAAAAATGTTTGTGTATTTCCATATGATACAGTAGCGTGTATGCGGGAGGATTTTTAAGTGAGCTAGATATATTTAAGCATTTAGATTAATGGACAATAATTTGCAGGTACTTGCATTCATACACTGTTTTATGATTTTTGGCTTAGACATTGTTGCAGGGTTATCAGAGGCTTTTCTTAACGCTTCATGTGGATTTTGTTTTATTTGTAGTTAAGAGCCGCAAATGAAGTCTTGAGCCACTTTGTCTAAGACCTGTGAGAAATGTATCTTTTCCCGAATAAACTATTGTCTAAATAAGGGAGATGCTGCTTTTTTGAGTGTTACCCCCACTTCACATGTGGGAAACAGTACAAAGAACGGGGGACTTTCCTGAGGGCACAGAGGAAGCACGTGGCAGCCCCAAGAGCTGGACACATTTCCAGAGCCCCCATGTCCATCTTTAATTAGCAGATCATCATTCCCATGTTAATAAGGTCCAGACTGATATTTTCCAGACTTCAGCAAATGATTTAGTTGCCTTACTGACATTTTTAGACATTACTGAGGAATTCAAGTCATTGCAATTCTTTTATGTGGACGGCTCTGAGGAGAAAAAATTAGTCTTCAGTTTATTCAATTGTACTGTCACTGTAAGCAATTTACTACTTCACATGAGGAAGAGTCTCAGACTTTGTCTCCATGATACTGTAATGGGTTTTATACAGGTACATATTGAGATATTTTAGTTCACTGGTTTTGCTAGTGGTGATGTGCCAAAAAAACCCAATATATGTGTCTAAAATATACCAAGTCAATCATACGAAAAGTCTGTGTTTTCCTTTGCAAAATACTTCTGGGGACTTTTGCCAGCTCTAATGGTTGTTCACATAATTTATATAGAATACCTAAATTAGAGCCATGCAATGTCTTCTTTCTAAATACGTTTGTGCTCAACTGAAGTCAGCTTCCCATTTTATTTGTGGCTTAGAGTAAATGCCCCAAGCCCATTTTGCACTCAGATTAATACCCACTTTGTCATCACAAGCCTTCCTGGGGCTACCCATTTGGGGGTTTTTTATTTTGTTTTGTTTTCTTTCGTAGAACAGGGTCAGCATGATTCTTTCTAGCATTTGTAAAGAGAGAAGCCTGTGAAATGATCTGTCCCCTTTATTCAGGTCATTCATTTCACGTTTGAAAACTGCCTTATTTTTAGTAAGCAGGGCAGCGGTACAAGCTGCCTGGCATAAGTGGTCTGGTTGGGGATTTTTCTTATTTTTTTGTTGTTGCCAGTTTAGTGTGAGATTCCAGGGGGGTTGAAGCGAACTCGGTTTCACTTGCTGTCGCTACTCAGGACTGCCATCAGAAGGAGATCGCTGGCAGTGCTCATGCTGCTTTCCATATCGCTAACTGGGAGCGCAATAAATAGCGTTCGGCTCATTGTAAGGCTCCTGAAATGAATGTGGGCAGAGACTTCAGTTAGCCGTTTCTCTCCAGCGCAGAAGGGGTGTCAGCTGCTGGATACCTACGTCTTGCTCTCCTGCCTTTGTTGCTAGGTCTGCTGGGCTGGGTCAAGAAGCGCTGCCCAACTTCTCAACAGGTAATCTTGTTTCTTTCTTAACCGCATTAGCAAGCCTGCATTTGAAATGCGTATGCAGAGCTCATCTGCAAGGCGCTGGGGTTTATTAAGGCACGGGGATTAATAAATTGCATCTCGGTAATTGAGAAAGACTGCTTGAAAGTAGGTTGAGGCACAAAAGTTGCTGCCTCATACGTCCCCGTGCCAGATGCCCACACGCCTGTCCTCACCAGGAAACGCAGAGGACCGTTTCCTGGTTCTGCGCAAGTGGACAGTGTTTTGCAGGTGTCAGCAGCTGGGCTGAACAAGATTGTAATTCCGCAGAGGAGCAAGGCTTGATGCTATCTGAAAGAAGAGATGACTGTGATTTTTAATTTTGTTTTCTTAGCCACCGATTTCTCCTTTTCCCTTTATTTCCCTGTAAATACTGTTGTTTTTCCTCCACTGATTTAGCTCTGCAGTTCTTGGGGAGCTTGGTTTTTGGTGAAAGGGTCTGGACAGAGACATTAAGAGAAGAAAGAGTCCTTTAGCAAACATTTGGGTCTTTGGGCAAATTCCCCAAGGGAGAATTTTAATAAGCTCTTAATGTGTAATGCTAGGGATTCTACAGTCCACACAGAGGCATTAAGTGTCATTGATCTGGCTTGATGCTTTTGAGAGAAGTGCTGGAAGGGTGTCTAAGACTTCAGGCAGTGGCCTCAAGACTCGGCATCCCAAGTTTGGTGTGTGAGTTTCCTTGCATAGAGACAGTGAGCTGGGCCCTGTGTCCCCTACCTGCTCTGGTTTGGGAGTGGGTGAGAAGTGCTGTGCAGTTCAGCAACGTGCTGCAGCTCTGGGGAACCCTAACTCACACTCCAGTGCTGCTCCATGCCAGGTTCCCAGGGCAGGGAGCTCCAGCTTTCAGCTTTGGGCCAGACTGGTCCCACAAGCCTTCAGCTTCCTGGGGGAAGAGGGTGAGGGTGTGTTCTGCTGCTCGGCAGGATGTGGCTAATCCTGAGCTGTATTTCTTCAGCTGCAACAGCCTCTCCTTTGTGCTCACCAACACGACGACATGGGGGAGGCTGCTGGTACAGTCTGCTAATAATGCCTTGCTCTGTTCTCTTCTGCTGGGGGTTCTTTGTGTTACTCTCCAAATAGAAATGACTTAATACTCGATCCCTCCACCTCAGGTTGAGGGCAAGGGTTAATACTCCCAGTGTTACTCCATAATCTTATAGACAGAAAATGTGAAGCACAAGAAGATTGCATGGCTTGCCCAAAATCAGAGTCAGGAACAGATTCCAGAAGTCTCTTGCTCTCTGGTCTTGGTATCCAGCAGTGCTTTTCCACATCTTCCCTGGGATGGTTAACTTCCTTCTTGCTTTGCCTGCTCTGATCATAAGAAGCCTGGGGCCTTGGTAGGGCTTGGAAGCTGATGGCGCAGAGGTAGGATTGAGGTTGAGCCAATCGCTGTGGAAGTATGTGGCAACCTTCAGGGAAAGTCCTGTGCATACAGAAATGAGTAAGACCGCAGTGCAGCTGGGACTCCATGCATGGCCTGACTCTTTCCACAGGCAAGTGCAAAGCCTCACTTACCTGAGGATGGAATGGGAATATTTTAGGCTAGCTGCAGCAGAGGCATGGTGGTATTTCTGTGATTAGTTGTGACATGGATTAGGATGAGCAAGGTGCCTATTGGAATAGTAACTGGCTCAGGTATCTGGTCAGAGAGAGAAAGAAGTTGGCAGGCACTGCATCAGGTGTTGGCTCATCCAAGAGAGTGCTCTTGCAGTGTATTGATGTGCTGAAGCTGGGCGCTCAGGATATGGGCAATAAGAAACGGAGACTTTTCATGTCCACATCGTTGCTTGAAACGCAGTAATCAACAACCCTTTTCCCATGTAGCTATGCACGTCTCTAATGAGGGGGAAAAAAAAAAAAGCTCTGGCACTGTATTTCCTGGTAGATAGGTCCGTAAGCTTCTATCCCAGCTGGTAGGACCTGCCTACCTTGCTGGCTGTCTCAGAACAGGCACAGGCAGAATGGCCGCCTCCTGCCTCATTTGGGTTCTTTTCTCCCAGCCCCATCAGCAGTGTAGCTTGGCAGTCAGGGAACTACGCAGTATTTTGGGGATGGGGAACTGAAACACATGAAGGAGCTTACATTAGGGTTACACAGAGAAATCTATAAAGTTGGAAATGTAACTGTAGATAGAGCTACAGAAGTTCCTATTCAGGCCTTGAGCTGGTCCCTAGCACTGATGTGAAGCATGGAAGCCTGTACAGTTCCTGTATTTTTTGTCCTCTGTAAGCCTAAATAGTTTGTCTTCTGAACTGGGTATTTTATCTGTCAGGATATACTGGAGGTGTTGGAATAGCTTGCTGGTTGAATCAGTTTGGAAGCTCATGCTATTGAAGTTACACAGGAACTAAATTTTTCCTGCTGAACTGTTGCTTAGCCCATGCTTCTCGGATAAGGGAGAGGTTAAGTTAGTCAAGCTATCCTCACTGAAAGTAATTTTGAGAGCAAGAATCCTTGTCTTATTCAGAAGTGTTGAGCTCAGATTGGAAAGGGTGTAAATGACAATTGAAGTGATCAGGAGATACGATCACATCCCAAGAAACTGGAACACACTGGCTTGTTCAGCTGGACAAGATGGGGGAGATCAGATTAAAGTGTGTATCTGGTAGAGCGGGTTTAAAAATGGAGGAGGGGAATGTTGCTGCTGAAGGACTCTGATGCAAGAGCGAATGTCAGCAAATTGCGCATTAAAAAAGCAACAGGCAAGGAGCTAGGAGACTTTGGCATGTGAAACCAAAGAAGTCTTAGACTTAGCCACTCAAAGCAGTTAGGGAAATCACCTAGGGAGGTTATTTACGTTTTTGAGATGTGATTTATGCAACTGTGGCAGTTACTTGCTGTTGCCACAAGCTTGCTTTAGTAGCCCTTAAGTTCCTCATTTCACAGAAAAATCTAGCGGAAAAGGTGCATTTGCCAGAGTGTTCCTATCACTGCTCTTTCCCAAGGGAGATATTCCAGGGCTTGGCTGTCTTGCTGTTCTGGTGGAACAGTCCATGGGGAACTGCGACAAGTTGTGGTATTTCTTGATCTGCTGCGAGATATGAAAAGACGTGAGCATTTGATTTCTCGGAAGGTGAAAGTAATTTCTCATAATGCGAGTGCGGATCGTTATTGGTACAGTTGTTGGAATGAAAGGTTTCTCTCTGCCCGGCCTTCTTAGTCCTCTTCTTTAGATGTCTGGACTAACACAGTCTTTTATCTTCCTTTGCTTGATGCAGGGCTTGGGCCGAATTTTTCCCTCCCACTTTTACTAGAGGGACTGAAGAGTGACCATGTTCACATCGGTGAAGTTACCCTAGGTTTACTGTGTCACACGTGACAGCAGAACAATGGCGCTGTGCTACTAAGTGGGAGTTGTGCTTTGTGGGTATTCTTTCCTATTATTATAGAGACAGCAGCAGAGTTAAGGCTATAATGAAGGGTCTCTTATAATCACACTCCTGTTATGCTTTGAAAAAGGCTTTGTGAGCTTTATGTTTTGTATGTGGGCACTGCAGCTAGACAGTCACTTTCTGGCAGCATTTGCTGTGAATCATGCACACAGTTTGGGGTTTTTAGTACGATGTCTGAAGCATCCCTGTGTCATACTGTATTTCTCCCAAGGATGTAGCCTAAAATTTAACGTCCTTGAGGAAACAAACAGGAAGGGGTTCTGCCATTTAATTTACCTGTGCAAGTCAGTTAGGCTTATCGCCAAGGCTTCCTCTGTAGTCTGTGGAAAGGGAAAAGTCTCTCAAGAATGCTATTCAGTACGCTGTGCTAGACTACAAACATTGCCCTCGGGAGGAGCTTTGCTTTCCTGAGAATTTGGAATGGTAGAAAAACTGGCTTTGTACAACTTAGCACCTAAATTGGGTGCAAAGAATTAGACTGTGAGAATCCCTTGTCTTCTGCCAGGTGCCTGAGAATGCTTTTGGGACATGAGGTGCATTGTTTTAGGTGATGTCTCTGCAATGTAGTGGTCTGAATAGTGCCAAAACCACGTATTCGCATATCTGCATCCTTTGCAGATCTGTGCATATGGCTGACATAAAGGTGATGTAAGGCCCACAAGCATTTGGACAGGTTTTTTAGATCCTGTGCTCCTGTGGACAGCGCATAGGCCTGGAATTCAGCCCTACTGGCTCCACTCCCAGCAGGGAGGGCAATGACCCTGGAAAGCATACTTGGTTTTTTGGTATACGATGGGAGTCAATATTGGTTTGGCGCTCTATATATATAAATGGAAAGCTACTGTTGAGAAATTTGAAGGAGATTTGTATGCATCTTACATTGACTCATGTAAAGCTTACAAAAGCCCTAAGTGCTGCTGCTTGTATAGCTTTGCTTGTGTTTTTTTCTTTTCACACCAGGCTTCAAGAAGCGTGTGCCTTTGGTGGGTGGTGGGAAAGTGGAAGAGAGCTGTACAAAGACACTGCTATCTCCTGGTGGTCTCTGTATGTTGGTCTGCAGTCCTGCTTGTAGAAAGCTCACTAGATATGTGAAAGACACTGTGGAGTGTATCAGTCTAGTAAGATTTAGAAAACAAACATTGTGCAAGAACTGACTTTCTTTGCATCAAGGGAAAAATTAATTCTGTACACTGTGGTTGCTCCCACTTGAATAATGACATGCAAAATTTGGATTTAATGCAGGTTTCAGTTACAGTGAACTCATGAGAGAGGTTATGTCAGTAAGAGCAATGGCTTCAGTGTCTGTCATGACTGTGTACGTGTTCTTAGAATATGGGGTGAAAGCTGGAAGTTTTCTTGCTGCATCTGCCAGTGACATTTTCAGATTCTGCATGTCCAGCCTGATGTGATCAAGCAGGTAGTGCAATCTGAGATCGAAAAATAAAACACAAATACTTAACTCGGCCCTCCTGTCAGCACAGCCTCCTCCATATATAACTGCATCTGTTGTTATCTTTGACAATTCCCGCCATACCCCATCATTTATCCTGTTCCTTACGCTTTGGTACTACCATGGAAAAACAGGGAAAAACATGCACACATGATACTTCGCCAGGACATGTTTATATTTCCTCTGTAACTATTTTCCAGATTTTACCATTAGGACCTGAATTCCCAGAGTCACTGAACCAGTGCTTTCAAATTACTGTGATCCATAGGTAGAAGCTGTGTTGTCAAAGCAGCCTTCACCTCTTCACAGGGACCTGGCTTGGACAGCACTTTCACGCTTGTCCGTTCCTATGGTGATGTCTCTTCCCTTTTCACAGGCAGCTGAGGGGAGGCTCAGGCTCAGGAGGCTTCAGGCCACCTTTGCAGCATTCTGGGCTGGTCCAGCAGCAGATGTGGTAGCGTGAGCCAGGACTAGCTTAGACCTGCCATTGGGAAGAGGCACGGAGGCTTCTCTGCTCCTAGGGCAGTTCAGGGTCCGTGTACCTCCGTGACTCCCTCCTGCCTCAGCCAGCCCCAAATGCCAGGAGCAGCACAAGGGCATTTGAGCCCCAGTCTGACCAGTAAATATGGACACGAGAAACAGTAGCTGGACCAGAGGGCAGAATATTTGTTGTCATCTCCAGGTAAGACCCTCTCATCTTTGGAACTTCAACATCTGATCAAACTACAAAGCTCTGGTAACAGTTTATAAAAGCAGAGCTCTTCTCTGCAAGAGACTGCAAAAGTATTTCATACTTGTCCCTGAGACTTCATGGCAACTGTGCACGGCTTGCAAGTACAAAGAAACTTTTTTTCTGTCTCCCCTCCAAACACAGCGGGAACACAGTGATCTGAGCTATGGTCTTTCCACTGCCCTCTGATCAGAGGTTTTGATAGAATAGCTGCGTGTGCAGCAGCACCTGTGAGCTGGGTCCCAACAGCGTGCACAAAGGGACATGCAGGGAGCTCACTAAGTAGGGTTTCTCATGCATGAACTGGAACTGAAGCCAGCTTCTGCCCTCCAGCATTATTTTGAAGAAAACAGTCGCACTCTCCTATGTGGTGCAGCAGTGCTCTTGCAATACTGCATTTCTTGCCTCAGGCCAAGCCTGCAGAGGGACTTAGGGACCCAGCAGCATTCAAGGCCGATGGGACATAGAGCTGTCTAAGCATGCTCTTGTTACCTTTCATTTAACAAGTGAGAAAAGAGAGACAAAACAGGTAGAGCAAAGAGCTGCAAAAAACATTTCTCAGCTGGAGGTAGAAGAGCCTTTATAGGCAAGGCAGATTACACCTACAATGTCTAGATGAGAAGGCGGCAATGGCTTTGCACAGGAG
>Ga0181612_105919_pt1 | contig 22209 bp, 14 predicted proteins | sample HoacroProtozoa21_FD_119630 | JGI IMG/M metagenome (GOLD analysis project Ga0181612, IMG submission 119630) | Hoatzin crop microbial communities from Cojedes, Venezuel. Combined Assembly of Gp0051906, Gp0051904, Gp0051908
AACATCCACAGCCTTTCTCTCATCCACTAAGCAGGTTATCTTGTCATAGAAGGAGATCAGGTTAGTCAAGCAGGACCTGCCTTTCATAAACGTATGCTGACTGGGCCTGATCAGCTGGTTGTCCTGTGTGTGCCACATGATGGCCCTCCAGGTGATCTGCTCCATAACCTTCCCCAGCACCGAGGTCAGACTGACAGGCCTGTAGCTCCCCGCATCTTCCTTCCAGGGAACCTATTCTATCTTGCATGAGGCCAAAATGCAGCACTGTTTCTTTTTTCCTCTTCTACTGTGACCCTAAATTTAGTCACAAATAAATCATCTCTTAACCTTACAAGGTGGTGGTAACCACAAGGAACACTATCCAACTGTGACATGAATGTATTGACCATTTTGTCTCTGCAAACTCTCCTGTAGGTTTCAAAAACCTTTGGTCCTCTCTGCCGATACAGGAACCCTTACCTAACATTACAAAGAAAAAGACTATAAACCACAAGTGTTTAAAAAACCAAAACTAACAGTGCTAAACCATTTTTCCTCATGGTAGCTTGTACACCTTTACATTTATGAAACATTAAGCTCAGTGTTCGCTAAGAGAACAAAAACTTCCAAGGAGCATCCTATCTGCAACGCAAATACAAAAATCCCCCCAAAATAATGCCAGCCAAAGTAAAAATTTCATATAGCTAGAGTCTGGCACAGCAGCTTTGCAAGTACAGAGACATGCAACTGACCTGCTTTAATATTAGTTGAAAATGCTACCTAGTTATTATGAAAAAGGTTGAAAGGACTACCAGAAGCATAAAAAGAGTAGATAAGAATGACAAAAAATAGTACTTTGAAAAACATTTGAAAAAAAGACAGTTACAAACACATTTTCTGCATGAAAATGGGAAGATAGGTAACAGTAAAGTACATCCTGCCTGAAGTGCCAGCTAAGAAAAATGCCTTCTAGGATCACACGTATCATCCAAAACCACTCAGAGACAGATACCATAGACTGTGAAAAAAAGTTCATAATCTGGCAGTTAAATGTACTTAAATGAACTACAGTGCAACTTGTGGCAACTACAACGAATCTGTTTCATTACAATAGCCTAGCCACAGCCAGCAAAAAGCAGTGGAGAACCGAGCCTCCTTCAAAACAGCAAAGCAGCTGCCACTCCAAGAAGAACAGCAATATCCAGAACCGTACATCAATGAAAATAGTAATTCAAAGCAGCATGAAAGCTAGTAACCCCTGTATCAGAACCAGCATGCTGAAAGAATACTAAAATGCTACCTGCACAACCTCATGCAGGTTTACTTCTAAGGCAGTTATGCAGTGAGAGAGGGCAGGAATGGGTACGCTAGTCTTGTCAGAAGAACTGGTGGTTTTCAATAAAGAGTTGTATTCAGGCATAGTAGAAATGTAAGAAATTCCAGAGGGATCAGATTAACATCAACTTCAGGATTAAGAATCCAATAAAATGAGATGTGTTTACCGACAGTGTCACACTCGGCCTCTATTTCCAGTATTTTACGTGAACCTATGGCTCAGAAAGCAGACGTTCCTGGCTACAGCTGACAGAAAACAGAAGATTCATTGACACAAAGTTTTGTTAACCTCTGGAGGATCTCTCTGTCATATAAGTACATGATGCCTTTCACAGCCTCCCCTCCTCCAGGACAAATACTAATACCATGGTAACTACTTCTAGGTAAGTAAGCAAACCAAATACAGAAAAACCTACTACAGAAATATAGGGAGAAGCATTGCTTACATTTGTTAGAACAAAACAAATTTAGGAATAACTTCTGCAGCCTTCAGCAGGCAACATTTCCTCTGCAGGTCTTCTCAGCAGTTCCAGTTCAGGACTGACACCAGCTGACAGCCAGCAACAGTCAGAGAGCCAGCTCCGTACCACCATGGCTGCCTGACAGTCAGGAGCGGGGCAGTTCGCCCACGGGCTGGGCAGGCGAGCCCACCTTACGGCACAGGGACCCCTCTGCTGCCTCCCAGCCGCACAGCAGAACCCACCCCCCCAGCTCCCGAAGACTGAACTTGTAGCACCCATCCCTCTCTCCACAAGGAAAGGGGTGAATGTCCGTTCTAAACAGCAACGGAAAAGTCCGCCCTTACAAGAGCTGTCTTAATCTGACAGGCCAGTATAGCAGACACATCAGGTTTCATTAACAGAGGTACTCCTTGTTCACACTTTCATAATTCATACCTTCATAGCTAATCACAAATAACAATGACTAGATTATACAGTGGGACCTGGACTCTAGAACAAAGCAAGGCGGGGCAAAAAAAAAAAAAAGATGTAATTCCACAACAGGAAAAGTTTATATTCCAGTAAAACCCTGACAAACATCTTTACCCTGAAATTTAAATAGTGGGTACAATGAGAGAATAGACAGGATTCGCAACAACTTAGAGGTGTGTCAAGCAAGACGAAGACAAAAATTGAATTCCTGTTACTTTCTGGTGCACACAGCAACTCCAAAAGCTACGCTTGCTATGCTACTTTACATAAAAAATGTGATGTATCTATCATAGGACCATAATGTAGATTTTAGGTTTGACAAGTTCTCAAAGGCAAGAAAGCTCCCTACTTTTCATGTTAATGAGCATTACACAAGAAAATGACAGAAGAAAGTTTACTTTGGAAATTGTTCGCAAGCCAGCCAATGCTGAACACAAGGCACTGAACCCACGGAATCCAGGGTTGTTTATCCATATCAAAATATTCTTACCCTCACGGCCTTGACAGCAACAAAGCAAGAGCGATGAATGAAATTGAGATGGAAAGAAGACACAAAAAAAAAAGAACTGTTAATGTTAGGATTCCTTGATAGTACATGAATCGATGTCCAAGCACCAACACCCGTTTATGTCCAACCCTTTGTAAAGGTAGGTTGTTTTTTCTTTAAGTTCACCGACTTGCACATCTGCCACGTTCACTGAAAACAACAGTGCCCTTGTTCTGTCTCATCAAACATGAGAAGACAGGAATTGATACGTTCTCCTCCCTACACACAGACAGAGAAATCTTCCCAGAAAGATATCCTAAAAATCCCTGATAATCTTTAGGTCACTGACATATTCAAAACCACTTTTTTGTAAAAGGTAGACCATCAACCCTAATATTTTGAGGAAAAACCCAGCAGTCATTTGTCAAAAGAGTGTTTTGTTTCTAAATGTAAATTGACACTCCTGTTGCACACTTTTTAAAATCGAAAGGTTAACGTGAATGGTACACATACACTTCATCTCACCACAGAACATGGAAACCTCTTGACTATCTGTCTTTTTTAGACACCGTTATGTTTCCCATTCTCCTCTCCCACTCCTACAAGATATCCCATCCAGAATACACTACCCGTGAGTCTGAACAAGACCCAGAAATATTCATCGGCTTCCTAGTCAACGTCTCCCACAAGTGCACATTTCCTTTCATGAGATCTACTTACTCCACGAGGACGATGCGAATAACGCAACAGAACATGCTCTGCTCCATAGCAGCTTCTTTGCAAAAGCAGTTTTAACTGGCATCAGGTTTTATTGCTTATAATTCCCCTAAGTCTGGATATCAGTATAAAGGATATACTTTCACCACCACAACTTGATTATTTTATATCTTATTTGCCAAACAATGAGATCACAAAACCAAAAAGGCTCACTGTTATGATGCACGTATTTCTGCTAAATCTTTATTTACTCGTATTTATATAATCTTTCTGACACACCACTTGCTTCTAAGGATTTTTTCCTAAAGCTCTGGAGGTCAGCTTCAAGTCCAGGCAGAATGTGAGGTGCTACTGATCTTTCTAAAAGCCTTACCTCATCTCACTTGTCAGACTAAAATGGTTCTACTCACAGCATACTAAGAGTTAACCAGGTCACCAAATTTGGGTGCAGAAGCAACTTCTTTCCCTTTGGCAGGTTGCTGTGTACCAATAGAAATTTGTCTGCCTGCCTTCAGAGACTGCAGCACGCATTTCTCAGCGCCGTCTGGACATCACACTTAAACGCTTCCCTGGTATGGCAGAAGTCTTGGACACTGTTCCAGTGCCTGTCCTCTCTGACGGCTTCAAGACTGGCAGCCTTGAATTAGTTACAGGATCATTAGCACACGGTGCAGGTATATTGCGGCCCTTCCTCAGCTCCTGGTTCTTGCCTGGGTTCACCAGGGATTGGACCCAATGACACACATGGTCCCCTCCCCTCCTGTGTCCTTGACATTGACATGTACAGGCAGGCTAGGAAGGTGCATCAGGATTTTTGTGCTATGAATCGGAGCTGATTATAAGTCTAAATTTAAAGCAGATAGGAGACACACAGCAAAAATTATCACGTGTCTTTTTTAAAAAGTCCAAAACACAGAAAGTAACCGGAGTCAGAACAAGCACATCAACTTCCTAGTGATGAACTGATTAAAATAACTCCCATTCTTCCAATTAGCTAGGAGTCTGAAGGCCTGTGGACACTTTTTCTGCCATTGTACAGCTGAAGAGTTTATAGCCTGATTTTCTAGAGTACACAGTCAGTAAGCACTGTGTGTTTGTATGCACGGTTGTTTCTCTCTTCCTCCCAGGTGGCACGCAACCAACAACCAACTTGCCAACAGTGGAAACAAAATGCTAAAAGTGCTAACAGATATTTCAAAAGCGCAGAAGTACCTAGAAGCAGCAGTGAATCCGCGTAGACAGCTAGCCTAGAGTCACCACGGGTAACATCACCGCGAAAAGCGAAGCGTGCTCCATCCACAGAATTTCCATCGTCATCTCAGCCTGACCACAAAGTTGCGTTAACGATACCAACACAACCCACACACTAGAAAACATCACCTTTCCTAAATCAGCATTGCATTTTCTAGGATCTCCTGCTCTACCACTGTCATATGGCACACCAGTGCACGCCACAGAGTTAAACTCTTGGTCTAAACAGGCAATAATCGATAGGGTCCTCATCACCCAGAGTGCTCTCCCAGCAGGGCAGCCAGCAAGGTTCAAGAACGCCTATTACTGTTACTTAATTCTAGCAATCAGTCTGATTATTTTAAAAGCTGTATGTATCCATCTCTGAGCATACCACGCTCGGATAAAACAAGCCAGACCTTCTAAACGTCCTACAATTTTCAAGTGGCTTAGCCACGTAAGCGTTGTAACAAACCTCTCATGAAAGAGGCTTTTAGGGGAAAAGGCTTGAAAACAGGGAGGAGTGAGAGGAGGAGGGATAACAATGGGAAAGTATCCTGCTCCACAAAACAAGGAACAGAAGCAAGGAACTTGTGCACGGGTTACAATAGCACAGCGAAGTATTTTTATTCATACAGCAACACAGATAACTGCTACAAGGAACTGACAAAGTGGCAAATTCGGCAAAAAAAACTAGGTTTCTTTCACGATGAAGATTTGCAAGTCAATAAAAAGGTAGAGGCCATGTAAATACCAAACTTGCTTTTTTTGCCAGTTAGGCCATTAGCCAGATGTTAGAGATGAAAAGTTATGCAAATCTCGTGAAACCTTGTGGCAGGATCAAAGAAACAATGCTACGACTTCTGAAAAACATTATGCTTTAACACAGCCCAGATAACAGAAACCCAGACTGAAGAAGACCTGCTAACATCCTTACAGTGATCTGATTACAGCTAAGTCCGTTTCCCAGAAGACGTAGAGAAAGTGCAAATTCTATCAAATATTATGATAAACTAATGTTTTACCCAGCAGATCCCAACCTTTCTCCAGCTGCAGCCCCTCTTGCAGCTCGGTGGATTCAAACAACCCCAGATTTCTGGAAGACATAGTAAAGCCACGTAGTTGACTACATGAACTGCTGTTCTGTGATAAAGTTCTGCACCGCTCTTCCAGAACCAAACGACATTCAGTAAAGCTGCCCGAGTTCTTTACTAACTAGTGGTTCAGTCCAAATACGTCATTACAGAAAAAAAATAAAATTACTGTACTATCATCTCTGCTTACACTAGCATGGGTAAGGCAGTGATTTTTCTCTTTTAAACTTACTCAATATGGCTGTAAGAGTGCTGACTCATCAGTGACCCCGAACTGGGGCACGCATCTGAGCTGCTGCAGTTTTCAACACAAAATACCAAAATACACCTCACAGGAACACGTCAGGCTGTAGACCGCAGCAGCTCAGGAACAGCCGTATGCTCAGCCACCTACTGCTACAGACGCAATAACCTCCAGGAGAAAAGGAGGGCAGGCAGCCGGCGGAGGTCACTGCTGTAGACACCCTCGCTGAAGGGCCACTGTTTAAGAACCACAACCCTGCAGACAAACCAGACAACTCTTTTTGGTTACAACCTGTTGGATTTGAGGTGGCACGTTATCCAGCTACAGTCACCCCACGCGCATCATCCCCTTCTCTGGAGATATTCAAGCCCCGCCGGGACAAGGTCCTGTGCAGCCTGCTCTGGGTGACCCTGCTTCGGCAGGGGGGTTGGACTGGATGACACCCAGAGGTCCCTTCTAACCCCAACCATTCTGTGATTCTGTGATTCTGTGAATAAAAACAAGCAGAAAATGTGAGAGAAGGGTTTTAAAACCTGAAACCACACAAATCTTTTTTTTTTTTTATCTGTCTAGCATTTAGATAGCAAAGGCTACCTAGATCAACACATTCATAGGCACGTGCTCACATGTGGATTCACAAATTACCAGAGACAGCCTGAACCAGACACTTACCCTCTCCATCATGGATGGTATTAGGTGAGAATTACTTCGGACGTGATTTGATATCCTATTTTTTTTACAAACTGCTCCTGTCACTGAAGAGGATCATAACAGCACTAGGGTTTGTGCTGGGTCTGTATCCTTCCTCCATAAGATGAAATGTTAGCTTATAGGTCTGACTGCACATTACTTTCATCCTGTGTGGGTAAAACGTATGGTCTTAGCAATCTGATCACTATGGCCTACTCACTGAGTGCATCACCTCTTTTACTTTCTGTTCTCATGAGTGAGCCGGCCTCAATTTCAGCTTCAGTTGTCTGGTCTGGGCTCAAGCCTAATGAAGGATATGAGCGAGAAAAGGAAATTCTTCTTCAGAAGTCAGCTCTCAGCTCCACAACATTGTTTCCCCTTTAGGATCTGTCTGTACAACCAACCACACACAAGCCTGCCAGAAAATATTTGCCTTGAAAATAAACAAGACGATAAACTTTGATTTAATGTTCACAACTGCTAGCTCTGTTTGAGGAGCCCAGTGTGAATAATGCACAATACTTCAGAGAGAGAACTCAAGAGGTACCTGACCTCGATGGTTTAGTGATGACGAGATGGGGAGCTCTTGCTGAAGCCCTGAGCACTCGTTGCAGACTATGCCATGAGGAGTTCCCATGGTTGCTTTCTCCCCCCGCCATACAAAAGCCTCTCATTGAGGAAGAAGGGCAGATGTTACCACTTTTTCAGCTGTACAATCCCTGGCACTTCTGTGATTATCTCATCACCATGGATATTGTGGACATGGTAGAGGCAATGGCTAGTATCTACTGGGACTTCATTACGGCCTTTGGCACTGTCTCCCACAAGATCCTCATAGACAAGCTGTCGATGTACGGGCTGGATGAGCAGACAGTGATGTGGATTGAAAAATGGCTGAACAGCTGGGCCCAGAGTCTCGTGATCAGTGGCATGATCAAGTCTAGTTGGTGGCCAGTAACTAGTGGTGTACCCCAGGGGACAATACTGGGTCCAGTCCTGCTTAACATCTTCACTAATGATTTGGATGATGGGGCAAAGCTTACCCTCAGCAAGTTTGCAGATGAAACAAAACTGGGAGGAGTGGCTGAAAGGCCAGAGAGTCATGCTAGCATTGAGAAGGAATTCAACAGGCTGGAGAAATGGGCTGACAGGACAATCATGAAGTTCAACAAGGAGAATGGCCAAGTCCTGCACCTGGGGAAGAACAACCCCCTGCACCAGTACAGGCTGGGGGCTACCCAGCTGGAAAGCAGCTTGCAGAAAAGGACCTGGAGTGTCCTGGTGGACAGCAAGTTGAATATGAGCCAGCAGTGTGCCCATGTGGCAGAGAAGGCAAATGGCATCCTAGGCTGCATTCTCAACATTATTACAGCAGGTCAAGGGAGGTGATTCTTCCCCCTGTTCGGCACTGGTAAGGCCACACCTGGAGTCCTGTGTCCAGTATATAAATACTTCATGGGAGGATACAAAGAAGACAGACACAGATTCCTTTCAGTGGTGCTCCAGTGACAGTACAAGAGCAACAGGCACAAACTGAAACACAGGAGAGTTCCTGTGAACATCAGGAAAAAGTTGACACTGCGAGACTGACCAAGCACTGGCACACGTTGCCCAGAGAGGTGGTGGAGTTGCTCTTCTTGGAGATATTCAAAAGCCATATGGACAGGGTCCTGGGCAGCCTGCTCTAGGTGGTCCTGCTTGAGCATGGGGCTTGGACAAGTTGTCTTCCAGAGGTCCCTTCTCACCTCAACCCTTCAGTGATTCTGTGATCTCAAAGATGTTACAAAAGGTGAATAAATGAAGCCTCTGAGACCCTATTTTATAAAGAAGTGTGCTGTTACAAAAGGGAACGGAGGCATGTAGCCATGTATCTAGGTATACAGTTGTTATTGTGCTGAGAAGCACTAACAGGACGACATAATGTGCAGCCTTGTTCCCTTAAACAAGTAGCCAGAGCTTGTCATCTGGCATTTGACACTTGTGGTCAAAATAAGGGTAGAGACAGCCCTATCTCATCTATTCTAGTGCCTGAAGTGGCTTTGATTACCTACTGAGGCATCTTAGTCCAAGAGAACAAGTTTCTTATCCATCTCATAACACCTCCCTTCATTTTAACATGGCATGTGCCTTATATATTAATTAGTTTTCCTGCAACTCACATTCAAAGGACTGTAGCTTTCCAGTGGGAGAAAACCACAGCAAGCCAATAGGAGCTCTTCAGATAATATGTCTCAAGAAACCATCAAGTTTTCCGTGCTCAAACAGTAGCAGGAATTTTGGAAACAGTACCTTCCATTTACTGTGGTGGAAAAAATGTCATCAATTCTTAATTCAGTGGAAACTACTAAATTAAAAATCCTGAAAGTATCTGGATCCAGGGAAATTCAGGGATTGATTCTGCACCTGTCAACTGAATGGGCGTATTGCTCTTGTATTCTGTGGGACCAAGACTAGTCCCTGGTTAAATGAGCTTCAGGCTAAATGCAAGCAGTATTTAGTGATAAGGGGGGAAATCCAACCTAAACCTTTTACTTTTCTTTTAAAGGTGAGTTGTTGTCATTCTGGAAACCCTCACTTTGCTATAGGTCTCTATATGCAGCCTTCCCTGAGGGAGAGTGGTGGGGGGTTTTCTACATAAGTCCCTCAAAATTTTGCATCCTTGCTGGTTGCATAAATTACAGTGATATGATCACTGTCCTTTCTTATAATGAGTTCTTACAGCACGAAGGGACTCCCATGGCAGCCAGGCAGTAATAGAAACTGAATGTTGGGCATTTTCTATCCCTTCACCAGAAGAAGGTGCCCAACAATCCTGCACAAGAGGTTCTCTCTTATCAGTGACAGTGCTGTGATGGTCTTGCCTTCTTTTGAACGGCAAGTTTTCCACTTTGTAGGATTCTTCTTCTTTATGTCTGTGCTTTCACGGTCTCCGCAGAGACTTCCATGGAAACTCTTAAAGGAAAGCTTGTCTTCCTTTTTATGATGTGGACCTGTGGCCAAGGAAAACTGGGCCAAGATCTCCAAATTCACACAAGCCACCACCGCAAGCAACGTCTGATGAGAACTGCTACCATACAGAGCTGAGAACATTTCAACTGGTGACCTGGCTGACTCTTCTCTGCTCATATAAGCCAGTCAGCCCTCTTATTACTAACAGCTTTAGCTGGAAACGTTACTTAATTAAAAATGCCTTGACCAGCCCCATCACTATGGGAAGCCAAGACCAAGACGACTTTCTAAGAAAAGTCACTGTGACTCCAAATGCAAAACCTACCCTGTCTTTTCCCTTTCCTCTTTAATTTCCACTGCAGATTCATGTCCTGGTGAGTCATGACATATGCACAGCACAGACGTACGAAATCAGTTGTCTCTTCTACCCTTCCTCTGCTACAGCTGCTTCCTCGCCCCCACACCTCATTCTTGTTTCTAGACCTTATTCACCAAAACTTTCTAAGAAAGAAAGAAAGAATAAAAGAATTTTCCAGTAGCCACCAGTGCTGTTATGACAGCACAAGCATTTAATGTGGATTTAAGCTACAGATCCAGCCCAGGACTGTGAGCCTGAGCTCTGACTGATGATGTGAGCAATCTCTCTGCCACACTAAGCTAATCACAACAAGCCAGCTTGAAGTGTCAGGGCAAGATGGACAAATGCTAAATGGCAAAACAGATGGGAAATAATAAGTCTTTATTTTACACTGTGAGCCTACCAAGAATTGTTTGCTAGTGATGAAATCTCTGCAATCACATCCCTGCAGATAGCTTGAATATGGCCTCATTTCAGAGCTGCTAAGTGAAATACTGAATAGTGGTTTCCTCTTTGTAAATACATTTTTGTTAAAAAAAGGTAGATGTTAATCTTTTCAAAAGTACCGAGAAGTGCTTCAGGTTGAATCCCTGGCCCCAGATACTGGAATTTTGTCCCATTGAAAGTGACTTTGACAAAATGCTTCTAAGCAATGTCCTCCTACACCACAGGGAGGGCAGTCATGGGTACACAAATAAAGAATGGTTACATCTGAAGGAGATGCCGCCAGAGCTTTGTTTGTTGTATAAAGTAAGAGGGCCTACTTCTGGGTGAGGAAGTAAACAGAATTTGTCTCCAAGCTTATCCTCCTACAGTGCTAAAATATTTCCTTCCTGTACTCTTTCATCTCTTTATTTTTGATTAAATGCCTTGCCTCTGCCATCTTGCTGCAGGCTCCTGCTCTCTTCTCCAACGGTTATCTTTTCTTCCAGCTTCTCTTTTGACTATTGCCTTCTCTTATTTTTTTTCCCTCTTGGACATTTTGTGTAACATCCCATCCTGTACCATTATGTTTCACCCTCTCTTTACAGACTCCAGCTAGTACTTCTAAGCTGCCCTGGCAGTTGTCCTGCAGCAGTGTTTCCATACTAGCACTTCCTTCATCCTTTGCCCCTAGCCAATTATGGGCATTTGTTTGCGTTTGCACAAGGCACAGACACATTCTTTTTCAAAGATCTTATCCCACAGCTATGTCAAGTTCCTAACAACATTTGCATCATCTAAAATGCTGCATTCTTCATTGATGAAATGGAGCCTGCTGGCTGCTTACAGTGACTGATAAAATGGCAAGCACAAGAAGCCTAAAATATAAAATTACTCTATGTGGGCTGGTTCATGACCCTGACAAAGCATCTGTCCATGCAACAGTCCTTGTCTTTGGTCTACCATGGATCTAAGTGTAAAGAAAATGGCAAATTTTTGTTACCTAACAAACAGCACACTTTCTAAGAGATATATAAGGAAACATATATAGCATGCCTCCCTGGGAAGCATACTGCATAGCAGGAGAAAATTGTGACTCCAGTGGTGGGACTCTGCCATGGTAACCTCACTTAACATGGGGAACACTGTCTGCTCCTAGTTGGTCCGTGCTTTCAACCTCTTTTAAAGAGACAATAATTTACTCAGGAATGATTTCAGTGGAGAAATCCTAATGCCTACATGAAAATCCTGCTCATTACAAAGAGAGGTGAGTTTCCCAGGGCAGGACTGAACTTTGAGATGCTTACTGAGGGTCTCCTGAAGCTCTCCTCTTACAGAAGTGTGGATGGTTCTCTAGTTCATCTCAGGCTCAGAGAAAATCTGCATTCACTTTTTGCCAGATCCTGTTGCTCAAACTCAGATGCTTGGCTCATTTTGCTCATACAGCAGCACCCAGCGTCTTCTCCTGCAGCCTCTGACATCTCTATTATTGGCGCTCCCATTCTTCCGAGGAGGAGAACTGGCAGCAGGAGGCTCCAGGAGGGCAAATAGGAGAAGAAAGAGGAATTCGTGCTGGACACTGCAGGGATGTTGAATTGACCCTTTGGGTCTCCATCTGCTCACTGCACACATGTCAATCCGCGGAGCAGGGTCCACAAACCAACCCCTTCTCAGGTGCTTTGAGCAAATTCTTGAATTTCAGAAAAAGCCATGCTTGGATAACCAATGTAAGATGAGGCAGCCAACCCATACAATATGCACCAAACCACACATGGAGTGCCAGGCAGAACTGTTTAGTATGGAATGTTACTGGTGACAGGAGAGAGATATAGGTAAACGTTTCTAGCAGTGCCTCACAGCCTCTACTGTGACAACGGTGGTTATGACTCCGGGGACACTAGGTGTTGCTATTGTTTGCCATTTTAGTGGACATTTTTCTCAAATGTGGCAAATTATATATATATGTAAAATGAAAATCACCATATGGTCATGTCTGGAGAAGACTTTTTGAAGCTTAGCAACTGAAGTATCTGAAGAGTTCCAATTTCAGACCCTTCCATTGAGGACACTTCATCCTCTCTTGCCCAGAGACCAAATTATATGGTCTTGCTATCAAGTGACCTGACATGTTCCAGCCAGCAGTACAACATAGTCCTTCCTTGCAGTTCCTGAAGGATAGTGTGTTACTGTCGCTGGAGCACAAAGCCAGGGAATTATCTCTTTCAATTCCCAGTTCTCCATCTGCTCATGCCCAGAAAAAAAAGTGAATGGGATAATGTAGAGTTTTGGGAAAAGGTTGAGCAAGGGAGGTACTTTCAGCCTTAATTCCAGTATTTTCTCATTTTTTAACTGTTTGGTTCTCTCATCTTCATATTCTTTCCTTATGATGCAATTATATGCTATCCATTTGAAATACTCTTTTTATTTACAGGCAAGCATACGAGTAAGCTGAATGCACTGTAGCTGCATAAAAGGTTTATGAAATTGTCTGTGACAGTTCCTTGACAAGGAAAAACAGAGATATTACTATAGTAACATTCAAAGGTGGTTGCAACAAAAATAAAATAATTCAAACTAAGGCAATATTTGCTCACATAACATGAGTCATTTGGATTGTGAATTGCTGACAATGGTGAAGCAGGCGAAAGTCATCTACGAAGTGTGACAGTGTGTCCCCACTTCATACTGCAGAAGCCAAAGGTTCTCACTGACAACCAAGGAAAACATAATAACACAAAAGTGGAGCACATATTCCACTTCAGCAGACTTAAGATATGCACTAACAGTAGGCTGAGTTCTGCTTTCACATATGCTTTGGATTGCCTCTTGATTTCTGTACAAGCACCTGTTTATAGCAGTGATATATCTGTGCAGAGAGGAATTCGGTTCCCTTTGGTTCAGGCTGTGAATACGAAAGACACCAGAGATCTTCATGACAGATCAGAGCTATTTAGAAAGAATCTGAGAGCAGATTTTGCCCTGCACAAGAGCATGGGATCAAATGTGGTCATTCCTGCTCTTCCCCCCACAGAATATATTTAATAATATAAATAAATGTAAAACCTTAGTGCTCCTGAAGGTCTCTGAGCTCTTAAAAAAAGCTAAAAACAATGCACCAAATTCTGTTCTTCCTTTGCAGCTCCACTGATGTGACATGGGTACAAAGACAGGGTCTGACATTAGGAGATTAGCACAGTGCAGGTGGGATCCAGAGCACAACAAAAAGACTAGGTTATGATTTTTCCATATAGAAAGACTGATGAGAGACTCCTGCTCTGAGTGATTTCACTTTAGGTGACAGGCAAAGAAACAAACGGAATAGAGGACTGTGTGTATCTCTCTAACATGCTGTAGCAGTTTGGCTTCATATAATGGCAAGTGGGACTTTGGGGAGATACTCCTTGGAACTGTAAAGGCATAGGGAAAATGGAGTCACATCAGACACAGAGCCCTCCATCTCTCAGCACAGGAGCTATCTGCCCATAATACATGCTACGTTTACTCAAGAGTGGGCAAAACACACTTTAGATTCCATAAACACACCGAAATAAATTGTATCTTGGAATAGTAGCCTTGCCCCGTAAAACAAGGAATGGCACTGATATAAAGTTGATTTGCCTGACTGCCTACCAGAGAGCTTTACCCTCTAAAATCTAATCCTCTCCTTTAAGAGCAAATTTTTCCAAAATCACCTTGACAGCCAGTGTAGTCAGCTCTGAAGTAGGAAAGTTCAAACATATTGTGCTTCTATTGCCTAAATTTTAATTAGTCTGTGCATAAATGGGGAACTTTGAAGTTGTCTACACAGCGATTTTCATGTGCCCTGTTGGCTTGAAGAGACCAAAGACTCCAGTAACATTCAAAGCTGCCCTCTGCAGATGTGCAAATAATCCCACAAAGCGCAAATGTGGCGATTCAGGTCTTAGCCTGAAAGATCTTTTTAACAACACGCATGTTAATTCCAAAAAGACACCTTCCACACAGACCTGCAGGTCCCCTAACAATAGCTGCAAAGTCAGGTTCCCAGAAGTGCTGAGACCTGCAGACCTGGTACAGACCACCGTGTCTTAGTTTAGCCCAAGATGCTCTGAGCAACAAAAAAGTGTAAGTGATAAAATCACCCAGTTTGTAGAAAAATCAGGTTGTGCTCATTTCCATGAAAATCCCTGCTTTGGTTGAGCTACTTTTGACTTACGCTGAGAGATGAATTTGACCTGCTCTCTCTTTCTCATCTGTTGGGCTGCAGCTGTGCCCTCTAGCACTGTATATGTATTCCAAGCTCATCTAGATGTCGAAACAAAAGCACAAATTAGATGACAATCTTCCATTCTTTCTATGCGCTGCCAATACCTGTTTGTCACTATAATGGTATTAATCATCTTTTATTTATAGCGGAACATTGGAAGCTTCCATTTTCCCCTTTTGATTTATTTGTAGGACAACAGGTGCACAACTTAAGCAGGTGTATGGATGTGTGCATATGTTGTGAGTTTGCTGATAGCCCCAAAACATCTTTAGTAAATTATTACTTGTATCAAAGCTGCCATTATTTTTATTTCATGCCTAAACTTAATTCCACAGCTGTTAGCTCCCACAGTTCATTATCTGCTTTGTATTGCAACCGCGGTAATGCAACTCATAAGTGCAAGACCTCTCCTCTCGCCCTCCAAAAAACCCCACAAACAAAACATCCCTAAACCATACACTGCTTCCAGTTTCTGAAACTTGGGAAAGGTACTGAAAACGTATCAACGGTTTCCGTTGGCAACTGCTGCAGAATAGCATGATACCGGTTCAACAGCTGACATGAAATGCCTTTCCGTATGTAAAGCTGTGCCTTAAACACACAAGGGACACTAAGAATAAACTTTGTACTGTCTTTTTCTTTTGTCTAACAGCAAATGTGTTGTGAAGAAGTGCTGGATGCTTCAAAAAAAATGCCGTTATAATTTTGAATCCAAGCTGTGAGAACACTCATTGGAGACAACTGTTCTCTCATGGGCTAGCCTTGAATAAACAATCACGGCTCTGTGTGATATTACTTCTTAACCAGATTCTAGCATTGAGCTGTTGCCTTGCTATGGTTACTTGCCTTTTAAACCAATGTTTCTTTTCCTCCCTTTTTGCCAAGATTCTTGCTTGCTTGCCAGTGGCTCGTTCTCATTTGAACTTTTGCCCTATTTTAATCTCCACCAAATTTTTACTCCAAAAGAACCTTTTCACTGATATCTTTTTGTTGTCCGGAATTTCTTTTCTGCGTGTGAGAACTTACTTGGGGACATGGTTTACGGGAAAGAGCCCAAGTGACTGTTCTTCTTCTGAGTATCCAGCAGCTGGCGGGCATCCGTGAGGAGATTAGAAAACAAAGCCACAACAGCATAAGACAGTAGCTACTCCTGAAATAAAATTAGATAGGAAAGAAGGACACACACGTATATGCACACAAACTACCAGGTCTTTCATTTGGAGATTTATGCGTGATTGTCAGCTCCTGAGCTTGCCTCACTTGAATTCATCTGAGGATAACACCGTTAAAACCCATGTAAGAGCATCACTCTGCCATGTGGGGGTCCAAGGCAGAATCCTTCACTTGTGCTGCGCCCCTGGAGCTGGCAGAACACTGGGGTCCCATGGATCATTTTAGAGTTATAGGGAAGGGGAATGTGTCTCTGGTTGCTTTGAGGTAAATCTCCAGGCAACCTGGAAGAAACGACCAGTAGCTTCTATAAAGAAGCTAGAATTCCTTTTACGTGAGGAGAACAGGTCATCTTGAAATATCTTCAGTAATTTTTTGTTATGTCTTTCATGGAGATTCTGAAATGAGAAAATAAATAGGAACTCACTGAAGGCTCTCTCCAAAACATTTCTAGCCACATAGTTGACTATTATTATTCCCACTGCTGAAAAAGAAAAAACCCACAGCGTTCTCTTACTTGCTTGCTCAGTTTCTTATTCATAGGAAGATGTCACTGTGTGGTTGCCTAAAAGAAAGGCCAGCACGTGCATAATACACATGTGCGTAGGTACATACATACATACATATATGCAAAAACACAGCAACAGTGTTTCTTACTAATATTTGTTATTGGTAAAATCCATTTTTGTACCAGAAGTACAACTGCCAAATTTCTGGTGTTACTGAAAGCACAGTTATTACTATTTAGAAATCTCTCAGTCTTAGGCAGTATAATTTTTGGCTGAGTTTTTAGTATAAAGTAAAACCTAGTTCAAGCCTCTAGGACAAGAGACCTCTTCAGTGTGTTATATGTAAAATGAACCAGAGTTAACATCCTTCTGGTACGTGCATCAGATATTCTGATAGACAAACCAGAGGCCAATGATTTAGTCATCTTTATTCACAGAATAATAAGGAGCTGTGTTCATAGACTAACATATATCTAAGACCAACTTTTCACCATTTAAAACCTTCTAACTGACATTTAAATGTAGGAAAACCAGCAAGTTTCCTCTTTCTTTTAAAACATAATCTTACCAATATTTTATATGTTAGAAGATTTTAAATTAAATCAGACAATTAAAAGTCTATCCTTGCTCACTCTTATTTATTAACTTTTAGACAGCAATTTTCTTCACAGTAGTGAAATCAATACTCTGAGATAAAATTTCTAACAAGAATTTCCTTTCTCATAAAATTTTATTGGCAATTTAATTTTTCATCTGTACTGAAATGGCAAAATGTAAAGCACAGTGCCCTTTTTTTGCTAGTAAAAAGTCTTTATTTACTTTGAAACACAAGCAGGAGGCACATTTTCAGCTGAGTTCAATCATTTTCTACGTCCTTGATATCTCTTCATTTGCACAGAATCCTGGCTGACAGAAAAACCACTAGCTAATTGACTACAGCATGCTTTATGTGCGGGTATTGGTTACAATCTGCTTCTCAACCCCCTTGTGTCTGACTTGGAAGTGGGCAAAAGAGCCCTTCCAAACACCGCACTGTACTGCACAGAATCAAGCTGTTGCCTTGGGGCAATTTACCCCTTAATGCCTAATATACAAAATTCTAGTTGAATCTAGCTGAATTGCTGTGTTTTGCTGTAGCATATGTCCAGCAGCAAATCATTGCACTACCTTGGGCATGGAGGGGAAGTAAAAGGGCCCAATGTGTCACTCATTCCAGGATGGGAACACAGACATTTCTATGAGAAAGACAAAGTCCTTTCCCATAAAAAAGTAGGAGACAAAGAAGGCAGATTATTCAAAGCCTTGCGTCAGGTTTGGCCACATGGTAGTAATGCTTTACTCCATTCTAGGCTTTCCCATCTGGTGGTTTCAAAGTTATTTGTATAGTATGAGTCACCAGAAGATGCCGAGGTGGACACAAATATTATGCCCATGCAGGGACACAGTCAAGGTAGGTAACTTCAGTCCAAGACTCACACTGACACCCACACCTAATGCAGCTCCTGCTGCATGCTTCTTTCTTGCGCTGGAACTGGCGTCTCTGGCGAATGGAAGCCTCCTTTGATAGCTGGCTCCTGTGTGGCGAGCAAAACCAGCACAAAATGGTACCTCACAGAAGCGTGGATGAGAGCACACACAGCCATGCTGTGTCACCAGCTGTGCCGCTCCCACCAGGTAGCAATTAGCAAGGAATTTCCCCCGAAATATGTAGGTGCAATAATCCTAAACTGCTGGCATTCCCCTTCATTCGGCATCACAGCTGTTCTGGTAGTAAGTCAGGCTCAAACAGCCAGCATAGCCCAGCCTTGGGGAAGGAGGTTTCTCCCCATACAATGCTCACTGGAGTCCCAGTGCCGAGTGTCACTTTCCCACACTGAGCAGTCCCTTGATCTGTGAGTAGTGCCCATGACTTCTACAGGGGACTACTCGCAAAGGACAATGCGGCTCAGCAGGTGCTTTGTCAATGTGTGGCCTCGACTCATTCATCGGTGACAATGACCCCTGTAATCATTTACAATGCCTTTGGGCCTCCCTGTGTAAAAAAAGTGGTGCTATGCCAAGCCAAAGGGAGAAAAACTTCTGCGGCGGTGGTGGCTTTCAAACCAGAATTGTGAAGCATTATTTCCATAGAGAGATGAAATAACAAGAAGTGGGAAGGATGAGAAAACATGAAAGGAAATAGGCTTAGGGAAAGAGAAGCTGGAAGTAATCAATAAATCATAGAATAAAGTAAAGAGAAAGAACCTTTAAAGTGCCCAAGTTTAAATGTCAAGAGTATTAGAACAAAAGAACTCCTAGTAGGAGAATGTGTGACAGAGGAATACACTGAAACTCTGACAGAAAGCACGCTCGCTCCTGAGCAGGGAAAAGAGTACAGACAATGAAGGGCAGCAGAGAAGAACAGAGTAAGAAATTAGGAAACTCTGTAGGTTCCTCTTCCTTAAACAGTTTGAACACACAGGATTGATATTATAGTTTCTAGAAGATTCTGAGGAGTAAAACTGGAAGAAAAAAACATCACAGTGGTGGAAAAGATCAGTTATAGATGATACAATATGCTGGGAATATGCTATCACATATGCATGAAGGTATGCCATCAATATTGCAGAGTAATAGGATCTTGCTTACATTGCACTACACCAAAAAGAAACAGAGCCAGCCAAGGCAGAGCTGTTGTTACATTTATCCCTAGACAAATTCATACAGCTAAAATTTAGAGGTTTTTCTAATGACACTTTTCAGTGATGCACTTAAGCTCACATAGGTCTAGTCACCTAGCTCTAGGAACATGTGTTTGCCCCACTGAAATCTGTGTATATAAACATACACTTAAAGTTAAGCTGGTACTCAAAATGTTTTTCCAAGCTGAAGCCTACGTGCTGATGGATTACCTAGTTAGCTATAAATTGCATGGTTACATCTGGTTTTGGCTACTGGCTCAGAACCAGATACCTATTCTGTTTGAAGAAAGTTTAGAATGACTGTTATTGATGTAATACAATAGATCCTTCTGGCACCACAGGCATGCACATTGTAAAAACAAAATTTTCTGTTCAAATGCGGTTTGCAGTCAACTGAGCGAAGGCTGCTTATGCTCTCCTCAGCAGAAAACTGTAAGGAAAGAAACTACCATGCTTTGATGTACCTTCAAGATCCAAATTTGAGACGCCCTCACAGAGGCTGCTGGGACACATCTGTCCCGGCGAAAGGCAGACAAACCTCTGGCCCCGTGCTTTGGGTGAGGTGATGGACTTTGTGAAGTGTGGCAAGTGTAAGGGCTCCTGCAGCTATCCTGCCATGCTGAAGGGCAGCAGAGCATCACCACAGCTGTTATTAAGAGCCCTGGCAGCATTGCCCACTGCACAGGCCTCTTCTTTGGGCCAAGGGCTAAACAGATACCCTCTGCAAAATGCATGAGGTCAGGGTATGGCTGTAGTATAAAGCCATTAAAAACCACACACATCGGGTATTTGTTGTTGTGGGGCTAAAGCATTACCTAAAATCTACGTGAACCACTCAGTGGCAAGGGAGAAAAAGTACAATGAATTAATTGGTTGTAAAATTTTGCAAGTTTGGATCCGGTGGTGATACTGATAAGGAAACAGAGAAGCTTAGTCCATTTCAAAGAGTCTTCATTAAACTATCTTGCCCTTTTGCTGTATGCACACAAATGACAGTCCTGATGTGCAACAGTAATGTCAGCAGGTAAACTGAATGTTAATGCTTGTGTTAATGTCGCTGATCATGCCCACTATAAAAAAAGAGACGTTTCGAAAAACCTGACGGGTCTGATGTGAGCAGAGTGCTGAATCAGGAAAAAAAAAAAAAAAGTTACTGCAAGTGCTTATTTGACAGCAAAGGATTTTGTGGTATGTCTCAACGAGACATTTAAAATTTCACTCATCATTTTATGAAATGTCTCTCATTCAAGTTGTCAAAGCCTGACAGGCTTGTTAACAACATCAAGGGATGAATGGTCCTTCATCTTCTTGCTCTTGCTCAACTGAATGATCGATGAACAAACTAAAACTGACAGCTGTTGCAAAGATATCAAGAATCAAAGGAGATACAGAAGATGTTGCTAGTACTCCCTGTGTAACTTCACCTAAAGAAGTTGATATTCCATTCAAGAAAACGTTGGAAAAGCAGGAAGAGCAGTAGCCTAGATTCTGGCCTTAAGTCCAGCTGTTCTGCCTACTCCAGGCAAGGCCACTGGAGTGGCACAAGGCAGGACAGCTCACGAGACTGGGGTCCATTAACTATCTTCTGCTTGCAGGGGTCTGCTTCCACCAGGAACCAAGGAGCTGGGAACCCACTGAACGAATAAACATGAAAGGTTGTCAGAGTGTCCCCAGGATCTGCACAGTATATTGACAAATTTCACTCTTAGAACTGCAAAACAAAATCTCAAGCTACAGTCTTTTTGTTAAATATTCGACCCCCTTGAAAATTTCAGGATTTTTTGGTGATGTTAGCTCTCACTTTAAATTAATGTCTTCAGTCCACATCTTAGTTTCCCTGAATTTCCCAGTAAAAAAAAATGTAGTGATGTGCCTGAAATACGGTGGTTTTTCACTTGCTGAAAGCCAACTATGACCAGATATACTTGAAGCCTTATCCTAAGAATTAACCTGGGAATCAAAGCATGTTACATGAATAAATGGCCACATAGGTCAGCTAAGGTTTTGAACATTAGATCAACATTATGACAAACCATGAGAACGACATGCAGACCAAGAATGACTCCAATCTCAGGATGTGAAATACATTGAGGGGAGGGTAGGGGGGGGCGACGGGGCACAGGGACATTCTATGTAGTCTGCTCAGGGGCATTTTGTGATCAGGAAGTCAGACATCATTAAATAAATGCTTTCTTAGAAGTTATTCAGCTCTCTCCTATCAAGCCAGCAAGGTCTACACTGAAGTTGTTGCATGCTTGGCCAACGTGTTAGACTTTAATGGTGGGATGACAGGCTTGGCATATTAGGGGAGAACAGTAGCTATAATTTCTCTCAACTTTGGCAAGACTTTCAGTACTGTCTACCACAATGTCACTCACAAAACATCCCACGAATCGATGAATTAAAGAGTAAATGAATGGACAGTGAGGTGGACTGTAAACTGACAGAACTGCTGGGCTCAAAGGCTTGTGATCACTGGCACGTCCAGATGAAGGCCAGTCACTAGTGATGTACCCCAGGAGAAGACAGTGGGATCAGTACTATTTATCATCTTCATTAACAACTTGAATGGTAGGACAGAATGCATCCTCAGCAAGTTTGCAGATGCTATAAGACTGGGAAGAGTGATTACTAGACCAGATGATTGTGCCTCCATTCAAAGGGATCTTTACACACTGGAGAACTAGGCTGACAGGAATCTCATGAAATTAAGTAAAAGTACATGTCAAGTCCTGCCCTGTGGATGATCCGTCCCATGCACCAGGACAAGCTGGGGCCAGCTAGCTGGAAAGTAGCGTTGTAGAAAAGTCCCCGGGGGGTCCTCGTGAATGACAAGTTGACCAGGGTCCGGTGATGCGCTCTCATGGCAAAGGTGTCCAACAGCCTTCTGGGCTGCACTCAGCAGAGCATCACCAGCAGGTGGAGGGAGGTGGTCCTTCCCATCTGCTCAGCACTGGTGAGACACACGTGGGGTGCTGGGTCCAGTGCTGGGCTCCCCAGTACAAGCGAAGCATGGACTTACTGGAGCAGGTCCAGTGAAGGACCACAAAGATGATTAGGGGCTTGGAGCATCTGACATACGAAGAGAGACTGAGAGCTGGGACTGTTCAGCCTGGAGAAGAGCAGGCTCTGGGGGATCTTATCAATGTGTGTAAACACCTGATG
>Ga0181612_144380_pt1 | contig 22209 bp, 12 predicted proteins | sample HoacroProtozoa21_FD_119630 | JGI IMG/M metagenome (GOLD analysis project Ga0181612, IMG submission 119630) | Hoatzin crop microbial communities from Cojedes, Venezuel. Combined Assembly of Gp0051906, Gp0051904, Gp0051908
CATAATGATGAACAATATACAAAGCACATGTATAGCAATTATTATAAAACATGTATTTGTAGTGCAAGTCAAAATATAGGGACTCTACTCATACTGGCCAGCTAGAGGGAAACACGTGATTCTGAGTGATCAAAAAGAGCCCCAAATTCAAATTCAAACTCATGAAAGCTGACAGTATTACAGAGTACAAAAATATGGTGAAAATTTACACATTACACATAAAGTACTTAATTTTTTAATAGTTTACAAATAGAGATCTACAGATATGTTTCCAATTAAGCTGGCTTTTACTACCCACCTATTGTAATACTCTAGGTATGGTTACATATACCAAAAGAACAAAAAATCCCATAGCATAGCTATACAGCAACATATTAAGGTCTGAAGATTAGACCAGTACAAGTTAAATATTTCACTGGTTTACTAAACTGACATTTTAAATCATTTACAGTAAAAAAAAAATCTTATAGACTTGTCTTTGAGACTGAAACAGAGTGTCCTTTATTAGTAAATTATTCAGTATTTAAAACAAGGGTTTGAGACCTTACAAGAAGCCTCTCTAGGCAGCTGGCATGAAAAATCAGGTATTTTAAAGGCAGAGTTTCTCAATAATGTAATAACTGATTTCTATTTTAATCAAACTAAACTAACCATTACTTTTCTGATTCTTTTGAGCTTGTGTTCCTTTAGGCTTTATACGTATTTCTGGCAGCTTATTTGGTCTCCACTTTGTCCACATTGGCTGGTTTTCTTTTTTCCAATGGCGATACGGTAATGTTCATTTAATAGTTTTTACACACAAATAAATAACGCACTGTTAACTCTACAACTAAGAGGAATGGGTAGGATGCCTATTGCGTAACAATACAGAGAGATCAAGTAAGGCACGGGACAGATACAGCAACTCCACTTCATGGGATTTTCCTGTTTTTTTCCTTTCACATAGTAACACTAACAAATTTCTTCCAGTGTTTATTTTTTAAAAGGTTTTTTTTTCTTTAACTTTGCTTCTTGTCTATCTCACTCTGTGTGTAGGTGAAATGTAGGATAGAGGCCTTCAATGTTTTGCTTCAGATGCCAGTTTACAAAAAAGAACGAAACAAACTTTGAAACAGTTCAGACTAGTACCGCTTTTTTTTCTTCTTTTTTTTTTTTTCTTTTAACACTGATGAACCTGGGTTTTGATTTTTCTTTCTTTCCTTCTCGCTCTCTCTTTCTTTTTTTCCTTGGTTATTTTTTTTAATACACACGTGTCATGCTGTTTCAGGGGTATCCTTTAGCTGCACTTGCAAGACTTTACGATCATGTTGGACAGTTGTTCAATTTTGGGTGTTTTGCCAATGTAGTAGAGGATGGTGAGGGGTTCCAAATCCTGGGACACGCAGCAGGGAGAGGCAGAAGCTTCTGGATTTATGGTGTTATATAAGCTGAGTACCTAGAGGGAGAAAGGAAAAAAGAGAGAGATTAAGACAGCTACCTCTGCCTTTCTGCCACTGCAGAGCAAATTCCTTTCTGCATCACTTCCTCCCACAGTGCCGGAGAGAAAGCCCAGTGAAAGCTGTATGAAGAATCCTGGATTTTAGGATTTCTTTAGCTTCTCCAGTTCAATCCGGCATCACAATCTGCCTGAGTTTTCTAAGGTTTTATCCATACAGTCTTAAACCTCAAACCAGGCACATGACTGGAGCTTGCCTTGCAAGCACAGCCCTTTGAATCAACATGCACACTGTACTGATATGGAAAGAAGAAACGGAAAGGGCTTTATCTTCAGAGTGCCATTTGCTGTTGCAGGATTTTGGCACCAAAGGCAGAAGAGAGCCCTTCACAACATAAGCACTCCTCTGCTTTTCCTCTCTGGCTACATTTTACTAAGCCCATTAATGCCACCCTGCAAGCACCAGGACTCAAGCTGCTATTAATCCTCTTGAGAATCAGCTGTGGTGAAGTTCGCAGCGCTGGTGCTTTATGTCACGTTGGATTCATACGCACGGTTCTCTGCAAGGGAAGTATGTAGGGTTACCCGCTGATGATGCATAGGTATTTCTGAGGATGCCATTAATGTGTTAGCCAAACACCAAGTGACCTTTTCCTAGAACTTCAACTCAACATTTGCAGCTTAGAGAGACAGAAGATCTGTTCAGGACAGCAACACTAACTACTTTATTAAGCAACTTCTGACTCCTTAGGCAACTATCCAAACCACATATTTGTGACCATGACAGTTATTCTTCCTCTTTCCTTTAAAAACAAGTGCTGCTCCAGAATGTGTACACTACTACTCCATAACCAGCATGGAAACATACTTACCTTATTTATATCTCTGCCTGCTGACCTTGCTAATAGTACAATGCCACAGCCAGTGATGGCTACAAAGGATATCTATACCTGGGTCTGTAAGTGCAGGAAGAAAACCCTGTCATGCCTTCACAGTCCAAAGGGAAAGCGAGCTGCCCCTTGGACTTGAAGAGTTCTCTCTGCTGGTTGACATTGATCTGGTATTTTAAGGCAGGCTTGAAAAACAGGAGACATCATTCTTAGTCTGGACCTGAGGGTGAAATTCTTACTTTATGACAACTCCAATGCAAATGTCTGCCTCTTGTATTTACTGTCTAGACACCCTTATTGACAGTTGAGAGAAATAAGCACTTCACAGCAGAACACTACTCATCCTAAGGCAGTTGGCTAAAATACCACATCTAATCATTAAAATAAAAAGTCCCATCTCAGACAACTATCAGTTCTTCGGCATCCCAGACACAAGATTCCTCCTTTGCATATAAATTATCAAAGCACAAGAAGGAATACATCTTCTCAAGTAAAATAAGCACATATATCAGTACATTTTCATGAAATTCAGCGTGGTAGCATATCAGTAAAAATGAAAAATGAAAAAGTGCCAGTCATAAAAGTAGGCGATACTCAGGTGGAATGGCTCAGCCCTTTCATCACTCTGATAGTGCCTCCCTCAGTGCCTTTGCTGATTGAACTCATCGTGCCATCTTCCACTCATGCTCTGTAATGAAATGCCCCTTCCCAGGCAGCTTCCCAAAGCTACACCAAGCTCATACTCACAAAAAGCATTCAATCCATCCATATGTCATATCGATGAACACATAAACCAAAAAATCTCTGGGCCAATACATTCCTACTGCTTCAAGTCCCTCTACAGGGCCACATTTCACCATCCTTAAGTTATTGAGACAATAGATACAAGCTTTGGGCATTGGTGCTGATGTCAGTCCTAGAAACATATTTCACCCTGCAGTCATAAAATAGAAGTGAAAATTAGCAAAATCTTTACTTACTCTGCTGTGCTGAGTATCTGAGCTCCATAAATACGGGCAGGCTCCTGCACAGAAATTAGCATGATATCCTTTAGGTTCATGAATCCACTTCCAGCCAAGATCCCTCTTGAAGTCAATATAAAGTGGACGCAGACAGCAATTATCCTGCACGTTCCTGGGAAATGAAATACAGACAAACACATCAGTCATAACAAAGACAACACAAGGAACAAAAATAATCCAGTTGCTTGCTCCCTGAATGATGCTTTACAGGCAGGCAAGTCTGAGTCCCCCAAATTCACAACCAAATCACATCAACAGTAGCTTATACTGTAACTAAAATCAGATGCTTAGACACAGCAGGACTTGCTTATACAGACAAAGTCATGGTTTCCCTGGAGGACTAGCAAGTATTTTTCTCTAGGTCCTACTGAGTGGCCGCTCTGCGTACGTGAGCATGGTGGAGGTGACAATTTGGCTGTAATTATGGGGCTGATGGGCCTGGGAGTGATCCTGGATGGAATTCAGCTTCTGCTTTCTAAGGCCACAACTTTTCTCATCTGCCACTGTCTCTGCAGGATTGGAGACTGCTTGGCAAATACCTGCTGCACACAGACCCCATGGGTCTGCAAATGAGGGTTCACGCTCTGTGTAAACGCCAGCCACAAAGAAACATGACAAGCAACTGCACTACACCTCACAGGCTGGCACTACTATGTAAGTATACTAAATATGTATGAATAGTTACCTAAAACAATAGGCAGCATCTAGAGCACGCTTCTTCCGCCGACTGGGCTGTTGCGACTCAAGTCTGTAGGAGGGTAATAACATTAGCAGAAGATGTGGGGTCTTCCCACTGTATTTTTTCCTATTGGACTTTAAAGCTTTCACATCACCACTGGAATATGTGTAGTCATCAATACCTTCAAAAAATACATTTTGGTGATAAATATTGTGTTGTTTTTTCTTCACAAATTAAATAAACCATCTTTTTAAAAAAATTCTCTCAGAAACTGGGCAATGATGGTGTCAGCTGAGCATTTTTACTGGGGAAGTGGGGGCAAATTTCAACCCAAGATGCCTAAGATATTCACAGTTCTCGTGTTATCTATTGCATCAGCCCTCCCACATTCACAGCCATTTCATTGTATTTCAGTACATTTACCAGAACTGTTGAAATGAGTAACAGAAAAGATTACTTCAGTCACCGCATCTGCATTGCTTAGTTTCAAATGCCCCAAGCAGTGATGCTTTTGTCACTTCACACAGGGCAGTACTCCCATCTTTTAATAGCTATTTACCTTTTAAAACCCTGTAACACCATTAAAGCTGCTCTGGATACTTCACCTGCATTTCCCACTGCTTACTTCCATCCCATTAGTTTTCTCCATTACATTTACCTCTTTCTAATGTTTGTAAATTTTATGTCTCCCATTGCCAGTTTATTTAAAGCTGCTAATTTTTCCTAGAAAGTTAGTTATTCTAGCCCCTTCTTTCATATGGGCACAGCAAGGACACTGCTCAAAATATTTCTTCTGGAAGTGGCAATCAATGAACTCATATTTTGTGTTTTCTCTTGAAACACTAACTGCCTTACTAGCTTCTTATCATGGCAATAGCACAGGCAAAAGACTCAAGGTATTAGCCTTTCCTAGGAGTCCAAACAGCTCATGTTATGCCTGTTGCAAAGACCCTTCTGAAAATTAACCTCCCGAACCAGAAAACACTACCTAAATAGAAAAAGATGGACATTTCTTTTTGTAACATTTGCAATTAGTGACCAAATATCATACTAACATTTTTTTAAATACACACAACGGCTTTAATCATACATACATTACATGTACCTACTTAGAGAAAAAATTCCAATGCAGTGAAACAATGGTTAGAAAAACTTTATACCTGACAAAGAATATAGCCAAACCCTTGGAAAACACATGAACCAAATCATGATATACTTTACTAAATGAGAACAGTATAAACAGAATTTGGGATGGTTCTAATACAGACATAGTTTCATATGTACTGGTGGATGATAACTATAGCACGGCCAATTAAGTAACATTTCCCTTTTTAAAACTGAAACTTTAATGGAGCTTATGTGACCTTGATATATTTACTCTATATCACCTTGTCTGCTGTCCATAAGAAGCACATATATCCATAACCCTAACTACATGCTGTTGTTTATTTTTTAATCCCCACTCAATCCAATCTTTAAATTTTTACCAGGCTGTCAGCATAAAAAATACTTTGTGTAACTAATTTACAAATATGCTACAATAAATTCTACGTGCCAGTGCGGGTATATAGAGATAATCGATGTTAACTAACTTAGTTCTGCTGACTTCACCTGAGAATCAGACTTCCACTGCTGAAAGTAGGAGCACACAGAAAGGCACACCATTGCTGTTTCTTCAACCCACAACGCACTGGCAGTAAAACACTGCAGGACATCCACACAAGTCTAGCACCTATTGTTCAGCTCTTCCAAAACTGACTGATGTCATTGCTCAGAGTAATTTAAAATATTACTGATGTGACCAGGAGAAAAAAAACAAAAGAGTAGCTGGAGACATTTAGTGTGCCTGAAGAGCGGGAAGTACGTGTGCAGGTATCTACAAAGACTGGGACCCTCTATACTCAGTGAAGACAAAGGAAGGTGCTTCTGTGAGTAAAACAACAACCTGCTGCCTTACCTATACTTCGAAAATTTGCCACAAGTATTGTTTAACACTCATAAAACACAGCACGTTCACACACATATTTACTGCAAGCAGCTTAGATGTGTGCCAAACATCATCCCAATTCTACTTTCCAGCAGTAGCCTTCTCTACTAAGCCTGAACTGTTACAGTGCTAGGATGGACAGCAGTCAAAAGGTTTATTTTGAAAATATTCAGCAAGTTTTCTCATGACTACCCAACAGTGGATGGTCTACCATGCAACAGTCTTCCCTACATCCTAAATTTTATGTATATTCAGTGTGCATGCTGTAAACTGTAACACAGACACTTAAGGACGTCAAAGCTGCATGCATGGAATGAGATGGCTTATTTATGCCATCTGGTTTTAGAATAGTTCAGCTGATATAGTTTTACCCTTGTGCCTTCAATACCACTTCCTACCAGCTGAGAATCAAGCGTTTCAAACGAGCAAGTTTTCCATCAGCTGAATGCCAGAGAGGCAGTAACGGCTCTTTGTTTTCCTCCTCGGTTAGTAAGTACCACAACATCTTAAAAAGTTTTTTTCTTTCGTTACCTGCAAATCTTGCTTCAAGCTCCTCACTTTTATTTGGGATGATATAATTATTGGAAGGCACAAAGGTGCAGCATGGACAATGTAAGCTTATCTTAAATCCAAGGTTCCTGTCTGCAAAACATAAAAGTAAGTGGGGTTGGTTTTTACAGATGGAATGATCCTGAAATACTGCTGAGTTAATGGAGGAGCAGTTGGGGCAGGAGTGAAGGCAAAGAGCACTTGTTGTCACCTCTGTGATGGAGCCACTCATGTACAGCCTCAGTGACATCAAAAGACAACCATTCTCCTTCAGCTCGTGTTTTAACTACTTTGCTGTCGATGTAGCGCTGTCCTGGTGATGACAACTCTTTAGATTTTAGAACCTACAAGAAACAACAAATACAATTGCCTACAGGTTAAGATTTACCTGTTTTTTATTAAAATGGACCACCAACATTATAAAATAGCAGAAGAAACTATTACAGCTCAAACCGCTATGCAGCAGATGTACATTCAGGCATATTTTCAGAAAGCATTTTCTTAGGGTGCATGGGGAGAGGAAGGTGATATAAAAACACCCTAATGAAATCAGCTTATGTTCCCAAGCAACACATATTCCTGTCTAAGAGAAATCACACAGAAAGACTGCCCTGAAAACTTGTCCTGCAACACAAGTGGTCAAGTGATCATAGTAACTGGAACATCAAGAGAGGCTATTTCACCTTCTTCAGTAATACTGACACTGGTTAGAGCATAATACCAGATGCTAATGCAAGGCCTGTAAAATGTAGTCTGTACGCTGAAGACATTATATTGCTCACCCATAACTAATCTGTATGGTATTGCCTTATTCATGCTTCCAGCCCTCCCTCTGACTTCAGGTACTAGTCATACATTAAAGAGAAAAAAAATTATTGTCCATACAGGTAACCTAGGGGCATGCAGACACAGCCTGGTGTGAATCATCGCCACACATGGATTTGTGCAACAGGCAACGCTGCTCCCATCCAAACTTTGATGCCATCTGTATTTGTATTTGTGTCAAAAGTTTCAGCAAAGCTTGTAACTGAGCATGCAATAAAAAAATACCTGTACAAAAGAAACCCAGTCCCTCCCCCAAGACACAGTACTGCATGCCTAGAATTTCCAGTGCCCACAATCCTCCTCCTATCTAAACAATTCATCGAGTGCCTTTGCACATACAAGCCTAGCCTGCTATTATTTACCCTAGCTCTAGGATGAAAACAACTGGACTTTTGGCTGCTAACAGGTTTCTGTTTTCCTGGTTATTACTATGTTGATAGTTTTGCCATGCAGGAAGCTGGAATGCCATACAACATTAAGTCAACTGCAATCAAGATACCCCATGAGAACATCACTTTGTAACTTCTAGCATGCCAGCTATGCGACTTCATATATTGTTTCGGCTTCTTCCTCTAACCATCCAAGTCCATCTCCAAATGCGTAACTGACAATGCCTCATTGTTTCCTCCTATTCTGTCAGCCCAGATCAACCTGACATCTAGCAAATTCTGCTGTAATAAAACAATGGTGAAACTGCATAATACATGTAAAGAAAAATATTTCAAAAGAGGTGTGAAATTATGTCATCATGTTAAAATTAGGCTTTTCATAATTAAACAGAAAAGCAGGTTTGAAAAGGCCAGATTCTGTCCAACATGTAGAGCTTCGCTATTTATTTCAAGGGGGTGGTCGACCTCTCAAAGGCCAACAGTGCGTCTCCCACAGTAACATCCGTCTTCTGAGAAGAACATGACACGCTCTTTGCCTTCTTTCTGATCAACACGTTTAGCAAAAAGACATGAGAAGATGTTGGTCCAAGTCCAGAAAATTACTGTGCCCCTAGTAGGCGATGCTGAGTTCTCCAGTAGAAAGTGAGGGCACTCGAACATTGAGCATTGGGACTCCTTTTTATGAGGCAACCTTCAAACAAAGTGTTTGAACAACTGTTTACAGAGAGTCTGGCAGCAGCACGGGGACTACCATTGCTCAGAAGTGCCAGAGGGATGAGAGAATCAGTAATCAATGCTGGGAAAGTCCCAAAGAAGTACAAATATAACTTTGCCTTCCCTTTGGTCTTTATCAGGTCAACTCAAGTGTTTCTGAGGATGTAACGCAGCTGTCATTCTGCAAAGATGTGTTGGGGCGGGAGGAGTGGGGGTGTGAGGCAAACGGGACACAAGAACTTGGCTCATTTCTCTCCCTTTCTGCACAGTCATATCTTTCCAAAGACTCCAGAAACTGCATACCTCAGTTTTGGCAGTGATGTAAGGATCTAAAAGTAAGTAATGTGCCAAAAGCAATCTCCTGATGTTAACTATAATTGGTCTTAGATACATTCTGAAGACTCAGCTGTGCCTTAGTATCCAAAATAAAATGTCTTTATCCCAATCCCATTGCTACCAAAAGACAAAGCCAAGGGCTGGCAGTGTGTACCTGGCATGAAAGGCATTTGTAAAACTACAAGAAATCATCACTGCACATATGCAATGGTACAAAGAACATCCATCCTCATCGATGAACGGAATGACAAGAAAACTGTTTGCAGGTTTCAAAACTGTAGGACACTGTGGATTAAAAGAGCTAGATATTATTCATGCTATGGTAGCTATGATATCTGGGCTTCTCTCCATGTTGTTTATGCTGCATGTTCAGGAAGAAAATTATGAAGAATGAGCTAAAAATTCACGAAGTATGGCATAATATGGTAACTTGATAGTGTTAGGGTGTTGTATGATCTTAACAACCTGATAGCTTGTAAGCAAGAATGATCTAGCCGCACTGTTTCCATTTTTTCCTTCTTCTTCTGTTACATCTTTGCAAGTGTGGAAAGCTAATGGATGATCAAATCCTAGGCTGGATCCTCAGCGTCTATTTCCTCCCACAAAGTAAGTTGATGAAGGACTCTTCGCTTCTTTTCCTACACTGCATTCTATGTTTCCATCCACACTGAAACAACTGCACTCTACGCAGTGGTAATCAAAGTGGCCTCTTCGTAGGAATCTATCAGAAAGCTTAATAGCTACAATACATTCTTCAAATGAGTCTTCCAGAAATTACTACAGGAGATAAGCATTTTAGGTTTTTCTCTGCCATCTTCCCCCTTTGGTTTGCTTCTTTGTACTTCGCACTACATTTCTGGTCTTACCTTCCCCATCAACAGCACACCTTTTTCTTCCAATACACCCTCAAGCCTACAGTCCCATGGAAAAGCTTTTCTTTCAGTATTTCCAATACTTTCTTCCTACTAGATCAACTAGTTTAGTCGTAAAAAAGAAGAAAAGCCTTTTCTGTGCCTTGCAGCTTTTGTGCCTGAAAGCTCGCCTAATTCTTCATAGAATCATAGAATCATTTAGGTTGGAGGAGACCTTCAAGTTCATCGAGTCCTACCGTTAACCTAACACTGTCAATTCCATCACTAAGCCATGTTCCTAAGCTCCGCATCTATACATCTTTTAAATACCTCCACAGATGAGGCCTCAATCACTTCCCTGGGCAGCCTCTTCCAATGCTTCACAACTCTCTCAGTGAAGAAATTTTTCCTAATTACCTTTACCTATAAACATTGCCTTGCCTATAAACACTGCCTTTCCTTTATGTTTAGCCCATCGTCACCACATCAAACACTGTTATCAGCAATGTTGCTGCACAACTTGTATCTGCAAGAACTAAATGAAGGCCTAAAAAGTAGACCTTTGTGCAAAAGAGTTTTCAGTGCGATAAAAATATTAACTGAAGACAAGGGAATAAAAAAAAAGCCCACAGGAGGGAAGGAAGACTGAGTTAAACTTTCCCTTTAATCTTTTTGCATTTCCATGTGGCATCTTGTAAACACTCCCTCTTAAAGAGGCAGAAAGAGTTGGGTATGTCTATGGGTCATGACGTGGGTGGATAGGGCTTTCAGGGTCGGGGAGTACTGTGCACAACCACCTGCATGCAGAGATGATAGATTCAATCACCTGCATGAGCAGGAGACAGTTTACACACACACAGAACCTCACCCCCCCACTTACATGCGGCACATTTGAACACCTGCATGCACACGTAGCTGATGATGCACAACAGCTGCACGCCCGCAGGTGCAAGCACGCATGCCTGCACACACGCGTGAGCGAAAGCTCAAAGTCAACAAACTCAAAATCCAGGTTGTGCAAAATCTCTACAGCTTCTGAACATGGGCACGTTCTTCCAGGTATATCAGAGTATTTGGTCTCACTTTCAACAGAGTGATAATGCAACGCTGCCTTTTCTGAGGAAGGATTATGGAGGGAACACCTGCATATGATCACTTTATGTGGGGATGAGCAGAATAGGTAGATTTGTTACCATAAGGTTATCCAGCAGATTTCTAGCTGAGTACACAGAGCAGTTCTCATTCAGTAGCCATGCTGTGAATTCTAACAACAATATGTTTTAGTCTACCCTATTTTTGTACGGGATTCCTCCCTTTCACAGGAAATCAAATAGTTAGCCAAAATGCTTGTTAATCTCTTCTTGACCAAGTATCTTGTACATTTAAGCCCTGGCTTCTAGCTATCTTTTTCTAGGGGTACTGCTAACCTTACCCTCATCAGTTTTTTTTCTATACTGACTCTTCTTAGAATACCTGGGGAAGAAGCTATCTTACAAATACCCATGAAGGATCTCTTAGATATCACACACGTGCAGCTACTGCCAGCAGATCAAGGCAAAACAAACACATGAATATATGAATAATGCAGTTAACTGCAGGAAAGGGCTCATGAAGCAGCCAGATGCAAACAAAGCATTGCTCCTGCTTGTACAGCTACACATGTTTTTAGGAATCTCACTTGGGGATCTTGGTGATGACAGCTCTCACATGCCACCCTCATCAGGCCTGCCAGTCTTCTGACATTTTATGAATAACATTGAAACCTACTCTTTATTGGTTCTGCAAAGGCATTCTGCTCAGTCTTTGGGGGAGACCCTCTGCTCTGCTGGCAGGGATTTGTCTGTGCTTCTCCTTGTCCGTTAGACGAGGCCAGACCACGATGCTATCTTGGAAGCGTATCCCAAATCAACATGACCAGGGCATTCAGCGGTGAAAAGCTTCAGTTCTGTCACAAACTGCTTTCAGAAGAACGACCGGCAAGTTTCCAGAAAACACTGATCTCTCAATTACTTCTGCCACCTGCTATGCTTATTTTTCAGATCAAATGGACGGCATTAACTGAAATATGTTTTTTAAAATTTCAGTATCAAGTAGCTGAAATCTTCATTAAAATACTGGAGGATGAAACTGTTTATTTATATGCACATATATTTATATTCTCAAGTAACTATCACACAGTTCTGAGTATAAAAATAAGGACAAGGGCTGTCTTAGTCTGTATTTTGTAAACTGTAAAGTATACTGAGAACACTACATAATTCATGATAACAAACAAAGCAGGATGTTTGCAAAATTAGCAGAAATATGGCTTCTTTAAAAGACGGGGCATATAAGAGGCTGATACAAGCAGAGCAGCAGCAGCATTTGGCATAAGTGTAATTATACTGGTTCAAAAACAAAACCAGAAAACCTCCAAAACCCAGGACTCTGTTAATAGAAACGTAATTATTTTGCTCAAATTTTCCTTTGCCTACTCCCCTTCTCATGCATATAGGCAGCTAAAGCAGGGGATAACTGAATGAACACATTAGTGTATGTATTCTAGACAATAACCACTGAGACCAGACACCAGAACAGCCTGTCTTTGTGACTCATTACACACATAAAAGGAAAAAAACTGACAGAAAGACACAGTGGTTCTTTCAAATAACTACAACTCCAGAACAGCAACTTGCTTAGTTTATGTCAGATTTGATGGTCTGGCCATTAAGTACTTCTAGTCTCCTACAGTTACCCCAGTCAGAGGCAGAAAAATAGGAAAATTACAATTAAGTATAATTTACAGTGGAATAGTTTTGGCTAATAAATTCATCACCTCCCCAGCAAGCATACAAACAAAAAACTGAATGTGGTTCAGCAGTGATGATACACAGGCTGATGCACCAATGACATACATCTGCTGCAGCCAAGAAAACCCCAGGCACACATCAAGGGCCAAGCTTCAGCAACAACAAGGGCATTTTATAGATGGGTTTGAGAATTATGGTCACCAACTGTTAGGAAATATTTCTGGCAACTTACAGTTTCTTAAAACAATTTGATCAACTTTCAAACATAATAATAAGATCATACGGCCACTTAAAAATATCTATCCTGTCTGCTGCATTGCCCTGGAACTTGGGATGGTCACTGTTGTTGGCCAGAATGGGTTCTGCAATCACTGAATAGCAGTAAATATGGCATTATCTTGTAAAAACCTGCTGTTAATCTGTTTTTCCTCTCCATTCATTCTGGACTGTCCGATCTCCTCCCTCCAGATGCTGTTGGCTCCTTGATATCTTCCTTCCTTCCCTTCTATTCTTTGTCATTTCAGACTCCTGTGATGTCCTTGTGTATTACAACATCTTGGCAGGCTCACTAATCTTTATTTTACTTATCAGTCGTTATCCATGGTTTCCACTCGAACTTCAAGGGCCTTTTAAAATAATGGAAATAACCTGACATATACTCGTAAGCTCCAAGTAAATAAGCCTAAACAATGAGATCCAGTGGTAAATGATGTGCTAATGCTGGTTAACATCAGAACAGAGATAAGTTCAGCTATGCACAACATCATGGCTGAAAACTGCCATTTAGGATAACCTCTTCTGAACTAGAAGAAACCTGCAGGGGACTCCAGCCTAACCCACTGCAGTGGAATAACCAGATTCCCAAGGTCTGCATATGCAGCCGCTTGTGGTTTCCAAATTCTTATGTACTACTCACCTTACCGAAAGATTCACTCGCTGCCTGGGTCCAGATTTCAAAGGTCTCCTCAGACAGCTCTCAGGGACTTCATCCAGCCCTTCCTGAAGCTTCAAGTTAAAAAATGACCATGCTAATTCTCAACCCTTTCTCACTCCCTGGTTGAGTTTGAGGTCTTTGATGGTATTTTGGACATAAGGATAAGCAAACCCTTAATTCTGTTGCAAACCTCTCCAGTTTCTTACTCATATGTGGAAACATGTGTTGTAAAGCGCAAAGCCTCCATATAGTACCTTTTTCCAGATAATTGGGAATCTACTGGCTATCAAAATCTTAGCTGCTTCTTATCACCACTAGTGCAAGATAGTGAGTGTATTTTTTCAAAAATTCTCAGTGTGACTTTTCAAGCTCTTCTTGTAACCACTTCTGCAAAAGAGTAATTCAATCTCTGACTTCAGTGCTATGGAGTTAAAAGGGCTTTACAGCCCCCCTGCTTATCAATGGAAGTCTTTCCATTACTCGCAAAGGTCTCTGAGTCAGGCTCAAGCTGAGGGTAGAATCTTTGGAGACTAGTATATGAGATGCAGAGTTCCTGCCAAAATACAAAGGTATGGAGCACTTGCCAAAGTTTTAAAAAAAGCCATAGCTCTCTGATCCATCTGCTTGGAACTTGCCAGACACGTTCTTCATGCAAACTTGCAAATAAAAAGAACATATTGCACACATAACCCAACCCCTTTATATATCTGGATGGGCTACAGCTGCAGTAGGATTTGCTTACAGCATTGGCTGCTACTCACTTAAAGGTAAAAGAAGGTGAAGTGTGAGGGGGTGAAGAGATGAGCGGCTAAAGCAGGTCAAAAAGGGAGGGAAAGTCACGTATGCCATGGAATCACTGTGACTGACTCATTGCATCATGCTCCAGTGAGGGCATGAGCTCTGGGAAGAGAATGGATCCTGAGAAGGGATTTCCTCTCTGTTTTCTCCCAAAGCAGGGCCTTCCTCCTGCCACTGAAGATACATGTGCAGTGTAAGTTGGGGATGCAGCCCCAAGGCCATTCAGTCTGATTTATGCTTAAGCAGGCAGGAAGACTCTGCATTGTGTAAGCAATAAACAAGAACTGAGGGTAAGGGGTCCTTCTCTGGGAAGATTCTGAAATACTGAGTGCAATTTCCTGCTGTTTAGGAGATTTTAAGATGGCTCCAAAGAAAGATTTTGTATAAAATGAAGCAAAACAAAAAAATCCTGTAAACTTATCTAGCATTTAGCTTTAACTTGCCAAAGGCACATTATGTTTTATTAAAATATCAACAAAGAGGAGCCAAAGTCAACAAAAACAGAGTGGGTTCTCCTGTCTTCTAGCCAAATCCCCTAGATCTTGCAGGGTTCTCCTGCGTTCATTTCCCCTTTAAGCACAGGTCTCTCAAGCCCTTCCTCTTCCTTTGTCCTGTCCCTGACAGCCATATCTCATGTTCACATGCATTTTACTGCAACATTTTGACATGCAACTTCCTTTGCTATCTGAGTATTTGGACTTACTGCTTCTTCTAAGATGCTGTCTTCTTCCATAAGCCACTCCTCTTTCTTCCCTTCCTCTTGCCCGCACTGTTCTCCAGAAGTCGCGATTCTGCTTGTGGTTTTCTCTGCCCACCACCTACAGGCTTCCACCCAAACCACTCCCATCCTCCTCCACTTTCTTCCGTCATCTATTCTTTTTTATACATGCTTCTCTCCAACAAAGCTTTCCACCATTTCCTACACCTCCGCAAAACAGCAATATTGCCTTCCCTGCTCCAACGGGCTCCCCAGCGCAAGGTCAGCCAGCCAAGCTGATGCCTCTCAGCCCAGTAACTACCACGCTGCGGTGCTTGGTTAAAACTACCCCACCGGACTGCAGCCCAAAGAGCAGGAACTCAAACCCAATGGCTGATTTCTGACCCATGTTCTGCACTCCAACGCTCCCCATAATGTACACGCACGGCAAATGGCAACACATCTGTCTATCAGCTCAGCACCCCACATTTCTACGCACGGTAGTGTCGAGCTGAGAGTACAAGCTGGCTTGTGCCAGTAGCTAATGGGGATATTATATACTTCTTCAAGTCGTCTTCAATAACTGCTCTGTTCCTGGCAGGAGGTGGCTGCATCTGAGATAAGGTCTCAAATCGCAGCGAATATGACGCAGAGATAAATACTTCCCTTCACCCACGCTTACAGATTATTTGCCAAAGGTAGTCTATACATGGTCTCCAGTGTACTGACTTTTTTATGTAGGGGATACAGTATTCGGAACCAACAAAAAAGGATTCTGTAACAAGGACAATGCAGCAATTACACTAAAATACACTGCAAATTAACTTCCTCTGTTCCTGAGCTGTTGCTGAGTGGCACGGGGAAGGAGGAGGAGGTTGGTAGAGTAGAAAGTTGTTAGCTCGACACTTTATGCTGAGTTTGGCACTTCAGAGAGCACTGTACGTTTGCCATTTAACATAACCTTGTAACGTTTCAGATCGCAAGGGTCTGATTTCAGGACAGCAATACACAAATTTTGAGATCCACACATACTACTTTAGATGTGGGTCACAGTGACGGCAGTCAATCAAAATCAAATGCCCCAGGTGATATCTGTAACACAGACATCCTGTGCCAGCTCACAGCCACAAATCCTGCTTCCTGGTATTTTCTTCCACAGCATTAGAGACGGCACTTTTTGGCAAGAAAAGAGAGCAAGGCCCCTCTGCTCCTGATTATACAGAGATCAGTCTGGAGTAACTCTGCTGCAGTCAGTGTAAATTGCCTCAGATTTGCACCGTGGAGATTTGGCCCAAATCTATGGTAGCTCGTTCTAAACGTATTCCCTAACTGAAAAACAAGACAAAACACTGTCTGAATCGAAAGTATTTGAACAATCGACTGTGGTTTAAATTTAAATCTGACTCATAATGGGCTAATATGTTCCACAGCATCTTCCTCCTCATACCTCCAAGCAGGGAGAGAGGCCCTTAAAGAAACGGGGGTCACCACTGTCTGCAGGGCAGACAGTTCTTCCTAGACCCCAAGCAAGCTCCACAGGTGCCCTTGTCATGGACGGGGCCCTCCCTGACATGGAAAGACCAAAGGTCTGCTCCTGCTTGCTTCAAATTATTAATTGCAATCTGACATCCCCTCCCAGGCTTTAACCTGGCGCCATTTCTTTGCTCCAGCCCTGTGCTCTGTAACATCCCACCGTACGTTATCCCTCCGTTCCACAGCCTCTCAGGTACCCACACCCACAACAGCTTAGGACAGCGACGATGATAAAAAACAGCGCTTCAGTTGCGTTTTTCATGATTCTTTATGAGGTGTTAACAAAACATGGCACCGCTTCCACAGGAAGTGATAATTACTCATTATTGTTTGACCGTCTGTACATAATAAAAATACCTTAAAAACAGTACCACACTGCTCTCTGAACAACAGCTTTTTGCCCTGCAAGGGTTTCCACTCATCCAGCTTTGCAGTAGTGCCTGTTTACGTTTTGGAATGCTTATTCATAAAAGACAAGCTTTTTTTCGAAGGGTGCAGGGACTTTATTCATAAATACAGAAGCACCTTAATAAAAGAAAGATGTGATGAAGCCTTCAAAGCAGGCAAGAAAACTGATGAACAAAGACATTCCCATAACAACCGAGCTTTATCTGATCAAATTCCAATAAAGCCTGCCTTTGGCATAGATCTTTAAAAACATAGCAAGGGCCACTGGAGGATGCTAAAACTTGTTTATTTAATATTATTCCTCCTCCTTTCCCCAAAAGTACTTTATCCTTGTAATATTTTCTGAAGTCTTGGTGCACATTGAGAAGCACACTAAGGCAAACACAGCGCAGCAGAAGGACAGGAGGCGAAGCACAGGAGAGCGCTCACTGCATCTGAGGTCACACCACTTCCTTCCTTCGTTCCTTCCTTCCTTCCCTCCGGCTTCCCACTCTCCAACGTGCTGATGATCAGCAGCCCCACCAGCAGACTAGCCCTCACTTTCAGGCAGAAGAAACAACAGAAAAGATACTGCCTTTAAAGAACTTAATTCTCTGTGGCTTCACTTCACCAGAGCTAAGAAGAGGCAGAAGCTTTTATACCAGCCTTATAAAAGAAACGTAATTCATACTTCCATGAGTTTCATTATTTTTCATCCTAAGACTACTTAATACGTGCACTGCACTTCCCATCTGCACAGGAACACACAGATGTGGCTGACTAATCCTTAAATATCAAGAGAAGCATTCTGGGTGAAAACAGACATTAAAGAATCTATTTCTGCTCTCAGGGATTACCACTCACCCACCGGCTTCACGGAAGCATCCAGGGCACCTCCATGAGAATTAATCTCCAGGACCTACCGCCTGGAGAAACCTAGTGGATCAGCAGACCTAGCAAACACATCCACAACCATTCGCTCCCATCATAAATACGACAGGGTGCTCTCTGCCCCAGCCTTGCCTCTGAGGTGGGAACAGGATCCCGCTGCTGCTGCGCTGGGGGCCGGGAGCGAGGGGCCACGGCCTTGGCTCGCCACGCCAAGCAGCCCCAGACTGCCTTCCCAGAGTCACTGCAAAGGGCTGCAGGAAAACACAAAGTCCTTTTCTGATGTGGTTTGGAAAAGGGAGCCAAGTATAGCCTGAGGAAAGCTTAGCTGAAAAGGTGCAATCTTGCATTTCTTTTTTCCTTTCAAGGGGTAGATCTGTAAGGTCAGAGGACCACACAAAGAAGGAATCAAGAGGAAAAACAGAATATTTATATTACTTTTGCTTATTTTTTCCATTTACCCTGCACATCTGTCTCTAGCTGTTCCTAAAATACTCCTTCAGAGTAATATTGTCCCTTCTGCATCAGTGGTACATATACTACTACTAAACTGCCACTGGACTAAATCAGAGAGCTCCTGGGGAGCGATCAGGAGACTTGCATGTGTTCAGGAAGGGTAACTTTCCCAGCAAACCACAGTAACAGAGCTCCGACTCTCTCCAGAATACTTCTGCCCCTCTTTTCCTGCTTGACTGAGAAATATGAGGGGACACGGGAACAACCATTACCTGAAACTACAGGTATGAGAGGAAGTTCAAAAACCGTCATCAAGATCTCCTCAACAAAGCAGAACACTAGGCTACCTGAAACTTGGTGGGAGAAAAAAAAAAACAAACCAACCCTAATAATTAAATGTTGCTCATGCAAGACAAAAAACCGCACTGTTCCTTCTGGGCACAACAGCCCTGGCAAGCCCAGCACTTATCTCACAGACTGGAAGCAGTGCGTATGCATGGAGGAGGAGCGGCGGCTGCACATGCCAACCCACCAGCAATCTCCTCTGCAAGCCTCTCTCTCCAGGCATGGCTTTTCATGCTGGAGGTCAAGACACCTGAGAAAGCCTTCAGCCGTTACAGAACGTATTTGCCTCTCCCACTGAAATTAGCATCTTCCCCATTCTCCCCTTCTACCTCCCATGTTTATTCCTTCCCCCGCTGCTACACACCGCAATCAGTCTATCATTACGCAGCCCTGAAGCTCCTCTCTAGCATCACTCTGTAACGAATGCCTCCTACCCATCCTTCCCCCGCTTCAGCTCCTTAGATTTTCCTCTCTAAAATTCACGTTCTAAGTTTTAGGATGTTTCCCACAGTGCTGTCCTACAACAGATCCTCCTCTTCGACTTCTCCCTGCTTTTGCTTCTCCTGTTAAACACTGCATGCTAGCCTCACGCGTTGCGACAGAGATTAGATGTATCAGTATTTAGGGACTCTGATGCTCCTGCAGTAGAGCTGCTGGAAAGGAACTCATGCAGTTCAGATTGAGCATCACAGAGCTAAGACAATACCTACATGCAAAGTTTTGGGGAGAGCTGCATACAAGACTGCAACAACTAAATATGACCAAAGAGGGGGAAAAACAACCAGCAGAAGAAGGATACAGGAGCTTCTAAGAAGCAAAACAGAGAGAGGAACTAAAAGACAGCTTTTATCATTTTAATGGGTGCTCTGAAAGGGAAATGCTCCAGAGACAGCTTGCCTCTCTACAGGCCAAGGAGCAAAGTAACATGACTAAAATCTGCCTGGCATAAACACATGCTCGGAGCTTGCTGCCTTTGGCTTGCCTGTTACTTGGTGGAGAAAAGACCTAATCCTACAATAACCTGCACTCATTACTCACCTAACACTTCACTCAGTATGCCCCACCCAGCCTAAAAAAGAAATTGCCTTACTCACCAGCTATATATTTATCTAAAGGACCCATGTACCTGCTCTGGATGCAGGTGTCAGTCATTTCCATGGGCACAGGCTTGCTGGAGTCAGGCTTTCTCAAGTAAATTCCAGCTGTTTCTCATCACAAGGCAAAATCCCAGCCAAGCAAAGGCCCTTTCTCCACTGAACCCTTTGTGTCCCACGTTCCTCAAACACGGAAAGGCAATGAACCAAGCTAAGGCAACCGCAGCTCTACTGCCTTCAGGTGGCTGACCAACGACTCTCAAAAGCAGAACAATGGAAAGCCCAGAGATGCCATCGACTCCTTTTAGGAAGTATGAACAGTGAGGTCATGCCAGAACATACGATTATGTCAACAGGCTGGTGGGGCAGCGTCACAGGGACTCAAGTGTAATTCTTTGTGATGGCTGTTATATATAGATGACAACAGTGACTCTCGTTAAAGATTCCTAGCTTTTTCTTTTAACAAATGACACACTACTTACTCCACTTTTCTGCCAGCCTGTCCTTGGGACAGAAGGCAGCCAGGCCACAGTCGTGAAGCCAAGCACCCAGTGACCACCTGTGGACCTGCACCATGTTCAATTGGGAATCATGCTTCCCTACATTTAAACAGCATCTACACAGTCCAGTGTGCCTTTTCCTGCTGTCAGCCTCTAAGGTTGGGTTACATTATCACTTCAGCATGTGAACCCAAATTCCCCCTTCTCTGCTTCAAGTTTGGCTTGCCCTGGACCAGACCAGGCAGGAAAAGGCACGTGTTGAAAGTGAGGGAGAAGACTAACGCAAATTTGCACTTACTGCATCCAAACCAGACCCTACAGCGCCGCAAATCCAGGGCAGTACTCAGGCACAGCTAATGAGGGCAGCAAAAACAGAGCTAAAGAGGGGTTCAATACACTTTGTTTTACAAGCTGGTATCCTATCTGGCAGGGTTTTCAGCAGAACAAGTGCTGGACTGCTGCAACAACCATGAGTTTTACTCAGTATAAAACTGCTGGGAGTCGAGCCCCTTTTGTTTGCAGTGTCTCTCAGGAGTCTATGTAAGTGACTTTAATGGCTTTAAAGATTAAATGACAACAATCCTATCAACAATCAGGAGTAAGAGAGAGTCACAGGGTCATTTTCTTCCTCACTTCTCAATCTCTGAATTGTCCACTCCCTCGCCTCAGTCCCTAGACCACTACACAGAAGCCAGGTCTGAAACCGCTAAGCTTTGAAACTCAGTTATTAACAACGTAATTTCTGTGAGGGATGGTTAACAGGCTTCTCCTGAACGCAGGCCAGAGAGAGGAATTTGACTTTTATGTAAACTACAGTACAGGCCAGGAGCTGGGAGACAGAGATCCTGGGAATGACTTGTTTGATGTCTTGTTCTGTCACTTACCATTACATGCTGAAACTTTGGAATCCTGAGGCACAATTGCTAGAAAAAGTTTGCACATTTCAGCTTTGTAAGATTTTGAATAAAGTCCTTTCCTGGAAAAGCACGGGAATTAAGAGACTCCTTTGGAAAGACAGGACTCATCCGCTTCTCCCCGCAGCTTCTTCCACCTGCTAGATGGGTAGCAGAGGGGTTTGCTGCAGAGAGACGGGGAGCCGCCGCGTGCGAGGTGCCACCGTACCTGGTACAGCTCTATCCGCTGCTCCGAGACCCGTGCCTTCGAGTTCTGCAGGCGGAAGACCCTGAACTCAGCCTTCACCAAGTTGGAGGCGTTCTTCTCCATCGCCGAGACGTCAAATCTGACGATTCGGAAGTAAAGGCTGTAATAGCTCGGTGGGATGGCATCTGCAAGAAGGCAGTGTGATTTTATTATCTTTTTTTAAATAAAATATGTTGTTCCTTCAAACACTGTAATACAAGACAGCTTCAGTAAGGGAAATATCTGTTACATGATTCAGTTTCCAACAGCCAATTTAATATTATTAACAATTTAATAAAAAACCCCACCAACCCCACATGTGTTTGATTATAGGACTACCATATTGATAAAGATTAACAACTATTTCCAACTCTGTTTCAGGTTGTGCATTTAAACCTCCCCTCTTGCAACACACTGGTGGAAAATCCCGGGTGGGAAAAGAAGTCACAGCAGTCGGTATCTGGGAAATGCCTTCCGACTCGCACAGAGCTCACGGGGCTCCACTAAGACGACGAGTGGCAGCAACTCATCTGACCTGCGTGTCCTCTGAAGCCCATTTCCCCCCCAGAATACGGAGCACAAACTGGCCGGCTTCAGATTTTGTTTCGCGTTCTGTTATTAACGGATTTTATTGGAACAAAATGTTCACTCTGGTTATAGTGGCGAGGGCGGGAAGAGCAGAGGAGGAAGAAAGGGAGGGAAAAGCCAAGCGGGCAGCAGACACCGTGGACAGAACCACACGAATCCCCACCACCTGGAAGCAGTACAAGCCAGAAACGCACGCAGCTCTCGCTACCCACCGGGGGGGCAAGCAGAAAAACCCAGTTACAGAAGAGGACTCCAGTGACAGCGCCAAACGCACCAGTCGGGTTTCAAACCGGCCTCCCCCCCCGTTCCCAGCCGCCAGCGCCGACCCCTCCCGCCCGGCCCCGCCCCGCAGCGCGAGCAGACACCGCCCGCGCGGCGCCCCG
>Ga0181612_123456_pt1 | contig 22205 bp, 9 predicted proteins | sample HoacroProtozoa21_FD_119630 | JGI IMG/M metagenome (GOLD analysis project Ga0181612, IMG submission 119630) | Hoatzin crop microbial communities from Cojedes, Venezuel. Combined Assembly of Gp0051906, Gp0051904, Gp0051908
CTCCAGCTGGTCACTGACATAGAGGGTGACATCCCCTCCTCATCTCCCCTGCCTGTCCTTCCTAAAAAGCCTGTATCCTTCCATTCCAACACTCCAGTCACAGAAGCCATCCCACGATGTCTCTGTGATGCCAATGAGATCATAGCCCTGCAGGCATGTGCACGTCTCTAGCTCCTCTTGTTTATTCCCTATGCTGCACACGTTTGCTAGAGGCATTTAAGTTGGGCCTCCAATGAAGGTGACTTACTGGCTGGACTTCTTTCGCACTGTCCTTCAGGTGCTCTCTTGCTGACCTGTGATCATTCTCCAGACTCTGGGCATCTACTGCTGGGACTGGCATCAAATTTTTTTTGAGTTAGAGAGTTAGAGAGCCAGAGTGATGACCCAAGGAAAAAAATGCCTGCTTATTTCAATGTTATATTATAGAGATATCATCTAGATGCCTGGCCTTGGGACCAATAGTCAGTCCCTCCTGCCTGGCACATTTTACGAAGTACTGACTGACTCAGTACAGGTGGAGTAAACACACTGCAGTTCATTTTTCTCTTTTACAATTAATTTCTAATCATTCATATGAAAGTTAATTACATGCTCAAGTCACTTACTCTGAGATTAAATGGCACCAACTCCTTATGTGCCCCGAATGAGTTACTTAACACACTCTCAGCTTGCATCTGAAAAACATGCACGTTGCCATTTCCCTACAGGAAAGAAACATTAATAGAGACTTCAAAAATCTCTCAGGATGCAAATTGCTATTTAAGTGGTAGACATTACTTTATTTTTAAAGAGCTCTGAGGGTGGAAAAAGTTAAGATGCTGCTAACTGGCAAAAATATTCAAAACCTCCACGAGAGAAATAAGACCTGGTAGTGCAAGTATTGGATGAGAAGTGGTTTGGCAGAAGTGACACAATGAAATTCAGTATTTGTCTTACAATGACTCCAAAGTACAATTTCTTAATCTACAAGTATAAAATAAACAAACCAAAGAAATAAGAAGACAAGCTGTTCTTCTAACAGCCTACTTTACAAACCACACCTGAAGCCTGACCTGAAGTCACGCTGCATGCACTCTGGATCACGTTAGAAAGCAATTAACAATTCTGTTGACAATCAACAAACCAGAATAAAATCCAGCTCATTTTCTCATACTGCTATAGAGCCAATAAGAGTAAAAAGTCACCAGTGTTTATTTTTGAACTAAAGAAAGCAGATCTATCTTGGAAGAGAGACAGATTTTGTATCTCTGGAGAAGGATGATAGCATTTGTACACAGCCATTTTCTGACCATATATGCCCTTTACAAGCAATTCCCCTACCCCACAGCATCTTAACTGGACTTGTTCAAAAATGGGAAAATGACTGCATTTTAAATAGCATCCCTTTCCAGCCACATCCAGTGAGTACACGATTTCCTTCTCTCAAACTTTTGAAAAGGGCTGCAGAAAACTCCTTGCCGAGTGACAGATGCACAGCTGTGCTTGGTGGCTTAGGAAACAGAATTACTGGCTGCACGCAACACCTGCGCTATTATCACGAAACAAGAAACGTCTTTCTTCTAACTAGGTATAAAATACAGCAAAAATCTTGCCCCTTACATGTGTTTCTTCATCTTTTTGGGAAGCAAAGCAGTTTCAGATGTTTGAGAGAGTGTGAGTCTCTCGAAGTTTGAGAGAGAGCGAGAGCCAGCTAGCCAGGACTGCTGCTGCCGCTCACATGGCATTGCTTTCAGAGGGACGGGCTGTGAAGCCAAAGCAGCGCGGCTGGGGTGGCGGGGACACACGGGAGAAGTGTTCTGACAGCCTGTCTGAACAGAGGAGAGGGACACCAGGTTTGAACATGACTTAGAGACCAGCTGAGACAAGGCAGCCCTCAGCAAACGCAAGAGTAATCCTTTCAAATTCATTCCATCATCGTGCTAAGAAAACATGAGTTAAAGCTACTTTCAAACCCACGGTGGCCCTGTGCACCACGTGTGGAGGACACAAGCAGTGTGAAGAAGGAATAGAGATGAACATCAGCTGGTGCCTACCTGGCCTTGATCTTATTGGCACAAGATAGCTAAAGGCCACCTGTCTACTAACGCAACAAGAATGACAACATTACATATGCATCACACTTCTTAGACATGCTCATTTCATCCCAAGAAGAAAGGAGTTATCCCAAGTGAAAAACAACCAACGTGAAGGGCACGCCATAGCATCTCACCTCACACACTCACCTCCAACAGGAGCCCTGGGGCAGCTGCTGCCTGGCCCTCAGGGCTGCAGAGGGCTGCCCACCAACAGCACCTACCATGGGCCAGTTGCCAAATTTGCTGGCCATGAAAGGGTGCCAGTAGAACTGGTTTCCTCCAAGCCAAGGCAACAGCGGAGCTGTGGACAAAGGCTGGGCAACCCACCTCCAGGACAACCCGGGCCAGGTTTCAGTGTGCTTGCCTCTGTTAAAGGCTGCTCTGACAGCATCAGGAGAAAGGGTATTTTAGCATACACAAAAATAATAATTAGCAAGAGAAAAGGTTACAAACTCCATAATTCATAGGTCCTACATTAATGATTAGCTAACCAAACTAGCTGCCCAGCTGGTAATTTGATTCGTTGGAAATGAAAAGGCACTCTATGGACCTTGAAAGGTTTTAGCAGAACTGCGTGTCCCAGGTTGGCCTGCTTCCCCCTGCCTTCACCATCTCATTGTCAAGTGCAATTTGCCAGCAAGGTCCCAACAATAAACACAAAGATATGTTTCAAGGTTAGTAGGCAAAACTCTTGCTGTATGTCATGACTAGCCATTGTAGTGATGAAGTAAAGGAGATGCAAGGATAAAAAGGGGTATTTTTTTGTTTTATTTCGCAAATGGTATAGCCTTATTCAATTATCACCCTTCATTTATTTTACCTTGGTCATTAATACTTCATATGTACCTATGACTGCTAAAAGTAAGCAGAAAAACATTCCTGGGAAGTTGAAGGATGTTATTTATGACTTCGAGGGAGGAATGAATGGTCTACTAAACTGTCTAGATACTGATATGTAATTTTCCAAGCCAAAGCACTGGGACAATGTGCTTGTTAATTAAAAATCACACTTAACACTTATGCTTTCTGAGGTGGGATGAAATACAGTAAATAACTACAATTCACTGGCTTATTTTAATTTTTACAGAAACCATGGTCTCACTTCAGTGCCCTGGCACACAGTGCAAAGTCTAGGTAAAGGGTATGCTGACCTTAAGAGAGAGATTTCAAACACATGGCCTGCAGGCCAAGTAACAATCTGGGCTGCAAAGGATTAAGAAAAATCAGAATATTTTGTCCTCTGCTGTGAGAAATGCATTATTGAGGGCCAGTTTGACACAGCAAGAAACAGGCTGAAGACTTTCAATTTGCATTTTAGAACATAGAGTAGTTGCCTGGTTCTTCCTCTGCATGGTCACTGTTTGAAGCCCCGTTATTTTGCTGAGGTTATCCATGTTAAAGTCTGCCCATATTAGCCAATATGAAAAGACAGCATCTAAACTAAAAAGCACATTAAAAATTCCAGCTTTTTCCAAACCCTTCTTTCTGTATAGTCAAGGAGGTTTTGTGCATTTGTAACTCCTAAACTATGAGAATGTTAATCTAGATCAGATTTCAAGATGTATCTGAGGTTATCAGTACTCAGTAGCTTAACTCCAAACCACAGAGAAGTGATAGCAATGGCAATGTATATTTTTACACAAATATTAAAGACTACAAAGGAATCAGAAGCAGCAGTAGCCAAAAAAGATCGCTTTTTTTTTTTAAACGGCATGAAAACTTGAGCCTTCTTCATGCTGTAAGTACTCACATATCGCGTCGTAGGCCAAGAGAAACTTGAAAGGACTGTTCACGCTGCAAATGCTATTTCTAAACCAACATTAACGAGTGATCATGTGTAATTCTCCACATTCTTGGTCTGCCTAAATGAGCGTTGGTTAAGCAAGTAAGTCTGGCTCAAATAAGACTGGACTTCCTGTATGCAGGGAAAAAAATAAAGGTCAGTGATCAAGGGACTCAGTGCCCACAAATACAGCCTTCTGTAAACACACGTTAAATGTGCATCTGCTCTCAGGCTAAGCAGTGTTTCCTTTGGACATTAAATACTTTCATGGTATCTATACATAACATTGTTGATGTAAACTACTTTAGTTAAAGTTTTCTAACCCAGGAGGGAAATTTAATGATAAGAAGCACTTGGTAGTCATTTGCAAATACAAATCAAACTGCAAAATCCAATACTCGGTACCCATTCAAGGAGTATACCCAGTTCAATTTTTAAATATCCATGGCATCATGCCAATAACATCGCTATATGGGAGAGCTGCAAGTAGAGTTCAAAAGTTCTGATTAGGAAGGTTTTCAGGATAAGGAATACACCCAGTCATAATTTCAAAGGTGGAAGGAACAGAAAATGCAATGTCACCTCTGGGAGAGATGGGAGCCAGACAGGGGTCACTTGAATACAGAAAGAACACCGACTCTCAACACACAAATGTTTTTCTTTGGTTGCATAAGCCCATTTTTGCTTTTTTTATTTGCTCTCAAGTTTATTACAAAACCTGAAGAGCTCCCAAACTCATCATCAGCAAGCTATGTCAATGAAAAGATGCACGTGCCACTCTTCTGACACTAAAAAGTATCAAAATTGAGGCAACAATGGCATGAAAAGTAAATTTATGTCCGTTTTCCCATCTCTGCATGGGAACATATATTTTAAAAAAGAACAAAACAACACAGAGAAAACAACCTGAAGATGAAAATAAATACTGCAATGTATATTACTAGTAAACAGTTTGCCCCAAGATGAAATCTGAATGGGATGGCTTAGGAGAGATGGCCAAGAACTCTGATGGAAAGGAATATTTAAAAAAAAAAAAATTGAGAAATTTTACCCTTCAATCTCTTGAAATCAAGAACTTTCAAAAAGATTTCCCCAAAAATCACATGGGAAAGAGAGAATACTATTCCAGAATACCTAACAGCCTGCTCTGTATAATATAATTTGCTCACAGAAATTAGTATTTCTTAAGACAGATCACAAAACCCAGAGTGACTCAATACCCCAGATGTTAGCAGAGTCACTTACGGTACTGGAGATCCAGGTCTAAGTCCCCAGTTCAGTAAGTATCTCAGCATATAGTACAAAGAGAAATAGCCTCTAGTGGAGAGGCTTGAGAAGCTCACAGTATTTCATAGGCTAGTGTGGGAAGTGCTCAGCTACAGTGTGGGAAATGAGGGCCGACATCCCTGACTGACTTGAATCAGGCAAAGCCATGAGATTACACTTGAATCCTCCACAATCCACATGTGTGCTCTCTCCATCAGGTATCAGCGATTTAACATATTGTTCTTTGTAGTTCTGATCCTGACTAGAAACTCATTCCCAGATCCAAGACAGCTTCCCCAACTAAAATGTCTTCAAAATTATTATATTTTAAGCTAAGTTCCCATATTGGCATGCTGCCATTGGAAATAACATCAGAAATCATGCTCAGCCCTCTCCCCACTCTGATAAACCACTGAAACTCCTAGAGACTACCTCTGTTATTTGTGCAGCACACTTTGCGTAAAGGACTACCTCCAACCAAGGCATGCACCTATTTCCATGAAGTTACCTTTACGTGTACACATGCATACTTTAAAAAAATAAAAGTCTATTCCTCCCTTCCTTTTTTCTCATGTACTTTTTTTTGCTAAACCATAATCTCATTTCCCGCATGAATGCAGAGCATGGATGATGCTGTTGTGTCAACCTGATTACCTAGTTCTGATGGGGACTTCTCAAATGGAACATGAGAGCAAGCTAAATAGCAAGCAAACACAGCATGAAAGCAAATGTCCCAGTTCACACCATCCCTGGAAACGCAGCTGCTGAAGCTGAAGTTATACAATGAGTTTCAAGCTCCAGAATGACTAAGAAAAGGGGCAGGATGATTTCTGACATTCAGTAAAACAAAGATAAACCACATCTAATCCCAAACATAACATGGTCGTGAAGAGATGGAGCCATGCCCACTAACGGATTTCTATGTCTTTGCTCATGCTCCAATTATTAATGGGGCGACAGGGGCATCATAAAAAAAGTTATCCCTATGGTTCTTTCCCGTGAAGCCTTCCTAGGCATCAGTTTTGTAAAACTTCTGGAAGACAACTTCAGCCTCACTGAGCCTGGGAGTTCATCCCATCAGAGCAGGTAAACACGTGAGAGCCCTCCCAGGCATATTAACAATAGTCAAAAAGCCCCAACATTAACCCCTATAACACCCAATGTTGTTACAATTCCTACAGACACAAGTGCTAAAGAGGCAGCGTGTGACTTTTCTCACCCCAGCCCCAGCAGGTAATTGGAGTTTCCATGGATAATCCCAGCTATCAGAGAGAAAATCTCTGCCTCTAACGTGACCCATTAGCACACAGTTCACTGATCAGTAGGTTAACATGCCATTAAAGCACCTCTCTGTGGGGCTTAGGAAGGGTCAAGAAAACTCCATCACAAAGAATAAAAATACCTACAGAGTTCATATGTGGTTATATGAAGATCTCCATGAACAGGTCAAATTCAACTCAGAGGCTATTCTTTTCCCCGAGGCGAGACCAGCAACATCTGCAAACCTAACATTATTCTCCACAACTTCCCTTGAATGTCACTTAAACATGCAAAATAGAAAATGTTTTACTAAATTATATGGGAAGTAAACAACCTACCTCATTGTAAAGTCAGGTGGACACCATTCTACATCAGCTACTCCACAACACTGTAGACACTTGCAGTTTATGGTCCCTGGTTATAAATAAGAGACCTTTTTTTTACCCATTACCCACAGGTAAACTGCATTAACACAGGACAATGATACACACACAAGCAGCTACTGAAGAACAGTTTATGCTTTGAAAGGACAATGCAAGCTCACCAACGGTAAATCATCTGTATGCCTATAGTGGTAAAAGGCACAGTAAAACACAGTAATAGTAGAAACTGTCAAGGCTATGATGATCTAGGGATGTACAGGCATAACAATGCAACTTTGAGGATGTGGACTAATGACTAGTAATCTACTCTGTCCAAATACACCATGCTAAGTTCAACAACTGTACTTTCACTTCTTATTAATTGCCTTTTGGCCAAGACACTAGATAAAAGAACACGCATATCACTTTCAAACAGAAGCAGAGATAAATTTGGGTAAGGAAGAGGGAAAAAATAGGAAGTTTCAGCTTGCATTTATCATTTATTTATAAAGCTCAGAGAGATGTGGCAGTGCTGTCCTCTATAAAATTCACTGGTTCTAAGGCAGCTGGTTGATTTTTTTTTCAATGCTCATGTACTGGAATAGCTCCACAATGAGAGAATTTGCCAGCAGATCCTGCAGATTAGTTTTATTACTGTTAACTGTCCATGTAATGCAGATTTCTGTCTTGCCTGTTGCATTTCCCAAAGTGGTTTCTGAAAGTTTCTAGTGTCTGTGATAACAAGAGTTCTAGCTGAGATGTGGAATATATGATACACATAGAAAATAATGATCATCATGATCTTTAAATATATACGTGTCTTTCTACAGGTTCTCATACAGACTGCTTTTCTTACATGGAAACCACCACTGTTCCTCTTCTTTAGTTGGTAAGTCTTAAACCAGTGGATAGTGGCTACGTTACTTGCCCTGTGTGCACAAAACTTTGGTGTTGACAAGTAAAGTTAGGGATCTAACGTGAGCCCTATCTTGCATTTCCTTTTATTTGTTAGTTTTAGTCTCAAGCTTAAAGTTATTTTAACACACTTTTGTTTTCAACACATATTCAGTATGTGTCTAACACCCTCTGGAGTTGCAAGCCACCCTCCCACTCACACCCAGAAATCATCAACTGGTGCCAAAGTCTATATTTTCTTAACTTAAAGAAGTAATTCCAGGGCTGTCAACTGATAAATTTCATTCAGGGAAACGCTGTGTTCTTTAAGCAACACATTAATCTTCTCTGAGCTAACCATAGTAAACATCAATGTTGAATTGTACGGATTTCACATGTTGCTGCCAAGAGAGAGTTTAAGAAGAATTATCCCCTTTTTAGGTAACCTGGCTTTTAAAATTACACCCTAGAATATGCAAACAAAGAAGACTAATGAACTCAGCAGCCTTTATGCATTGAGGAGGCTGTTGAAAAAGATATTGTGAGTAATGGAAAAAGGTTCATTTTTCAGAAGTTGCAGGGAGCTGCCTGTGTGAAGGTAGGCGAGGGAGAGTCTCTCTTTCACCTTGGTTTTAACGGTTTGCCGTAAACACTCGTTTCCCTTCTGTTATCAGGGAATCTCCTGCAGGCGTGTGTGTTCTATGTCACCTTGGGCAATTCAGGACAGAGGGGAAATTTTTCTCTCCTAATAACCCACTTGTCTGCTCACCTTTTTTTTTTTTTTCCTTCAGCCTTTTAAACCAAGGTATGCAAGAACTTCCATTAACTACTGTCCTGCTTCTCTTAGAAAACCACAAGTCTTGAAGTATTGACCCCAATTGCTAATACAACAGCAGACCAAAGTCTGAGCAGAACTTCTTGTTTTTCTCTACTAAAAGCAGGCTTGCCATGCAAGTACAACCATCTATCTACATCAAGAAATGGATGCTTTAAAATGCAACCTAGACATTACTAAGAGGTAGTATTTTCAACCACCCGCGCTGCTTTCAGTAGTGGAAGTAGACTGCGTGTGTTTCTCCTCTGATGCTAACTGATCATTTCAAGCATGTTGCTAAATGAAGAAACCACCTGATATTCCTCTGTAACCGTATACAAAATCCCCGCACGCAGAACACCCTTGCACAGCAGGCAGCGCTACGCCGCAGTCACAACACACGCCAAGCTCTTGATGCAGTGCCCACCAAGGGCAGCGAGCTGGCTGGGACGCTGGAGGTAAAAGTGACAGTAAATCACTTACTTACCCTCAACTGTCTTGTTTTAAATCTGTTGCTTCCACCTGGTCATAACGCAAAGCAGGACTGCTATGATTCACCAAGAGAAGATTAAACTTGACAAGGGAGATTTATTTAACGTTGCTTAAATAACAGAAACCTGAAATAAAATTGCCCTCAGCTCAGCCAAGATTTCTCTCGCACTCCCTCTCCGTCTCTCTTTCCAGGACTGCTACGTAGTGGTCTATAAATACTGGCCCCAACACTTGCTCAGTGCTTTCCTTGCCGATGGCACAGGTCGGTGTTACTGTACACCGCAGTACGGCTCAGATGAAGTTCTCAGCTGCTCAGACAAAGCCATGGACTGGCTCCCCACCCCGCCTGCCTGGAAATACCGTGCTGCTGCCAGTTTTACAGATGCTGCGGGCCTTTCCTGCAGGCCCAGATCAGGCACAGAAGGGTAATTATGAGGTTTGTCTGAAAAAAAAAAAAAAAAAATACAGCTTTTCACAAGCAGGTGGAAAAATGGGGGAGGGAGAAGGAGGACGAAGCACTTCTTTTTCAGCCCCCTTACAGTGCACATTTACATACCATCTAACTATGATTATAGAATTTAATTCCCAGATAGCATGGATGTCAAAAAATTCTGCAAAAACACTGTCTATAAAACAAGCTCTCTGAATTGAAGAAGGTGTGTGTTTGTCATAGAATTCACATAAGAGCATTATGACCATATGGGTATTCACAGCATGATGAAAAATAGACTTTAACATCACCTCTCAAAATTTCTGTCAGTAGTCAGGTATTTGGTGCCCAAATTAGTACTTCGTAATTATGCACAGCATGACAGTGAGCATGAGACATCACTGGAAGCAGGAATCCACAGTCCTGCCCTGCAATAAACATGAGTTTCAAAGTTTAAAAATCCCTCCAAAAAGCAGAAATACCACCTCTGTGTGCCCCCTGAGAAACTGGGCTGTTAAGAGATGGAGGCCTGAAAGTGGAAAACTGGCGGAAATTGAAAAGAAGATGGCAAGACCAGCACAAACAATTCTGTATTTGTTGCATGCCCTCAGTCAACGCTGTGGGACAAGCACCAAAAATGCAGACAAGTCTCCTGCCTTTAATCAAGACCTTAGATGGCATAACTGGGAGGTTTTGCCCAAGTAAAACATACAACACTTCAGAACTGCATTAACCACTAAAAGCTACAGCAGTCTGTTTTATATCAGAATTGGTGTCTTTCTAAGGTAGCTTATGACCACGAAATTTTCCTTGCCCTCCACACTTTCCCCAGGACATTATCTATACATAAATCCAAGGCTTACAGAACCATCAAGCTTGTGTGACTAAGACAATGCAGTTTCTGCAGCCGCTGGCACTGCCTGGCATAACCCATGGGCTAGCATCCCGGCACACCCTTGAGGTTACCACTGAGGTCATGGCCAGTGCTCACCCACCCATGTGCAGCTCAGTCAAGTCGAGAAATTTTAACAGGAAGTTTGGAACAAAACAGGAATTTCACCTCCTGCATGTGTTGAAAGATACGTTAACCCTTACTGCTTTACTTTCACTGCTTACATCAACAACAGCTTTTGGAAGTGCTTCTAGTACCTTTTACACAGTTAAGGTTCTCCTTTCATATAATTTATTTCTACCGCACAGCTTGAAAAACTAAGTTTATCATTAGTAATACACCAGTACTGAAGTGGACTTTGTTTAAATGGACTGTTTATAAAACCTTGGTTTAGAAGGTCGTCACTGATGCCACAGAAACCTTTTGTCTTAAAATGAAAAAACATTTTGATGACATGGGTAATTTCTAAGCCTTAGTGAACTGCCAGATGCAAAGTCTTCCAACTAATTTGCTCATTACAATTTTCTCAGTCATAAAACTCCTGCACATAGATCTCCTCCTCATTGATGTACACGACAGTTGCATAATATCATTCCATCAAACTTTTAAGCTGCCACACATAAGTCCCTGAACAACCAGAAACCAAACAGGGTGGTTTAATAAAACTGAGCATGCAATTGAAGTATTTATCATAGCTTTATGGGTAGTACAAAGTCAAAACATATTCTCGGACATCTTAATCTGTAAAATAGAGAATTATCTTAGATTTTTGGAAATGGTACAGGAGAAGCCCGTAATTCTAACGAAACATGCACATCCCTCTACTTCCGGAAACAAATACACCGCATCACTTTGCCATACCACATCACTACATGCCACACAAAAGCAAAAGGAGACACATAAACAACAGCAAGAGAAGGATTTCACAAACACTTCTTTTAGTGAAGCGCACAAAACCAGCATCACTGACATCAAATGACACAAGGGCAGCGAGCTGACAAAAAATGAGAGCATAGCATGCTGGACAAGTCTGACAGCACTGAGAGGATGAGCTGGAGGAGGGCAAGGAAGGAACAGCAGTGTTAGCCAAACGTTCAAGAAAAGAACCTTAATTTTTTAACAAAACTTCAACAGAGCCTCTTAAAATCCACAAGCAGCATAAAATACCATGCTAGATCTCATCTGTCGGAAAACACAAGGAATTAGTTTTTTTACTCCAAGCAGCATTCATTCAATTCACCAGTGCAAGAGATTTTCCCAAACATAACGTCCATTCTCCACCACTATGGACACTACAAAGTTTGTCTTGAGTTTGAGAAACACGTGCATCCAATCTCAAATTCTTTTTTTTTTTTTTACATTGAGACTGCTTATTATGCTGATCCTTCTCAACTGAAAATCTAGCCCAGTACCCCACAAGGATTAAAACCATATTATTGTCATTCATCACTTCATGAACGTCGTGACTGTCTCCATTCATCTCATTAACCAAGGAAAAGAAAAATCTCCTGTGTCCCCATGTTAGAAATGATAACTCACATTAAAATCTCACAGCTAGAGTACGTATCATGTAGAAGAATCAGATGCTAACTTGGGTCACCCTAATGTTTTCTAGAGTTTCTAGAGTTTCTGAAAGCCTCCAACAAAATTTTCAGCAACAGGAGCGCTTTGAAGGAAATGCCAACTATGCATTTCTAAGTCTCTTCCTACCCTGACGATTGAAGTTGATGGGACAAACCACAACATGCAAAGTTAACCATGAGCAAGGTTTAGTTGAATCACAGCCTGCAGTTTGTGAAAGGAGAATGATAGCTGAAGAAAAATGTGAATGTATTACAGCTGCTTTTTTGCTTGTATTTCGCATACCCAGCAAGTCTGCAATCTAATAATGTACATCACTTAAGCTCAAAGTCTTAAAACACAATCTGGTTAGCCCTAAATCTAGGGCTACCACTAATATTAATCAAAGATAATAGGCTTATTTATAATATGTCCACAGTATCATAAATTGTAAAAGGATGTTATAGTTAGATAATACCCACGGGACACAGAACGGTCTACAAACAGTATGGACCAGTACAGCTCCAAAATCCCATTCTAGCAAGATGAATGATGCCAAAGCTTCATAATCACCTAGTCAGACTTAAAAACAACGAAAAACCTGCTGAATGAAGTAACTTGAAAAAAGAAAACTAACAGTGTGAAAGATTCAGCTTATTTGGGAAGGAAAAAAGGAATGTGTCCACCAGTAAGAAAAGTATTATACGGAAAAAATTATTTCCAGTAACACTATAAAACTGAAAGATTGCAGCAGACACTAAAATCCAAATTATGCCCAGAAGCCTGGAATTTTGCAACTATAAACCATTTTAAAGAATGAAAAATATTCCAAATATTCTGTGTATTTTTAAAAGCATCTCATTCTGTTTTCTTTTATTACATCAGTTATGATACAATAAATCATGCCAAAAGTTCTAAAACCACAAAAATAGCTTTAAAGATCTGCAAGATTATTTTTACATCTTTTGAAAACTACCTTAACATATTGTGCTTCTAGAAACATTCAAACACCTTATAAAAAAAATTCATTACCATCTGAGAATTTCCATCTGTGTCTTCCTGGTACATTGTGTTTTTACTCCTTATGAATGAGCAAATTTTATCCTCACTTAAATGAAGACTTCTTCCTTGGTTACTCCTGCCAGACAGGGAAAAAAGTCTACGCTAAAAGCCACACGTAGATTATGACTTGATTCTATAGGTTCAAAAAGCTCTACATCTGTGAGGCTTGCAGACTTAAATCTGCCCCAAGTTCTACCAAGAGTAGACTTATTGTCTACCCTTCTACCCACTATTATCACACAGGATACCTCCTGTATTAGTCACAAATAGCTTAAAAATGACTTTTCAGATCTTATACAAACTCACTGCATGTTTACTTGTTTCTGTTTGTGTAATGGACATGTTTTCATGCTTAGAAAGACTCCTGTATTACCAGCTGGTGTTTTTTTTCCTGCTTCCAGAAACTCTGTTCTTGCTGTTTGGCAGAGATATGGTCATTCCATGAAGCTGATCATTACAAGGAAAACTTTGTAATAAGGAATTCTGTTTTTAATTTCCATTCTTAGAGATCCTGAACTTTGGCATCTTCAAAGAACTTCATTTTGATTACAGATATCAGGTGAGAAATTTAGCAAGCTCACAATAATTCCTAATGATCTCAAAAGCACGATTGCATGGCCAAGCATTTTAAAATTCAGAGGAAGCATTGTTTGAACAGGCTAAAACATTTATTTCACACTTTTCTCTGTCTTATCTTGTCACTGCTACATCAGGAAATTCACAGAAAAGTATCAAAGCTAACAGCAGCATTCTTTACAAAGAAGTTACTATATTAAGAAAACAAAGCCCCAACTGTCTTCTATAGTCATCAAATATAGTGGAACTATTAAGAGGCATTGCTTCATTTGACTTCAGTGTAGGTTTAGAAAGTTTTAGCTTGTTTCAGAATTCAGTCTCTCCAGCAGGGGAATGTAAACTAGAATACTAATAGAGTAGATGATGACCACCAGTTTCTACCATTTTTTCCATAGTCAATACTCACCTGAAAGCTTCTGTTACATTATAGAAATATATTGGTAGAATCCAACATCTCAGTATTGTATGCAAATTCATCAGTAAAAGATAGATCATATGAATTATTTTCAATATATTTCTACTTCTGGACTCTGAAACTTTAATTTTTTTCCTCCAAAACTCTGAATTACCCCCAAAATTAGGAACTTAGGGCAACCTATGAAACCATCACAGAATTAAATTTTATCTGCATAGGCAGTAGCTACGTTTCCTAGTTTAAAGAAGAAAATTAACTGAAGATGTATATATTAGAATTAGCTATTGTGTGTCACATGCTGTAAAAGATGGCTTACGTTCCCTTTTAACTGGAAATGCAAGACAGAAAACCTTCAGAATTTTTTCTGCTGTTTTCTCTGATTAATAAATGCTTTAGAAACTCTGAGTGAGCTCTCTGAGCAGATGACTGAAGCAATAAGACCAAATGCTATGGCATTCTATAGCGTTACTTTTCAACCAGCCAAGAAAAATAAGAAAATAAGCACCCCTAAGGGTTTTCATAATGTAGCAAAAACTTCGACAAACCTGTATTAACCACAGAAGGATAGTAACATCTGTCATCTAGACTGGTGCATTTTCAAATGCAATGTATGTGAAATTGCGGTCATCCTGAGTTTGAGTTCTCAGTTTTCATCATAGCCTACTCTTGTGCACACTGCACAGTAGAAAAGTCTATCAGCTGTGCAGACACTAATGCACATGGCTTCAGTTTGCTTTCATGAAATCTGGAGAATTTAAAGACATTGCTGGAGGCATTCAGGTCTTCCACAAGTTTTGTGACTCAGTGCAAAGAGTCATTCAATGCTACACAATGTATAGCATCTAACGAATTATGTTAATTATCCTCAATTGTGGAACTGTAAGCTTGAGTCTGAAAATTTATTTCAAATAACGTTTCATCCCAGCAGGAGGTTTCTAACTCCTCATACATTTACAAAAAATAAGATACCTCTTGAAAGCGACTGACTATCAGGGTGCTTGACAACTAGGGACCTAATTCTGTAATACTTACTCAAAGAATACACACTTCGACTCAGTGCGGTTGTGACATCCACCAAATAAGGGACCCAGTCTCTCATGGTAGGGTCACTGTCAATTTCTGTGGGGGCAACCTGCTCAGGTGACCTGTTCTCTGTCTCTAAGAGCCTGTTATGCCTCTAGACTGGCCCATATAGCCAACTGATGGTTGCTCCCAACCCAGCTGAGGACAGCTGGACTAACTGATGACAGCTGTGCCATTTGGCTGTAGCTATACACTTCTGTCTTCACACCTGTACCTTGATTTCCACCCACTATTGTCCCATTTCTAGTTCACGCTCCTGACTTCTTAACAGGTTTGCCCAGTCCTCAGCCTATCTTCTAGACCAGGTTCTGATGGGCTTTGGCTCTCTGATCCTGTCTTTGCCTTTTCTTCTTTCATATAGTCACATATTTGTCTCCTCAAGTTCCTGAGTTCAGCTCAAGTTCAGTTTGTCCTGACAATGTTTTCTGGTTCTAAACTTGTTCCACTCTGACTTAAGAAGACAGCCCAAGTGCCCTTGGATTCCCCAAATGGTCAAGGTTCTCTGAGAGTTTTCAACAATTACGTTCTCTCTACCTTCCCCTGTGACAGGATTTCAGTTACAGTTGTAACGAGAAACATACTGAAGGAACAGAATTTGTCAAAAATCAGTCAAGCACTTACCCCAAGCTACTCTTAATTACAGTGTCTACCTTTTCAGTATCCCCTCCCAGGAAGTTTTCCTGAGAAGCACATTTCAAGCAGTGCGGCGCGCTAGGCTCATTTTAGCTGGTAAGAGTAAAATCTTCCTCCCCATTCCTTAGAAAGGTACAATCTGCAGGCATTCAAAGCCAAAGAAAAAACATTTTACTCTGGTGTACTGACTTACCAATACCAAGAAATTCTGATGTACTGACTTAGCAATACCAAGGAAACATGTATACAATGTATGTTCATGCATACATCATAGCCACCTGTCTTTCATATTATATTCTCATCAAGTTCTTCAAGAAACTAGCACAGAAATTTTACCAAGAACATAAATATATATAGTATGTAATTCATAGAAGATATCTACACTTAGAAATAATAAAAGTGAATTATGTTACAAATTTTTAAAGGCAAGGTGTTAGACTTGGTAAGTCAGAAGGAATCAGCTGGCCTTTAATGATGTAATTTCTTCATTTCGAAGACCACTAAAATTTGTTGAAATTATAGCAGGGATTTTGTCACACAAAAATATAGAACTGTCCAGAAATTGTGAAAATTCATTTCTGCTTCATGAAGGCATTCCCTCTTATGAAAATTAAAATTAATTTGAACTTGGTGATCTCACACTGAAATAAATGATACCTGTTCTCCCCTTGCCTCCTTTCTCTGATACCCAGACAGATCACATCTGTTTAACTGCAGAGGGAATGGACATGAGACTAATGAACCAAGTGGGCATTGAAGGATACCTTGGGAAGACACCATTAAAAACAGCAGTTGGGAAGAGAAGCTGTTATTCTTAACTCAATCAACCGCTTCATGCTGTGTTCATTTTGAAGATGATTAGCAGAGGATACATCACAAGGGTAATACTGTTGTCATCCAAAAAGATACTTTCAAAAAGAAGCAAATTTATTTTATCCCATACATACTAAGGCTGAAAAGATTGTTTTTTTCAGAGTAGTCACCAACAGCTTCTATCAGCTTCAGTGAAATTTCATGGGGTCTGTATCACTCACTTCAAGAAGAAAAGTAACTGACCCCAAATATTTATTTTCTTGATTTACATTAAATATCTTTATTCTTGTATGGGTTTCAAACTAAATATTGCCTTAGGTTAAGTCATAATGAATCAAATACTTCCGCCAAAACCTTCACAATGTTGCAATTAAAAAAAAAAGCAAAACCATCCCTAAAAACTCAAACTAGAGAGCCTAGACTTGCCAAGTGACCACTATGGTCAAACTCTGCATTACAACGCAACACTTCAGAATTCCATGTGAATGGACACTTACATGCCATACCTAAGGCCACAAAGCTATACTCGCGTCTGTAGCACCCCTAGTCAGTCTGATCTCCAGGCACAGTGATGAAGATTGCCAGAAGGGAAGCTCCAAGGAAATAACTCAGTTTTTCAAAAATTCTATTCTAACACCAGCTCCCAAAGTCTACACATCTAATTCGGCACTTAACTTCAACCACTTTTAAAAGTGCATGCATTCCATCAGCTTCCAACTGAATCAACCCTGTATGATAAATTATGTCCGTTACTTGTCAGAATTCAATCATGCATCATCTGTCTTGGCACTGTATTGGCATATGCTCCCTCAAGGGTGCCACAGAGAAGGAGAAGTAGTGCTTCAAACTGTGTTTATCCTCCTGGCTGCATATATCTAAAATAATACCTTGAAGGTATTGCAGAAAAAAATATGGGAGAAGTCAAATTGCTGCCTGACAGACAACACCATATAAATAGATCCCCTGCTTAGTTCTTACTGTAGCACAGTACCTCTCTACCAAACAGAAATGCATGACATGGGAACACGAGAACATCCCGAGGTGGTGCCACTACTAACAAGTAACAGATAACTTATCATTGTTACTTTCAACCTGCACCAACTTCTCGGTCTCACAATACGTAAAAAAAAAAATCAATTAAAATAAATCAATAATCAACTAAGCATTCTGGAGTCGGACTTCACCAGCTCCACACAGTAGCCACTGTATCATCTTTGTGGTCCTTAACCACAGATGTCCATCGTGAATGACCGGTTCCTGCACCAGTCACCTCACTGCCATAGCAGATGCTTCCCAGTGAGCCACACAGGCAGGGGAAAGATTTGGTTCATGTCATGCCTTATGTTTAACTTCCATTAAGCATGCAAATTCTAGCACTGCATGTTGAACTTCACCAGTGAACAGATAAAGAAACCACAGTTAAAACAACACTTGGGTCAGTAATGACAACTTCCAAAATCTTGTAAGGCTGAAGTCAGAGGAGAAAGATTCTCAGTAAATGTAATGGGATGTCTGTGGGTCTAGTCGAAAACATTTTTAGTGAGCTGTGGGAAAAGAAGCTGGTACATACCTGAGCTTTTATGGATTGAGGTCAAGCATAAGGAATAGTCTTTAACACACCTCATGACATCAGGGTAGCTCTTTATGCTTTAAAAAAATTACTTCCTCATCTCTTAAAACTGATGAACAGCAGTTCAATGCCTTAGTGATAGTCTAGTCTAGTAACACTTTCTCATTTACTCACTCAGTTGACACTCACTTGAGACACCAATCTTTAAAAATGAAGTTAGTCGAAACATGTTGTACTCATTTTTTTAATCTAAAAATAATTTAGCTGTTTAATTAGAGAGTAAATCAAGAGTAATCTTCCAGCTACATCACTGTGCTTCCCTATTCAGAAATGCCACAAGAAACAGAAGACACAGTTATAGCAAGAGACAACTACAGCGAAAGAGACACACCTATAGATGACTTGTTTGGAATTCTTGTTGAATTATTAAACAACTTTAACCACAAAGTCGAAACATCAGTGTGGCATTTATTGTACAGTCAATAATCCATTACTGATAACTTGCCGCTTTGACACATCTCGACATCATCTCTGATTTGTCTGGCAAAATTAGGAGATGTATTATCACAAAGAGCTAGTTTCACACAGTAAAGCAGGGGCTGGCAAGCTCTTAAAGTCAAAACAGATCAAGCAGCATTTCTTTCCCAGTGAACAACTCTAGTCCCTAACGTCAGAATTTATAGGAGTAAATGACTCACATCCATTCATTTACTGAAAGCGGCTGCATAGTGTTACACAGCCTACTCTTTACTAATGAGTTCTTCCAATAAAATGTGTTTTGGGTGCCACAGGACTGACTAGTGAAGCGAAGGTGAACTGATCCTCTAAACTATTTTGGTTGACTTTATCAGAGACGTCACTGTTTCCTCACGCTTCATGCGAGTTTAAAAGCCCGTCCGTACGAAAGAACACCTGGGAAAACGTTGAAAGGTGGGGGACGAAAAGCAGAAGGGTAGAGTGAGCTGTCACAGAACTCCAGTGGGAAAGCAAATGTGCAAAATAATGTAATTAGCAGAGATCATTTTCAACATCCTAAATTTACGCTACATATTCCTCCTTGTTTGCTTTCCTTTAAGAACATACGCTGACAGGAGAAAAGGAGATGCTGCCATCGAAGGAAGGGCACTCTGGAGCTTATCCTTGGTTTTGCAGGTCCTCCCCTAACCCAGCAACAGAAACCAGACATCTCCTCCCCTTCTGGGGATTATAAAAACGTCTAATTGTTTAGATTCATATATACACAGATACAGAATCATCTGTATACCTAATACAAATTAATGCAAGAAATTTAGTTAGAACAGAGATAAAATCCTGTACAGGCATACTCATTTCTAGCAATTCAGTGCAGTGATGTGAAGCAGTTCGAATTCCACCTGCATTACAAACACCAACAAAAGGACAGTCTTCCTTAAAACTTTCCCTGACATTTTTCTCCCAAGCTCAAAAATATGAGTTTTATCAAAAGTAAAATATCAGCAACTATTTTCAAAATTTAAAGCATCCTTAACAAGCACCTCAGATATTCATTAAACACAGTACTAATAAAATAGCTATCACTGAAGAAAGAAACTTGCAAAATGGAGAGAAAATCATAAAACCACAAAAAAGGTCCCTTCATTCATGGAGAGGACCACAGGATTCTCCACATTCTGTCAAGGAAAAAAAACTATTATGATTCTAACAAATAATTTGTGAAAAAAGCCCATGGACAGTAAGTCACACACGGTTACACACACTGTTTTATTTGCAAAAGATGAAAACCTAAGTCAAGTCATGTGAAATCTGAACTTCAGGTTCCTGTGATTCTGGGTTTCTTGCTTCTTCTCCCTTGCAATCTTAATTATTAGTCTATTTTTTATTACAAATCCTGACATCTTCAGCTAACAAACCATCTCCACCTTCTCAGGTCTGACAAGCACAGTGTACATTTTTTACAACAGCACTGATCTGAGCTTTACTTAGATGTGTTGCTTGCAGTGTGTTTACAACTGAAACACAAAAAGGGAATTTTAAAAGGAAAATAATCTCACAGTGTTGTCAGCATCGCTGTGAAATTGTTGTAATCAAACATATCTCAAAGAGTATTTAAAATGCCATAAGGAATAAGTGAAAAAACCCAAACCCTATAAACAAACCAATTTTCTTTCTCCTCTTTGAATATGTCTATTTGAAAGTCTGAACAAGTGCCAAACATTGCAATGAGACTTTATCATATTTCATTCATACTCGCATTATGAGCCATTCTAATAATCTTCAGTCACTAGAGTGAATTCTATTCAGCTTTAGAATATTTATTTGTAGAGAGTTCAAAGTAAAACAAAATTCAGATTTTTCAAGTTCGCTGGAGCTCTGTGAATTCTGCACTGTAAGAGTTGTTAGATTTTACTCATAAAGTAACGGAAAAGAGACCAATTCAATTCCTAATTTATGTTATTTTCTTAAATATGCCCATCCATGATACAAATTTGTCCATATGAAGAATAACCACTTGGAAAAAGGATGCTCACTCAAAGATTATTGCTTTACGTCATGGGTGGGCCATGCTGTCGTGAAGGCTTTACATATTTAAGAATAGCTTTCATCCAAACACTGTTTAAGGGTCCAACCTCACGGAAGACTGAATCCACTCAGAGTATTCAACAATACACTCGATAGAGGGATCTACAGAACCAAATGCTATGTGTTCAGCTAAAACAAACATGCAAGAGCATTCCTTGTAGACTAATAAATGCATGTAAAATATATGATGATACATGAACTCACCCTTTATGAGCGTGGCCAGAGGGAACTGCCTCTTAGGTGAAAGAGCTCAGAGGGGATGGGGTGGGAAGAGAAGACTGCATGTACAGTGGGCCCTACCAGAGGTCCACTATTAACTGCTCTCCACCATATTCCCATTTACGGGCATGCTCTTGCTCTTTCAGCACACTGTTGCTTACCTTTGACTCTAAGGGTCTTTGTTTCCAAGTAATAAATACTTTGGGCTCCAGGGAGCAGACAGGAAGATCATACATGACTACAAAAAAACCTCTACTGTTGATAGATTATTGTAAGTGCATATTCATTATTAGCTGAAATGCTATTGACTGCACACTTAATAAATAGCCTATTTGTTCTTTTCAACTGAAGCAATACTGTAACAGGACGTCTGAAGAGAAGACCATAAAAAAATATAAAGACGTCACACAGCAGGTAATTTGGGGAATGTGGTTTCAGTTTTCTGTTCATCGCAGCACAATCAACAAATGCTGCACCAATTAAAATTTCTGCTTCATGAATAAAAATTTAGTGCAGGCTATTCATATACCCTAAGAATGATCTAGACGTTCTTAAGAAATGAGGCACTGAGGTAAACTATAACTACATTAGTGTAGATTTATAACAACACAGTGTAATTATTTTGCTCTTCTTTGGACAAAAAATGGAGGCCTTGGCTCTATCAGGGAATAAGTGCTGCCATGAAGCACAAGACAATGAACCAGGCAAAGAGCCCACTTTGCTGTAAACCACCAGCAAGTTGTCAGAGTGAAAGCCAGACAGCTGAACATTTTCACCCATCTTTTGTTTTTAAAAGGAGCCTAATTTCACTTAGAAGGAGAATAAAATAGCCCAATTTTAAAGTTCTTTTCTCTAAGTCAGTCTATTTAAATTATTTAAATATTTTCAGCTACTTACTAAATCACTGTTAGGTGATATCCTGTTTTTAAGACCACAGTTAATATATATGCTAGATGACAGTCACTTAGACTACAAGAAGAAAAACATCACAGTTTAAATTACTGGATTTCACACAATTAAGGAATAGAATGGAAGGATATTGTACAGGAGGAAGAAAATAACTGTGAAGGAAGAGACAGAAAGAGAAATATTCAAAGCATATGACTGTAGAGTTATTAAAAAAAAGGCACCAACCATGCATAGCAGTTAACAGTTAACAACAGTTAATTTGCAAGATTCCCAATGAGAAAAAGCAATACGTATATCAGAGCTCATACTAATGGTTTTAAACTAAAACAGGGTAGGCTTAGGCTAGATATAAGGAAGAAATTCTTTACAATGAGAGTGGTGAAACACTGGAACAGGTTGCCTAGAGAGATAGTGGAGGCCCCATCCCTGGAAACATTCAAGACCAGCTTGGACAGGTCTCTGAGCAACCTGATCTAGTTAGCGGTGTCCCTGCTCGCTGCGGGGGGGTTGGACTAGATGACCTCTAGGGGTCCCTTCC
>Ga0181612_132812_pt1 | contig 22204 bp, 17 predicted proteins | sample HoacroProtozoa21_FD_119630 | JGI IMG/M metagenome (GOLD analysis project Ga0181612, IMG submission 119630) | Hoatzin crop microbial communities from Cojedes, Venezuel. Combined Assembly of Gp0051906, Gp0051904, Gp0051908
AGCTGATGCTTCATCATGTACAGCGAGTCACTGTGCAGGTAGAACTTAGGCGTGATCATCCACGAATCAGCCACACCCCAGCCAGACGAAACCAAGAGGCCATACTTGCTCCACGTCCACCTATAGTCGTCGAACGTGAACGGTGCAATTGAGTTGCCGTCGTCGAACGTGTTATAATAGGGCAGCGGCATATAGATGCCCGTCGTGACCGCATTGGTCTGACGTCCAATGCCCTGCTGCTCATGGCTGGTGGCATAAACCGTGTAAGAATAAGTGTGGTACTCGTCGGGCAGCGGCCGGTCAATGACCTTGGTCTCGGTGATGCTGTCGGCAATCACCTTGCCGTCGTAGTCGCGCACCACCTTATAAGTCAAGTCGCTGGCATCAAAGGTGCTGCCGAAGTCGGCATAGCGTCCCTGGGTGGGAGCGTCCCACGTGATGGTAGCCACCTGGTCGGTAATGCTCAGCGTGGGGTTGCCCACCTGGTCGGGAGCGTCATAGCCCACCACCACGATCGTGCTCGTGCGGCTCATCAGGATCGAGCTGTAAGAGGGATAAATCTGCACGTTCACAATGTGCAGACCCTGCGTGATAGGGAAGGTGCACTCCACCTTGTCGCCCAGCTTGCTGTATGAGGGCAGACCCGTGGGCGCAATGTAATTATTGTCCACATACATCCACACGCGGGCGCCGTTCGATGCCCACTGGGGGAACTCAATGCTGTCGCCATTCACATCCACCGCAGGAATGGTAAACGACGCCGTGGCAGTCAGCGACTCGTCAACGGTGACTTGCAGATCACTGATCTGGGCCAATTTATACTGATAGGAGCTCTCCGGTTTGGTCTCGGGGCGCTGATAGAAGTAGGTGAAGCCCGTCGGAGCATTCTCAATCAGCTCGGTCTTGACCGTATCCTCGGTCGAGCCATAAGGCACATAGGGGTTCACCCGATAATATTGCGTGCCATTAGACATGTCGTAATGGTTCACCAGCAGATAGCCCATGTTGGAGTCATAAATCATAGGTTGCTGACCATAGATATACAAGTTAGGCATGCTAGTGGAACCAATAACAGTGGTCTCGAGCGTCGTGGGGTCAATCTTACCCAAATAGATCTTGTCATCCCTCAGCTGAACGTATAGGGTACCATAGCCCGCGACAAATCCCCTAGGACTATAGTTTCCTTTCTCAAGCGAACTGTCGTAGTAGCCCAGCATACCCATGCGTTTCAACTTGCAAGTGGCGGTGTCAAGAATGTTCAGATAATAGGTGGCGCCACGCGCGCCCGTCGGCGTACCATCCCCCATCGAAATCACCCACACCACGTCACGGCTGTCGTCGTAAGTCAGCAGATAAGGCACGCGCGACTTGTCACCCGTGGGATTGCAGTTGGTAAAGGTCTTCTGCTCCAGCAACTCCAGCGTGTTGGCATCAAAGGTGGTGCGGATCATCGTCGGATAGCCAGACACCGAATAGTCATAAACCGGCGCAAACGTATAGAGCTTGTCACCCTGCACATAGCTATAGGGCGTGGCCTCCTTGCACGAGCGCACCGTGTCGCACGCAAACGGCTCGAGGTTAAAGTTCACCCAGCCACCGGTGGCGTTGCCCTCGCTGGTGACTCCGGCATAGGCGTTAAAGCCGGTGTATCGATACAGCGTGCTGTCCTCGGGCTCATCAGGGCCCAGCACCGGCGCAAACGACGCCGGCAGATTGCCCGTCTGGTTAAACGCCTCAAGCACGGCTTGATCCTCGGCTGTGATCAGTCCCTCGGTGGGCGAGAGTTTGTTCACGGTCTTGCTTGCCGCACGCTGTTGCGTGCCGGCAACCGACGCATCGGCAGGCTGTGCCACGCGCGGCAGGGTCAGCACCGTCTGGGCTCCCACCGCCAGGGCGACAGCCAGCAACGCCGACGTTGCAATTCGTTTAGTAAATTTCTTCATAAGTCACTCGTTAATTTGGTTAATAAAAAATGAATTCTTGTAGCGCAAAATTATAGGCTCTGTCACAAAATGCCAAAAAACAGCGCTTTGAACATTTCCAAATTCAAGAATTTCGATAAAAACGGCCCATTTTTCTTTAAACTTGGAAACTTGTAAATCCATTTTCGCCCATTTGTGACAGGTCAGCCCTTTCGTGGGGCGCAGGACACACTTTTTTATTTATTTTATTTGAGCGATTGGTTAATATTTTATAATTTTGTGGCTCATTATGATGACGAAACGACTGTTTGCAATTCTAATATGGGCACTGGTGGTGACGGCGGTGCTACCGGCTTGGGCAACGACCGAGAAGCCTGGCAGCGCGTCTATGCTTAAGGTCAAAGGCGACGCGCTGTATAACGCCAGCCGTTTTAGCGAGGCACTGGAATATTACACCGCCGCGCTCGACAAGGCCAAGGCCGCGGGCGACAGGCACATCTACAACGCCTGCATCGGCAACATCAGCAACGTGTACGGCATGACAGGCGACACCGAGCGCGCCCTGCACTACCTGAACATGGGCTACAAGGCGTCGGAGGAGGCGGGCGACTCGGTGATGATGCAGAAGTTTGCCACCAACATCGCCGCGCTCTATTGCCGCGTGGGCGACGTGGACAAGGCGAAGGTGTTCCTCAAGCGGCAGCTGCAACTGTCGTCGGGCGATCCTACCCAAGACCAGTACTATGCCCTCAACAATCAGGGATTTATCGCCTCGCTTGAGAAGAATTATCAGCAGGCGCAGTTTTATCACCAGGCGGCGCTGAATTTTGTCACCGAGCGGCAGATGGACGAGAAATATGCCATCTCGCAGCTGATCAACCTGGGCGGCGTGAGCATGTCCACCCACCAAATCGCACAGGCCATCGACCGCTTTAAGCAGGCCGAACAACGTGCCACCGCGGCGGGCGAGATCGAGATGCAGTGCCAGATCTACAAGCAATTGGCTATGGCCTACACCGCGGCAGGCGACTCGGCTATGGCCGCCCGTTATAAGGCGATGTATGTCACCATCAGCGACTCGATCTACGACCGCAACCGCTTTAATGCGGCGTCGAGCAAGCTGTTTGAGTACGAAAACGCCGAGAACCAGAAGCACATCGACCGGCTGGTGTCTCGCAACCACACCCAGCTGCTCATCATCCTAGCCTTCGCCGCGCTAGCCATCGCCCTCACCCTGCTCTATCTGGCTCTGAGGCGCAAAAACCGCCGTCTGCAAGAGGCGCAGCGCCTGCTGGTGAGCAAAAACGAGGAACTGCTCAAGAGCGACAAGCAAAACCGCCAGCTGCTGCAGCACTATGTGGACGGAGAAAACAAGCAGCAGGACGAGCGCAACGACATTGGCCTGACGCAAGAGGCCATCGACCAGCTGCTGAGCCGCATCAACGGCGTCATGCAGCAAGTGGACGTGATCAGCGCCAGCGATTTCAACCTCAATCAGCTGGCCCAGCTCACAGATAGCAACACAAAATACGTCTCGTGGGTGATCAACGATGTGTACGGCAAGAATTTCAAAACCTTCCTCAACGAGTACCGCATCAAGGAAGCCTGCCGCCGCCTGTCAGACAACGAGCACTATGGACACATGACCCTGCAAGCCATCTACCAAGACCTAGGCTACCAAAGCGCCACCAGCTTCATCAACGCCTTCAAACGCTCGATGGGCATGACGCCCAGCACCTATCAACGGTTGGCGCGTGAACGCAGCGATGATTTGCCACATACTGACGGGGCAGACGATGGTGTGTAGCTGCCGCCCCCTTGCCTCGATGTGGGGGAACTTTTTTATCTCACGCAGATTTAGCAGATGGAGCGGATATTTAGCTGCCGCGCTCCATAAGCCTTAAGCCCTAAGCCCATTTTACCTCACGCAGATTTAGCAGATGGAGCAGATTTTGGTTGCCGCGCTCCGTAAGCCTTAAGCCCATTTTACCCCATCTTGCGCCCATCCCCTAAGCCTTAAGCCCGATGATGCGGTCAGCTGGGTTCCCAGGGATAGGGTCCCTCACCCTCTGCCTTGATGTGGACAGGCATGCCCACGTAGGCATATAGCTGCTTGAGGGTGATGATGTCGGCATCGCGCAGGCGTATGCAGCCCTCGCTGGCCCTGCCGGGCACAGACCCCTCGTTGCCGGTGCTGCCGTGTATGCCGATGCCGCTGTGCCCCGGGGTGCGCAGGCGCAGGAACCAGTGCCCGTAAGCCAAGATGCTGCCGCGCCCGTCGCCAAAGTCGTGCCGCCACGTGCTGGCGTCTTGCACCTGGATGATGGTGAAGGGCTTGCCGTGGGGCGACTGGGGGGTGCGCATGTCGCCACGGCTCTGCTTGTCGCCCCTGCCCTTGCCCAGGCACACGGGGAACTGGGCGAGCAGCACGGTGTCGCCCAGGCTGTCGCGGTCATAGACGCGCAGCGTGAGGTCGCGCTTGCTGACGACGATAAATGCGGTGCCTGTGCCGCAGGGGGGCAGCGGCGATGCGGGCACACTGCTCAGCGTATCGGCGGTGGCGGTGGTGGTTGCCACAGGCTGGGGTGCGCGGTGGCGGCTGCAAGCGGTGGTGGCCGCCATGGGCAGGAGCGCAAGTGCGAGCAGGGCTAGCATGGCAAGGTGACAGGGATGACGGGTGATGGGATGCTTCATCGGGTGGAAATAAAAAAATTGGTTGGTTGGGGCAAAGTTACTGCTTTATCGCCAAACGGCGCATGCCACGCAGGGATTTTTTTAGGCTTAAGGCTAATGGGCTTAAGGCTTAAGGCCGCTTTTGCCTCACGCAGATGGAACAGATGGAGCGGATATCTGGCTGCCGCGCTCCGTAAGCCTTAAGCCCTAAGCCTTAAGCCCATTTTACCCCAGCCATCCCCTAAGCCCTAAGGCTTAAGTCCCGTTTATTGAAGAATAAATTCTTATTACGCTCGCATAACCGAAAATTTGTGCTACCTTTGCAATTGTGAAACTTAGATTAAGCATACTGCTATTGCTAATGGTGGCAGCTGTGACAGTGGTTGCGGCTAAGGGCAACCAGCGCGTGGAGCCGCCGGTGGCATGGCGGGTGAGCGAGCCGCTGGGCCTGCATTATGGCTCGACCATCGACACGCTGTTTGAGAACTACCACCGCACGGTGGTGCCCAGCATGGTGAGCGAGGCGTGGGCTACCACGGGCAACTATGGCGCACCAGGGCAAGACCAGGTGTTCTTTAACCGCGTGGCGACGAGCGAGTTCTTTTTTGAGGACGGCATCGTGGCGTGGATGCACAACACGGGCACGCAGCGGTTCTATAACACGCGCATCCCCATGACGCTGCTGTCGCACACCACAGGCGGCGACAAATATAGCAATCAGGACCGCACGCAGCTGGTGTTTAGCGGCAACGTGAACAAGCGCACGCAGGTGGGTGGCGCGTTCGACTACATCTACAGCAAGGGCAGCTATGACGTGCAGAGCGACAAGGACTTCACCTGGCAGCTGATGGGCTCGCACATGGGCGACCGCTATGAGTTGCAGACCCACTTTAACCATTATAGCTACACCACCAAGGAAAGCGGCGGCATTACCGACGACCGCTATATCACCGACCCTGCCGAGGTGCAAGGCGGTGAGACCAGCGTGGACAACAAAAGCATCCCCACCAACCTGAGCGACGCGCACAGCCACCTGGAGGGCAGCCAACTGTACCTGAACCAACGCTATAAAATAGGCTTCTACCGCTACCGCCGCGACAGCGTGACCGACACCATCATCGACCGCACCTATGTGCCGGTGACCAGCCTGATATGGACACTAGACTTCAAGACCGCCAAGCACAGGTTCCTGAACGGCATGGCGAGCGAGGACACCACGTTTTTTGACCACACCTATCTGATGCTGGGCGGTACCGACGAGACAACCAGCTACTGGCGGTTGCGCAACACGCTGGGCATCTCATTGCTTGAGGGCTTTAACAAGTATGCCAAGTTTGGCTTTGCCATCTATGGCACACACGAGGTGCGGCACTACACCCAAGTGGCTGATAGCGTGACGGGCACCGAATTGCCCGACGGGCTTGAGACGCTGCCCGCCGAGGTGGCACACAGCAAGACGCAACACCTGCTGTGGCTGGGCGGTCAGCTCACCAAGCAGCGCGGGTCGCTGTTGCGATATGGCATCACGGCGCAGTTTGGACTGCTGGGCGATGCCGTGGGCGAGGTTGACGTGAGTGGCGATGTGACCACGCGGCTCGCCATGCTGGGCGACACCGTGAGCCTCAAGGGATATGGCTACATCAAAAACCTGGCGGTGCCCTATCTGTATAACAACTACGTGTCGAACCACTATGTGTGGCACAACGACTTTGGCAAAAGCCAGCGTGTGCGTGTGGGTGGCGAGCTCAACATCCCGTTCACGTGGACGTGCGTCAACGTGGGATATGAGACGCTCAACGACTATGTGTATATGGGCACCACGGGCGTGCCGGTGCAGCACAGCGGTGCCATACACGTGCTGAGCGCACGCTTGCAACAAGATTTGCACCTCAAGGCATTTAACTGGGAAAACACCGTGACGCTGCAGACCAGCAGCGACGACGAGGTGCTGCCGCTGCCCAAGCTGGCGGTGTATAGCAACATGTACGTCAAGTTTCGCGTGGCTAGGGTGCTGCATGTGCAACTGGGCGTTGACGGCAACTACTATACCAAATATTACGCTCCTGCCTATAACCCTGCCACCATGTCGTTTCACAGCCAGCGCGATACCGAGTGCGGCGGCTTTGCCTTTATGAACCTGTATGCCAACTTCAAGCTCAAGCAAGCGCGGTTTTTTGTGGCATGGACGCACTTTAACCAAAAGCTGTCGAGCGGCGTGGCTTATTTCTCCAGCCCGCACTACCCGCTTAATCCGGCACGCTTCCAGCTAGGAGTGTCGGTCAACTTTGTGAACTAAAGGCTCATGCAGTTCGACACCTACACATACGCATTGTTTTTGCCGCTGGTGTTTTTCATCTACTGGGCACTGCGCAAGCGGCTGAACTGGCAAAATGCGTTTTTGCTGGTTGCCAGCTATGTGTTTTATGGCTGGTGGGACTGGCGCATGCTGGGACTCATCGTGCTGACCACGCTGACCACATGGGGCACGGGGCTGATGATGCGGGGCGACCGGTCTGCCAACGACCGCCGATGGGCTGCGGCTAACATTGTGCTCAACCTGGGCATCTTGGCGGTGTTCAAGTATCTGAACTTCTTGCGCGACAGCCTGGTGCACCTGCTGGGCTTCTTTGGCATGACCCCCGACTGGCCCACGCTGCACATCTTGCTGCCTGTGGGCATCTCGTTCTACACATTCCAAGCCATCAGCTACACCATCGACGTTTATCGCGGCGAGGTGAAGCCCACACGCGACGTGGTGGCATTCAGCGTGTTTATCTCGTTCTTCCCGCAACTTGTGGCGGGTCCCATCGAGCGGGCAAGCAACCTGCTGCCCCAGTTCCTGCGCCGCAAAAGCTTTGACTATGACAACGCCGTGGTAGGCATGCGGCAAATCTTGTGGGGCTTGTCTAAGAAGGTGATAATCGCCGACACGGTGGGCAGCTATGTTGACGACCTGCTCTATAATCCCTATGTGTATGGACCCACCAGCATGATATGGGCGGGAATCCTGTTTGCGGTGCAAATTTATGCCGATTTCTCGGGCTATAGCGACATCGCCATCGGGTCTGCCAGGCTGCTCAACATCAAGTTGCAGCCCAACTTCCGCTACCCGTTCTTCTCGCGCAACATGAAGGAGCTGTGGCAACGGTGGCACATCTCGCTGATGAGCTGGTTCCGCAGCTATGTGTATTTTCCGCTGGGTGGGTCACGGTGCGGCAAGGGGCGCACATGCCTCAACATCATGGTGGTGTTTGCCCTGTCGGGGCTATGGCATGGGGCTGACTGGACATTCGTCATCTGGGGCTTTGTCAACGGCTTGCTGTTGCTGCCCTTTGTGTTCCTGCCCCGCAAGCGGCTGTCTGACGTCGCCTCGTGGCGTGACTTGCCCAAGTGCTTGCTCACCTTCTTCATCTTTGCCATGGTGTTTCTTGCCTTTAGGGCAAATGGCATCACGCATCTGGGCGAGATTGTTGACGTGATAGTCAACGGCTCGTGGGCGCAACGCCCTGTGCACGGGCAGCCCCTGTTCTACATTGTGCCGTTCTTTATCATCGAGTGGTTGGGACGCCGACAGGAGTTTCCCCTGCAACGGTTGCCCATGCCCACATGGGCACGCTGGCTGCTCTACTGGGCTTTGCTGATAGGCATCTCCATCGCCAGCCTTGACCGCAGTGCGCAGTTCATCTATTTCCAATTCTAGCAACGGCACGGCGATGGGCAGGCATCATAACGAAAATAACGGATTCGGCAAGTTTGTGCGGCGAACGCTGCTGGCGTTATCGCCGTTGCTCGCCTTTGTACTGCTCTATTTGGCGCTTGACCCGTTCAGGGTGCTGCGCCCCTATAACGGCATGGACGTGCTGCCTGGCGATAGCGTCGAGCACAACCCCAACGAGCGCTTTATCGCCTTTGAGGGCTACAAATATTACAACCCCACGCAGCAATTTGACTCGTTTATCTTTGGCTCGTCGATTTCCACGACGTTCTTGTCAACCGCCTGGAAACGTCATTTGCCCGACACGGCTCGCATCTACCACTTCACGGCAGGCAGCCAGACCCTCAGCGGCATCCGCGACGAGGTCGCCTACCTGCTGGGACACGCCACCAACTTCAACCACGCGCTGATTATCATGGAGGAGGAGCTCTTCCACAGGGCGACACGCTATCACGAAATCCCCTATGTGCCCCACCCCGCGGTTTCGCCCGCCATCACACGGTTCCACTTCCACCAGCTGTACCTTAACGCATACCGCAAGCCCGACTTCCTTCTCTACAGCCTGATGCCGTCGCGCATGGTTGACAAACTGCTTGCCGACGACGAAATCGCATTGGGGCCGCGCCACCGCAACGACACCATTAATGAGGACTATGCCCTGGAGCTCGACTCGACGGTGCTCAATAATCCGCACCAATATTATGATGTGGAACGTGCTTGGCTGGTCAACATGAAGCCACGGCCCGAACCCAAGCCGCTCTCGATTGACACCGATGCCGAACAAACCCTTCGACAAATCGCCAGCCTGCTGCAACAGGGTCATGTGGACTACCGCGTGATTGTGCCTCCCCGATACAAGAGCGAGCCCTTGTCGCCCGCCGACCATAGCCTGCTATGCGAAATCATGGGCAGTAGCCACGTGTTTGACTATAGCGGTGACCTGCAGCTCATTGGTGACCTGCACGCCTACTACGACGGTGCGCACATGCTCACATACCGGTGCAGTGAGCTCATCGACAGGTCCTACCAGGACCAAGAGACCCGCGCGGCATTGTTTTTAGAGAAATAAAATTTGGTTAATTATATTAATATCAAATAATTATGATTATTGCAACAAGCTATTGGGTAGGCATCTTGTGCTGCGTCTTTTGCTGCATCTGCTGGGGTTCAGCCAGCAATACCCAAAAGATGGTGGCGCAACCCGGATGGGGATTTGAGCACTATTATATTGACTTCACCATAGGCCTAGTGGTGATGGCTGTGCTAGGCGCACTCACGCTGGGCAGCATGGGACACCAAGGCCCCACCTTTTTTGAAAATTTGGGTGACATCGACACCTATAGCGCTTGCAATGCCATTGCTGGTGGCATCATTTGGAATTTTGCGACCATCTTCCTCGTCGCCGCTATTGCCCTAACGGGCATTTCGGTGGGCTTCCCCATTGGTGGCGGCTTGGGTTGGATTGGCGGCATCGCCTATAACTATCTGCTGGTCACAGGTGCTGGACGTTCCTACCCTGGCAACGAGACACTGCTATGGACAGGCGTAGTGCTGATTGTAATAGCCATTGCGCTAAATGCCAAAGCCTATAGCAGCCTGAACAAACAGAGTGGGAAAACACCGCTCAAGGGCATAATCATCGCTTTGATTTCAGGTATAGCCTATATCTTCTTCTTTGGTCTGGTGGTGAAGTCTATCGACCCACTCTATGGCGGTGCTGCCGCAACTGCCAGCGGGGTTACGGGCAAACTCACCCCCTACACGGCAGTGTTCCTGTTCAGCATGGGCATCCTAGTCTCAACACCTCTGTTCATCACTCTGATGATGCGGCATCCCGTGCAGGGCGACAAAAAGTCGTGGAGCCAATGGCTAACCGGCTCAAGCCGCAGCCACCTGATTGGCATTGTTGGCGGTCTGGTGTGGATGGCAGGCATGGTGGTCAGCTTCATGCGTGGCAGTGCAGGCAATGCCGCTATTGCCGTTGCCCTATGCAATGCCTCGCCTGTTGTCGGCATGTTGTGGGGTGTGCTCGTGTGGAAAGAGTTCAAAGGAGCCTCACGAGGCACCGTAGCGTTACTGCTAGCCGTGTTTGTGGCATTCCTGGCTGGACTGACGCTCATCACGTTGTCAAACGGATGAAATAGCTTTTTGCCAAGCATCCTGTTTGTGCTTTGACAAAAAAGCACTATCTTTGTCGCCGTCAACACAAAATAAAGACATCTTAAATTCCGATATAAATGGAAAACATACTCAACCAACTTAGTGACTGGATCGTAGCCGCTAGCGATGCGGTTTGTGGATATCCGGAGTTCTTTTTACTCATTGGCGGAGGCTTGTTCCTGTTTCTGTACTCTGGGGCAGTTTCTATCAGGCGCATCCCTTGGGCTATGCGAGCCCTGCGCAGCAAGCAGGCTGCCGATAGCGGCAAGCAAACGGGACAAATCAGCTCGCTGCAAGCGCTCATGAGTGCCATTGCCGCCACTGTTGGCATGGGCAACATCGCCGGCGTGGCGATAGCCCTCTCGATTGGTGGCCCAGGCACCATCTTTTGGATGTGGGTGAGTGCGCTGGTTGGCATGTCCACCAAGTTTTTTGAGGGCACATTGTCTATCATGTACAAGGGCAAGGACAGCCGTGGTGAAGTGCAAGGCGGTCCCATGTACATCATCACCAGCGGACTGGGACCCAAGTGGAAACCACTGGCAGTGGCATTCTCGCTGTTTGGCCTAGTGGGCACACTGTGCTTTATGCAAGCCAATCAGCTGGTTGAGTCGATAACCACAGTTTTCACTAGCCCCATGGGCATCGAAAACACCGTGACGTTGCGCTTCGTGATGGGCGTAGTGATGGCTGTTGTGGTTGGCATCGTCATTCTGGGCGGCATCAAGCGCATCGCCAACATTGCCTCGCGCATCGTGCCTGTTATGGTGGTGCTCTACCTCATCATGGTGCTGATTATCATGGTTATCAACTACAAAGCCATACCTGGCGTGTTTGCCAGCATTTTTGAGGGTGCTTTCAGCATGAAGGCTGGCTTTGGCGCCTTTGCTTTTGTGGCATTAACGGGTGCCAGGCGAGCCGCCTTTGTCAACGAGGCAGGTGTCGGTACGGCATCGATGATGCATGGCGCGTCACGCAACACCGACGCTGTGCGCGAGGGCCTCATTGCCATGATGGGACCTGCCATCGATTCTGGTCTGGTGTGCACACTCACAGCCATTCCCATCCTGATAGCCGGTAATTATGTAGGGCTGACCGACCCCAAGGGGCTGTATGTGGCTCTGGGTGCATGGGGGCAACTGCTGCCTGGCATCGGGCACCTGTTGCTCATGATTATCGTGTTCTTCTTTGCCTTCTCCACCATGTTCTCCTACAGCTACTATGGACAAAAGTGCACCAACTATCTGTTTGGTGCCGACAAGGTTAATTGGTACAACTACTATTACCTGATTATGATTGTGGTGGCTGCCGTCATTCCGCTTAAGACCATGGTCAGCATCATGGACCTTGCTTTTGCCCTGATGGCACTGTGCACCATGTTTACCATCATTGCCCTCTCGCCGCGCGTCAAGGCACTCATGCGAGACTACTTCAAGCACGAGCGCTTGGAACAATGATGCACAGCCACTAGATATTTCAGCTTTTCTAAACACTCCCATAGCTAATCACAGCAACCACCCGTCTGCGGCGGTTGCTGTTCTTCTGCTATATCGCCAAAAATAGCAATCATCACACTCATCAAACGTGCAGCTAGCTGCGCCTATTCTCCCACTTGTAGAGCAGCCTAGTTGGCAAAAAAACGTTAACAGACAGCAACAAGCCAACGTTTTTTGAACAAATTAGTTGGTTAAACGTGATTTGATGATTATCTTTGCAAGTTAAAATGTCATAATAACACCGAGTTAAAAACGACACAAGCAATATGAAACAGTTCATTTCACATATCTGTGCCACACTGTGTCTCGTGCTATTGCATTGGACGGGCATGAGTGCGCTTGACGTGACAACCACCGCTGGCGGACAGTTGTCGAGCCGCGTGACCAACACTAGCATCACCACACTGACCGTTAAAGGTGTGATGGATGCCCGCGATTTTTACTTCATCGCCGACAACCTGGACCAGCTGACCACTGTTGACCTGAGCGACGTGCAGATTGTGGCTTGCGAAACTGGCGAGGCACACTATGGCCAAATCCATTTTGCCGCCAGCACACTGCCCATTGGGGCACTTGCCGGCAAACGACTCACCAGCGTCACCCTACCAACAAGTCTGGTTGCCATCGACGAGGGCGTATTTCTGGGCTGCCGCGAATTGCCATCAATCACGCTGCCCGACGGGCTGACCACCATTGGCAATCATGCCTTTGCAGCATGCGCTGCATTAACCAGTGTGACCCTGCCTGTCAGCGTGACCACCGTGGGCGAAGGGGCATTTGCCCGATGCAGCAGCCTGACGTCGTTCACGGCTAAAGGCATCACCCAACTGGCAAGCACTGCCTTGATGGATTGCCCGAAGTTGACGCAAGTGTCGCTAGGCAGCAAGCTGCGCTCGGTGGGCGAGCGGGCAATGGCAGGCAGCGGCGTGAAGTCACTCGACGTGAGCGGTACACAGCTTGACACCCTGGGCAACTGGACATTTGTCCTCACGCCACTAGCCAGCATCAGCTTGCCTAATGCCGTGACCAGCATGGGTCAAGGTGCGTTCCTATATGACACACAACTTACAGCCATCACACTGCCACAAACACCTCGCTTGGGCGACTATATGCTCGCAGGCAGCGGACTAGCTAACACACTTGAAGTGAACAATGTGGACACGCTGGGTGCCTATGTGCTCTATAATGCTAACAACATTCCGAGCGTGGTCTTGAGCGATGTAGTTAAACATCTGGATGACAAAGCCATGGCAGGCATGATTGGACTTGAAACCATGACAAGCAATGCCACGACCGTGCCGACGCTTGGCGAGGACGTGTGGGATGGAGTCAACCAATCTGTGATTCCCCTGACAGTGCCTTCAAATGCCCGCGATGACTACCGCGCAGCAGCCCAATGGCTTGAGTTCTTGATTGCTGACTGGCTGACGGGTGACGTGAACGGTGACGGTGAGGTGACCATTGCCGACGTGAATGCCATCATCGACATCATCTTGGGCACGACTGCCGACCCAGACACCCAGGCACGAGCCGATGTGAACGGTGACGGCGAGGTGACCATTGCCGACGTAAATGCTGTGGTTGACATCATTTTGAGTGGCGGGAGCTATAACCTGCCGGTCAACACCGACGACCTGCTGATGATACCAGATGTGAGCATCGACCCAGGCGAGGAAGTCACCGTGAAGATTATATTGAATAACGCACATGAATATAGTGCGCTGCAGTGCGACATCACATTGCCCGACGGACTTGAGATGGCAGAAAGCGACATCACCACCGCCGAGCGTTCACAAGGCCACGTGAACAAATCGCGGGGCATCGGTGGCAGCACAACACGCACCGTGCTCTACTCGATGAAGCGTGAGCTGTTTGAGGGCAACACGGGTGCCGTGCTGACAATCACCCTGCGTGCGACCAAGGCAGTTGCCGACGGCAGCCTGATTACCCTGACCAACGTGATGCTGGCAGACAACGACAACGTGAACTGGCATGCCGCCGACTACAGCGCACAAGTTGCCGGCAGCACCGGCATCGTTGATGCCACCGCTAACGACCGCGTGTGGGCAAGCGAGCGCACCCTGCACATCTCCACCTCACAACCTGGCACTGCGCTGATAGCTAACATGAGCGGCATGGTGCGCGAAATGCCATTGGAGACTGGCGACAACGAGCGTTCCATGGAGCCTGGCATTTACATCGTGAAAGTCAACGGCAAGAGCCACAAGGTCGTGGTCAAATGACAATAACACCCTGATAACGACAACCAACTGCTGCAGCTATGGGAAAGAACAAATTGAAAAAATTTGCCGACATGCAAGCGATGCCTTGCGTGTTCCAGTACCCCTACGGCACACTGAAAGAGCTGGGCGGTTGTCCCATGCGGGGCAAATGGCGCAATCAGTATTTCCACAACGACAACCCCATCGTGCTAGAGCTGGGCTGCGGCAAGGGCGAATATGCCGTGGGGCTGGCACAGCGTTTTCCTGGCAAGAACTACATCGGTGTGGACATCAAGGGAGCACGCATGTGGACCGGAGCAAAGCTTGCCATGCAGCAGCAACTGCCTAATGTGGCGTTTTTGCGCACCAGCATCGAGCTCATCGACCAGATGTTTGCCCCCGACGAGGTTGACGAAATCTGGATCACCTTTCCCGACCCCCAGATGAAAAAAGTGAACAAGCGGCTGACATCCACACGGTTCCTGAACAATTACCGCCACATTTTGCGTGACGCAGGGCTGGTACACCTCAAAACAGATAGCCCATTTTTGTACACCTACACCCACACACTGGTGCAAGATAACGGGTTGCCTGTGTTAACCGACACCGACGACCTGTATGCCAGCGGCTTGGCAAACGACATTTTGGACATCAAGACGCACTACGAGATGCAATGGCTGCAACGCGGCCTCACCATCAAGTACATCTGTTTTGCCCTGCCACACGACGTGCCGCTTGCCGAGCCCGACATCGACATCGAGCCCGACACCTACCGCAGCTATAACCGCGGTTACATCCAGATGCCGCAAATGATGACAACAGACAAACAAGACTAAATCAACATATAACCCTAAAAAGAGAGAAAAAGAAACATGACTTTATATCCTAATTTGATATTAGACGCCCTGCGCACTGTGCGCTATCCTGGCACAGGCAAGAACATTGTGGACATGGGCATGGTAGCAGATGACATGCGCATCGACGGTAACCGCGTGAGCTTTTCGCTCGTGTTCGACAAGCCCACCGACCCCTTCATCAAGAGCGTGGTCAAGGCTGCCGAAGCCGCCGTATTGGCGCATGTGGGCAATGACGTGGACATCCGCGGCAACATTGCCGTTAAAACCCGCCACGAAAATCCGGTGAAAGCCGACGACAACCCACTGCCTGGCGTGAAAAACATCATTGCCGTCAGCTCGGGCAAAGGCGGCGTGGGCAAATCAACAGTGGCTTGCAACCTGGCTGTGGCACTGGCTCTGCAAGGCTATCGCGTGGGATTGCTCGACGCTGACATCTTTGGCCCGTCGATGCCCAAGATGTTTGGTGTAGAAGACGAACAACTGTATATGCACGAAGTGAATGGACGCAACCTCATCATCCCCATCGAGAAATATGGCGTGAAGATGCTGTCCATAGGCTTCGTGGTCGATAAGGAGAAAGCCGTGCTGTGGCGCGGTGCCATGGCAAGCAATGCCCTGCGGCAACTCATTGGTGAGGCCGACTGGGGCGAGCTCGACTACTTCGTTATCGACATGCCGCCTGGCACCAGCGACATCCACCTGACCCTGGTGCAGACCTTAGCCATCACGGGTGCCATTGTGGTTACCACACCGCAACAGGTGGCACTCGCCGATGCCCGCAAAGGCATCAGCATGTTTATGGGCGATAGCGTGGGCGTACCCGTGCTGGGCATCGTTGAGAACATGTCATGGTTCACACCAGCCAGCCATCCCGATGAACAATATTTCATCTTCGGTCGCGACGGCGGCAAGCAACTGGCTGAGACTCTGGGCGTGGAACTGCTGGGACAAATTCCGCTAGTGGCAGGCATCTGCAAAAGCAGCGACGACGGCCAGCCCGTGGTGCGCGTCAATGACATTTCGGGGGCAGCATTCAAGCAACTAGCCACCCGCATTGTCGAGGCTGTTGACCACCGCAACGCTACCCTGCCTCCCACCCACAAGGTGCAGACCCACTAATCTAGACTTTAATACATTAAAAAATACCTATTATTAAATCACAAACCAAACCACTATGAAGACAAAATCAATCATCATGACGGTCGTTGCAGCTATGCTGCTCACTGCCTGCGGCTCAGTGCCCATCACAGGACGCAAACAACTGAATTTGGTAAGCGACAGCGAGATTCTATCGTCTAGCCTCTCGCAGTATTCCAGTTTCATGCAGACTGCTACCATCTCAACCCAAAAGGTGCAAAGCGCACAGGTGACCCGCGTGGGCAAGCGCATTGCCGCCGCCACCGAGGCCTACCTCAAGGCTAACGGACATGAAAGCGAGTTAAAGAACTTCTCTTGGGAATTTAACCTGGTGCAAAGCAACGAGGTGAACGCCTGGTGTCTGCCTGGCGGCAAAATCGTGGTTTACGAGGGCATCACCAGCCTGGTCGACAGCGATGATGAACTCGCTGTGGTGCTGGGTCACGAGGTGGCACACGCCGTTGCCAAGCATAGCAACGAACGCATGAGCCAGCAGCTGTTGGCACAATATGGTGCCAGTGCCGTGAGCATCTTCACCAGCGGCAAGAGCTATGCCACACAGCAAATCGCACAGTCAGTCTATGGACTGGGTGCCAACTATGGCGTGATGCAACCATTCTCGCGCAAGCACGAGAGCGAGGCAGACAAGATGGGACTGGTGCTGATGACCATGGCGGGCTATAACCCCGACGCAGCCGTGACCTTCTGGCAAAAGATGCAGGCCAACTCTAGCAGTTCCACGCCCGAGTTCATGAGCTCGCACCCCAGCCACAAGACCCGCATTGCCGACATCCAGAAGCAATTGCCCGAGGTGAAACAAAAGTACGGCAGCTACCTGAAAAAATAACATCAACATATCCCCCACCCCGACCTAAATGGAGCATAGCCTTATGAAACGATTGTTGACCCTCGTCATACTGAGTACGCTGCTGGCAAGCGGTGGCACGGCACGCACCATTGCCGATCTGTTCGCCAGCGAGCCAGGCAACATCTTCAGGCTGCTCACGCGCACCTCGCGCCTCGACATGGTGGACTATTACAACAGCGGACAGGCTGTCGCTGCTCGCAACAACATGGGCGGCGACAGCCAGCTGCTGGCACTGGACAGCGTTTACCTCAAGCTGCAAGCCAGTGATGTGAAGACGGTAGAGATGCGCATGGTGGCAAACCGGCGCGACACTGTGGTGTTCGTCATTGAGACGGTACTCACGCCCGTGCCTGACAGCCGCCTCACCTGCTGGAGCAGCCAGTGGCAACGGCTCAACACCGCAAAGCTGTTCACCATGCCCGTCATCGACGATTTCATGACTCACAAGATGCCCAGCGACCTGCGGGCAGACCTTGATGCTGCCGCCCCGTTCCAGCTCATCGAGCTGACATTTGACGGCACAAGCCACGACACGATGGTGGCTCGCCATGGCTTGAAACGTTTTTTGGTTGCCAGCGAGTACGCCCGCTTTAGCCCCTACCTGACCGACAGCATCACCTACCGCCTAGGTGGCACTAAAATCAAGCGCGTGAAGCCATGAGTGCAAGCGACCGCTACACCGCCAGTCTGTTTGACCAGCAGCCACAGGGCATCACCCTGAGCCAATTTAACGCTCGCATCGCCGATGCCGTCAGCATGCAACCCGAGCTGCAACGCCAATGGGTGATTGCCGAGACCAGCGGTGTGAGTGTGCGCAAGGGGCACTGCTACATGCAGCTGATTGAAAAAAGCCCTGGTGGCGGCTTGCCCGTTGCCAAGGTAGATGCCGTGATTTGGGCAAGCAACTACACTGCCCTGGCAAGGCGTTTCTATGACGCGACGGGAACGCACTTTGGCTCAGACATGAAGGTGCTGGTCAACGTGTCTGCCACATTTCATGGACTATACGGGTTCAAAGTGGTTATCCACGACATCAATCCCGAGTTCACTGTGGGTGAGCACGCACGGTTGCGGCGCGAGATTCTGGACCGCCTCACCCGCGAGGGCATCATCGACATGAACCAGCAGCTGCCCTGGCCGCTTGTGCCGCAACGGATTGCCATCATCAGCGCCGCCAGTGCGGCGGGTTATGGCGACTTCATGAACCACCTGCTAGGCAACGACAGCGGGCTGCAATTCTACACCTGCTTGTTCCCTGCCACCATGCAGGGACACAACACCGTGCCCACCGTGCTGGCAGCCCTCGACCGCATCAACCGCCACATCGACCTGTTTGACTGCGTGGTCATCATCCGCGGCGGCGGGGCGACCAGCGACCTCAACGACTTTGACAACTATGACCTGGCGGCAACCATCGCACAGTTTCCCATACCCGTCATCGTGGGCATTGGTCACGAGCGCGACGTCACTGTGCTCGACTATGTGGCAGCCAAGCGCGTCAAGACACCCACAGCCGCAGCCCACTGGCTCATCGAGCAGGGCGAAAACCAGCTGGCACACCTCACCGAACTGCAAGGCAGCATAGCTGGCACCGTGCGTGACACGCTAGGACATGCCCGCGAGCAGCTAGCCTACTACACCAACATCATTCCAGCCACCGTGCGCCGCATTGTCGAGACCAGCACCTTGCGCATCGACCACCTGCAGCGAGCCATCCCCCTGGCTGCCAACAACCGCATTGCCACCGAACGCAACCGTCTGGACATGAGCGTGCAGCGCATCGCCAGTGCCCTGCAAGCCGCCATGCAGCGTGAGCGCATGCGCCTGCAAGCCCTCGACGACAAAGCGACCCTGCTCTCGCCACAAAACACCCTGGACCGCGGCTATGCGCTAGTGTGGCACCATGGCAAGAGCGTCACCAGTGCCGCCCAACTGCAAGCCGGCGAGCACGTGACCCTCATGTTCAAGCAAGGCAAGGCAACTGCCACCGTGAGCGATACCACCCCCAGCGACAACCAGTAAACGAAACATCATCAACAACAAACGCAATATATATGGAAGAGCCCAACAACAACGATACCCTCAACCTGACCTACACCCAAGCGGTTACCGAGCTTGAGCAGCTGGTGCAAAAGATGCAAGACCCCCAGTGCGGCATCGACAACCTGAGTGCCTATACCCGCCGCAGCAAGGTGTTGCTAGACATCTGCCGCAGCAAGCTCACCCAAGCCGACCAGGAGCTGCAAAAAATCCTCAACGACCTGCAAGCCACCAACACCAGCCAGCAGTAGCCTCAAAAAAGACTGGCTTAACGGCAAAAATGTTTTCTCAAAGATACATTTTTTGCCTAAAAATGTTTTCTCTAGGAAACATTTTCAATGCAAAAGTGTTTCCTTGAGAATCTATTTTGGATAAATCGCTCACACTCGGCAAAGCACACCGCTGCAGCCAGCATACACACAATCAGGCGGCGGCTCAACTATTGAGCTGCCGCCTGTGGCGTTTGCACGGGCAAGCCTCTTATCGTCTTGCCGCTGTTGCTAGCATAATTTTATTTAAATACTGTGCTCGAGGTCTCGGTATATGACGAGTCAAATATCATTAGCATACCACTTGTGACCCACATGCTGTCGGGCAACGCCACCAGTTGCTCTTTGGTATAGGTGCCCTTTTCAACTTCAGACGAGGGGTCATTGTCATAGCCCACAAACCAGTTATTCTTATACTCTGACTCTTTGGTAAATCCGTCTTTGGTGATAATCGTCCGGATGCCATAGGTGCTTTCCAAGTCATAGACGCCATCAGCAATCTCGCTAGCAGGGCGACGGGTAGCCGCAAGGGTGATGCCCAACTTGGCAGGGAACTGGGTGGGGGTTATGCTCTTCGACCACGTGGTGCCGCTGGTAATGGTGTCGGCCACAATTTGATTGTTGCCGTTGTAATAGGTGATCACCACCTTGCTGGCAGCCACCTTAAAGAAGGCATCAGCCAGTTTAACGGTGTAAACCGCCGAGAACGACTTTTTTTGAGTCGGGGTCGTCGTCTGTCCGCTCTCGCCCTTGCTGTCAGGAATGGTGGGTTCGTCGTCGTGGCCACAGCCCGTCAGCACAGCCATGCCGCACACCACGAGGGCAGCCATGGCAATCGAGAATAACTTTTTCTTCATCATCAAAAAAATAAGTGATTCGTTACTTTTTTATTATTTTTTATAAACATGAGCTTTGCTCACTCTGAGCAAAACAGCCGCAAAAGTACAGCCTTTTTATTATTGACCAAGCGCAGGGCAAGTTAAAAATAATAAAAAACGACAAGGGGGGGCACACCACACTTGATGCGCCCTCCCTGCCTTGGCTCGCGGGCAATGGGCAACGACGATGGGTTGATGCACACCGTCTTGCAGCCATAGTCGATGCCCTCCTGGATGTAGCGACGGATTTCTGCTTGGGTGAACTCTGGCTTCAACACCGACTGGTCAATGTAAGATGCCAACTCTTTTACACTCATTTCACTTGCTTTTTTGTTAGGTTTCATAATGATTGTTGTTTTAAAAGATGAATATTTTATTAAGTTGTACGTACAAGTTGTTTTGGTCAAAAAAATTATGGGCCATGGGTAAATAGCCGTCACGGGGGACTGCCATCAGCTCAGGTCATTATTTATTTAAAAATTGGTTGCCGATGGGATATTTGTTGGTGTTGCAATACAGCTTGCTATAGATGTAATAGTCAGGCTTATTGGTCAAGTAGCGCACCGCTATGTATAGCAGCGGCGAGCCTGCCGAGATGCTCAGCAAATCGGCTATTGCCGACTGTGCCGCAATGGCTTGCAGGTTCTGCTCCGACCCCAACACGTCAATTTGATAACGCTGGCTCAGGGTTTTAAAGAATGAGCCGCCCACCAGCTCGTGCTTGTCAAACTCAGGCACGGGACCGCAAGCCAGCCAGCTCACCTCGACCAGCACGGCATCGTCGCCCACGCAACGTATGCGCGTAAACCGATAGCAGCTGTCACCTGCCTCGGCCTCGGTGGGCGCAAAGGCGAAATCATCGTCCCAGTCTGCCACATGGGGGCGAGCCACCATCACATTTTTGACACGCGTCCCTGCCACGTCGCTAAAGCCCTTCACTGTGAGCAGCCCCAACGAATTGCGCCGCTCGACCACCACACTGCCCTTGCCATGACGGCGCACAATGTAACCTTCGCGTTGCAGCTCATCAAGGGCTTTGCGAGCCGTCGTGCGCGTGATGGCATAGCGGGCACACAACTCGTGCTCCGACGGCAACAAGTCGCCTACACGATACAAGTCTTGCTGAATTTGGTAACGCAGTTCGTCTTGAACCTGACGATATTTGGTAACTTTTTGTGACATCTGCTTTAAGTTTGATGCGACAAAGGTAAATGGTTTTTCTTGTCCGTACAAGTTTATTAGCAAATTTTTTATTCTTTAAACTTTTGGTAACATTTGCTTCATCCAGCGACACCGCTAAAAACAGCATGTTTGAAAAAAAGTTGAAGAAGTGGAGGCACATTTGACAATTTATTTGTACCTTTGCGCCCACATTTTATCACCTATGCGCCTGTGGCGAAATTGGTAGACGCGCTAGACTTAGGATCTAGTAACGCAAGTTGTGTAGGTTCGAGTCCTATCAGGCGCACACGCGAGAAGCCTTTTAGTTCATCCTAGAGCGATGAATTAACGGGCTTCTCCCTTTTTTTAGCCCCAGTGGAAAAATGTCACCACCCGAATTTAAATCCTCGTCTTTTCTCAGATGTCATTTTGAGCCTAACACTCACAAAGCGCAATATACATGTGGGAGCGCATAAATAAAAGATAATCTGCCACTTATAAAGACGATAACCTGCGCGCAAACAATCCTAAACTGCCAAAACCGCCTCCTTTCCCTCGCTTTTTGCCCTTAAAAATTTAAAGTTACTTATAAAGATTCAACTCACCACTTAGATACTGTCCCAAAAAGTGTGTCTAATCAATAGGGGTTCGTAAAAAAGAAGCCAACCCTTGCGAGTTAGTCCCAAAGTACAAACAATTTTTTTGAATCCAGACTGCATGTGCCATGTCTTTTTCGCATCAGGCTTGTTACCGTGCTTTTATAGCGAAAAAACGTCCGCACACAGTGATCCGCAACTGCGCAACAA
>Ga0181612_167519_pt1 | contig 22202 bp, 19 predicted proteins | sample HoacroProtozoa21_FD_119630 | JGI IMG/M metagenome (GOLD analysis project Ga0181612, IMG submission 119630) | Hoatzin crop microbial communities from Cojedes, Venezuel. Combined Assembly of Gp0051906, Gp0051904, Gp0051908
AGGTCTATCTTCCAGGATTCTGGAAATGGTGAAATTCACTTTGCAGCAAACAATGACAAACAGATAAACCAGGAGTGTCAGTGATTTCAGAGCCGAGACTCCAGATTTGAGTGACTCCAGAGCTGACCAGGCAGCGAGCACTGCCTACTTCTGAACCCAGCTGCAAATTTGAGGATGACTATGAAATTAAACCATGTTTTTATAACTTCGCATGCTGCCTGCTGGAGACAAGGTTCTCCTCGGCTTCAGTGAATTCAAGGCAGACCCTCAAGGTCATCAGTCTTGGCAGGCTACAAAACAGTCAAAACGGCAACTGCTTCACTAGAATGTGAATGTATTGTGTGTTTTCTCCAATTTCTGCCGTCTCTCTTTCCTGCCTCTCCCTTCACCTCTTCAGTGTCGGAGTTCTCTGGCAAAGCCCTTTACACTTTGCAGTCAAAACATCCAAAGTGTTTCTCAATAAGAAGCTGGAAATAATTACTCCTGACACCTGCAGAGCAGACCTAGACCTTCTGCTTTTACAAGTGCGTGATGTTCAACCCTTCAAAGTTTTACGCTGCTGTTAAAGACCTGTTTTAAAATTCTTTTTTGCCAGCTTCCCTCCCTCAATGAGTTTCAGGACTGTTTTTTTAATAGCTTAATGCTACAGTTGCTTTTTCAGGAAGGCAAATCTCCATGAAACTTCTTCCTTCAGCTTCCAGAACTCACTTCCAAGGCTCAGCTTGACCGTCACCTTACTACAGCAAGTGCTTCAGCCACACATGTTCTCTTCAGACCCCTCCCAATGACTAGCACGGAGTTGTACGGAAGGGTAATCAGGGTGACCGGTTTCATCAAAGGCTTGCATTTAGCTTCAGTTTCAGAGTTTGTGTCCAGCCAGGGACACAAGAGGTGGCACCATCTGGAAATGTTGGATCAGGGTTTTACCGCCAACATTCAAGGGAAAAGGGGTGTTGTCTTCGCTCTAGTGCCAGAGCTGTGAAGTATGAAGCTGGATCAGAACTTCTCTGAGGCTCTGGCACAGGCTGAAGACTTTGGTTCAAGACTGTCCTTGGTTCAAGATTTAATGATCTTGGGAGGGCAGGTGGCAGACTGTTCTCTGTAAACAGTAGGTTCCACCACATCATCAAGTGGTTTGTACCATGCACAACGTATATTATTGTCCAGCACAGAAGAAACTTGGGACTGAGCAGGTCGGGAATATATGGCTTTTGACAAAACCTCTCACAAGAGGCTACTGGAGAATCTGAGTAGATGTGAAAGTAAAGCAGTGAGGAAAGAGCAAGGAAAACCTTGTGAGGAGTGAATAGTAGTTGAAGAAAAATTCCTGAGCTTTAAGGACCTAACAGTGACCAGGGGTGGAGGCAGGTCTTCACACGAGAGGGGTCCGTGTCCAAGAAGAGAGACTCCTTACCTTATGCTGAATCTTGCTAATCTCCTGTCTATCCTGACCTTAAAATATTACAGTCAGCACACAGGCCCTGCTCACCCTATGCCACTGTCTGCTCCCACGGAGAAGAAATGCCAAGTTGATTTTTTTCTCTACATACGTACAGACCCTCTCATGCTTTGGGTCTCCTCCGGAATCAAATTGGTTCCTTGAGTTTGACTTGACTTCCCCAAGAATCTAACCTGCCTCTTAGCTCCAGAGACAGTTGGTCAGCTTTTGCTCTGTTCGTGTCACTGAACAGGACTTTCCTGAAGAAAGAGAAGTACCATGAGACTTTTTCTCTCCAACTGCCTTCCCTTCTTCTATTTCAACACTTCCTCTCACTCCAAAGCTCACTAAACATACTGTTTCCAAACTGTTCTCCATCAGTTCTTCTCTAGATGTTTTTTTTAACCTGCCAACTGGACTTTGAACTCCTTGGAAACCATTCTTTCATGACCTTTCAGTGTGCCTTTCAAGAAGGTCCTCCTCACCTTAGCGTTGGTATCTTCACCTTCTGGAAGTCTTCAGTGAACTTTGTTTTTGGTTCCCTTCTCTTCATTTATGGCAGGTTTGGGATATCAGAAATTAAGTGACCATTCCTAAGCTGATGACTTACAGACCTATTGCTCTCCTCCAGATTATTTTCCTGACTAAATCTGAATTTCAGGCATCCTTCCTGAAGGTTTAGGGATGGTTTACCATTTTAGACGACTGGTAATACCAACCAAAAGCAACTACATTCATTGAAGCATAAGAGATAATTACTGACTTGGAGAGGGTGAGCTGGTCTATGACGCTTCTCTAAGCAGTATTTCAGCTGCTGTTGAGCTCCTAGACAAAGACAAGTAGCAGCCAGCTAGCAGCCGAGGTGGGTCTCAGGTCTGTTTGCACCGCTCCATCTAACCATACTGTCTGTCTCAGTCTTTCCACCGGAATCACAGTGAACTCCTCTCAAATTCAGAGTTCTTGCTCAGTCTGGAATGAATTTTCTGAGAACTTAGAAGTAAATCTTTTTAACTACAAAAGACAAGCAGTCGAAGAAGTCCTGTCATAAAAAACAGCTTTCCGCAGCGGAAAGCCTTGCCTCAAAAACCCTAGCAATGTAGTAATGCAGACGCTTTAAACTTCATGTGTAGCTGCATGTGAACTGTATTTGCGTAAACATGGTCAAAAGGCAAGGGAATTGTGGATATTTGATGTTATAAATACTTTCTGCAGTTATATAAGCTGAGGCCAGCTCATATATCTGGCTGAGGTCAGTGGATCCTGAAGGAGGGCCAGCCATTCCATCAAAGGTACCTTAAGCAATGGCCATCTTCCTGTCTGACTAACCGTCATGCGTTTGTTCCATTAATTGCCATGACTCAGTGTTTGGGGAAGACTGGTCCTGTAATACAGGTTCAGCTTTGTGGTTTGCTGTTTAAATATCCCGTGCTTGCTCGAGCATGCGCTCTCAACAACTGTTGCTGACCCAGGAACAGGTTGGCTTCTTGGGGTCTGGCTTGAACCAGAGTCCTTCAGCATTGCCATTGATCAGAGCTGGAAGGAGGTCAATGTCCTGGGACTGTGAGCTTCCAAGAGATGTGTGAGTGAAGATGAAGTGGGGTCCACACCAGTGGTAATCATTCACTGTACTGATGGACTGGGCATCTCTTGTTGCTTGAGTAGGGTGGAGGCTTGACCTTGGGGATATTACCAGCTCTGCAGCTGTAGCTGGTAGGTCTGGTCTGGGGGGAGAGGGTGTTATGAGGCCAGGCCCAAAGTTTTCCATCTGCCTGGTCTCAGTTGGGTGAGCAAGTCCAAAGAAGACTCTTGTTCACCTGCCTTGGAGTGCTGCACCCTCTTGATGTCACAGGGACATGACATATTGAAGTTTTTATCTTGGTTGTGTAAATGCTGACCTTGGGGGCCTCCTGGGGCTGGTTCTCGGGTATGAGAGGGAGAGTTCACTTAAAGCTCAATTTAGCCCATGTCCCAGGGCAGCAGGAGGCAGAGGAGAGAAGGAAAGCTTGATCTGCAGAGGAGGGAGAGGGGACGCTGGTGTTGTTACAAACACTTGCAAATCTTGCCTTCACAGCCAGGACCCTGCAGAGGGGAAATACAACTTCCTGGTGGAAAGCTGAGAACTCTCCGAGCTCATCAGGGAGGTGTGGGGACAGGGAATGGAGGGACGGGGACGTTCTGGAAGGAAAGCAGAGTTCTCATGCTGTTTCTAATCCTGCCATCTAATTAGCTGTAAAAAAAAAAAAAAAAAAAAAATTGTTCTTGTGGAGTGTGTGGGAGGAATGGGACAGGGGAAGCTAGCAGAGAGGAGGGGGAGGGACAGGGTATCCCAGCCTTGGCATCCCTCCCCTGTGACAGTTTTCTCCCTCCCTGTACTGGAATCCCATTTATTCCCCCGCATGGGAAGAGCGTTGGGTTTCTGTTTGGTCCCAGGGCCTCCCGTGCCCCTGGTGCTCAGACCCATTCCTTGGGGTTAGTGCCACAGGACACGTGCAGGGCTTTCGCATCTCGTTGATTTGTTTGTGAACACTATTTTCTTTCTGCATGTGCATTCCTCCTTTCAGACCTTTGGACAGGCAGCCCTCTGCCTTGCTCAGGCTTGAGTTTGGCTGCAGAGATGCCTTTTCTTTCTGTTCTCTCTTCTCTCATGCCTTGTTTTGAGTAAAATGAGAAGCAAAGTTGTTGGTTTTTTTAATGTGCCCACTGGGTTCTCTCTCCATCAATGGGATGTTCTATGCTATCTATAGCGTTTACCAGCCTGGTAATTGAGAGGGGCATGGTGTGCAAAAACCTAATGATTGACAGGACACAGCATGAAGGTCCCAGAAGGATTTTTTCAACCTCTGTACCTTCTTGTGGCCCATCTCCAGCCAACTAAAGGGTCAAGAGCTGACTGATGGTGTTTAAGGTCCTCTGCTCTGGTGCTTTACAGCTGCGGAGAACGGGAATGAATGCGTCTGCTTTGTGACCCATCTTTTGCCGCAAGCCAAATTGCCTTGGGCTTAAGATCCACACTGGGGGGAGGAAGAACAACAAACAAGAATTTTTTACTAAGAAACAGTGCCAGCTGACAGGTCGGCAGTGTCTCTTAGCCCTTCCATGAGCCACACGTGCAGGATGATCCATAGAAGATGCCACCCTTATTTCTTCACCCTATCGCAACCCTGTTGGGTTCAAGAGAATTGCTCGGGGTATTTCTGAAGGACCCTGTCCTGCCCCAAACCAGTGTTCACCCAGTGTGGCTCCGTCAAAGGAGTCACAGACCTGCTGGTGTCTGGCCAGGGACACCATGATCTGAAGAAAGCCCTCTCTTGGAAGGAATGCCCTGTACTTGAGGACACGAAGCAGTCCAGTAGCACACGGAGCTGATCCAGGAGCAGATTTCATGCAGCCTGTGCTGTGGCTGGAGACAGGATCACACGGTGGCCCCCTGCCAGTTTTGACTGTGCTGGCAGGGGCAGCCATCAGCAGCAGAGATGCAGTAGCAGAGGCTCTGCTGTGAGGTAGCTGGCACAATAAATCCTCCAGGGCCCTGCAAAGGAGGGAGCAAGCTGTCCTGGAGCCAACTATTCACCGCACTGCAATCCAAGCTGTCTGGGTTAAAATCAGTTGGGTAAAACCAGCATCCCGTGGCATGGAGGTATCGCCTGCAGTCAGCCTGGACACGGGCTGGGGTATGCTTTTTGCCCCCTTGTCTTGCTGATGTTCCCCGGCCCTTGATTCTCCACCATAAGGCAGCATGGAACAGTGGATGGAGCAAGGAAACAAGCAGGGGAAAGGGGAGGAAATGACCAATGAAAAGCCTCAAAGCAGGGAGAAAAAGGCAGAGTTTCCAAAGAGATTTTCATTTGGACAAAGTAAAGAAATAAAAGGAGGCCAGAGGAGAGAGGTAAGTTTTGTTCTTGAGCATCCTCCATCGATGGTTTCCCAGCAGATGTGGTACAGGGTGTGTGTCCCAGGTCAGGAGTTGGAGATGCTGGCAGTGAACAAAGGGAAAGCTCTGCTCCACCTGGTTTTCCTCAGCATCATTGATCCTTGCTCTTCCCATCGCAGCCAGGTGGGCAGGAGAGGAAAAGCAGCTTGTCCTGCAGCCAAGGGACAGCCTAGGGCAGGATCAGTATGGGTCCTATCCAGCTCCATGCTGTTGCTGTCAGCATGAGGTGGCAGATCTGGGCAGTTTCTGGAGGACTTAGCCTGTACCCATACTCTGGCATCTTCGACAGTTGAACCTGCACCAGACCAGCTTGGAGATGAACTGTCCCTTTGTGCCCCCTTGACCCAAGGGGCTTGGGTGTCTCAGTGAAGAGGAGTTAGGACTGTCATGGGTGGGGGGTTCTCACCAGGTTGACTTGGTGTACCTTGGCCCCACGCAAACCCCTCTGAAAGGGAGGAAGGTATCTTCAGAAGCTACGTTTTGGAAAATCCAACTCTAAAATACACAGTGAATTTGGGCCGGGTTTGTTGTAGAAGCTTAGTGGATAGCAACAGCACCTCATCAGAGTTTTAGTTTAATCCTTAGGGTCTGCTTTGAAGGTTGAAGCAATTGTTTCCTCAGCAGGGGCCAGAGGCAGTGCATCTGAATCTTCATATGCACCTGCACTGAAGGTGACTTCTAGTTGGCACAGCCAAGTGTGTCAAGACTTTGCTAGGCACCTCGCTGTTTTCACCTGCCATGGGAGCTGGTGTGCTTTAGCTGCTTGTCTAGGCTTGGGGAGGTCTTCTGTCCTCTGGTTCAAAAGATTATCCCTGTAAACTAGCAGCATGTCTTGGTGTGGTGCCCTGGGTCCAAACCTCATTTGGAGTTGTAAGTGTGAACCAAAGCAGACACTGAATTATAAACATGCGAAAAGACACAGAGGGAAATGGTAGCTGAAATGATTGACGATGTTGGGGGGAGTGGTGTGTTCAGAAGGGGAAGAAAAACCACCGGCCCCATTCCACTGCAAGAGGGCAAAGGAGCTGTCTTCCCATCCTACAAGAGAGTGAATATGTCCAACTTTAGGTCTCCATCTGGCACCTCATTTGTAACCTGGAAGCACAATGAGAAGAGTTTTACCTCGCACAGGTGAGTGACGATGGCTGCCCTCTGTCTCTTTCTCTGGATGATGTTCTCTCTACTTGCAATTCTAGGTGGTGTTGTCCTCAACCCTGCTTATTATGGTATGCATGGCCACACGAACACCATGATCCATGAAGTGGGACACGTCCTGGGGCTGTACCATGTCTTTAAGGGAGTGAGCGAGCGGGAATCTTGTGACGATCCCTGCAGGGAGACAACTCCGTCCATGGAGACGGGAGACCTCTGTGCCGACACTGCTCCCACCCCAAAGAGTAAACTCTGTCGGGATCCGGACCCTACCAATGACACCTGCGGCCAGACACATTTTACAGGAACGCCCTTCAACAACTACATGAGTTATACAGGTAACAAGTAATCATTGCCAGGAATTGTAAGGGGTCACCTTCCCTGGAAACCTGGGTTTCTCTCCCACCAGCAGTCCCTTTCCTCGTTCCCCAGCTGATGTGGTCCCTCCCGGCGTGTCGGGATGCGGCAGGCTGCAGCCTGTGCTTGCAGGAGCTTCTTAGCCCCCTTCTCGCTGCAGGCCATTTCCATCCCTCACTCCCTGCCAGTCCATCGTTGGACAAGTGTCTAGGCTGTTCTCGTCTGCATGGTGATGGGCCTTTGTTCTACAGTCCTGAAGCAACTTTATTATGAATATTTTTATTATTATTTTACTATACTACTATACTATTGTTATTATTTTGCTATTTTACTATTTTATTAGTATTATTGTCACTACTACTACTATTATTACAATTTTGGACCTTCGAGCAGAGCAAGCGCAGGGCTGGGGAGCTGCTGAGGCAGTGCCATCTCGTGGCTTTGGGGACACACGACACCAGGGAGCCCTGCCAGGAGAGCCACCACACGCTGCTGTCTCCCAGCTCTCCCTCGAGGTCCCCCAGACAGGGTTTGGAGATCAGGAAGCATGCACATTGTTTTGCCTCTCTCTTTTTATTTTTTTTTATTTCCCCCCAGATGATGACTGCACCAACGCCTTCACCCCCAACCAAGTCGCCAGGATGCACTGCTACCTGGACCTGATGTACCAGCGCTGGGGCCAAAGCAAGAAGCCTGCGCCCATCCCAATCCCTCCCATGGTCACGGGACAGACGCAGGACTCCCTCAGCATCTACTGGCTGCCTCCCATCAGCGGCATCATCTACGAGAGGTAAGGGATCTGCTGTTACGGTGGGCTCAGGCTTGCACAGGAGCCTGCTAGAGGGCACAGGGGACCCTCAGTGGGGCATCCCCTTCCCCCTTGGTCATCCCCAGCAGAGCCCCCAGACACCAAAGCCAGGCTGCTGCGATGGCTCCCGCTAGCACGCGGGCTCTCCTGCAAGCCTTCTGCTGTCAGGGTGCCGGGAGGGGAAGCCAAAAAGCATCAGGAGGCAACGCCAATTCTTAAGCCCCGGAGTGCAATCACAGAATGAAAAATGAGCTTCATTTAGCACTTATTGTATAAAATTGCCATTTACCAAGAGGAAATGCAGCTTTGTGGTTAAGGCAGGGAGCTCGAACCGCGAGAGCTGGGTTTCATTCCCAGCACTGTCACAGACTCCTGTAACTAACGGGGGGGTAAGTCGGGAAACTTTTCACGCCAGAGAAACGGTGCTGAGGAACCAGAGTTGTCTGGCTGGCAAGCAATGCGTGGGCCCCAGTACTGTGTGTGACTGTCCTCCTTCTCCCCAGCACTAGGGAGTCACCAAGACCTGGGTATGCCTCCAGTGCCTCTATTCAGCAGCCCCTCATACTAAAAGTTCTCGGTTTCCACCAGGTTTTAGGTCTATGCTTTTATTATGGGACCATAAGCATACGTTGAAAAAGTCTCGGACTTGTTTTAAAGCTGCTTCATAAAGCTTTTGCAATTCAAAGAAAAGCAGTGTTCGAGGGCATCTGGGACAACTCTGGGTCAGTGTTTACTGCCTTTTCAAAGAACCGATGCTCTCCACGATGCGCCTTTCATCCCTGGGGTAACGAGAGTGTGTACCTGTTACCCCCGCAGACATGAGAGCCTCCGAGTGCTGGGTGGCCTCGAGTCTATAAAGACTCGATAAAGCAGATAAACTGCTTTGGTGGGGAACGGGGTGGTCTGAGATCAGGAAAACACAGGTCTAGGAAGTAAGTGATGGGTCTTCAGATCCATCCCCGGCCCTTGCTCATAACCGGCTCAGGAGCTGGTCTACAATGGGGATTCTGCATCTTCTGTGACGAACTTGAAAAGGAAAGGGCCTGAGGCTGGTCTTTATCACAGAAAAGTCTCTTTTCTTTCCTGGAGAGCACAGTGGTACCCTCTTTAATTGACATTATTGTGACTGTCTTGTATTGCAGTAGTGACAAAAGCCAAAAACCTGACTCTGGGCTTTAGCGGAGATAGACCCAAGTGCACCCACCCAACGGCAGAGGCATTGCCCCGGCAAGCATGAAGTCTGTTAGCTCTGCTTCGTGGGTAGGGAACAGGCGATTCCATGGCTCACCCTACCCACAGAGCCCATAGAAAAGGAGGATTAAACCCAGCTTTTCCCACGGTCACTTTTATTTTCCTGTCTTTGACATAGCTTATCCCAAGCAGGATAATATGCCCAGGGCTTCCTGAGAGCTTAGCTTTGCTTTTCCAGCTTCCCATCTGATCTTGCCTGGACAAACACGGGTGGAAAACTAACCAGTCCTGATCAGACATGCCAATGCCTTTGTCTTCTGACTGCAGGGAGCAGGACGCGCTCTGCGACAACTGTGCAGAGGACGGCACCTTCCGTCAGTACGTGCACGAGGCCTCTTCCCCTCGGGTCTGCGATTCCTCCGGCTATTGGACCCCAGAAGAAGCAGAAGGTGAGCACCTCCTCTTGTCCCCTGGCTGTGAATCTCCCAGACAGAGATGAGATCTTGCTGGGAAAAGAAAAAGAAGTTTGTTTTTCTTTCTGCGAGTGAGATGTCTCCTCTTTGGGGAGGGTCTTTAGTGCAGGAAGGAATCACAGGTGCCCAGAAGATGCCTGGTAACTGCCAGCTGGCTTTAGACAAACAAACTGACACCCCGATATTAACCCCAATCAGTGTCCAGGAAGGTGTTAATGAGAGATGCTGGTCAAAAGGGAGGGGCATTTCATTGAAATAAGTCTTACAACATAGATCTTGGGACCTCATCCAAAACCTCAGGGGCATTCACAGGCTTTGCAGCCTTGTCCAAAGGGAGCGAGAGGCGCTCCTTGCGTCGTCCCACCGAGTCTGTACCAAGTCCAGGGCAACCTGGGTTGGATGCAATTCCTTGCTGACAAGGAGAACAGCAGGGTGTCACAACTTCTCTTGTGCTGAGACCCAGAAGTTGGTTTAGAAGCCTACCTTGTGGGCACGGTGATGGCTTTCAGGGTCGTGCAGCTGCCATAGCAGCGGTTGCTCTTTTTGTACTGACTCAACTTCTCCAAGGGAAAAACAGAGGATGCAGGAGACCAGGTGAAATGATCCCACGAGCTGCACGTAGCGCAACATGCTTCTTTTGAACCACGTGGAGCCAGAGCATCTGTTAGTTCTGTGCACCTCCACGTTTGAGCCGCTGAGATTGACCGAAAATGTGGCAGGGTGGTTGCAGACAAAGTGCAGTTGGGACATGATGACACCTTTGGGATGTAGCCCATGCTTAGAGAACAGCACTGCCAGGATGCAGCTGAGATGCTGTGTCTGAAAACTCTTTATCTCTTGATAGCATCACAACGGGGGGTGGAATCAACTTAAATCATCAAATTTGTGCCTACTCAGTGACACCAAACAAATCCAAGGTTAGCTCGCTTATTGTCAGCAGTTTCTGTTTCCCCTGCCTGTCTGATTCACTGGCAAATTAAAACTGCTTCTGGAATTATTGGATGTCGTTTTCTCCTATGCAGGACCCACAATTATCACAAGTGCATGTTTGGTCTGGTGTAAAAGAGACAGGTTTTATGGTTTTTACAAGACTAATAGTAAATGGGTGCAGGTTTTGAACTGGTGCTGAGTCCTAAGAAATGTTTGCAGTGGTGGTTGAAGACAAGGGTATTTCTGCCACAGGATGATGAATTCCAGGGATGCTTTCTGTGCACTGAAAGCCCAGCACTACATTTCTTTTGCTGAGTGCTAATCCATCACCAGGGAAGGCAGGCTGGGGATCTGAGGTCAGCGTGGGCACCATCCTGGTGGAGAAACAGCCTTCCAGAGCTGCTTCCCTGGCTTGCTTCAGACCTGGTCCTTTCCTGCCTGTGACCTCTTGCAGCACATGCCTGTGGAAAGCTTTGGTATCTTTGCTTTGCTTAGCCCACGTCCGAACCTGTGCAGCCACAGGGACTGAGTTCAGGTGCCCTTAGCAAGCCTTCTGTGCCCATGAGACTACAGAGCAAGCTTTGTGTGTTCCCACCGGTGCCCAGGCTGTCTCTAGAGCTGCTGGTGGCACTGCAAGGAGCTGCAGCATGGATACCATTGTCCCTGTTTTAGAGGGCTGGGACACACAAGGCTTGGCAGATGCAGTGCTTGTATACGTACCCAGGAGCTGGACCAGCAGTGCTTGTTGCTTTCTAGGATGTTGGGGCAGATGCCACCAACTCTGACATGTGCTGGTATCAGGTGGAAAACCAGGTGGGTGTGCATCTATAGCACAGAGATGCACAAACATCTACAGGGTACCCGCAAGGAGGATCGCCCCTCTAGGTCAGTTGTCCCCTGGCTCTCATCAGTCTTCTCCTCACACCTCCTGCCCAGGACCCCCGGATGTGGATCAACCCTGTGAGCCCAGCCTGCAGGCCTGGAGTCCGGAGCTCCACCTGTACCACATGAACATGACGGTGCCCTGTCCCCAGCCTGACGGCTGCATCCTGGAGCTGCGCTTCCTGCACCCCGTCTACCCCGATTCCCTCACCCTCTGGACCACGTACCTCTCCATGGGCTCTCCCAAGCCGCTCTCTGACATTGAAGTCCTGACAGAGCAGGGGGAGTCCATCCATCTGGGACCCCTGGACACTTTCTGTGATGTCCCCTTTACCGTGAAGCTCAACATCCCTAAAAAGGTGTCCGGAGTCAAGATCTACACCTTTGACGAGCGGATGGAGATAGACACAGCCCTTGTGACCTCCATGCCCCGCAGCTCGCTCTGCTCTGCCTGTGAGCGGATCCAGTACCGAGTGCTTCGCGACCCACCGTTCGCCAACGGATCCCCGGCAGCCCCGGCACAGGCGCACCGCCAGTTCGTTGACACGTGAGTGACGATGCTGCTGTGTCGCAGGCTTGGTGGGTGGCTGGGACAGTCTTAATGACCTCCTCAGGTCTTGCCTTCGAATCCTGGGATGGTTCTGCTTGTGTTTTGTTTTGCCCCCTGCCCTGGGAATTGCTGTGCTCAATGCCATGGGCGATTCCCTATTCGGCATCGAGGAAGCTTGTTGCAGTCCCACCATGCTAGCATGACCCTTGCACGTGAGTCCAGGCTAACTAGAAGGAGCTTATTAAACCCGGAAACATTTTCCACATCAACACAACCAGTAAAATGATTGTTCAAGATAATGCCGCTTCTCCTCAGCTCAGACCCCAGGGGAATAAACAGCAGGCCCCTCTGCAGGGCTTGGCAGAGACCCTCATCCCACAGTCTCTGCCTCTGGCAGTTTAGAGTACAAAGACACATGTCAAACTGTGATGCTGCCTGGGCACACACATGCAACTTCTATAGCTGTGGTGAGCAAATCTGTTGCAGAAGCATGGGCTGTTGCCTGCTGCTCTTTCTTCAAGCCCTCTCTGTTCCTGCAGGGAAGTCACGCCTGGGCAGGTGTACCAGTACCAGGTGCAGGCAGTCTCTGGGACAACCTCAGGAGAAGTCTCCCCACCGCTCGTCCATGTCCACGGAGCACCCTACTGTGGGGATGGGAAGGTGACCACGTAAGTCAAGAAACTCCAGCTCTCAGCTGAGGTTCTTCAAGTTTTCAGGTCATCCTGCCTTAAAGGGAAGCACCGGGTTGGTCCTCCACCCGTGGGTACTTGACTGAAGATGCTGCACTGAATTCCTCCAGCAGACTGGACTGTAGAGCTTGTGTTTTGTAAAATGCCATGAGCGTAGGAGGTGGAGATGGTCTTTTTGAGGCAGGGTCTGGATGAGGGCTCCAACCTGAACATCCTCTGTGTTTGACTGCAGTGCTTGGATTCTGGCCCATTTCAGTGAGTTGTCGTGGAGTCTGACCCCAAAGGGATCAGCCGTTGGGACTAGCCAATATAACCTTCTTGCATGGGCACATGGTGGTGGTTCCACAGCAAGCACAGTCCCACATGCTGTGGTGTCTTTAGAGAGCTGTCTGGTCTCTGCTCAGAGACCCCAAATGATGAGGGATGCACCACATCTACACTGAGAGACTCCAGTGGTTCACCTGCTCCATCTGGGGATAAGTATGCCAAATTCCCATATTTTAGCTTTTTCAGAGTTCAACTTCCAGGTTACTCGGAATCCATTTCCTTTGAAAACAGCTTTCTTAAGTGTGAGGAAAGTGGACAACTGAAGTAAGTGCAGGAGAGATTGTGGTATTGTACAAGACCCAGCAAGGCAAAGAGGCTTACAGCAAGGCTAGCTGCTGAAGCGGTGTAACCTGGTACGGTTTTAGCATGAAGTCATACTAGCTGAAGACTTGGTCCAGAGAGAGCAAATGACCACATTAGCCTCCGTTGTCAAAGTCGATAGCAAAGTGAGAGGAGCAGAAATGGGCAGATAGCAGCTGAGATTTTCAGCAGGCTTTCCTGAGCTGTTGTGGGGAAGGCCATGCAGGAAGCCTGGTCTGTGGAAGTTTTTACCTTTGTACCATCTGTGGAACAGTAAGCAGAAGATTGGACACAGTGGATCTTTCCTGTTAGATGATGGGTGGAGGTGGGTGAGCATCAGAAGGCATGGGTCTGAAGTTTCTTTGCCCCTTGTGTTTTGGGGTACGTAACTGTGCTCAAAGGAATAGGTACGAATCGAAGTGTTTCTGTCAGCTTTTCCCATCAGGTCTATTTTCTGCAGTATGGGGACAGAACCTTTTCAAGAAAACTACATGGGCTTTTTTTCCTCATGAGATACCCCGCATGTCAGCTGATACTGATCCGTATCTCCTCTTGGGCTAACCTTCTCTCTCTCCCTTCTCCTGCCTCCCCTTCTCCAGCTCCCACTGAAACACCAGCCCCATCTCGGAACCTCCTGCCTTCTCCAATGCTTGCTTTCTTCAGTAGCAAGTCTTCCTGATGCTTGGTTCTCTTTCTCCATTGTATATAGCTTCATTTTCTCCCATAGCTCTTGCCTCAGGTCTTATAAGAAAGTTACAGTACAGTCATGTTGTCTTATTCCTTGGCAAGATATGGTGTTTTCTCCCATCTACCTTACTCCACATGTGGTTTTCCTTTTCCCTGCTTCTGTGGAAATGGAACCAAGATATGGGGTCCTCACTCATGATTCGGCAGAAGCACAGGAGTGTATAGTCCAGGGTGGTGTTAACATGTCTGGCTGTTGTCATCTTAGGAGCCTGGAGGAGGAATGCGATGATGGGGACTTGCTGGATGGAGATGGCTGTTCCAGGAAGTGTAAAAAGGAAAAAGGCTTCAACTGTGTTGGTGAGTCCAAACGGACTGAGATGTCCTTTTGAGGCAGGAGTCAAAACTGTACGTTAATCACACTGCTCCTCAGAGCAGGGGGTGATGCACCTCATCGCAACAAAACGTGGATCTGCAGCTGGAGTGATCCATGGAGCTTGTCAGGCCTTTGTGGTGGGGAAATCCCAGGGCTAAATGGCCAGCACGCCTCTGGGGACAGGAGGAACTGTATGTGTCTGGAGCCCAGTTTGTAAATGGGTCATGCCTGGTCTCCTTGCAGGGGAACCAAGCCTGTGCTATGTGCACGATGGGGACGGTCTGTGTGAGCCATTTGAGAAGACAAGCAGTGTCCTGGACTGCGGTCCCTACACGCCCGATGGATACGTGGACCTCTGGGCAGCGAAAGCCTATGCCTCCCATCAGGATGCAAAGTCCTGCCCTGCTTCCTTGGTCACTGGAGAGCCTGTTGTGAGGGTGAGTGAAGACATGGCCACAAAAATAAAGACTTTTCTAGCAAAGCCCATGCAGTGTTCCCATGCAAGGAGCCAGTAGGAGACCTGGGCATTTCTCACATCCCTCTTTCAGCAGTCCCTAAGCCCAGGAACTGCAGTACATGGAGGGGTGTTTCATCCAGGCGGGGAGCGCATCCCCAATCATGCAGCTTGCCTAAACAGTGACCACCACCATCCCACCAGCTAAATGCACAACTTTGAGTATGTGAGCAGCCCCACTGTTGGTTTAAAAAACAATCCTGTAAGTCTGATACCTTATAAGGTCAGGGCCTGAAAGGATAAAATCACGCATACAGTAGCAACTGTGTTGCTCTCAAACTCTCTGATCTGAAGCCAAGGAAAAATCGATGGGAGAATTCCCATCTTTTATATGGGCTTTGGAGCAGGGCCTGGAGGTCTAGGACAGGATTTCGCCTGATTGGGGTTAATGTGGTGTGCATATGTGCTTTCCTAGCAAGCTGAACAAGGATAAGAAATATGTAGAGAGGTCATATTTAGCCCTCTATACTTGTGTTTCTACCAACCTGATATAAGGAACAATCTCCTTCAGACCTACAGCATGATTAAATTGCCCAGATGTTTGTGTCTAATGAGATACCTTGGGCTCAGGTGTCTGCTCCTCTAGAATGACACACGTATCTGCCAGGTTTTGTGTGCCAGGCCTATGGGGATGTCCGGGATACCACAGGGCATCGAATGGCACACAAGACTGGTATTCAGGTGAATGAATCACACCTTCCGATCTCATCATCCCAGCCAAAATCAGGAGGCTGTGATCTTAGCTACCTTCTCACAGCTTGGTTCATTTCTTACTCAGCCCCACAGACGACATAGGGTGATTAAACAGCATATTTATTGCACTTCATAATGGCAAAGGCCTCCTGTGCACGTGTGTGGGCAGTGAGATGTCACTCCTGCTTAGGAACCCACATCCTAATTGTCTTCATCCTAGGAACCAACTTGGGATCCTTCTAAACATTTATTGAGTCTTCCTTGAGGTTTTGTAGGTGCTGTTCCTTTCTCTGACTTTCCTTGCTTCTTTCTGGATTGAAATAAATCTCTCCTTTCAGGCATGTAAATCCCACCTTCACAACATGCCAAAGGACCTTTCCCTGGCTGCTTGGTTCCCCTGCGCTCCCAGCCAAGACAACGCTCAGGATGCAGACGAGGAGAGGGTGCCCTTGGGCAATGAGGGAGTTTGGCTCAAGGTAAGTGAGGCTGTGCGGTTGGGCAAAGAAGGATTCGCTTGTCTTTGCCTTAGCACTTTGGTGACAAAGACCCATCCTTTTCTGTCCTGTAGGAGCTACAGCAGCCTTAAAAACTGCTCAGATAAGACTTCGTATCCTACTGAACTCTTCACAAACCCCAAATGCCTGTGGCTGGATCTTATGTAGTTGCCCCATTCCCAGTATGAACAGCAAACCCGTCCCAGGGCAGATTGCCAGGAGAAGGGCTGTGCCTGAAACCAGAAGCCCACAGAAATGTGTTGAGGCTGAGAAACAACTTGCTCCTGATTATTCCCTGCAGTCAAGCTGTGCCTTTACACCCGCAAAGGGTGGGCACGAGCTGTATTTGAAGTCCTAGTTGCCTTTGTTCCCTATGGCTGTGAAGAGCAACAGAGGGTAGCTGGACATACACGGCCGTGCTAAGAGGTCCTGAGCACTCCAGGTTGCTGCTGAGCACCCTGAGCCCACAGTAATCGGCTGTGGCATGCAGGTTCTCCTGCCCTCGGGTGACTCCAGACCAAAGGAGACACTTTCTGTGCCCAAGATGCTGGTCCTGCGGCCCGATGGGGGCTTAGGGGCTGCGTCCACATCTGCCTTTGGGAGGGCACCTGGAGGGTTAAATGTCTCTGTCCCAGCAGGCAGAGGAGCAGGACTGGGGAGAGCTGAGTGTTAGGCCAACGCGATTTTGACAGCGTTGATTTTCTGACCGCAGGCACAGGCCAAAAGTTTCGTGGCTGTTGCCTGGTGTTACTGGAAAGCTGGGCCCTGGCGTGCTGCTTCCCTTGCAATTTGAGGGGCACCTTGCCCTGCTTTGCTCGAGGTTGTCTAGAGAGGGCACCTTCCCAAGACTTGGTGACTCGTCAAACCTTGCCTCTGAGGTCCTCTGCCTCTCCAAAGAACTTCCTTTAACCGGGTTTTGGGGTTTGTTTTTTTTTTCCTTTCTTCCTTATCTGTGTGCTCACAACCTACTTTTTGGCTTCGGTCTCTAGCCATGACAAATGTGCCTTCTTTCTTCCTTTGCTAGCGAGAAACCAGCAATCTCCCCCTCTGCCCTACCTAGATGAAAGCTTGCTTTCCGCTTCTCACCAGGGGTTAAAGCTTGTTCCAGTTTTATTGGAGCTTGTGGTCAGTTCTCTTCTGAGAAGTCTTATATTAAAGACTTTCATTACTGGTTCTCTGTGCTCTCTCTAGGAGTGCTATTATTTTCCGCCCATAAAATTATTTATGCAGTAGTAATAAATATGCCCTCTTTCTTTTTTTTTCTCTTTTTCTTTTCCTTTTTTTAATAGCGTTTGCCTGATTGGTAACATATTGGATTAGGAAAGGCAGCTTCTTGTTGACAATTTGCCTAGCACGCCCGCCTGCCCAGACAGGAGCAGAGCTGTTCAGGCACATGCGTACCCACGTGCGCGTGGCATTTCATGGCCACCACCTCCCATGGCCGTTTTAAAGCTGTTGCACCTGTGTCACCCGGGTTAGAGCCACACCACTAAACTCATTGGGTGGTAGGCTTTGCTTCCCATGGTGTTTCTCAAGAGGTGGCACCAATGAGCAAGGGAAAGGTTGGTTTGTGCTGTAAGCTGACTGGGGCTGGAGGAGAGAGTGGGCCACCTAACAAAGCATCTATCATGCACCTTGGGTCTGTCTGCAGATGGGAGTCATTATGATTTGCAGATCTCTGGCCATGCTTTGTTCTTAGTTTCCAACGCACTTGATGAGAAATCAAAATCATTTGTAAGCAAGTCAGGATGTGTAATATGCAGGAAATTAAATAAAGGGGGAGAGGGAGGGAGAAAAATTAAGAAGATAGCCTGCTGTGGCCGAGCACATAATACATAGTAATAAAAAAAAATTGGGATGTTAGTCAAGTCAGCTGCAGTTGGTCTCACTTGGGGCCAATGTCCTTCACCTCGAAGTAGATGCCCTATAGGAAGGGCAAAACTACACCCTCCACTTTAAGCTGTGTAGTCCAGGGAAAGCCTCACTTGACTTCTCCAACCATCTCTCGTCCCCTGAGGAACCACACTTGAAGGAGCATCTACCAGGTGGCTGGGTTAAAATTGGCTGGCTCCTTGGGGTTTCCCAGCTGCGACTGTCCCGGCGGGCTCCCTGGAGCAGGCTGCGAGCACTGCTGGCTCTTCTTTGTCTTTCCTCTCTTCTTGCTTTCCCTTCCTCCTTCCTTGCTTTCCTGTTTCTTTTCCTTTTCTCACTGAAGAAGACAGAGGGGACATACCAAACAGAAACATTGCAGCTTCATGGTCCACTCCTTGCAGCCAGGCCGTCCCTGCATAAGAGCAAGCCCTGGCCAAGGGAGTGGGTAGGCAGCGGCGGGGACTCGTGCGTGGGGTGTTTGCTGCTGAGCCCCTCCCTGCAGGGTGGAAGCCCTGGGATGAAGCCCAACGTTTTCTCCTGCTCCTCTGCCTGAGCAATGCCTGGCGTGGCACAAACCACCCCAAGGCTGGGCTGCCATCACAAATGGGGTGGTTGTCCCCTCCGCTCCCACAGTCTGCTCCTTGGGCTGTGCCTGGCCAGCTGGGACTTGTTCTCCTCCAAAATATACCTTCAGCTTGAGTTTCTGGGCTCCCTCCACACCGGCATTTAACAAAAACACTCCACAGGGTGGATCTTGGTCAAAACACATCTTAGCACTGGGTGGGGGGCACTAGGGTGGAGGAGAAAAACATTTCTATCTTCTTACTTCCAAAGAACATCTGCCCTGCCATGACTGATGCTGCGAGTTTCCCAGCTGCCTCCTGTAGCCTTCGGGGCTGTAGACAAGTGGGGAGCTGTCAGCTCTCCTAAGCAGGCAGGGCTTCTTCCCACAAATCTTTCCATGTGTTGGCTGACGGACAGTTTGCGGTCACTCTGAGTACTGGAGCTGTTCTTTGTTGGTGTAGTATTTTTAATGGAAATATTTTGGTGGCAGGACTGGTAGCTGTGATCTCTGGGTGCCTCACTTGCCCAGCCAGCACCGCGTGTGGTGGGAGTCAGAGCCTAGTGAAGGGAGGGCAGAAAAAGGGTTGTCCAGGTCTCAGTCAGGTGTTGCTCAATTTTAAGAGCAGCAAATATGGAAGCTGGGAAGGTGCCATAAATTTATGGCAAGGCAGGACTGGAGGACAAGGGAGGACATGTGAGGAAGACTAATGAAAGGGAGAAAGGGAATCATGAGGGAACAGACTGTGTTCCTGCACCCTTCCTTCCCTCCTCTCTCTCTTCCCACCCATTTTCTGCCCTGCCTATCTGCAGTCTCTGACCCCCTGACCCTGCTCCTACTCTTTTACCATGCTCCCTCTTTCTCTCCCTCTTGCATATATGCGATCAGAAAGGCTATATCTGGTAGGCCTGCTCTCAGAGTCTCTCTTGTCCTCCTGCCCAGGTGTGCTTTGAGAGACCTGCACTGCCCACCTCCCTCCTGATCTTCCTGGCCTCCGATGGCACAGTCCCAAGCAACCAGCACAAGCCAAGGGTCAATGTCCAGCTGAGCGACATAGATGGGCTGAACCGCACTTTGGGTGAGAAACTTATGGGCTGCAGCACAGGTCTGTGCTGTCCCAGCAGGGACACCAGGAACCCCAACCATTGCTATGATCTCTCACTGGATTGGGTGCTGCTGTCCCCTACCCCTCTTGTAGCATCTTCTGCTTCCCAAGCTGGTCTGTTGGGATGTGTGGGGGAGGTAAATCAAAAGCAGACAAAATATCCCTGGAGCTGAGCTAGTGGCTTCTTCCTTTGCCCTGTCTTGTAGGGACGTATGAGCTGTCTTGCCAGCACAACCCCCTCGTCATCAACGTGACCCGTGCCCAGGAGGACCCACCCCACCAGACTGCTTCGGTGCTGCTCAACTTCTCCTCCCCACTCGTGGGTATCGCAGCCGTGGCCTTGCGGACCTCAGCTCAGCATGGCTCCTCTGACACCACCACCTGCCTCCTGCAACACGAGGAGGGACATGGCCATCAGCACTACAGGTATGGTCTCCTCAGGGCACTTCCCAAGGGGCTCCCGGAGCACCCTCCTCTGGGTCTTTGTGCTTCAGTTCTGGAGCTTTTATCACCTTACTGAGTGTTTCGTGACTATTCTCAGGTGGCTTCTGAGGTGTGGTTGGGAAATATAGTGTAATGAGTCCTGATTTACTTATCTTGCTGTGGAGGGGAAGGCAGGAAAATGGATTTTGTGAGTGTCCCATGCATCTACAAAAAGCTGCACTGAAGGGACCGTTCCCTGGCGGGAAAACCAAGCTCCCTCTCCTGAGGAGTTATCGCTGAGGGTTGCTGCTGAAGCTGAAATGCTGACTTCTTCAGCACGTGCTTTACAAACTCTATCTCCATCCATTCCAGTCCTCCCTACACTTGGGAGGTGGGGATGAAGCTCTCCTCCTCCTCTCTGTGCTGGCTCCCCATCTGCCCCAGGCTCCTCAACAACTCTCACGGTAGCGGCGATAACAATAATAGTAGCAACGGTGCTTTAATTTATTGATGTCTGGCGCTCGCAGGCGTCTGCCTGTCTTCACAAAGCAGCAAATGAAAGACATCGTTTGCGGAATGGGCACTGCTCTCCGAGCGGGTCGCGCTGGCAAAGGGACGGGGAAGGGCCGTCGTCCAAAACAGACTAAATCAACGAGGCAGAAGGAGTGTGCCGAGCAGAGCCGCGGGCCCAAGGGGGAAGGAAAGGATGGTGCTCAGCTCTGTCCTAGAGGGGTGGTGGGGCTGACGACAGCCAGACCTGCCAAATCTGGCTTTGCTTTCAGATCCCAGGCTCCCTGAAGCTACAAGTCTGCCTATCCAGGACTCTGCTTCAGCCAGTAACTTAAACTGCGTCACAGGGAATACTGATTTGGGGCCCAAGCTTTGCTGGAGCTGTGGGGGTGTTAGAAGTGAAGGGCTTTGGCTAGGGTCATCGCATCGCTGCTACTACCATTTCTGTTGATGGCCCTGGATGGACGAACATCCCCAGTAATGAATGAGTGTGCATGTGTTTATCTAAAAGCTGGTGGGATCATGGCACGATTGATTTATGCAGAGTTCTGGAAGCCACGAATATCCTACAGTTGCTTTTCACTTTTTTTTTTTTTAAGTGCATGTGTAATTTATACAGAAACATAAATCTTAGTGAGTCAGCAGATAAATATTATTCTCAGCCTTACATTAAAGGATCAGCGTCTACCTGAAATGCAGTCCGTTTCCTCCTGGTAGCTCTTACAGCTATGTACACACATGCTTCTAAGACCCCAGCCAACTGATGTGGTTTTTCAATTACATTTTCTCATCCTTTAAAATAATTCTGTGCCCTCATTGCTTGAGAGCTTTCCTTTCCCGCTCAGAAGTGACTGCAAGGAGGAAGACTGACCAGACACAGCTGAGTATCGCCTATGGATGGGGAGAAGTTCATATAGGGACAAACAGAGAAAAAAAAGTAGACGCTTTTCTCTTAAAAGCCTCATTATAGCTGAAGAACATGCCAGTTCCAACTGCGTGCTGTCCCCTTGGCGTAGGCACGGCAGGACCCAGCAGGATCCTCACACCGTCCCTTCCTCCTCTCGCTGTTGTCCCGCGGGCTCCCCGTGGCCTTGGCGTAGCTGTGGTGTCCTTAGCAAACACTCTGGGTAAATCGGAGGCCCAGAGTTTTTGGAGTAGGAAATGCTATTTATAGTGTTGCTTTTCTGGGCAAAAGGGGGTTGGAGGGGGGGGAGGTTAGGCTTACAGTCTCCAGTCGTCTCGCTAACAGTGAAGGATCTGCCTCTGTTAAGTCAGGAAACATCCAAGTATTCCCCCCTTATTATATTTTTAAAATCTATTTTGTCTCCAAAACAGCAGTAATTTTATTTTTAAGGGCTAATAAGGCATTTCACATGAGGCAGGTGGAGTCTGGGGGGAAAAAAATCCCCTATAAAAATCCAGGAATATAAATTCTTAAGTGGTTTAGATATATTCGACTGTAAAAGCTCACAGCAGATCTGTGTCATTCCTGTAAAACATTGCACTGACCGTTTGCATGCACCCAGCCTCGTCTACAAAGTACGTGCATGCGAGTGCTTTCCTAAAATAACCTGAGAAAGGGACAGTAACAAAAGCAACGAAGGAACGAGGTTTCCTGACTTCAGTCCAGAACTGCTCATTGCCAAAATAATAAATATGTGACGGCTTGGTATTTCTGTAGCATCGTTCATCTTGAAGGATCTCAAAGTGCTTTGCAGGTTGGGGAAAACAAAGAGATCGTATGTTTGCTGATGAAATGCAGCCATCTCCAGGTCAGGATGCAGCAGGCATCTGATGCTAGAAAATACATCCTTGTTTTGAAAAAAAGAGTTGCCTTCTGCTTTTGGACCTGCTTGAAGCACTGAACGTTGGAAGACGGACGAGGTCCTGTGCAGCCTGCTCTGGGTGACCCTGCTTCGGCAGGGGCGGTGGGCTTGGTGG
>Ga0181612_148058_pt1 | contig 22195 bp, 11 predicted proteins | sample HoacroProtozoa21_FD_119630 | JGI IMG/M metagenome (GOLD analysis project Ga0181612, IMG submission 119630) | Hoatzin crop microbial communities from Cojedes, Venezuel. Combined Assembly of Gp0051906, Gp0051904, Gp0051908
AAAAGAACTGACCTTGAACGTTTATTTTCTACATTTGGAGACACAGATTTAAATGCCCAGTTACAACACTGACAATGATTCAGCTGCCTAAACAGACACACAGAGCTATCTCAGACCCCTAAGGTATCTGAGGTGTGTCATACCTGTTAATTCTGTGCGAACAAGATGTACTGGAGACCAGTGCCTTTCCAGGGTGGCAGACACAGACCAACTAGGATCCTCCAAGGCATGAAACGGCACCTGAAACCTCTGCTTGGGCAACTGAATTCCCTCCATCGCACTGAACAGGCAGAAGACCACCAATGCAAGAGAACCATCTCCCTGGCAGTGTAAAGCACTGCACAGTGGTTCAGTACACGGCTTGTGCTCACCAGCAAAGGAGAATCTGTTTCAGTTCTTGATGAAAATCATGATCACTGAAACGGCACCTGGTTCACGTGTTCCCCATGCTTTGCCACAAAGACTTGAGATGCTGCAGCCACAAAGCTCCTTGCATCTGACACTAAAAGCCATGTGAGGCTGAGTTCTGGCTAACCTTTTCTAAAGCTCCAAGAAGCCAAATCAAAGAGTCTGCTTTTCAAACCATGTCCCCTTGGCCATGAAAAGCTGAGTGACAGACAGCAGTTTCCTGCGTTATGGGATGCTTCAAAATTTGCAACAAACAATGCTTATCTTCCTTTGGCCACTAGCTCTCTACATACCTGCCCTACTTGGCTAACCCCTTGCACCACACAGCCTCAACAACACCACAAAGATCACTGTTAACTAACAAAAACAGAAAACGAATGATCTTGCCTGTTGAAATGGCAGTAATGAGCATAACATTTACGCATCAGGCTGTAGGGTTTGGGGGGGAGGAGGGTTGGCGGTTTGGTTTTTTTCAAGAGAACACAACAATGGGGAGTACCACATCTCCCACATGCTAGCAGATCCCATAGGATGGAAGAGGAAACTATCAAAACTTTTCAAGTCAGATTTTTATGGCTTCTAAATTATTTTCTTCCCACCTTGCAGCTGCAGATGTTGTAGAAGTTACCACGTAGGGACACAAGCTCAGTCCAAACCCACCACAGATCTTGTCACAAGGCTCTTAAAGACAGAAATGTCCATGCATCAAGGGACACAGCAATGTTGAAGAAGCTTTTCATTCCCTCCTGATTTAGGGACAGCTGATCTGCCTTGAGGCTAAAGAGATGGATTACATTACTTCTTGGCTTTTTTCTCCTCAGAGTTCTTAACTATGATCCCATGGCTCTGAGCAGTGTATTCTGTCTCCTTCCACGAAGCAAGTATACAACAAACACGTACTGTATAGCATCTAAAAAAGCTTTAGCTGACAAACCAAATGAAATCTGTGATAGAGGTGTTTTTGCATTTGTCCTCTGTCTTTATCTTCCCTATTCCTTAAAAAAAATCCTCACCCCACAGCTTACATGCACTTGAACAACCCAAAAAAAAAAAAAAAAAAAAAGGAGATTCACAGCGCCCGCCTGCTTCTCTGAAGGCTCCATACCCAGTATGGGTGCCAGTGCCCGGCAGGTACATTCTCTTAGGTGCCATAAAGAGATAATGTATCTACTTTTCTGAAACATTTTAAAAATTTTGAAGTCCAACAGAATTACAGGGCCATAAGAGATCTCAAATATCCTACTCTACCCTCCACATGCAAATGGGATCACCTCTTTCTGTATCATTGCCTACAGTTTCCAGCTGAAATTAATACTACTGGTAATGACAAGAAAAAAGTCAATATTTGAAGATACCTATTCACCTGAACTTAAAAACAAAATAAAGCAAAAAACCACTAAAAAATGACCTTGCAGCTTCTCAACCACACTACATTTCAAGGCCTTTCAGGTAGTGGAAGTTCTGCAGTCTATCTTGTGCTGACAAGAGAGAAAATCCAGTAGAAGGACATCTCTGTGTACCACTTCTAGTTGTAAATCTATGGGTACAACCGTTACTTCCAAACAAGAACATCACTCAGGGGCAGCAACTCCAGGGCTCTCAAGAGACCCTACTTATTCCACAGATGGGCTCCAGTAAAATGAGCAGGAGTACTCATAGTGAGCATAACGTCCCAAACACAGCCAGGGGCGTTTGGGAGGCATCCTGGAGAAGATATTTCGATTTATAAGCTGTTAGGCTTACAAGGTCTACAGCACCTTCCAAAATTGCAAGCTAAAGTTGCCTCGAAGTTTGATTTTGAGAGCAGTAACATTTTTTGTTGGAGGCTACTGAAAGATACTCTTACATTTTAGATATTTACCCCAAAGATGATGAACATGTTTGCAAAAACATTTTTTAGAGACCAACATTTCAGTTGCTCAGCTGACACCAGTAATCTGACATTCACTTTTATACTACAGGCCTTTCTTCCTCTGAGTTTTATTATAAGCTTTAGATTTTACTTTTTTCAACTACCCCTCCTTGACAACAGTTGGAAACCACCCCATAAATCACCATCAGTGGAGAGTTTTGTTCCTAGAGTGCTTGAGCTGAAGAAGTACGACCCACAGTTTCAGAGGTATTTAAGAGGCCAAACTCACTTTGAAACTGAAAAGCCCCTAAATGTCTTTAAAGACCCCGGGGCTCTAAATCTCTACAAGGATTCCTCGCTGACACTCTCCTACTGCTCTCCAGCAAGGCTAGGGGCAAACCCTCTATAAAAAGCTGTCCTGGGCTCCTGCCACCCGGTGACGCTGGGAAGCTAGAGGTAAGCTAAGAAAAGTGCCCAATGTGGGACAATCCAAAACATCTTGGTTGTCCCTCTGGAATCCCAAAATGTGCCAGGGAGAGGACAAGGCAGGCCACCGGCTCCCCCCTCTAACAAACCAAGTGGAGACCCCCTTCCATGAGCCCATCTGCTGGTGGCGACCTGGGCTGCTCTCACTGGCCAGTGTGCCGCACATAGCTGGCCACCGTGGCTCAAGCCACATTGCCATGAAAAGTCACTGCCTTCAAATTACTGCATTTTAAGGCAGTGTTTCCAGTTATCAGTTTGCATTTACAGAAACAGAATCTAATTTCTTTTTTTTTTTTCCTTCCTCCTTTTTTCTTTTCTATGGGGAGGTGAAGAAAGGGGAATTCTTGTCAATGGAAATGAAAAGGCAGTAAATGAACAAGTGCACCTAGTGAACCAGCACTGCATTTTCCTTGCTGTCGTCTTTTGTTCACTTTGCAAATTGATTGTGAGATGACACTAACACCAGGTAATCCAACCTGGGCAGTTATGAGCGGCCCGATCCTTACAAAGCACAAGTCCAGGCACAGTCAGTGGGAACCAAGGGCAATCAATACCTTTGGCGGGTTAATCCTATGAAATGTGCAGTAGTAGTTCCTGCTTCCCCAGATAGATACAGAAGCTTCAAAACCAGCAGAATAAATCCCCACTAAGGATGGGAGCGGAAAAAGAGTGGGTTCCTGCTTTCAGCTACATTCAGTGCATCCTCTTTAAGATGAAGGTATGCACCAGAAAGGGAAACCTGCCAGGGCCATTCCTGTACATACAAATTTTTAGATCAGAGCTAACTAAAACTCACTGCTTTTTACTTCTTCAGGCTTTACTAATTAGGAACTAACCATTCCTTCAGATGAGCTGTGAAACCCAGGGAAGAATATCCGCAGTATGTTTTATATCAAGGAATGATTGATTTTTTCCATGAGGAATGACTTCCGAGACTGGCAGTCTTAGCACTGCCATAAATCTGCATGGGAATTAAAACTGGGGAAGAGAATAACAAAGGGAAGTCGCTGTCCCCACCTCCCCTGCCTCAGCCCCACCTCTACAGACAATTTACATTAACAAGGGGCTCCAACTACCACTGCAATCAGTGTTTGGGAACATGAGGTTTTAAATCCATTTAAGAAACACTGTGATTAAGCTCAGTAACCCTCCTCTCCTCAATAAAGGAAAGGTGTCACACATGAAAGGAAACGCCAACGTTTTTGTCATCTGCCCTAAAGCTTTTCGAAAGAAAAAAGTTTTTTAAACGTCAAAAGAAAACACCCAAACCAAACCCCCCAGACTGTGACCATTGTTTAAATGGTGCTTAAGAAATCCGTAACAAAAAAAAAAACCACAGAAAACAATAATTTCTGGTTTAGACCTGTGTGTTTTCTCTGTTATTTCTTGGAGGACAGAGGGCTATGGGCTAAGCACGAGGCTGCTCTCATTCTGGGTTGCTAAACAGTCGAGGGGCTCTCTGGCAGTGCCAAAGGGCCGCCAGCTCCACAGCATGTTCCATCCCAGCTGCTTGCAAAGCTGGTCCACTTGAAACACAACCATTATCCCCACCCACACTCTGCAGGAGAGCAAACTCCCCCTCAATGAGGTATTTATTCCATGTATATGGTAACTATTATTTCCAACATCAGTCATTTTAATTAGGAAAAAAATTGTAACAACAAAAAATCCTGCAACGCACATACAGAGACACGCATATTCACATGTAGAAATGCAAAGCATTCGAGTTGTTTCCAATAACTGCACCTCCTGGAGGGAACATGCGTTCCACACACTATTGACTTAAATGCTCTTTCTCTTTTCTTGCCATAAAAATCTACAGAAGTCCTCCTTCAAAAAAATTATTCTCCCTTTTCCTGTGTTACAGGAAGCCTACCCACACTTTTAAATACAAAGTGGGTATAAATAGAAGCACAAATTAGGCATCTTGAGAAGTCTGTATTTTCCAACCACAGGGAAACTCAGGAATTACTGTGAGTGTTTACATGCCCAACTACGTTGAATTAAAACAGTATTTTCTACCTATAAACCCAGCAAAACTGGTAAGAAACTCAGGAAGCGAACGACAGCCTTGCTGGTTCCTCACCTGTTGCTACAGTGGGACTGGGGTGTGTTTACATTATTCAGCCTTCTTCACGTGGACCACTGTAAGTGTCAGCCTGAATACAGTCACCACTTCGATGAAAGCATGTCTTACATATATGATACAACTACTATGAAAATTTCAGTAAGCCTGTCTGCTTGCTTATAAATCTAACTAGACATTTGTCTCTTTAGTTGTCCTACTGTATCCCATCTATTAAATGTAAATAAAAGCATGATGGCTCTTCATATGACATTAATAGCTTGAGGGATTTTATAAATCAGGGAGAACAATGTGTAACTCGCTATAGCAGCGGTGAAGCAGGTCTGCCCATCCGACGTTTTACGTCTTTGCCTGCTCTGGGTGACCCTGCGTCGGCAGGGGGGTTGGACTAGATGACCCACAGAGGTCCCTTCCAACCCCTACCCTTCTGTGATTCTGTTGCCTGGGGAAACAGTCTAAAACTTATACTTCAAAGCACAAATAAGTATGTGCTACACAATTTGGATTTTTCTCACTACTGCTGCTTTAGAATCTCATCTTTTTGTTAGATGCTTCAGTGAGGTAGCAACAGTCTCGCTCCAGTGTAGCCCAGAATACAGAATATGTGGTCTGATATGCCAAAGACCAAACTTCAAACAATAGTAGTTTAATTTCAAAATGCAAGGTATGTCTCCATGTGATCCAGAGGATGAGACGGGGGGGCAAGAGGGTGGAACTCAACCAGCCCTGAGGCCAGTGGTGACATACAGGGCAATTGCAGTACTGTAGGCTGTGAGGTTTTCCACTGCAGTTCACTGGTGATTGCATGGAAGTGAGGGCCTTTTTTAGCCACCTCAGAGTCTTCTCACTGAAGGTGAGAAGCACGTACTTCATCTTATAAATGGGAATAAGGGCAACTTTCTCCATTTCCTCCTTTTTTTTTTCTTGATATGTGCGTACTGGTTTTGTGAAATGCTGAGGATTGTCAGCTTTTGCCTCAAACTTTTCCACCAAAGCAGCAGAGGCAGCTAGAGACTGTTAAAATGAGAATGGGAGAATGACAGAACTCCGGCATGTACTAGTGGGCTGTTAAACTGCAACGAAACCCCTGTTTTGGTGCTGAGGCTGTGTGTGAAAAGCTGGTGGTCTCCTGCTGAGGAGGGAGTGCTGCATGAGTCAGTGTTCCTGGATTCTGTTCCTAGCTCTGTTACTGATTTGCTGTGTGACCTTGGGCAGACAATTAACTCACTGTTCTTCAGTTGCGTCACTTGTTAAATGAGTCTGTCTTGTCTCTGTGACAGAGAGATTGTGAGTCTTAATTGTTTATGAAGTGTTTTTCGCCTGACACAGCGTTATGGAAGTGAGGAATGCTATTAGTCGATGCGGCATGAAACCTAGGCCTATGTGTGTGTTTATTGTTAGCACAAACAAAGAGGAGTGGTAACGGGAATGTCAGCTTTTGCAAGAAGAGAAACTGAGTTTTGCAGAAAATGTAGTGAATGCTCTGCGGGGAAAACAAGATGTGATTTAATCCAAAATGTAAAGCTCTTTTTTTTAAGCCACAAAAATTTGTCCTTTCTGATGGGAATGACAAAATATTATTATGGGAGATCAGGACATCATGTTAAAAAACAAAAGCTCTTTTTAACTAGTTCTATTTAAATGGCAGACTAGTAAATATACTTTTACTGCTCCTTTTAAATATACTTTTAATCTTGAATACGTGAGCTAACATGGCTTGAAAAATCATGTAAATTACTTATTTTACCTTGTATGTCAGCTGGGAAAGCTGAAAAGATTCCGGACTTAGAAGTAAAATGAACTCTGGTTCTTTGGGGGGGTATGTGTGTATATATATATGTAACACTGACCATTACTTTAAACATGGAAAAGAAAAAATTTTGATAATTTTTTTGGTTTTGCTCCCTGTTTAGATACCCAGGTGTTATCCAGCAAACTGAAATTGTTTAGAAAGTGGCTGTGTCTCTCTGTAGCATGCTGCTTGCAGTCTCATAGATGATGCTTGGAAAATAATTTTGATATACAGGGGTGCATGGTGTTCTTTCTAGATTTCCTAATCACAGATCCATGGAAATCTTTGCTGTTACTTCTGTGCATTGGAAATGCTTCCATGTACCACCTGGAGTAAGGGCTGTGATGGAAAATATTGCCTATCAACCTGCCTGAAGACACATACACAAGGGACTTCTACACCTTTCTGTCAGTTTAATCCTACTGGGGATTAAAAAACCCTCTGTATATCTGAATATAAATAGAAGAAAAGTCTAAGAAATAAAGCTTTGTTTCAACCTCTGTACATGGTAAAAACTGAAACATTCCAGTCAATGATCTTTGTCTTTTGCAAGTAAAGGCTCAAGAAATCTTCAGAGACCAGCTAGATATAGCTAGGCAATCCTTGCATTTAAAGTGATCTTGTTTGCTATTACACTGTGAATCTTCACCCTTGAGTAATTTTTAATTTGTACCTGCTGCATCTATTGCTGGCTAAGATTTTTCTTTCTGCTGTTCTCATATCAGTGTTAAGTCCGAGAACCTGAAACCAGTGCACTTTGCTGTCCTGATAGAAAAGGAGTGATGGGTCGTTAGGGTGATGCCAGTGTTGCACCAAGCCACAGTCTGGTCTAGTGACACTTTAACATTTTCCTGTTTTATTTCTACTTACTCTAGTAGAAAGTAGCATATGCAACAAGAGTGGCTGTATCTTAGGGATATATGTGAATGAGGCATTCCAAACAGCAATGATTTTTTTAATTGTTGAGCTTCTTCCTGTTAATTCTGATCTGCATAAGATCTGACAGACTAGAGGTGAAAAGAATTAGTTGCTCTGAAGACTTTCCACAGTCTCTGTTAATCATGAAAACCTAGGAAAATAGGTGTTGCACCACGTGTCTGCCCGTTAGAGGCAGTCAGAACTTGTAAGAGTATTTTTCATGACTACTGCAAAAAAAAGCAGCTGGCTGTCATTTACTTAACCTTGCATGAGCTGAATTTAATCAGTGGAAAACATCTGGAACTGATTCCACTTCAATTTGGAGTGTCCCATAATCTGCTGTGTACATACAACTGGTGCACCTTTAGCATTAGAATACTTGGCTAAACAATCTTTTGCAATATTGTTATCTCTTGGAAAGTAAAGAGGAAGCAACAGTAATTTCCTAATGAGCAAACATTTGCAATGTTCTGTATAGGTTGTGTTGTTCATTGATTTTTGTGCAGCTGTTATATGAAATCTATTGATTAGAGTTAATAAATTTCTAAGTGAGTAAGACTGCTTATTTGTATTGATTAAATTTGAGCCAAATTCTGAACTCTTTAGCATTGCTTGACTACAACTGATGAAACAATTTGACCTTGTTACTTTTTTTGATAGAATGCAATGTTGAATTATGGGCAAAGTTTGAGGATGTAAAAGCTTCTGCCTATGAGCTATGAGAGGTTTTGCTTAAAATTCTCTCTCCTTCAGAGTTAGGGTGTGGGATTTTTTTGGTGAGCTATTGATATCTGTTGTTCAGCTGACTTTTCTGTTAAATAAAACTAAAGGAATCACTGAATTAGATAGTAATGCTGGACAGAATAGTAACCATGTTAAAAAGCCACTCGGTGAGAGATATATGGAAAAATAACTGATGCATTTAAGTAGTGTTTTGTGTGGACAATACAGTCCTTTACAAGGGAAATTGGCAAAACTGGGATATATACTCTTTTTTAATATAAATCCTGTTCACTTGCAGGAGAACATTTATATTTAAATGAACTGCTTTGGAACCATAAATGAGTAAATGTATCTCTGGGAAAAGCTGTTCCTCCTTACTGTTCTCCTGCAGAGAAATTTGCAGTGAATATCCTAGCTGACTTGGCAATAATTTCTACAGGAATTCCTCTGGAGTAAGGCCCACAGACGTGGGGGGAAGGGTGAATTACTTTCCTTGCTGCTTTGCACCCCTCTATTAAGGAGTTCTCTTGCTTCTTCCATGCTAATGTGGGTAAGACTCCTATATGACACCCTCCTTGTATTATGAAAAATACAGATGTGGTCAGTATTACCCAACACAGCAGAAAAATAGACACTGTGGAAATATAAAGAAACACAGATGGCTTTTTAAAATATGTATTATTTTTGCATTAAACATCTTCCAGCAGTGGCAATCCACCATCAAGGAGAAAACCTCCTGGGTTCCCTCTTTCTAATTCTTGCTATGGTCAGTAGCATGTGGTCTCACCAATGAAAGAATTGTGTGTAGTTGGCATGGACTTAAACTCCTCTGTGAAAGGACAAGAATATTTTTTCATCTTTGAATAAGGTGAATTATGGGGAGAGCATCTGTAGTACAATTCTGATAACTAATTCAGAGAGTTCTGGCTTGCACACAACTTGGTCCTGAGACTGCCTTATGGGTATGTAAATTGTGACTGTGTTCTGACCCTTAGGATCCATTTGTGTTCTTTTAAGTGTTATATTATGCTGATTTCTCAGAACTTGATTCCAGTCTTAAAAAAAAAAAAAATCTTAAGCGGCATAATGCCAGTATTTGTTGCTAGTGGCTTTTTGATTTTGTTTTTAATGGGGTGAATCAGACCATGGCAATGGGATATTCTAGACCTGGTTGTACTAACTCAATTAAGATCCATTTCAGGTCAGGTTGACCTGAATCTTTCTGAGATTAATTTGTGCTGAGTGAGCCATCGTGAAGCAAGTGTGTGCCGGCAGCCCTAGATAGAATTCTGCAAGTTTCTCTTGCTGTTTATTTGAAGGGCTTGGACTGGCTGTTGTTTCTATAACCTTGTAAAAGAGAGAAAGCATACACTGGATTTTGGTGTACATGGGGGCCATCAGCTTAAGCGTTACAGGGATGAATTTAGATAGCCTGATGAGCAGAAATTATATGCAAAAGTACACGCAAACTTGCCTTAGCATAACAAAATATCAGTGTTAAATAGGATTTTTCCTTTTCTTGCTGAAGAAATGGTATCTCTGGAAGTTATGCTACTGTACTGCTAATAAGGCAGAATCGCATTCATGAAACAGTAGGCCTAATCAAATGTCGTATGAATGACAGCAGGTTTAGTTGATAGATCTACTTGGATAAGATACTGATGGCTTTTATGGAGAATTACTTCACCAGGTAAAGATCCTCAATTTACATTATTTGCTATCTTCTGCTGAAGTCTCCTTAAAGGGGTAAAGATGTTCTTTGCTAGATAAATAAATGCATTAGTATACGCTAAACTCAGACATGGACTGGCTGGAGTGGAAGCAGCCTGGAGAGGTGTCCTGGGTTCAGGGGGAAATTACTTCTTGAACCTCTCTTACAAATAGAGAGTAAGGCAGTTTAAGTGGTGGTCCATAAAGTCTGTGTTAGTATTCTAAAAAAAGATCAATTTGAACAAAGCACTTAATTCAAAATAAGGCTTATTAAGGAAAACTCGGATGCTCTGTACCTCCTTCATCTCTGTATCTACTCTTGCCAGCACTGAACGGACCTTTGTGTGTTCGCATTCCATACGATGCAATTGCACATCTGCAGTCTTCTCTCTCCCTACCTTCATTTAGATACTGCTGCAGCTTGGTCATGCAGTTCTCTATATGAGATGGAATTGTCCAAGAGATTTTTCCAATGTTTATCTTGTTAGCTTCTCTGCCAGCCACCTAAAGAAACTTTGCTGCAGGGAGATAGGATGTCTTAGGTTTCCACATCCTCCACTCTGTAGTGCAGATCTGTTCCATCTCAAATACCTGTGTGGCTTTTTCCATGAGACTCTCTCCAAAGGAGACGACATGTTAGCCATGAAAAAAAGTGAAGGAATTGTTTTAGAAAGGCTCTCTTCAATTTTGGTGATTTCATCTAAGTAGTTGCGTTGGCAACCAAACAACTACTCCAGGGTAAGTAATGCTGCTGAATTTTGTCTACATGCTGCCAGCTTTCATTTAACCTGTTGAACTGCAAGTAACTGAGTATGCTGTGCTGCCTGCCAGTCTGTAAGGGCCTTTGAGTAGAACAGCAGAGCGCGAAGGTTTCAGTTGTGAATACCTTGTAATATCAGATGAGAGTGGTGGTTAGATCTGGGCGTAAGAGAAGCAGGTCCTTGTCAAGGAGGAGCTTATGTGCCATGCTAGCAAACATCACCATTATAATAACCTTTGCAAAGCTAGTAATGGCCAGTATTTGAACCAAGCAGCAAGATCTTCCCTTCACTTGTGACTTCAACCTAACTGAAATCTATTTCTCAGATGGACAAAGGATCATATCCAAATCTGGATGAAAGAATGCTTAAAGTATCTTTACAGCTTGAAAGCCAACTTGTAAGACATGCGTTTGGGGTGGGTTCCCCAACAGAAGCACATAGTCAGTGCACGGAACAAGGAAATAACTGCACAAGAGCATCAATGAAAAGGAACGTGTGGGGAAGGAGATTGGGAAGAAGATGTTAATTTCTCCCTACTGGTCTGAAAGCAAATCCTCAAAAGCTTTATGTGCAACAGTCAGTAGCATTTATGATACCAAGAGTCCAAATGGCACTGAAAATCTTTGGTCTTAATGCTTGTTGTGGTTTAACCTGGCAGATGGCAACTAGGACCAGACAGTTTCTTGCTTACCCCTCCCCTGCAATGGGAATGGGGAAAAGAATGGAAGAAAGGTAAAACTTGCAGCTTGAGATAAAGGCAGTTTAATAAAACAACGAAGGAAAATACTACTACTAATTATGAATATGCAAACCAAACAATACACAACACTTTTTTTTTTTTTCTCCTCACTGTGCAAAGGATTGTGTGGGCAGTCCCCGAGCAGCAATTGTGGAACATGGAACTCACAAATTTTGTGAAACTGCCCAAAAAAAGGTTGAACTCGCAGAACAGTTTGAACTCGTGGTAAAAAATGAGATTGAAACTCCTGGAAAAGAGGATCAAAAAAGAGGATTCCTGCCCCCTGGCCAACCTTCATTTATAAACTGAGCATGATGTCTATGGTATGGAATATTTTCATTGGCCGGCTTGGGCTGGCTGCCTGGCCGTGCTCCCTCCCAGAACTCCTGAACACCTGCTCATTAGCTGAATATGGGAGGCTGGAAAAGGTCCTTGATTTCTTAGCAACAACAAAAAACATCAGTCTTGTCAACATTTTTCTCATACTCAATCCAAAGCGCAACAGCTACTGAGAGGAAAATTAACTCTATCCCAGCTGAAACAAGGACAGTGCTTTAGGATCACAATAAGTCTTCATATTATCTTCTTGAAAGAAGTAATTTGCCTCCTGGGTTATGCTTTTGTTATTTCCAGCATCTGAAACACCTTCCTCTAAAGGTTTATTGGGATAAAATTAATTTTACTTGTATCCTACCTTTCTAGGGTTGTGACATGGTGCTTCACTGGTGTTGTGTTTTTCCCATAGTTCTGTTAACAGTGTTTGAGGCCACTGTACAAATTTTTCCATTCATTGGCCAAGTGCATGTTCAGATCTGTACAAAGATTAGTGTAAAAAAAAAAAAACAACCCCCCCCCCAAAAAAAAAAAACCCAACAAAACAAAAAAAAACCCAAACAAAAAACTGATGTATTCTTAACTCCACGTGAACAAATTTACTGAATAAGAAAACTTGTCAAGAATTCTTGGATACCACCTCAGATTTAGAAAGTCCCACAGCTGCAGACCACAGGAAGTTCTCTCTGAAGCTTATACTGTATATGTCCTGTCTCTGTGCATCTGGTCTTCACCTCTGGTTGAGACAAGGCAGTGCATAATACAGTTTTTTATCCTGATCTGTTGTTATCTGATATTAGGAAAATCTAGCTGTTTCAGCAGTTATTAAAAAGTGCACATTGCTCCAGGATGGTATGTATATGTTTGCATTTGAATGACAATGGAATCCTGCTTCTGCCTCCACTTACGCTTAGCAAAAGTGTATATATACCTACAGCCAATCATCCATTTTGTTCAAATTTAATGGATGAAGCAAAACGGATATCCTTTCAAACCATTGCTGAATGAGTGCTTGAGAAGTCTTAAATATTCTTGATGTAGCCTGTATATTTGGTGTTTGCCCAAGACAATGGCAGAGGCAGAATTACCTGTTCTATCCTAACCTAGTCTCTGAATGTAGTAGAAGTCATTTTGGAACAAAATGTGTTTACTTGTCTTCATAACCCAGCCTCCTTATGGGAAGGAGTTAGTAGCCGTGCTCAGAATACAGACTCAAGTCAGGTGAGCTCTTGGTACTGTCCACTGGACATAGATATGGTCATACAGCGCTTTCCTCAAAGGTCCTTAGGGTTTGGGCGATGGCAAAGGCTTGTGAAATCTACTGTGAGGAAAATCAAGCTGAAGAAGTGATTCGGAGAGAAACCTTTGAGGTAGTGATGAAACTGTCAAGTATTTGACATTCTTTCAAAAGGAAATGGTATTCCTTAGCTGTCTGTAATGTCTTGCAAAACAGTGGTTTCTGATGAAGATGTTTGCCAGGGCTCACTTATATTTTTTTTCCCACAAGAGAAGTTCAGTCTTGAGCAATCTCTTGCTTATTTCAGCTAAAAATGTATTTTACAGTTTACTTTAAAAAAAATCAAATTAACAATTTTCTGTGAGTTTTTACTAGCTGAAAAAAATTACCCAATGTCTCTAGCAAAGTTATTCTAGAGCCACTTTTATTCCAGTTATCATATGATCCTAGCGCATATTATAAGACAGAGGATGGAAGTTGGGAATCACTGTATGGAATCTTTAACTGGGTTAAGACACTGAATGATATCTGAATCTTTCATGCCACAGAAGACTGAAGGGAATATTCTCCAAGGGTAATCTGTGATTTGCCTACCAATAAATAGTATGACTTCTACAGTCAGTGGTACAAAGATTGTCCTAATCACATTTGTAGTTTCTGTCCTCTTCAATGTGTCTGAAACCATTAGTGATGTTCAGAAAACAAATTGCACTTGCATTTATTTATTTTTTTTTTAGTTAAAAGAAAAATATTTGGTTGGAAATCAAGACAATATCATGAAAGATTTTTTTTTTTTTTTCCATGCTGCTTCTGCTGTAGGTGTGTATATAACAGTTGAAATGTTGACTCTGGTAAGTCATGAGATTAATGGTAATAAGATTGATAATAGAGCCATGTTACTTTCACATATGGCAAAGATGAGTTTATGTCTCAGACCTCAGTAATGTAGTGAAGATCAATAGCTTAAAGAAGCATGGATAGGACTGATGGGGTAAGAAAATGTCTGTTGTGATTTGTAGAACATCTGCTTTCTCTGAAGATGCTGATCGCAGTCAAGTGACTCCTCAGATTCAGCATTCATCCAGATTTCTCTTTGAGGTTGGCAGGATCTACAGCCTGTTCATAACATAGCGACCCTGATAATCAGCAGTCTCACCCCTAGCAGCGATCTCTCACTTCTCTACTTTTCAGAGCTTTGTTGCCTATCTGTTGAAGAGGAACACGCTTTGCTCCATGGAGATGTGTGGTACAGGGAGAGTGGGTCAGACAAACTGAGAAGTACAAGGTGTGCTTCAGTGAGCTTTTTACCCTCTTGCATGCAGGTCCTTTGGTGGAGGGAGAGGTGAGATGTACTGTAGAGCTGTAAGTCTTATTACATCTGTCAATGTGGTTCTCACTGTTGCTGTGATTTTTCAAGCAAGATCATGGCCTGCTGCCAGAGGAGAATCAAGGTCACCCTAAGCCTCAAGAGCTTCAGGACACATTCAAATGTGTTTCCACAAAGATGTCAGTAAAGAAAAAATTTAGGCCTCTGACTGAGGCCATGTGTCAACTTAGAGATGTATCTCAGCTATAAACATCATTATTCCCTTGTCATATATAATTTGTGGTTGCTATTGGGAGCGTAGAAGACTAACTATGCTAGGTCTTCTATAGCTAATAATTTGAGTTTCAAAAAATTGGATTAAAGTAATATTTGATTTGTAGCAGCAAAAGCTCTGCAACTTCTTTGTAGTTACAATAAATTTAAGAGGAACTTAAAAAAATACTAAATATTTCCTAATAGAAGTTCTGAATAAGTAACAAGAGAGTTGAGAATGTCACATTAATAGTGAATGCACGTACTGTTTGAGCACTGAAGTATACGGTTGAAGACCCCACAAATTTAATTTTAAATAAAATGTGATCAGTGGGTTTCCAGCATTTCTAGGAACATAACTTATTATTACAAGATTTTGTGCTTACAAGGTATTACAGTTCAAATTCTATGATCTGAAGATGTCATGCAAAATTGTTACAGTATTGGGTACACATAAAAATGGCTATTTTGAATTCCTTTTTTAATAGTTGCAATTTAGACTTTTACTCAAATTACTGCCCTACCTACAATACCTCCACATTCAACATTTAGCAAATAAGTATTTAGAACAAATGTATTTGAAATAGAAAGGGAACAGTCCCATAAGATCTCTTTCACCCGGAATATACAAGATAATAAAGCTAGAGTTTTAGGTAGGAATAGCTATGATTTAGTGCAGCCAATAGCTACAGATTATCTTGCTGAACTTGCTTTGAGTTTCAGGACAAACATGGTAATTATTTCCTCTAATATTAAGATTTACTTTAATTTGCAGTATTTTTCCAGTCAGTATGGAATAAGGTGATTGGTAACAATGCTGTGTCTTGAATTCATAATTAACTGCTAGTCAATGGGAAATTGTTCTACAAGAATTCAGTTCTGTGATGCAAAGAACTGCATTAGACCAGCAAATAATTGTGGCATATTTCACTGTAATTACAATAATTGTGTTTTGTGTTCTTATGAGTCAAAACATTGACAACAATTTGGAAGATGTTTCTAATTTTACTGTCACTGCAATTTGTATGCTTTGACCGTTAACAGTCGTGAAAAATAAAAACGTTTTCAGGCTGGTTTATTTTCTTTAATAGCCACACTAAAACTGTACTTCCTTTATAAAATAAACATTTTTACTATAATGGCAGTTCTGAATCCCATAATGGAAAGTAACTCTATATATTTATATTACATGATACATTCCCTATGTGTAATTCTAAGAGTTTGTATGTGTTAAGAGCTCTCCCTGCAAAGCTAACAAGCTGCCAAATTACATTTCACTGGCTATTAATTGTTTCGTTTTAAGGTCAAGTTCTTCTTGTCCTTTACAAAAAAAAAAAAAAAGCCAAGCAGTGGAGAAAGATCACTTTCAAAGCTATTTTCGTCTTATTTTTCTTGACTGTTCTTACTGTATGTTTTGTTCTTCAGAATAACGGAACTAACAGTCACGTATCGCTAGCCTTAAAAAGCCAAATGTATTAGCATTGGTGAACTGCTGTTCAAAGTTGCAATGAGTCAAAAGACTTTGCTCTAGAATATTGAGAAACACTGTTTTCTTGACATCGTTTTAATAGAACTTGTCTTGCTAGATACTTTCCCGAAGGTGACCAGTTCGCATTCCTCCTGGACTAGTTGTTGCAGTGTTTAGGCCTAACATGTTCAGGAGAAGTAGCTCCCTGCTGACAATAGTTGTCAGCAACTTATTCTGTGCTATTTCAGCCACCAAGTGTTAATGGCAAACGTAAACTAGTGTGGCAGAATTGGAGCTACTCTGCAGAAAGCTGTGACCGCAGATGTGCCCAGTTATTGAAATGTTTAATGCAAGGCTGTTTAGTATTAAGCTGGTAAACCTGTAAAGAAAAACAGGAGAGGAAGGTTATATAGGGATTTCTTGTTGATCTTGAAGTTGAGTTGGCAACATAAACATGTTAAAATATGTCCCAAGACAGATTTTTGCTAGGAGATATTTGAGGAGATGAGGTGCCTGCTTGTCCTCACTTGAAGGAGGGATAACCTCAGGGACTGGGAAGTCTTTAGGTAAGATAGGTAGGTAGATGCTTTGCTTTGGACAAATGTTCTTTTTTCCTGTTGATGTCAGTTGCTGTATTTTTCCTGCTGTCACAATCCTGCTGCTACTGCCCAGTGGCACAACTTAATAGGTGAGCTATGCCTTCTGCGCATTTCACTCTGTGGGTTTCTCTGAATGTGCCTCTTCGCCGGCTAGCCAGAAAAATCTGCTTCCAGCCTTTTTTGCCAGACTTTACTCCTTATTACCATCCATATCAATCACATGCATTTGACTGAGTTTAGAAGCTTGCTTTTTTTTGTGTTTCGGAGAAATAGCTTTCAGAAGAAAAAAGGCATTACTTTTTTCAGGAACAGAGCCCAAGAGAGAAGAAATGCTGAAACACAGACGTCAGTGTTCACCTCTATATCCATGGGAAGGGTTAGCTACCTGACATTCACAGGTATAAACCCTGTCTCTTAGAAAATGGGAGTTTTCTATGGATGGTTAAGGTTGAGAATGAGAAACCCCTCTAGGGTTCAGTATAGGCCTTCTGTTTCTCTGGCTTCCTTGTCTTTGGGGTCTTCCAGTCTGTTTGGCTCAGTAAGATGGAGGTCAGAAGTCCATAGAGGTAAATTTTGTTGTAACAGGTAGAGGGTCTAAGGGCATGTTGTATATGCTCCTGGAAAAAGATATCTGGCTGCTGGAGTTGTATGTATTCCTGAACTGCCATTTGCTTTCTTCTGTGAAAGTCAAGGAGGCCAGACAGAAGCATCTGGGCAGTTGGACCACGTATCGAGCCACGTTGTAAATATTCATATTAGTGTCCAGCTTGCAGTATGACTAAATGGTGGTAGTGGAATGGCTATAGCTCACTTATAGCTAGCTGCACAGAGCACTGCTTAAAAAAAAAATCACATGACTTTTTTTTTTACTCGTTATTCTGACAAGAAACAGAAAACAGCTTCCTCTGGCTTTCTATTGTGGGTCATTCCCATGAGGAAAACAGAAAAACAATCCTGGGCATAGAACAACCAGAAATGTAAAAGTTAAAATAGCTAGATTAGTAGCTCTTCTTTGTCACTTAGCTCCATGTTTTCATGTTATTAGTTGACCATTAGTGCTTTTATGACAGCACAATCGATAGACATTTAAAAATATTTTATTTGCTCAAATTAAACTGGTGAAGAAAAATCCTTTCTTAACTTAATGTCTTTGAAAGGGACTGAACTGAGTGCAGTGGAAATCATAGTTTACTGTCTGAACACATAGTAAGTAGCACCAACACTGCATGCTTCTCTACTATGCTCCATTAATCTCCAGTTCTCTTCTGACAGGTCATATCTGGGTATGAGGAGGTACTTACAAGTCTTTGTGCAATTGGTCCCTGACCACTTCTTTGAATCTGTCAACAAACCTGCTTGTCAGTTAATGCCAAACATTACACAGCTTCATTGGTATGGGTGTTTGCTCACTCTACAAGTCATTTCATACAAAACATTCAGCTGGATATTCTAAGCCAGTATGTTTCATTTAAAGAAGTTGGTTTTGTGCTGAATGTACTTTTTCTGAAGTAGACCTATATTTATGATGCTGTAGAAAACTTTTGGTGCTTTTTTTTTGTGAGTATGTTGCATTCTTCTTGCTTGCTAGGTCTGACAAGTATGTTCAGGCAGTCGGGTAGGTAACAGCATCTTCATATGTGTCCCAAAGTACATTTCATTGTTTTCTCTCTACATGTGTTCCGGTACTACATGCCTTTGTGATTTTGAATGATGTGTTGGTATTCATTTCCATCTCCATGCTGTCCCATTAGACATGTAATGAGTGATTGTGGTTCCACGGGGTGCAAGTCCGTAAGTAATTTGGCCTGCAGGCTTATCTAAATAAAAGAATGTACAACAAATAGAGTCAGCATTAGCGCATTTTGAGTGCTGATTGTTTCAAATCAGATACACAGGAAACCAGATGTTGAAGTTTATCTAAAGCATTTGCAGCCTAACATGTAACTAAGTACAGCAGCAACAGTGCATGGCACTTTATGCGTATGCTTAGCAATACGTTTGCATCAAATAGAAATTTATTCTTATTCCTCAACTCACTTTTTCAGACGCTCTTTTATTTCTGTTCTGCTAATAAACTGCTATATAATTCATTTTTGTATCATTCTGCAGATCTTTTGGGAGTGATATCAAATTCAAGGAGAATGTACAGGAATTGAAGTATTGGCAATGTCTCTAATGACAGTAAATTTAGATGCCTAAAATTAGATACATGAAGTAGCTTGGCTTCTTTAACTGTACTGGGCACTTGTATCTCTTAGAGTTGTGTATGGGACAACCTGAGCATTTGGCATTTGCAGATAGCTTGCATTTGAGTATCCAGTAAGCATTTAAAATCCTAGATTTGGATGCTCAGATTTTTAACACTTTAACAGAAAACTAAAATAAAAATAGCTTTCTTATTTAGACTAGTATTGAGTACACTCCTGGTACTTTAGTTCCACAACAGTAATGAAGAAAAGCTCCTATAATATAACTTTCATAAAGAAGTTATTCAGTCTATGCTAATGATATATTTTGCCATATTCTTCCAACGTGACTGTTCAGATGAGCTTGAATACCATTTGGTTACTGAGATGAATAGTAGTAGCAACTTGAAGCGGTTTTTAAAGACTGGCAGGTGGTCAGGTGTCGGACACTTATAGGTGCCTTGGCTTTCATAATCCACTGTTTCCTTTTTTCTGAGGAAAGCAGGTATTTGAAAATGTCTCAGTCTAGGCCCCAAACCAGTTTGTCTCTCTGTATAACTTTGAAAATACTGCATTTTGAGCTGTGAGGTGATAGGAGTCCCTGACACAAGAAAGAAGACAAGAAATAATGCTGTGATCTCACAGGCAGTTCCTCCCTGTGGATAAAGGAAGCATAGTCATCCGCTGGATGTTCTGTCAAGGTGCAGCCTTACATACAAAGTTAAACAAATTGTACGTTTACTTCATAGATGTTGGTTACATTGAGTAGTGGAGCCTGGTGTTATGAGAATGTGTTTTTTCAACTCCTGATCTGAAAGTCAGTAAACAGTCAAGTGGTAGTGTCAACTTTTAGGCTGGATTGAGCCTATCTACCTTGCACATAGAATCGTGATATGTGCATTATAAGTATAATGCCATTGTCTGAGGTTGGGCTAACAGTCATTCTTCAGAGATGCCTCCTTTCCTCTTTGTCTACTGACTTTAAAGAAAGCAGAGGTTTTTGGTTTAGACAGTGAAATATTCTGTCAATTAAGTGTGCGGAGCAGATTTTTCTTTTCAAGTGCCTGTGGAATTTAGGAAATTAAATCTTACTGAATATCTCTCTGAGTTTAGGCATCTTTAAAAAAAACTGTTCAGTTGGTGTCACTGTAAATAAGCTGGTACACATGCTTAGTTTCCCATTGTTAAACATGTAGTTAAAGTTACAGATGAAATCGGTTCTTTATTTTAATATTTCATTTGATTTTGTTAACAAAGATAAGTTTTATTATACCATAAAGTGGGCTAGGTGCCATAATAATTTTGATGATGTTCCCGATCCAGCTGAATTCAATAAATAATCAAAAAAATGGAAGTATATTTCTTTTTCAACTGTGTATATGACCAAGAAGCCAGGTATGGATTTATTCTTTTTGTTGTCAGTTTACTGTTCATACTAGTTTCTTGCTGAGCGTATGAGTGATAAAAACACATCTCACAAAATGCTGCCTTATTACTTTTCTCTCACAGGTTGTTTCATTTAAGGGTTGTTCTATATAGGGTAACTTTTCTAGCACTAATAAGAAGTCATTGTGTCAAGAAAGAAGAAGAATAATTGAAATAAGTGAAAGCAATTAGAAGACAATGGCACTGAAGGAATAGATTGGAATCTACTTTTGTTCTCTTATAGCTTTTTTATATAAAGTTCTGTTTTAAAAACAACAAACCAAACAAGTAAAATCTCCAGACAAACAGAAAAGCCCCCACCCTTGCTTTCATCTAGTAGAGGAGACTTTATTCTTATTAGCGTTCTCAATACGTTAATCTTTTTACTGTTTTGAACACCGATTTAGCTTACCTTTTATGTCCCATCTGGCCCAAATCCAGCCCTGTGTTTTTACATGCAGCTCTGCAGCTTTCGTAGTCATCTTTATCCATCTGCTCTGTGAGCTCTTCTCTGCCACCAGGTACTTGGCATTATCTTCACACCATCTATTACTAAACAATTTGAGGAATAAATATTTATGCGACAGGAACTGTTTTATGTTAAACTGTCTTGAATTTCCCATCCATTTCTATCCACGTGCCTATGTTTTCCCATTTTGATTTGCTAAGTATCTCCTTTAATTCAAGTTTTGTGGTGTTTGTACGCCTGGGAGTAGAAACTGTAGGTAACCTTCTATATAACATAAGCATCCACTACAATTTTCTGTAGACTTTTGTAAAGTAGACTGTGTGGGAATCATACGAATTGTGTCTAAATTGGTGTTTGGGGTTTTTTTGGTGAATATGGAAGAAGAGAGAACAGTGCAAAATCTTCCTGGTTGTTTTGTCCTGGTATTGGTAGGCATTGCCTATTTAAGTATAACCAATGGGAACCATGTGTAGTCATATTTGCTACTGCAGTTCTAAAATGGGAGTTCACTTTTTTCCCATACAACAAAGAAGTTAATGTAATATAGATAAGGAATCTGAGGTTAGATAAAGCTAAGCAGCATTACAAAAATATCTATGGGTTACGTTTCGATGTTTCTATTATATGTTCTCACCTTTGTAGAAACTGACTGAAGGGAAAAATAGAGGTATATGAAACTTAGCTTTACTTTTGCTCTTTCATTTAATGAGTTGATCTGTTTCATGGATTCCTAGGTCTATGGCATTCACTGATATTTGTTGTACTGTGGTAGATACTGTTCTGTATTTTCAACTCGTTGCTTCCAGCTGTTCATGGTCGGAAAATGTTGTATCTTTTATAATCAGATAGGTACAGCTCCTTTGTATTTGTGAAAAGGAAGGATGGCTTCTCTTCTCTTTCCCCTGTGTATTTCTTTCCTTCCCCTCCTTGCTACTCTGCAACAACAAAAGTTAGGCATTCAGTCCCATAAAGTCAGTTTGGAAAAGGAAAGCTTATTAAAGTAAGTGTAGAGAGGGAAGATATAGTTGTTCTGCCTTGAACTGCTGCAGCAGTACGAACTTACCATATTTAGTAGCTGGACCTTAAAACTTTGAGTTTTGTTTCTGGAAAACATCACTGCTGTGTATTGAATATATTTCAGTGCTCCACATTTCCTCAGAATGAGGGCGTTATGATGAATGATTATTATGAACTACTTCATTTCTCAGAAGCTTATGGCTTCTGAACATTAAAAAAAAATTTTGTTCCTTTTTGTGTGATTTTGGGAATTTTGATTTATGACTGAACATTGCCATCTTAAGGGACAGAGCGTACCCTTAGCAAGTTTGCTGATGACACAAAACTGGGAGGAGTGGTGGATACACCGTCAGGCTGTGCTGCCATTCATTGAGACCTGGACAGGCTGGAGAGTTGGGCAGAGAGGA
>Ga0181612_141002_pt1 | contig 22194 bp, 15 predicted proteins | sample HoacroProtozoa21_FD_119630 | JGI IMG/M metagenome (GOLD analysis project Ga0181612, IMG submission 119630) | Hoatzin crop microbial communities from Cojedes, Venezuel. Combined Assembly of Gp0051906, Gp0051904, Gp0051908
CCAAAGCAGGGTCACCCAGAGCAGGCTGCACAGCACCGCGTCCAGGCGGGGCTGGAATATCTCCAGAGAAGGAGACTCCACAGCCTCCCTGGGCAGCCTTGGGCCAGTGCTCCGTCACCCTCCGAGGGAAGAAGTTCTTCCTTATGTTCAGCTGGAACTTCCTCTGCTTCAGTTTGTGTCCGTTACCCCTTGTTCTGTCACTGGACACCACTGAAAAGAGTCTGCCTTTGGTGGCACCAACACTTTGGATACCAGCAGGCTTTGGCTATTTGATAGCATTACCTGCAGTCAATACTGTCAAGGAGTTATACATTTTTCAGGCCATTTTTCTGCACTTCCACTTCTGAACGTTTATTTTCCATTTCTGCTGGAATTTTGTAGTTAATGAAATCTGGACTTGCAGTCCCACATGACCGAAAGAAAGAAGCTTTCATGAACTGCTGAATGGCAGAAAAGGTATCTTGCTGCCTGTATGAGCCCGTTGAGTAAAACCTGTTCATTGCTTTTGTTTATAATTGAGTTTCTTCTATACATAAACAACATAAGCAGTAATACTTATGTGCATTTGATGTTACTTCTACTGGGTTTTTCAAACCTATAGCACTGCATGCAGCTGATATTATGGGCCTCATGAATTCATTCATGTTTTTGTATGTAAATAAAGTAGGGTTTCTGACAGGTGCAAGGACAGAATCTCAGCTCAGCTTAAGGTGTTTTTTTCTTACTCTGCTTTTGAAATGGTTCTGATCTAAGAGATATTCTAAACCAGTTTCAGTTAGTACCTTTCACTTGCAGGAGACTAATTTGACAAGAATGGATAGCAACAAAATGTCTTTACTTTCCAATGACTGTTATTTTAAGTGGCCTTTTTTAAGATTTTAAGAAATCCTCTTTAAGTCCTGTATGTTCAGATTTGCCTTGTACCTCCTGAAGAGCAGAAACTGCAAATGAGAAGACCACAACTTCGTGAAACTCCAGGAGAAGGCGTGTTTAGGCCAATGTGAAGCTCTGCTGTGTTGGAAGCGAGCGCTGTTATGTGCAGCTGGAGCGTGGGTCGCAGCTTGGAGGAGGTGGTAGGCACCCTGCGAGACCCAGCAGCGACTCAGCTCAGCCAAACTCCAGAAGCTCAATGCAGCAGAGAGTCTAATGGCTGGCTCTGCCGGTTCCAGTCTGTGGAGCATGGCAGAGTAATTGTTCATGTGCTGTTACAAGTGCTTCTTCACGTGTGCGAGTCATTCACAGATGTCCTGAATGCAGTGAAGCCCACTATAACTTGCATGATAGGTATCAGCATATTCTCTCCTCACCTGTGTTATCTATTAGATGCTTCTCACATTTCAGGTTTTCCTGTTTGCACTGTGTGTCTTGCATTCACCTCTTTAGGCACACTGCATTTCGTTCTCCAGCTCCTCCTCTTCATACTTATGATTCTGCTTTTCTAAAAGAAACTTCTATGGTACAGTGATCATCCCTCTTCCCTGCATCTCTTAAAATCATATTGTGGTCAGCCCTGAACAGTTTAAAAGGTTGGATTTGTTCCATCAGTGTGTCTGACAACCAGCTGGGTTGTGGTTTTTTTTTAATGCTTAAATTTAATGAAGCTTCAAGTGGGACTAAAGGACAATTTATTTTTGCATGTTTACCATATCTACTTCTCCTTTCTAGACTTAGAAAAATCACTCTTTCCCAGTTCTTTCATTGGCTTAATTTAGTAAAAAATCCCATGGAGTGCAAAAGGGTCCTGGATCTTTGCCTTTTCCCTCTTCCACTCAATCTTCTTCTTGCTCATCTCATAGATGGACAAATTCAGGGGAAATAAGCAGATGGAAACTGATATCAGGGAGGTTCATAGCCTCCTTGGATGATTATTTCAGGACCACAGAGCTTTAGGTCACTTTTGCTTCCTTGAGCGTGGATAATTAGATAGCTGTTTTTGCACATTTTCTATCTTTCTGTCTAAAGCTAAGTCATGGGAGCAGAAGAGGCGGCTTATGCAGTCCTTTTGACAGATGCTTGTGGTCATGCTGCACTCAAAAAAATCCTATAGCACAGTATATGTGTAGTTAAATCAGAGATGGAAACAGTGAGTTGTTACCTCCCAGACCAGGGGGACATTTACAGAAGTAGCTATCCACGCTGTCCACGCATGTTCCACTGCCGCAAGGGTTTGATTTGCAGTCATTGATATCTTCCTGGCAAAATTCTCCATCAAATCCATTTGGACATAAGCACAGGTATTCACCAAGGCCTGGAGGGAATTTAATATTGGTAACACATGTTCCACCGTTGAGGCAGCTGCAGGGCTTCACACCAACCTGAGGAAGGCAAAAGAGAGAAGTCATGGTAAGATTCCTCTGAGTAATCACAGCTGAGAGGTATATTGTTACCCTTTGGGAAGGGACAGATTTGAAGTGCAAATATGTTACCTAGTATTAAGGAAATTTATTTCTAACCAATTTCCTTTGTCTAGATAGATGGTCCCATACTCAGCATACTTACTTATTTGACTGAAAGGTTGAATTTAAAGGGATTTTTTTTTTCATCGTTTAGGAGCACATTCTAACTTCTTATAAGAAAAAAAATCCGATTTGCCATAATGGCAGTTTTTACATAGTATCTGAGGGCAGAATTGGTTCCTTATTCTTCAAAGAAGAAATGAAAAATCTTTTCTCTTTGCCTGCCTGTCCTCCTTACAGTTTCACTTTACGAATGGCTCCCAGGCAGGAACATGGTTGTGGAATTCTTTAGCTGGTCTTTCTCTTCAGGGAAGAGACATCCGTATTTGTATTTTACGTATGTACAAGAACAGCATTTCAACGGATTCAAACCTCTGTATTATCTCCCCTAGTTAAACATAGGTCAGTTTGCAATGTTTCCGTTAGAAGTGTATCTAGACTCCAGTGTCCCTTTTGCTGTGTGGGTTCAGCAGATAGGGGTTTTTGATGATGGTGGTTTGAATGAGTAAAAATAGGAATCTTTAGGAATAAAAATCTTTTCTTCACAAAACTGTTCTTATCTCAAGAGTCTGTATCCCACTTTATTAGCTCACCCTATCACGGGATTACTGTTAGGCTGTACAATAAAGACAAAGCAATGCACAAGCTCTGCCAAGCAAGTGTGGAGTAATGACATAAGAGCAAGATACCCTCTAAAAATATCATTGAGAATGAGTTATAATCTCCCTTTTATAGCTAAAACTTGGTCTTTTATGTTATATGCTTTTTTCTGCAATCCAACTGCAGAATGTGAATTTTAAAGCAGATTAATGAACCATTAAAAGGCTCTGCAAGAGTGTTCTTTCAAATAGCAATCAATAGCACTCTCTCTTGTTCCTTGTATATATAGTTTCTATGTTCTTGGAGATATTTATTCCATTAATTGATCATTATTGCTGTGCTGGATAATATACACTTCTGAGGAAATAGCTGAAGTCTTAGTTTTCAAGACAGTAACAAATTATTAGCTATAATGACAATTGCACCAAAGCACTGACATGATAAACAGGTTTGTTTTGTTTTGCTTTTACAGTGTTCATTTCCTTACCTCAACAGAGTATCTGCTCTGTGCATTGCATTCATCCGACACAGTGAATTCAAAGGTCTGCATTTCTTCCGTATCAACTTTCCAGATAAGAAGGCCAGCAGGAGAGAGCCTGGCATCCTGTGGCCCAGCCTCTAAGATGAATAGCACAGCCGACCCTTCCGGATCCACCGCTATTAACTGGTAAACAAAATTCTCACCAATAAATGTCAGCAGCTGGCTGGAGGGGGCCTGGAACACAGGAGGCAGGTTGTCTAAACAGCAAAAACGAAACCATGATTACATAAATTCCGGTTTCTCCCATGTAAAGATTCACAGCGCGGGTCTTTATAGGAGTTCTCTCAAACAAAAAGGTACAGAAAGTACCCTGAGACTGTCAGAGCAAGTGATTTCGATGCTAGATGCACCAAATGGCTCTACCAAAAATTATACCTTTTCCTTCCTATTTTTTTCATGCCCCATACTGAACTTTTCTCCCATACTGATATTTGACTACTTTTGGTGTGTTATCTGATGCTTGGGAGGAGATCAAACATGACTTCTATAACCTGCCACTAGTCCCCCAATTCTTACTAAAATTTTAATTAATTGTATTTCTAATACTTACATATACATATTTATTCTGTCTACCACCCTATCTGTCTATCCATTAAAATATAGTTAAGGTAAATCTCAAAATGATAAATGGCAAATGAATTGGGTGGGCAACTCAGGGGGAAAAATTCTGTGTAACTCTTCCATTGAGTAGACTCTTCTGCCTTTACACGTGAGTTGTAATTAGGCTGAGGAAGTTTAACTGAATTCAGCTGGATTTTTTTTTCAGGAATAAATATCTCCTCAGTGCCAGCCAAAGTAGATCGGTAGTGCTGAGATTCTCTGTCCCCAGTGACAGCAGTGCGTATCTTGTCACCCCTGGCATTGTTATTTCTGGTGCTGTTGTTTACATTCAGTATTTCCTTGGTGAAGATAAAAGCCTAATTGTACAAGGCTATTTTACAATCGAAGACAAATGCTACCTGAAGATACTTAGAATATAAATAGGTGAGGAGCACAAGGTAGAGAAAAATACTACATTTTATAATTAAATGGGCCGGGAATTTTGTCTCTGTGTCCTAAGCCTCCTCAGTCTCAACCTATCTTTCCTCTTTAACCAGCGGTACAAATTGACATGTATTGATATTTAAAGGAATCTTTTTGCAATGTAATTTGACCATAGTTATGTTTAACTCAACTCAAAGAACATTACTAAAACCGAGGATTAATTTCAAGTCACACTCTAAAACTGTGAACTATATGGGTGTTCTCATCAGAACTGCATGTGTCCCCACATTGTGTTTGTGGGAAGTCATCATCAGGGTTTTTTTGTGGTGCATATCCATTTATCAAGCTTTGCTTTCCATAGCATGTCTCGCATTATGCAGTTATTTAAATGTGTCTCTCCACTCATTGCTGCTGTGTTATCAGAGCTTTCTAAACTGCTTGTCCAGCAGATTGTCCTGGCATAACTGTTGAAAGCTTCCATCTATTAATTTACCTTTTATTTCCCAAACACTTAAACCATGGAACCCATAAAAGTTGTGCCCAAAGTAATCAATGAAATATTGATGCTGGGTATGCATTTACAGATAAACACAAAGGCATTAACTGCATGGAGGGTAAATGGAAGTTGTAGGCAGAAAATAACATAAAATCAGACGTTCTGAAAGTAGTCTGCGAATAAGTGTTTCTAATTCCACAGAGATCTCCTTGCTCTGAATTATTGTAGAACTTTTAAAAAGATTTTTGCAGTTTTGAATACATCTGACAAACCCTTTCTTTTCAATATTTTTAAATTTTGAAAGTATTGAAAACTGAACCATGGTCTGTTTCAGATTTCCCAAATCACTTCTAGCTTTATAAATTCAAAAATAAGTGCAGTTTTCCCCTTTTAAGCCATTTTCTGAATTTTAAAATCGAACTGTCTTGGTACTAGTAATGAGTCTGTCTATATATAAACCAGGATCAGCTCATCCCTAGAGATGCTACTGCTGCGGACAATATAACAGAAGGACAGAAAGGAGGCAAGGTTTGCGAGTCACAGATAATATCTCTGGTTGGACTGAATTATATCTTTGGGGAAAGGAGCACACACTTTCAGGTGTGCAAGCTCTTCTTCAGGTCTGGCTTACCTGTAGGCATTTTAACTGCGCGTGAAAGTAACATCTGATGGGATTTTTAATTGGCCAACACTTGGGATGGTTCTGTCTACACCTTTTCCTGGTAGGGAGCTTTAAATTCTGAAAGCTGGATTTTTTAGCACATAAACTAGAGGTGTATGTTTTTCAACAGAGAAAATTCAAAGTGGATAGCCTGGAACAGGAATTAGAAGGACTCACAAACAACTCTCTCCCTTCCTATTGTGTTCTTGCTTCCAAAATTGATTTCTGACAACTTATGACTTCTTGTGTTGCTGGAAACTGTTGGGTCTTTTCTGGTCCTTCTGAAAGGCATTTCTATCAATCGCCTCTGAGGAGAGGGTGGTTGCTCGCTTCTCACCATGGCAGTGTCTCCATTGGAGCTATGGATGCCAGGCACTGTTTTACAGCTCTCGCTGTGTCTGCTGCCGTACCAGCCAGCACTGCACTCTGTAGTAGCCCTTGTCCCTGAGCATCCCCAGACGTTCCCCAAGGGCAAGAGCAATCTTCCTCTCCTTCCAGAAGGGTCCTGCTGACCTAGTCACCCTAAAGGAATATAATACTGCAAACAAACAAAGCAAACTGGTCCTGTCACTCACATACCCCTCTGTGATTTGCTTGTGTTTACAGAACCTTAAAGTGCAGAGAAACTCCTTCTAGAACCGATCTATGAATCTACATAAAAGCAGCAATATAATCTTTATATTGACTAGATGCAAATGTGCTCATGTAAGGGGGTAGATGTGCTGCGAGGTTAAAGCTGCTGGAAACATGGATTATCTGTAAAGCATGAGGTAAGTAAAGGTTGTTGTTTACACTGGGGATGTAGCCATGAAAAAACTATGATTAAGTCCTTAGCATTCAGGAGGTGCTTCAAAAGGCAGCCTTCTCCATGACCCCTGCCACGACGGGCTGCAGAATGAGCCTTCCGGTTCTGTGGTGGGGAAGGTAATGAGTGGCTGATCCCCATCACTTAGCCTCCCTGCCAAGCAAAGGTCTTTTGTGTGGCATTTCATAGGATTTGGCTCAGGGAAAGAAAACAATTCTTCCAGATACCAAAAATATATGTTAGTGTTTTAAAAGCAGTGTTTTCCCCAAATTGTTCCCTTAAAGGTTTGTAACTGCGAGATGATAACAGATGTATGTAGCTGACAGCCTTGGGCACTGCATGGGGCAGTGGTATATCAATAATTTCATTTTCAGGTGTTATTTTGGTTTTATTAATTTGAGATTTGTCAGGTTTCAGCCAGAATAAAGTACGTGCCCAGATGCATAGTGCACGCAGCGGAGCACTGTCTGCTTCTGGTCAGTCTACATTTCTGGTGCACCCAGTTACTCCCATTGCAAATGGCCCCCACACACTACTGTGCAGGATAGATCCATGTTAGCCAAATGGAGGAACCATGTATTTCATAGACTGAGTCATAAATTCCCAGCTAAGTGCTTCTAAATCTTAGAAAAAACTGTCTTACTTTCATTAATAGACCAGGTGAACTTAGAAATGTCAGGTTCACAGAGAAGACAAGGACTAGTAGGGCTTGACTCTCCTTCACCATAGCAAAGTCCATCTATATTACAAGTATTTTCCTGCCAAAAAAAAGGAAATAAAATTAAGTGTAAGGTGGAGGTAAGGAAAAAAAAAAAAAACAAAGATAAGAAATTAGCCATTAATAATTTTTGGAGATAAGCAGAAACTGACTTGTCTCTTGAAACAATAAAATAGTAGCAGTTTAAACGCTGGTACTTCCTCCCAACAAGGAGAAAACAAGACATTCAAGTTTTCCAGTTTTCCAGTGTAAGATCCTTGTGGCTGTGAATATTTTAGCCTAGGCAACATGTGATGTTGCTTGCTGTAGATGAATGTGACAGAATGAGATTCTTTTTTTTCCACTTCCGCACTTATGTGGTGTATGTGATCATCATTCCCAGCTGTGACTACTAATGTGATGATTATTAGGTAACACTCAAAAGTGAGCTCCGTGAGATTAACAAGAACTGAGACTGGATGAAAGCTCCATTTCAAATATTGTAATCCTGTTCTGATAAGTTAATTATATTTGGAGGTTATCCATGAAAATATGAAAAACCAATGCTATAAAAGCAAAAATAAAGAACTGCGTAAGATTTTAGGCTTTTGTGAGACGATAGTTGTAAACGACAGCTAAACACATTGATGGTGCCTAGGCTGGGCAGAACGTCCTGGCAGCAGTGGGCACAGCAGCCTTTGGAGCTAACCTGGTCCTCTCCTAGTTAGGGTGGCCACCAGCGCTAGGAAGGCCCTGTGACTTCTGGGTGGGCTGAAGACACTTGGGCTGCCTGAGGAGCGAAGACAGGGACATAATTAATGGATCTAATTAAACATCTACTCCACGGGAAGGTCCTACAGCAGAGTTACACCTTTTGCTTGTAGCCTGTGCTGGGGCACACCTGCAGATGGGACTTTATCTGACATTGCAGATTCCCAGGAACACGTGGGGCTCTGCTGGGAACACAGGGGATGTCACCACTACAGCTGAACAGCAGGAGGGAGAAGCTACCAGGGCCCAGGTACATTTTTCTGCTTCCCTCCTTTGATTACATATTGCTTTTCTGAGACTGGTGTGTGTCCAGATGCTGACCTTGTGGTTTCTATATTAGTTTCTCAGATTTCTTTTGCAAAACATATTAGTCAATATTTTAAATAATACCACTTTAAGAGTAACGTGTAAGGCAGAGAAACAAAAAGGACTCTCGTAATTGCCCTGACGTGGTAGAATGTGACAGATCTTCAGCATTAAAATCTGCATGTTAATTAGATTTTATTACATTGTTGTTTTCAAAGGCTTGATGTTCTGATGAAAAAGTTGCTGTTTCTGATGTGATAGTGTGGTACAGAATGGGCTCCATAAAAGAAGAACATGGAATCTGAAATGGCCTGATATAAAATGTCCCCTAATTGAAACACCTTTTTTGGAACCAATTTAGGTATTACAAAGTAATGTTACAAGAGGGGTAATTAGAATGTGGTCTGATGCAATTGCAAGCCTAGTTCATATAGTCGCTTGAAGCATCTTAGGGTTGAAATTATTATAATCCCTAGAGAACACCAGCGTACTGAGAAAACATATATATTTCTAAGTTTCGAAAATCTAAGAACAAGAAAAGCCTTTGACCCACCCCAAAAAAATCCTACCCTAGCTTTAATTGAAATCGTGCTAAAACACAGTTATTTTAATCTGAAATTTAAGTGGTTTTGCCTCGTTTGGGCCTATAAAGTAATTTCTATTCACTAATTTATTTGAAAAAAACGTGAACTTTTGCTTTATTTTGGTAACTGGTATGTTCTTGCAATCAGTGCAAGTTTGAAAACTGTATTTTCCCATTAGTGTTAATGAGAACAGTGAGGGAAATGAGTCAAGATATACCCGATTAATCTTCATTTTATACAAATGCAGACTGGTGGTCTCCTATTCGTTCATACTTGCCACAAGGTAGGAAAGCAGGATCAGCAAATTCAAATATCCCCAAACCCTCCAAAAGTTTCTTTTAAAGCCTCACTGAAAACCAGTAAAGTTGTCTAGAAGGCTGCCTTAGACAACTTTTCTAGTTTTCAGTGGGGCTTTAAAAGAAAGAACAGCAGGGGAGCTCTTTTTTGAGGGATGGGGGATGTTACACGAAGAAGTCCACAGGAAACCAGAGGGTTATAGTGCTCTGCGGGCAGCTCCCAGCACGTTGGCAGTTTACATCGTAGCACTAGGCTTTTGATTATGGTTTTGAAACTGTCAAAGTACTATATGTTTGTACTTAGCAGCGTTTAATGTAAGCAAGAATGTTTTGTGTTCTCTCAAGGGTGGTTTCACATGACAAAAACTGTATAACATACGTCTTGGCATACCTCTTGCTACGGCAGAAAATGGGTGTAGAGATGATATACCTTACAGTTAGGGTGCTCTCGCCAAACAGGCTAGGAGAGGTGTAACAGCTTACTAGCAGAGACACTTCAAAAGTGAACTTAAGCTGCCTTTCAGGGGAGACTCCTCAGTCTTATTTACTTCCATTAACAGCTGCAAAGTATAAATATTGTCAGCCACAGTCTTTCTGGAAGTGTCTGTCCGAGAAAGGTCCAGCATAAAGCATGCTCTATCAGGTACTCATACCCCAAGTAAATAGGAAAAAAATTATCACAGACAGGAGATTATGAAAGAGAGAAAAGTGTTAGGCTGTGCAGCTGACCTATGAAATAGATTTTCCTCTTCTAAAGCAGTTATTACACACAGTGCATCAAAGGGAGGGAGAGGGCGAAGGAAGAGATGAACTATCCATATTAAACCTTTATGCTCTTTAAATTACCTTTAATTTACAAAGTCCGGTTGGATGGAGTTGGCAGGCCTGGCAGACTGCGTCGTACAGGGTGAGCACTCTGGAATTACTGTACTGGAAGCCATCGTTAGTGATCTAAATGATACAAAAATCATCCTTATAAGTAATAATGTTCCATATGGAGACTGTCTGCTCGTTTTGGAGCATATACCATTGCCCCTTTGAACTGGATGCTTGCCAGCAAGAGAAATTAAACCGCTTGTGAGTGACTCTACTGCAAGCTAACAAATTGCTTAATGCTCCAAACTGGAAACTCTTCATGAATAACCAGAAGATCTTTTGGCTCAGCTGGCATTCAACTTTTCTGGTTGCTGTTAGTTTTTTTCCTGAAGGTTTTTTCAATACCCTTATGGAAACTGCATATGTACTCAGGTACTATACGGATGTTTTTCAAGGAGTTGTAAAATGAAATTAAGATTTTTGGCTGAAATTCAGGACCACTTTCTTACTAATGGCAAATTGGTAAGTAAACTCCCTGGGAGTATTGTTTAGGTGATTTTAAATTAACCTTAAAAAAAAGTGCTAGAGTGGGTAATACCAGATGGCAACAGTCCCATTTCTGTAGGAAGGTACATTAGAAGAACAGGCACCTCCTGTCCCAGCTCCCGGGTTCCTGTACATGAAGGTAATCTAGAAAGCCTTAAGTCAGCAGGGCGTTTTTCAAACATGAATGCTTACACAATAAGAAAGTGTTAAATGAATTTACATTTTAATTTTTCTACAATAAAAATGAAAAGATACCAGACTAGTGTGGAAAGGGTTAACTTTTGAGAAAGTGTTGTGACACCTCTTGAGATATGTGAGCGTTCAAGATCACCCCAAAACACTGGTTAAAGCCATGCTGTAAACACTGACGAACACCAGCAGGAAAGCAAAGCCCTTTCTGTCAGTTATTTTTCAGGTTTCAGCTTCTCACAGTCAAACTAACGCTGCTGTTCAGCAGATGTAACACGGCCTTTGCGTTGGGTCAGTCAGGTACCCCTTCTGTCCTCTTGCTATAAAAACAAACCCCAAGCCCTTCTCCATCTCTCCTGTGACCCCAAAGCTGAAACATCCTCAGCCCCTTTACAAAGGACTTCTACAATGTCAAGAGCATGAAGTTTTTTGATCAAGCAATATACTATTTCAATTCACATAAAGAATATATGTTAAGCTGAACAAAGATAACTGGAAATGCACAGACTAAACATTAATAAGTTATATAAAAAGCATCAATTATTGTAAGTTCACTAAGCATGATCTGAAAGCTCATGGAACATAATACAGCAGATACTCCCACAATTTCACATGTGATGGTTCTCAGCTCAAAATGCACTGTGAGCTAAGGGCGTTTGTTTCTGCAGAGGCCAACACAAGGAGGTCAACAGACGGCAATGAATGCACCATGAAGGCACTCACAATTTGAAACTGTGAAAGAGAGGCAACTTTTTTGAACTCATTTAAGTAGAAGTAAAATTCATTTGTATAGCTTTAAGGGAAAAAATAATTTTTTCCTGTGCATCAAGAAAATACTCAGCTGAGATGTTAGATGTTGTGTGCTATATTACAGGTAAAAACTCTTTTAAAAGAAGTAAAGAAGTTATACTGCAGTTTGAGAGAAGAAAAAAATAAAACAGCAACCCCCTATCAAGACCTGTTCTTCGCTGAAAGATAGTGCTTATTGGCAGCAAGACTCCCATTAAGAATATATTATTCCTAATGCAATTTACATTTCATTTCATTCTGTTACCAGAGTGTCCAATGTTTTCTCAATACCAGTGCACTAATAATGGGTGAAGAAATGGATAGACAGGGAAAAGTACAGAGAGCTATAAAATTGCACTAATTGTTCTCTCTGAATTGAGGATCGTGAGAGAAATGTAACTCTTGCCAATTTGATTTTTTTTTTTAATCTGTATTTTTTTCTACATTCCATTATAAACATCCATTTTGGTGTCTTTTTAGAATTGGGTCATTTTATAGCTATTTTAATTGCTTTTCCATTAGTCACCTTAGTGATGTGGAACGAATACTTCAATGAGACTTAAGCTGAGCAATCCTCTCTTCGGCTGGCCCTTAAAAGCCAAAGACGCACTTAGAGTTGTGCCTTGATTACTTGAACGTACGTATCATCTGGAAAGAAAGAGCCACTTCTTCTGGATAAGCCGTCGGGCCAATCGGGAAATCTGTCACTTCTGCCTGAAGTGTTTCATTCATCACGAAACAGTCTTGGCTATTTGTATCACTCATGGTCTACATACAATTTGACTCATACAAACGTTTGTGAATGAAATATGAAAGCTGTAAAGACTTGCTGAATTCAAATTCAGTTTCTGTCTCACTGACTTTTTAACAAATATTTTTTCTGCTCTTGACAAATACAGGCAATGATAACGAGTCGAGGATAAGTGCGAGACCTGTTTCCCAAATTAGATAAGTGCTTGCGCAGCTCTTTCACCCCTTCACCCAGGCATCTGTGTGGACGGCTGAAGTCGTCTGCTGCCCAAGTAGGATTCTGTATTTTGATATCTAAACTAATTATGTCAAGGGCTCTGCTGTTAGCCCCATGTACTTTCTTATCTACATTCGGCAGCATGTCATGGAAAGAATGAGCAAAATCTGAAAAATGAATACAAGAGCAGATAAAATGAAAGAGCACTGAGAAGAGCTTGTCAAGCCCCTGTTCCCCCAACACTGGTAGTGGAAAAATCTTATGTGAAACTTTGCTAATTCCTCTCAAATTTGATTTGGGAGAGGGGATAGATTCTGAAAATATTGAACAGTGATATTTCCAGAAAGAATGGTTTTGATTTTTGGTTCTGGCGACTATTTTATCTACATTTTAAGATGTATCTATTAACAAAACCCAGAAGATCAGTGTTGCAGTAAGTCTTATCGGGAATTTTGTGGAGCACAAATTTTTGAACATCTGTGGAGTTCGATTCAAATAATTTTTTTGTGTTGAAAAGCTCCATTGTTTTGTTCTCTGTGCCTCTGTGTAAAGCCAGCTGCCTTTGAAACTGAGAGCTGAGCTCTGCCTTCCCAATTCATTCAGCATAAAGATCCACAGGAGAAGTAGGATTCGCATGCAGCCGGTCGGGCCGGACTGAGAAGATTTAATTGTCCGTTCGCTGAATAGCCATGAACCTGTTTTTTCTGCAGGGTTTGAAGGAGCGGGAAAGGGCAGAAGGCTTACAGGTGCAGAGGTTTTCTTGAGATTGAGTGCAAGGAAAGAGATGTTCTACATGTGTTTTGAGAGGAAAAAGACGAAAAATAGTGCAGATCTCCTCAGGGCTCAAAGGCAGGACTTGAAAGCAAACTGTATCGTAATACACCTGAGCTGCGGGGAAGCTATCCTAGTTACACTGGAGAAAAGGCTCTGTGCACGTGCAAAATTGTTAGCTGTCCTCTTGGGCCAGGAAACTGAATGGTGTCTCCCTCTTGGATCCTTCCATCGTGAGGCGGCATTTTGTCTCACGGTTGGCAGAGTTCAGTATCTCCTTAGAGAAATTCTGGATCCCTAAGCAGAGGAACTGCCCTCCTGGGTCAGCCTCGGCGTCTGCCCACTCTGATGGCTCCTGCTCCAGAAGGAAGGCTCAGGGTTCACCCCAGCAGCTGACGGTCAAGCTCTGTTCCCACAGAGATCTTACACCAATCTCTTCAAACACAATTCCCTGTCTGTGTAAAATAAATGACTGGATAGAAAGCAGGCACTGCCAGACATCTTTCGGTTTCCCCTGAGCCGCATGGCAGCACATGTCCCCAGCCTGTGGTACAGACAGCTGTGGGCTGCAGGACAGGCAGTAACGCTGCAGCAAAGTGGGTGTTTTACACCTTTCATTTTTACACACTGTAATTTTCAAAGCACATCTGCAGTCTTCCTACAATGGCAATATATTTTTCTCCTCTACAGAGCCTTTCAATGATCTCGGTCTTGTAAAAAACAACCAGTCTGCAGAAAATAACCATCCAGGCTGAGCGCAAGACCAAGGGTAGCAGGCACAGGGTCCGTAAAGTACTGATTTCCTGGAAATATTTAGAAAGTAGGTATCATTTTGTGAACAAAAGGGGCTAAATTCGCAACAGAGTACCCAGCATGAGCAGGTACTGCACACGCTTCTCCCTGCGGTCGTTCAAGCCCAAGATCGTGACCGTGACATCCCTGCTCATGCTCTGCCAGCCGTCACCTGCTGCCCAGGAGCCAGCCAGTGCTCTGCTCCTGCATCGCGCAAGCATCGGTCTTGCAACCAGAGAGTAAAAGCTGTCTTATTCTCGCTGCCTAATCAGAAGTTTGAGCTGGGGCTTCCAGAAATGAAATACTAATGATGAACAATTGATTAGTCCAACTACATCAATCTCAGGTAATTACCTGGAGAAGTGATTGTAATTTGCACTCTCAGATTGCCTACAAAGACACCTGTTTTGAACTCATATTGTTTTGGTTGGTGGGATTTTTTTCCCTACATGACATTAACGTGAGTATTCCTACAGGCTTTTCATTTCTGAAGGGACGTAAATTCTGCTTTGCATTTTAATTTACCATGATAACTGACTTTCTGCTTCTAAATCATTTCTTAGAAACACAAGAAATTCCTACTTTCACTTGCCATCTTGCGAACGGCTCATCACCGGCCACAAAGTGCACAGCCTCTGTCGCTGTGATGTTCAAGAGGGGAATCTGGCAGTCAACAGCCTCAGAGCTGAGAAAATCTGCTTTTGTGGTTTCTTGTTCTCTTGATATCCATTCGCCATTGAGGTGCTACAGCAAAACAGAAGGAGAGTGCAGAAACTGAAGGCTCATATAAAGAAATTCCAGTTGTCAACACATGTTTGTATCCCTAATTAATAGTATAAGGCATTTCCAGATGGTTTATTTAAAAGAAATGATGCTGTTACCACAGGCACAGAAAAGAGCAAGCCAGGCTCATCTATGAGTGCAAGTGGTCTGTTGATTTAGCAACTGGGATGAGACAGGGTAGTGTGGTGGAGCAACTCTGTGTTTGCTCCTGGAGCTCAGCAGCCAGCTCCTTGCCGGCGATGTCTGCTACTTACCGAGATGAGCTGCGTGAGGCACGGCTGATTGTTAAGAGCCTACGCAGCCCTGAGCAGGCGTGGTAGGCAAATCTCAGCTGTGCCTCATTAGCATGTTAGCGCTGAATGGGAATCAGGCTGAACATCTTTTTATGAGGTGGATTTATGAGATGAATCAAACACTTCATATCTGAGTGTGCTAATACACCAAATAATTTAGTCCTAACATTGCCTGTGTATAGTTGTTTATAATGAAATTATAGTGGTAGGAGAAGAGATGGGTTTAATACTCATTAAAACTCCTGATTTGATATCGAACTAGGACTAAGAAAATTTAAATAAGATCCTCTGTAACTATCTTGAGGAAACCTCATATTTAACCACTAAACTTAGCATTCAAATGTGTTTAGGAAAACAACCAAGCGTACCAATTCCAGATGCACAAAATGAGAAGTAATATTGTGATTTCAGGCTTCATAGGACTACAGTGCAGCTGAACCAAACAAGAGTTAAACAAAACCCCACAGAGAAAATTAGCAAGAATGCATAGCTGTGCATTTCCAAGGAACCAGTCCTGGAAAGGGCTCAGCATTTTCAGCTCTGCTCGCTCGTAGCAAACATATTGGCAAGGCTTTTGGAAGGTATTTGCACCCGGCTTTGGCAGTGAGACATGATGGCATGCAGCAGGGTTCAGGATAAAAGACTTTAATATAAACATGTCAATGTTTGACTGTATCATCAATACTTTACGAGCCCACGGGAAGTTGCTTACAATTAACCTGGTGACCTTGCAGTGCAGGCTGGGCGACTCTTGGAAGCCAAGGCCGAACACCCGGATCCTGGTGCAGCCAGAGGCACGGACATCGCAGAGGCCCCCGTTCTCCAAGCCTGTGATTTCCACAGCTTGCTCTGAAAAGGTGGGATAGATATAAAGCTTTAGAGAGTAGCACTTACACACTGTTCTGGTTTATCAGAGATTTTGTCGTTAGTTTTCCTGGTTGTTTTGGTTTAAATCTTTTTCCATGGGGTCTGCCTTGCCTCCCTGTGAATTTCTCGTGAAAAGAGGAGCAGCAGTTGTCAAAATGGGAAGCAGCAAATCTCCACCGAATAATTGCCCTCTGCACCCAGTGCTGCAAAATGTATCTGTGAGCATGACATGGCTCATGGAATCAATTAACTGAAGCTGCGGCTTCGTGTTAAAAGGTCTTTAGCTGCAAATACTTCTGCTGACCCAGGTAACAGGATGGGAACACAGCTGAGAGGACAGGGGTCATGCCATCGCATAGAGAAACATGAGAATGAGAAGTAGAAATACCTGAAGATGATCATGCCACCAGGCTCCTCATAACGTGAAACAGCAGTGCAAAAGACCATCCTTTTATTTTTTTCAAAAGCTGTGGATGCAATAAAACTAATGATCCTCAAAGGAACGCTTGCTTGCGAGGGTTAAGTCGTTAATGGGTGGCACCCGGCTCTGCAAAGTGTCAGCACAAAGGTCATGCACCAGCTAAGTTTCACTTAAACCTCATATTGAGGCCTTAAGTAGGGCTGAAGTGACTTACAGCCTGTGCTGCCCCTCTTACAAGGTCGAATTTCACCAGTTTTAAAAATGTTTCATGATTATCAGGTAAAGTTTTATTTGTGTTCTGTTGAACTTTAGGTATTTAAAATTGCTCGTTGCTTTCAATTTGGAGTGATTTTTACGGAACAAAAATGCAAATTCGTTGGATGGCAGAATTCATATCTTTACTTTAGAAAAAATGTAATTGGACAGATATTTGCATCAGCACTTGGATAGCACAGCACTCAGAAGGTCTCTAACATCCTATATCAATAACAGCAGTCAGTCAGGATTGTGGTTTCGTAATTTTATTGATAGTATTTGTAGTTCTAATGGTCAGGAGAAGCCACTATGATGACAAATAACTCAGAGCAGAGAATTTATTTCTTGTTTCCTGAACAATACTTCATAGCAGGGGCATGACCAGGAGCCGTCGGAGGCATGTCACTCACCAGCACCATGCACTGCAAGCTCTCTTCCTTCTTACACAGTGGGGAGAGGCTGCTCAGCTGTTGCTCTGCCCTGCCCCATCACCACTGCTCTGCCAAAGCCGTATTGCCCATCAATATTCTCTGAGCTAAAACTCTATCTAAAACTCTCTGCATCACCTGGTATTTTAGTGGTGCGTTGGTCGAGCTCTGATTCAAGGGGTAAAACGCCCTGAGCCGAGCGGAAAACCTTCCCCAGTACCTCGCTGTTCCTTCAGGGCTCTGCGGTTTGAGCTGTCCCGAGGAGCAATGCAGTTTAAACACTGCGATCCCACCAGACCGCAGCCCGTAACAGCATCGCTGCGTGACTCCCGTTTTTCCGGAGAAGGGAAGGAAAGCAACATAAATGTGAAAAATAGTAAAAAGACTTCTTCTGGGCTTCTGAAATGCTTTTAGCTTCTCTTTCTTTTATATTTTTTTTTACTGATTTTATTGCAGCAGTATTAGCAGCACTGTTGGACACTTTGCAATATTTACAAGAACAGAAATTTTTTATGGCTTATCAGCATTCATCAGTTAGTTGTGGATCCCAGTAATGTACAAAACTATTAGTCAGATATAGTGAATGGTTTTGATAAATTGCCATCTTCTGTGGTTAGTGCATAAAAATTAAAAAAAAAAAAGGTTCATTATATTGTTTGTGATATTTTAATAGTTAGTACCCTGTAGTACTGAGGTAGCTGGGATTGCATTAACATTTCCATTATCATTGCAGATTTTCAGGCTTCTGTGGGTGAAGTAAAATCTCCTTGCCTGGGAAGTGGTGCGGCACAGGGGTGTGCTCCTGCAGCCCTTCCTCTTCCAGGTTGGTTGCTTGTCGATGAGCCCCATGTCCTTCCCCGCGGGTTTCCTTATACCTTTTAAGAGCCCCCTGACACTGCCGTGACCCCGTTGTGTCAGGGCCAGGGCAAGAATATCCAGCCTCAACGCTTTTTGAAATGATGTACACTTTGTATTTATTTATGTAATAAATACATTTTGTATTTATTTCCCTCAAGCCATTCTGTACACACTTTTGTACAACATCCTTAAATTGATCTAAATCTGGAGGAAATGTGTCGCCATACATGCTTTGGATATCTTCTCTCAACATTTGCCATGTTGTGGGTTAATCAGGATGAAAATGAGATTTCTTTTTTTGGTGAGATGGGTGAAAGGCTCATGGAAGAAAAATGCAGCTTGTGTTTTCTATAGTTTGATGAAGGTGGGGAAGAAGGAGGGGACTGAGCTGTTGTTCGAGTGGGCTGTTTTCTGTTACCTCAGCTGGCCGTGTCAAGCTGTCTTCAGCTGGGACTGCTCTAACGGGAGGAATACACAGCATGGTTGTGTGGGAGACCATGTGTAATTTAATGCTCTGTTCCTTGATTTCTGGCCAGCTGAAGGTGTGGTGCTGATGAGCTGGTGGAGACCCCATGCAGATTTTTACCAAGGGTTTTCACAGGGGGTTTTGGGAGGAGAGGAAGAAGAGAGAGAAAGTCTAATGGAAAATGAAGGTAATTACAATAACTTATTTTTAAACAAATTGATATTAGAGTTCAGACCTTGAACCTCAGTATAGACAATACAACATTTTTTTAAAATGGTCTTTAGTTTTAATCTAAGTGTTTTTTTAAATGCGATGTTGCATTTAATGGGCATAGGGATTTTAGGCATTCGTTTGTAATGTGGTTTTATGTTGTCTTTCCCTCTGCCTTCTAATTTTGTCGTATGTTAGCCAGTTTCAGTGAAACATGGAAGGTGAAATCTCAATGGCTTTAGCTTCAGAAAAGTCTCATGACAGACTAGCTGGGCACTCACCCACACAGATCTTGCTTTTGCTGGAGGAAACAGAATCAAGGTTCGGCTGTTGTGCCTCGCTCCCCGTGTTAGTGGATGGGTCGCTCGTGGGCCAGAGAGGTGGAGACAGGAGAAGGAGACATCGGAGACCCCAAAAAACCTTAGCAAAGGAGCTGCAAGTAGTTCAGGGGAAGTCTGGAGTGGAGAAAGACAGGAGCAAAGGAAAGAGCTGGGGAATATCACAAAGGTGAGAGTAAGGGCTAAAGTGCAGGTATCCAGGGAAAGCGGAGGTCATGGAGACCTGGGAGGGATATCTGATGTCCATAGAGGCAGGAGAGAAATCTGCGGGAAATCAGGCAGTGCATGGAACAAGCTTGTGAAAAGTATGATCTGTTTGAACATTAATAATTTAGGACTGTGAATGCCAAAATACTACAAAATCCAGGACAGAACATCCTCCTTCAATTCTCTGTATGGTCTGTAGGCCAGAAATGTACTTTGACTTTTACTTGTATATTAAAAACTGATATAGTCAGGGTAGAACCTGCCGCTCAGATGGGTGCCAGGGTGCAGTCACGTCACGGAGGAGCTGGGTGTTCACATCTGCTGGCTCAGACATGGGCATCCCAACGCATTTCTAAAGCTTGGTCTGCACACACACCAAGTAAACACACCCAAAATGCATCTGTCCCCTGGTAGAGCATTGCACTGGGACACTGATGAACAGCAGGAAGTGCTGGGGAAAAAAGTAAAAAAAAATCTCAGGTTGTAATGAAACTGTCTTGGAATAAAAAGGAGAGAGGACTCAAGATGAAGGTTGCATCTAAAAGGCCCCCAGACCTCAGGCAATTAAGCAGAAGCAAGGGATCTGTCCTGTGTGGTTTCCAACGCTTGTGTTGTGCCTCCCTTGAGAGACAGGGACCCTCCCGGTCCCTCTACTTTAACCTTGGTCAGAATGTGCAGGAAAACATACTAAGTATGCCAACAGTGTTGACAGCGTGGTTTCTTTCTGTAAGCATTTACACGAGTCAAACCTGACAAGGAGCACAGGCTACATAATAGACTTTAAAAACCCTGCATAATTACACGATTGGTTTTATAGATATTTGTTGTAGTGTATTATGTGCATAAGAAGCATGCACAGTTGTAGAAGTAAAGTGGAGACAGTTGAACACAAAATCAAAAATCTTGCCAAACTACACTGACTAAGTCTTACTGGTGGATAGATATGGCTCATGTTGGGTTTCCACTTCTGCTTAGAGAACTATCCTAGCACAAACATTCCTCTGCAGTGTTTGAAAGCTACACATGCAACTGTGGGCTGGAGCAGGTGACTTGAAATTAAAACTGGCAAGAATTTTTTTTCAAATAAAGAGAAGGAAATGTACTGTCCTGCTTTTCGTGATCAGGATGATAAATAAGCAACCCACGTCATGAAAAGCAAACCAAGAACCAGATCAGAAATGCTGGATATGGTCACAGCTTTGCTGAAATGCAAAAGAAAATTGCCCGTATTGTACAGGTGCCCTGTCTTTCAAATCACTTAGCTGGCTGAGCAAACTGCTGTGCCAGAGCTTGCCGGCGTGGTTGTGGACATCCAGCTATTGCAGCTATGAGGGTTCTGGATCAGAGCAGACTGATGCTTAGTTACCTCCCAGCTTGGACAGAGCAAGTCTGAAATTGCCTCTATTCAAATACATGCACAAATATTGTATTTCTTTCTTTCATATACGGGGTTAGTACAGCAATCGTATATACAGTTATTGAATGCATTATTCTGGAACTCATGCTATCTGTAACACAAAGCTCATTTGAAAGTCCTCCCTAAGAAAAAATATTAGCAGCTATATACTATTTGCCAGGAGTTTTGTACATCAGTGACCTCCCTGGCTTCTAAATGAAGACTCTGTTTGTCCCTGCTTCCAAAGCCAGTTCTCAAAGAACCAGAGTTTGTCATAGTACCAAACTACAGATCTCTAGATGACGTGGGGTGAGTCTGCTTTTCTGCTTTGGTGCTCTCTGGTACCCAGGATGGGTTGCAGAAGTGAGCCATGGGAGAGTGTGGGAAAAGCATTTTGCAAGTACTGACCACGTGTGAGAAATGGACTGGCTCAATTTCACACTGAAAGCATCCATGTGCTGCAACAATATGGTAGATTATTTTTGCTTTAGAAAGCTCACTATGACATTTTATGTCTATTTGATCCTTCTATTTTTAAAAGGCTTGCTAGCAATTTACTGTAGCAGTAGAAAGGAAGTGCGCTGTTAGCTACAGAATATTGCCTCTTTTCTAGATGGCCTTGATAGGTGGTAAGATGGAAGATCTGGTTGCGCACTCATGGCATTTACTCGCTACGGATGGCTGCTGTGATGCTACTCAAAGGGACTGGGGCACCAGGGTGCTCACGGGTGTCAGCGTGGTCCTGCCGTCGACCCTAGTATCCAATTAGTTATTTTTAGTAATCTTCCCATCTTTGCACTTACTGAATTAGAGTACGATCTCATTATTACACTTTGAGTTTTATTTGCAATAGGTTGAACATTCTGTACTGGTAGATGGTGGGTTCTTTACACAACATAAAGCAGGATACAAAAGCGTTATAGGTTTGCTCTTTGGTCAGTTTAAATCAGACCTTAAAACCTGCAGGTTTTAATTCTATAGCTCATAAACTGTCATGAATTTGTTATTTATCATGTGTGCATGTGTGTGAGTATTTGAGAAAGGAGGCTGGTTGCTCAGGGCTTTTTTTTTGTTTTGGATTTAACAAGATTTGAGGCTGAAATTTCCTGCGGTACCTGCAAACTGTCTGATGTAAGGAACTTATAGGTATGCACTTGGAGTGTCTGGTTTTGGTCAGACATACAATTCTGTAAACGTTTCTAGCATTTAATTCTGTATACTTCAGAAAATGGTTTTGTTTAGCTACATGTTTCACTGAACTGCTTTCACTGCTTTGCATTAAAGCAAATAAACTAATCACCAGAAAAGACTAATCTCCTTGATCTGATTTGCAGGGAATAGCATGGATCACTGAGCATGCAACCTTCCATGTCCCTTATCATGAGGCTTTTATATCCTTTTAAAATTCGGTTTCTATTGACTTTGTAACTATCAAGCTAATAGCCCTCCCGCTCAGCCAGGCCTGTTTTGAATGGAAAGAACTGGGAGTTAAAACAGTAGATTCAGGCTGGTATTGATATTTGCCTTTTCAGATGCATGTTTATTACATCTGCACCATCAAAAAGTAAACTAAAATTGCTATGAAAAGAAGAAAACCTTCAAAAC